>Ga0209581_1005063_pt1 | contig 10255 bp, 9 predicted proteins | sample Coa_R2_FD_187160 | JGI IMG/M metagenome (GOLD analysis project Ga0209581, IMG submission 187160) | Surface soil microbial communities from Centralia Pennsylvania, which are recovering from an underground coalmine fire - Coalmine... | ecosystem: Environmental > Terrestrial > Soil > Unclassified ...
CCTTCGCTGCATTTTGTACAGATTCCTATTATCTCGATGTCTTCCACACCCTCCATTGCCAGGGCGTATCTGTTGGCTTCCTTTAGATCAAGGACGTATTTGGAATCTCCATTTCTGAATAAATATCCCCCGCAATCGCTGAATTTATCCATAAATAGAGACGCTACATCTTCTCCAATCTCGTAACAGCACGCCCCAATGGATGGCCCTATTGCGGCACAAATTCTCGACGGCGCGATTCCAAAACTCCTCTCCATCTCAACTAGGGTGGCCTTTGTAATCTGGGAAAGCGTTCCCCTCCATCCCGCATGAACCGCGGCTACAACCGAAGCAGACCTGTCAGCCAAAAGTATTGGCACGCAGTCTGCTGTAAAAACACCGACACCCGTACCCTTCAAATCTGCAACGAGTGCGTCTCCTTTTTGTTCTAATTTTTTGAATCTATCTCTAATTACAAAGACCTTGCTACTATGAATCTGGTTTAATGTAGCAATGCTGCTAAGCTCAAACATCTCTGCCGCATCGGATAGGCTCCCCTTAAAACCCCTGTTTGAGAAGCCATGAACGACACCCCTAATTTGGGATAAGATTTGAGATTTAACCCAGTTCATCCCTTTTGAAGCTGTCCTTTCAACAGTCGAATGTCGTCAATCCACACAGTCCCCGTGCCATTGATAACGAGGTTGAGTTTTATATTATCGGGCTTGCTTTCCTTCCCCAGAAAGAATACCGCCTCCTGTTTTGTCCAATCCCTCGTGCCTGCCATCTGGGTCAATCGCTTGCGGGAGAATAGCTCTTCCTTTTTATCGGGAAAGTGACACCTAATCTCCAGATAAATTTGGCCATTTAGGTTTTCTGTACGGACCTGAGCTCTATAAATCAATCTGACATTCTCAACATCTACGTCTCTTATATCAAACAGGTGCACCGTCTTGGGTTCTGTTGCGGTAATTCGCAACGACCCGTGACCATCGCTCGAAATCTGTTTGTCAATCTGAACGCCCGATTGATCCACGATTCCATTGAGGCTGTCAACGGGAAATCGTTTTAATTCAACCTCTCGATTTAACCAAGAGGAACAGCCAACTATACAGATAAGCGCTATGCATAAAAGGAATCTAATCACAATTCCCGTCCTCCTTTTGAATCAGCCGAATATTTATCAGTCTCCCAATTTCGATTTATGCGTGCTTAATTCATCTTCAATTTACAGATTTTGTTTTTGAGCGCAAATTATTGCCTACTGCTGTTGTGTTTTTACGTCAATTCGAGGGTTATCCATCTTGACCTTCCAGTATGTGAATTGCTCTCTTCATATCATCTGGAATTTCGGCACGAAATTCCATTCGCTCTCCGGTCCTGGGGTGTGTAAAACGGAGGGATAACGCATGGAGCGCATGCCTTCCCAGCCCCTTTGAGACCGACTCTAATAAATCGGATTTGTGCCTTCTCGGTCCATAGACCCTGTCGCCTAGAATTGGATAACCATTTTCAGCAAAATGAACCCTTATCTGATGTGTTCTTCCGGTCTTGGGCTTGACATCAACGAGGGTTGCGCATCCATATCTCCTTATAACCCTCCATAAAGTGAGTGCTTCTTTTCCAACCCTTGACCTTGTGGACATCTTTATTCTATCCGTTGGATGTCGGCCTATGAGAGAAGAAAATGAGCCCGATTCTCCTTTAATTCTCCCAGCCACAAGGGCAAGATATACCTTTTCAACCATTCGAGACCTAAATTGGTTCACAAGGGACTCATGCGCAAGGTCACCTTTTGCAACTACCATCACGCCTGATGTGTCTTTATCCAGCCGATGTACTATCCCAGGCCTCAGTTTCCCTCCAATTCCAGAGAGGCTCCTGCACCTGTAAAGAAGCGCATTCACTAGAGTTCCATCCCCCACCCCTGATCCGGGATGGACGGTCATGCTCGCGGGCTTGTTAACTACAATAATATCGTCGTCCTCATAGAGAATGGGAATGGGCAAATCCTGAGGTTCAGCCTCCAGGGATTGCGGTGGAATTTGGATTACAGAAACGCTCTCGCCGCCGCTCAACCTCTTGGAGGGTTTTATGGATCTGTCGTCCACTAAAATAAGCCCTTCATCAATCAGTCTCCTTACCTGAGAGCGTGTAAGGTCGGGGAGAAGATGGGACAGAGCAATGTCTACCCTCTTACCTGCGAATTCCGGAGGCACATGAAACTCTTGTCTATTCTTCTCTCTGCTCATGTCCATAATTTGCACGCAATCAATCTGTGATTGGATCTTCAACATTCGGTGTTGTCTAACGAACGAATTCCGTGTGTCACTCTACCAAGAGAGAGGGGACGGCGGGGTTCGCTCATACAGTTGCAACAAAAATAATCCTAGTTTCCCCTTTTTTTCTTTTCTTCAATCATTCTCCTAGCCGTAAATGTGACTACCCCAGGAATGTTCCTATTGTTCATAAGTGCCTTAAGTTCTGTGCTCCTCAGATGAGAAATAAGGTTAAGAGATATATGGGGCGGCGTCTTGGGATTATTGACTAAGGATGCTTTAACCTGGTAAATCCTCGCCCACTTACGCGTTCCTGCAATCTCGCAAAGCACCTCTTCGTCAACGGTTCTTGACTGGGCGATAAGTATGGCTTCCATATCGGTAAGGTGCGGGTTTTTTAATACGGCGCAGGATACAATCCTGTGTGAGTCACGTACCAGAATGGCTCGCGCCTCTCTATTTCCCAGTATAGCGAGCTTTATCCTTTCTGCTATGTTCATCCGTTTTATTCTGTGAAACAGGCTCTCACGCCTTTCTTCACTCGCCTGATCTTCAGCGTCATTTATGAGGTCTTCGGAGAGATAAATTCCATCCAGAAAGGATTCATGAATGTCTTCGAGGCCGGCCTGGGGGTTAAGCCCATCGTGCGGCTCTTCTATCATCCCCGTCTCTAAGTCCTCAATAATCGGTTCGCTTCCTTGGGATGGCTCTGGATAAGGGGCGGGAATCTCACCCTTTTTATCCAAATAGAGTCGGAAGAAAGAAATTACCCTATCGAGTGTAGAGCGACTTATAGAAGGATTTTTGCTCAGGGCCTCGACAATGGCTGCCGAACCGAGGATTCGCTGCTGATTATCGGCTATTAGTTCTATAATGGATTGCGTGCGAACCGTTTCGGCGAGGTACGCAATTGTGATATCACTTGTTGAGCGATTTAGTATGATCTTCTGAATTTGGGATTCGCTCCTTGTATTTCTTGCAACCCAATCGAGAATCTCAGGTGGGGTAGATGTACTAGAAAGCACCGATGTCATAGCCCCTTCTGGCATGGATTTTAGGGATGCCTCAGCCTCTTTGATTATTTCCTCATCCGTATCGAGGGTGAGGCTGTAAAGAACAAGGGCAAGGTCCATTGGGCCAATGGGTATAAGACCGCGCGCCGCCATAAGGCGCATCTCTCTTGGTAGGGAGGGGTCAACAAACTTCCTCAAATGGTCAGGAATTTTCTCTAAAAAATTCATGTCAGACTAAAGAGAATACTGAATGGAACAAAATGGTGTCAAACATCCTTCCTCTGTGTTCTATTTTAAGTAAAAATAAAGAGAAATACAAATTGCCCTCTGTAATTGACAAAATTTGTTATCGGTCATGTCCTAATTTGTATTTATTCCTAAAAAAATTGAGTAATTTCGACAGATTAGAAATAACCTATTATGGCATAGCTCTTGCTAAAAGCTAAAGGGGTATAGGACTGGATTTGATCCTAATTGAGAATAGACAAATGGAAATCAACCCGAAGGGACTAAGAATACAAAGTGAGCGTCGGGTCTTTTTGGTGTAGGGCCTTGAATTCAAAAGAGTACAAATCGGAGGAGAGCCAAATGAGAAAGGGTGCTGAGAACCCGGAAGATGAACCCTGCGACTCAGATACAGTCACGCTTAGATGGAGCGATGTGCTTGAGAGTGCATTTGATTATTACTACAATAAATACATTCCTGCATGGGCTTTAAATGAGACTCATTTTAATAATGCGGGCGATAAGGTGTTTATCTGGAAAAAAGATGGAAGATGGGTTAGCTGGGAAGGTGTAGCCTTATCAGAACGTCCTGACATAGTAACTCTATTCGATTTACTGCCTGACCTCCCTCGGGATTGGGAGTACTGGAGAACAATGCGTGAGCTTGAAAGTAACGGAATTAAGGATGCAGAGGATTATTTCTGGGAAAATATATTCTCATACAGACATGCAAATGAGATTGAAGTTAATAGAAGGAGATATAGGATTGAGTGGGAAGTATAGAATATGCCATTGAATTTCTCCGGGGCCTTAGCTAAGGGAACCAACATTGTTGGAAGGCTGCACAGATATGTTCAAAGAACGATTATCTTAAACCATTAGGATTCATGGGTTGCTGTTTTGAGGGCGGGCAACAAGGCTCTCCGATACATTTTGAAAAGACATGGGAAACAGTGGTTTTAAGGGCAAAACTGGGGCCTTGCATAGTCAGTTATATAAACAGGATACGGGTGAAGATTCTGCGAATCTCACGGAACTACTGATAGAAACCCTCGCGGAGGCTGTTTTCGAAGAGAATAGGAAGGGGTATAGGGATTTATTTGAGAATGTTCCCACGGGGATATACCGAACAACACCGGATGGAAGAATACTCATGGCTAATCCGGCATTGGTTCAGATGCTTGGGTATTCCTCATTTGAAGAGCTAACCTCCCGTAATCTAGAGAAGGAGGGGTTTGCAACTCCATACCTGCGTGCTCAATTCAGAGAACTCCTTGAGAGGGAGGATGAGGTCAGGGGCCTGGAATCGGAGTGGATAAGATGTGATGGGGCCATAGTTTTTGTACGAGAGAATGCAAGGGCAATCAGAGGTGAGGATGGGTCTGTTCTGTACTATGAGGGAACGGTTGAGGACATATCAGAGCAGAAGAGGACGGAGAATGCTCTTAGGGAGAATCTTGCACAGTTATCCAAGAAGAGTAGGTATGAGACTATTATAAGCACAGTGATACGCACCGTACACAGGTCAATAAATCTGGATGAGGTACTTGAGAATGCAGTGGATGCAATGAGCAGGAATATAGATGGGGTGGATAATGTGTCTATTTACATGGTAGAGGGGCAGGAAGCGGTTATAAAGGCATATAGGGGGTATCCACAATGGTTTATACAGAGAGTGGGGAGGATACCATATCCAAGGGGATTTACATGGAAGACAATAATAGAAGGTAATCCCAGGTATTGTGCGGATGTAGACCAAGATACGACAATAGGCCCTGCTGGCAGGGAGATGGGAACAAAGAGCTATGCCTCCATGCCCATTAATTTTGGGGGTAAGGCAGTGGGGGCTATAAACATTAATTCCTTGCGAAAGAACGCTTTTAATGAAGAAGAATTAAAGCTGCTGGAGATCGTGGCTCAACAGATTGAGATAGCAATTGACAATGCCCAACAGGCAGAATTACTTAATGAGAGCAGAGAGCGGTATCGCATCCTTGTTGAACATACTTATGATCTAATAGTCGAAGCGGATACTTATGGTCATTTTTTATATGTGAGCCTCAACCATAAAGAGGTGCTGGGTTACGAATCGGATGAACTTATAGGTAAAAGTATTTTTGAATATATTCACCCCGATGATCGTTCGGCCGTAATGGCAGAATTTCAGAGAGCGCGTATAAGTCATTCCTCGGGACATTCTATATTCAGATACAGGCATAAGAACGGGGAGTGGCGCCTTCTTGAAAGTACAGGCAAGCCGTATCAGACCGCAACCGGTGAGATTCGCGCTGTTATTGCCTCTCGTGACATCACAGAGCGCAAGAAAATAGAAGAAGAACTTATAAAGGCTGAGAAGATTGAATCAATAGGTGTCCTTGCGGGTGGAATCGCGCACGATTTCAATAATCTCCTGACATCTATTATGGGTAATGTATCTCTGGCAAAAATGCAATCAAACCGTGATGATAATGTATATAAAAGATTAGACGAGACTGAGAAGGCATGTCTTCAGGCAAAGAAACTCACACAGCAACTGCTTACATTCTCCAGGGGTGGAACTCCTGTTAAGAAACTCTGCTCGATTGAGCAGATTATAAGAGACTCAGTTACTTTTACACTCAGGGGGTCTAATATAAAGCCTGAATTCAGCATAATAGAGTATAACCTATGGAATGCAGAGATTGATGAGGGGCAGATAGCTCAAGTCTTAACTAACCTGGTAATCAATGCGGAGCAGGCGATGCCTGAAGGAGGGGTAATAAGGATCAAGGCAGAGAATGTAAGCCTGGGAGAGTCGCCTATTCATAATGGAAATACCGTCGTACTGTTACCGAATGGAAGGTATGTAAAGATAACTGTAGAGGATGAGGGTACGGGGATACCGGAAGAGCATCTGTCAAGGATATTTGACCCATACTTTACCACAAAGCAAAAGGGAAGCGGGCTTGGGCTTAGTACAGCGTACTCGATAATAAAGAACCATGGTGGATTCATAGATGTGGAATCACAGCTTGGGAGAGGCACTAAATTCTACATCTATATACCTGCTTCTGATAAAGAAATCCCCAAAGAAAGTGGCCTTAAAGAAAAGCCCACCGTGGGAAAGGGTAAGGTGCTCGTTATGGATGATGAGAAGATGATAAGGGAGATTACTGAAAGGATGCTGGACCTCATAGGATATGAGGGGGAGTGTGCCAAGGATGGAATGGAGGCAATAGAGATATACAAGAGGGCTAAAGAGGAGAATAGGTCATTTAATGCGGTCATAATGGACTTGACTATTCCGGGAGGAATAGGGGGAAAGGAGGCAATAGAAAGATTAATAAGTATAGACCCGGATGTTAGAGCAATAGTATCTAGTGGGTATTCAGATGATAAAGTAATGTCGGAATACGAAAAGTATGGATTTAAGGGCGTTCTCTCTAAACCATACAACATAGAAGGACTCAGTAAGGTGCTGCATAAAGTGATAAATGGAGGGTGAGTTAATAACCCTTGATTGCCCCTATGTGTTTCTCACGAACGGTGATATAATTACGACGCCATGAAAAGCCCAAAGGTTATCTCAGCTATGGCTCTTTCTCTACAGGTTATTCTCTTTTCCATAACTCCTTTTATGAACTCCTCTTATGCGGATATGTACTCATACATAGATGAAAACGGAGTTCAGCACTATACGAATATTCCGCCTATTGATGGAAGGTATAGGCTCAAATGGAGAACGAAGAGAACGTTTACGAGGCCAAGTGGTACATATAACTACCCAAAATCCTATGAGGACGAAATTCTCAGGGCTGCAAAGCAGTACGACATAGACCCTGACCTTGTCAAAGCTGTAATTAAAGTTGAATCGAACTTTAACTCGACCGCAGTCTCTCAAAAAGGCGCCATCGGAGTTATGCAGCTTATGCCTGAGACGGCGCAGGACTACAGCGTAAACGACCCCTTTAACCCGATTGAGAATATAAATGGGGGCACAAGATATTTAAGGGACCTGATGGAGATGTTCAACGGAAATCTCCAGCTTGCGCTTGCGGCTTATAATGCGGGCCAAAACGCCGTTATAAAATATGGATTTAGAATCCCACCTTATGCTGAAACTATTGATTATGTCGAGAGGGTTCTTAACCACTACAGCAACTTAAAAGGAAGTAGTAAACCGTAGGTACAAAGTAGTAAGGCGGCCAACCTGCCGTCTGCTTTAAAACATATCTAATCCGCTACCCTATTATTTCTGTGTAGATTTGCACAGCCCTTCTGTGCATGATTGCACAACTTCCATATATACAAGTACTATGAAAATCCCACGGAATGGGGCCAGACCCACCTTATCCTTCCCCCCCGCCTGTAGGTTTAGCCCTATCTTATGTGCATTTGGAGCCTGTTCTTTTAAATGGGATTGGATTCCAAACTCGGGGAGATTTCTCACATCGAATTCACGATTAAGGGTTCTTTTTTTGAAGAAGCTTGCTTGCTACGATTATGTTATCGCGTCCAGCGGACTCGACTATCTTTACTGCTTCATCAAGGGTTACTTTTGACGGGAGTGTTGCGAGTTTAAGGAGCATCGGAAGGTTTACGCCTGAGATTACTTCCAGTTTTTTTTCCTCTAGGAATGTGAGACTTACGTTGGATGGAGTTCCTCCAAACATATCTGTAATTAGAAGGACGCCTTCTCCTTCGTCCACTTTCTTTATAGCGTTCTTAATCTTCTTTGCAAACGTTTCAAACTCCTCGCGCGCATCCAAACACACCCCCTCGATCTTAACCGCGCATTTATCGGCCACGACAAACTTTACTGCTGAAATAAGCTCGTCTGCTAACCTTCCATGAGTTACAAGAACAACTCCGACCATCTCGTCACCTCAGTTTTTCGAAATGTCCCTGTGCCGGACGGTAGGAGAGAGGTGTTTGAATCTCTCCGCCATCTCATTTACGATTACCGCCGACCTGTGTTTTCCACCCGTGCATCCTATGGCTACCGTGAGATAAGATTTACCTTCCTTCTCATATCGAGGGATCAGGAACTTTAAAAGGTCTACCAGCTTTTGTATGAACTTTCTAGTGTCCTCATTTTTTAATACAAAGTCTCTCACCCGTTTATCCGAGCCGGTCAGGTCTTTTAAGCTCTCAATAAAATGGGGGCTTGGGAGGAATCTCACATCGAGTATCACATCGGCATCGTAGGGAAAGCCATACTTGTATCCGAAGGACAGGAAATTTATGGAAATCTTTCTCGATTTAAGCTTCTCGAATGTCCCCTGAACCAATTCCCTCAACTGATGGACGTTTAAGTCTGACGTGTCTATCATATAGTCGGCCAGGTTTTTGATTCTGGAGAGCATTTTTCTCTCTTTATGTATTCCACGCAGTATGTTTCCGTTTGTAGAAAGTGGATGCTTTCTCCTTGTCTCCTTGTAACGCTTTACAAGGGCTTCGTCTGAAGATTCAAGGAAGAGAAGTTCTACCAAATGTCCTTTTTGCTTAAGCTCCGCTATCACGTCGGGAGCGCGTTCAAAAAACACTCCCTCTCGCACGTCCATTACGAGAGCCGCTTTCCTTATGTGATCTGCGGAGTTCTCGCATAGTTCGATGAATGTAGGGATGAGAGTGGGCGGAAGATTATCTATACAAAAATACCCCAGGTCTTCAAGTGCCTTTACGGCGGTGCTTTTCCCGGAGCCTGAAACGCCGCTTAAAATTATAAGGCGCGTCATGACCTCTCCTTTTTTACAACACGTCCTTCAATGTAGTTCCCCACTATTTCTGCTGCGGACACAGCACTCGATTTTAGAAGCTGGTTTCTCACAGCGACCTCAACAATAGTGGCCGTATTTCTTCCGGGACTCACCGGAATAACGAGAAAGGGAAGTTCAACCTCCATGATGGTGTGGGTTTTTTGGTCAAGTCCGAGTCTATCATACTCCGTATCCAAGCTCCACTGAGCAAGCTCTATTACCATATCTATTTCTCTCTTATCCATAACAGAGGCCGTTCCAAAAAGGTCTTTTATATTTATAATACCCACACCCCGAACCTCCATAAGGTGCCTTATGTTTTCCGGGCCACTTCCTACGAGCCTTGAAGTTCCGATCTTTCTTATCTCAACCACATCATCAGCCACGAGTTTAGAACCCCTCAGTATTAGATCGAGCGCGCACTCGCTCTTTCCTATTCCACTTTTCCCAAGTATAAGAACTCCCATCCCGTGTATATCAATAAGTACTCCATGAATGGTTACGAATGGAGCAAGCCTTTCTTCAAGCACTGCGTTCAGAGTTGAAATAAGCCTGCCTGTATAGAGTTCGGTTGTAAATAGAGGCATCTGCTTATTCTCACAGGCAACTCTGAGTACCTCGGGTGGCATAAGCCCCTTTGATATTATAAAGCACGGCACGTCCTGAGAAGAGAGGGCATCTGAGATCTTTTCCTGTTTATCGTCGGGGAGTTTATTAAAGTAGGAAACCTCCGTTCTGCCAAGAATCTGTACTTTTCCATCCTCAAGCACGATATTAGGCTCGATCATTCTGAGTCCTGGTTTTTGAACCCTGTTTGATCTGATTTTGCGCCAGAGACCGCCTCGACCTGCAATAATCTCTATTTGAAGCTCTCTTCCCCAAGCGCCGTAAAGTTCTCCAACCTCAAGAGGCGCACCTGTCTTAATGCTTTTCGTCCTCCTCAATTATTATTTCATATATCTCACTCTGAGATTTTGCCTCCATAATTCGAGAGCGGAAGTCAGAATCTTTAAAGATTCTA
>Ga0209581_1005070_pt1 | contig 10245 bp, 8 predicted proteins | sample Coa_R2_FD_187160 | JGI IMG/M metagenome (GOLD analysis project Ga0209581, IMG submission 187160) | Surface soil microbial communities from Centralia Pennsylvania, which are recovering from an underground coalmine fire - Coalmine... | ecosystem: Environmental > Terrestrial > Soil > Unclassified ...
CGGGCAATAGGAGTTCTCTCCTAGTAGATGCGTCCTTTCAGTTCGTTAATGCGATGCAGAGTGATGCGGTGCTTATCCGTACTGATATACCCTTTATCGGTGAAGTAGCCCATGACCTTATTCACGCTCTCGCGCGAGGCTCCCACCATCGAGGCCAGCTCTTGCTGAGTCAGGCGCACATCGATGCGGATGCCGTTCTCGACTTTGATGCCATGCGTATTGGACAACTCCAGCAGCTTCTTCGCCACGCGCCCGTAGACATCCAGGAAGATGAGGTCCTCGACCATATTATCGGTATTGCGCAGGCGCTTCGAGAGGCCCTCCAGCAACTGGATGGCAATTTTGGGGTTTTTCATAATAGCGTTGTGGAAATCGCTTCTCTGCAGCGTGTAGCACTCGACCTTTTCAATAGCGATTGCATCCGTCGAACGAGGCAGCCCGTCGTAAAGGGCAAATTCTCCAAAATATTCGCCCGCGCCCAGGACTGCCAGGGAGATCTCCTGACCGTCCGGGCTGATCAGGCAGATTTTGACTTTGCCTTCTTTAATCATGTAGAGGACCTGGCCGGGATCGTCGCGGTGGAAAATAACCTCACCCGCGCGAAATGTACGTCGTTTCGCTACCGCCATCAGATCCTTAATATCCTCTGGCGCCAGGTCGGCGAAGATTGCGACCTGCTTGAGATAGGTGCCTTCTTTCTCTGTCTCCATATCGTGGTTCCCCTGTTCTCTTGATTGGCCTCATAGGCAATGGTCAGCCGAGTCTACAGAACGCGCTGTGCAATGTTTTCTCGCAACCTGATGGATAGTGCGCCCATTCCCTTGTGTTTCTCAGGTATTTCATACTAGCGTAATTCAGATGTTTTGACAAGGTGCTTTTCCAGGCTTTGAACGCCGGGATTCAGACGGCAGGTACCGGTGTGGTTGTCCCACTCCCCCTGAACGAGGTAGGGCTCGCCGTTCCAGACCACATTCGCGCCCTGTGCATCGATCTGCCCGAAATCCTGGGCGCATTTATCAGCAACCTCGTCGCCGTCGGAATCCACCCAGGCGTTTCCCAGAGGGTCTGTTGCCGCTTCCAATTGTTCATGTGAGATCCCGGTGATTGTTTTGTCAGCATCGTCTCCGTTTGGACCGGCATAGGGAGTGCAGGCAAAGCTCGCTATATAGGGAACCGCCGCGTAGATAGTATTGCTGCCGAAGGCGCTGTGATACGCGCAATACTGGTTGCTCGCGCACTGGGTATGAGTGCTATCCGTGCAAATATCCTCGTTGCGCTCGGTGAACACAAAGAACATCGTTCGCATGCTGGAATGCCAGCCGTTCATCTGCTGAGCGCGCGTTACCTCGTCCTGGATGGCGCTGTCCAGCAGAGGATTTGCGGGATAAGGTCGGCGGTCCACCCATGATCCTGCCAGGGCGGACCCCGCAGGATAGCCACCGTCGGTCTGCGTGTATTGCCTGACGAGCCGGTAGAGCGGACTGCTCCCAACATCGCGAAAGTAGCGGGTGATCAGACTGTTATAGCGCGGCGAGACATTTCCGCTCGGTTCCCAGAAAATGGCATAGATATGAGACGTACCCGCCATGACCGGTCCCCCACCATAGACGAGGTTATTCCCGCCTGTATGCTCTCTCGCAGGCGAACGCTGCAGGGCCTGGGGGGATCGAGATTCCATCGTGAGATCAGGTCGGTGATGAGTAGGGAGAGGCGTGGATATCGTTGCCAGCAGGGCTATCATTGGGATCAAGAGAGAGGCAAAAGTAAGCAGAGCGGCCAGTAAGGCCAGTGGCATGCGAATGCGCTGTTTCACGACACGATTACTTTCTATCTATAACCGAAAAAGCGCCAGAGGAACTCCTTTCGCAAAAGCGCCGGACGAACGAGAAGATCGATCGTCCTTGACGATTGGAAAAATGGTTGTTGCGACGAGGCCAGAACACTATTGGCAGGAAACCCAACAGCGGAACTCATCAGGACGAATTATATTGAAATATATTGACATGTCAACCCGACTGTACCAATCGGGCCAGGGATGGTGAGTTTTGTGGAGTAGGGGAGAGATGTTAGAAAAAGGCTATTTCCGGTACATGGCTATGGTTTAGCGGATCAAAGCATGCATACGCCATCGATCAGCGCAGTGAAAGGCAAGGAAAATCCCAAAAAAAATTTCTACCTGTACGGGGGAGCAGGAGCTTTTACTTGCCTGCGATAGGTAGTGGACAATAAATGCGCAGCGAAGGGGTTGCGCTTGGCGTCAGGTCGGAGGGTCTGACCATCACCGGTCAGGCCGGCGATGGTCAGACAGAGGTTTCCTGGCGTATTGTTAGTGGCGCCAGCCGCGATTCCGCCAGCCGCGATGCCACCAGCCGCCGCGATGCCACCAGCTTCGGTGCCGCCAGCCGCGATGCCACCAGCCGCCTCTACACACCAGGACTCGATAGAAGCGATGCCGCCGGAAGACCCATCTCCACCAGCATCGGTTATCGATCTGCTGGACTGTCGCCTGCTGATTGGTCGCGGCCTGAAGATTCTGCTTCATTCCCAGCAAAACGTTCGGTGCAGTTGCTGTCTGTGCGGTTGCTCCCGCATCGTTGTTTACCTGCTGAGCGAAGACGCCTGAGGTAAGCAGAGTCAGACTCATCAGCAGGCCCAGAAGAAGCGCGGCGCTTATTTTTCCTAGTTTCAACATCGAGTTTGCCTTCTTTCTCCTCTGGAGGACCTGAGCTTTTCAGGTTGTTCCAGAGCAAATTCTGTGCTCCATTTACATGAATAGATGAGGCTGTAGGCTAAAGGCGCGACCAACGCCAGAGTATTTCTGCCAGCCTCTGCCAGGTCTTCTGTAGGAACACGGCGTCAGTGTCACTATACTAGCTTGCTAAAAACAGAACGAAAGGGAAAAAAGACTGGCAAACGGGCACAGATGTGATATAATCTAATATATCTGAGTAAGAAGGTCGGATTTATCTCTTAAAAATCTGCCTCTTTTGACTCTACAAGGAGAAAAGCAGGCGCTATGGGATTGCCGGGCGTCTGATTTTGAGGATAAGGGAAATGGCGGATACACCTACTATTACTGCCGAGATGATTATTCACGACGTGGTAACGAAGCACCCGGAGACGGTGAAGGTCTTTCACGGGCATGGGTTGCCCTGTACGGCCTGTGCGGTTGGCTCGCGTGAGAGCATTGCCGGGGGTGCGCGCACCCATCGTTTTAGCCCGGAGAAGCAGGAACTGCTAATTAAGGATCTAAACGCGGCTATCAGGGGCGAGCCGATTTCTGTTGCGCCCAAAAAGGCACCCGTTGGGCGCGGCATTCCGCTGACGATGGCCTCTGCGAGTCCTGACCGCAAGATCAAGCAGGTCATCGCGATCATGAGTGGCAAGGGGGGCGTGGGCAAATCGCTGGTCACGGGCCTGCTGGCGGTTTCACTGCGCCGCCAGGGTCTGAAGGTGGGCATTCTCGACGGGGATATTACCGGCCCCAGCATTGCCCGCATGTTTGGCACAAAGGGCCAGCCATTAAAATCGCCGAGCGGAGGCATCGATCCCCTGCGCAGCCGGGGCGGCGTGAAGGTGATGTCGATGAACATGTTCCTGGAGAACGAGAGCGATCCGGTGGTCTGGCGCGGCCCGATGGTCTCCAGCGCGTTGAAGCAGTTCTACAGCGATGTCGATTGGGGTGATCTGGACTATCTGCTCATCGACTTGCCTCCCGGCACCTCTGACGCGCCGATGACGGTGCTGCAATCGCTGCCGGTCGATGGGATTATCATTGTCTCGTCGCCGCAGATGCTGGCCACGATGGTCGTGAAGAAGTGCATTCACATGGTGCAGCAGCTCAAAGGCGTGATCGTTGGCGTAGTGGAGAACATGGCCTACTTCCAGACGCCCGATGGCGAGCGCTATGAGATCTTTGGTCCCAGCAACGGTCCCGAACTGGTGGAGTTGACTGGTTCCCCGCTGCTGGCCCAACTGCCGATCGATCCCGTGCTAACCTCGCTCTGTGACGCCGGACGCGTCGAGGAGTATCAATCGGATGCCTACGAACTGCTGGCCGCGAATTTTGTCAATACCTTGAAAATCAAACGATAGAGATCGCGGACCTCTCGCTGCTGGCCTGCTATGAATTTCTGGCGAACGAGCCCAGCACCTTGCAGAACGTAGTGTGCTCCGCCAGATCCGCCAGGGCTTTGCGCACGGGAGGATCATCGCGGTGCCCCTCGAAATCCAGATAGAAGACGTACTCCCAGGCGCGCTGGCGCGAGGGACGCGATTCGAGTTTCAGCAGATTGATATTATTAGCGGCCAGGAAGCCCAGGCATTTATAGAGCGAGCCGGGCTGGTGGGCGGTCGCCATAACCAGCATGGTTTTGGCGGGACCCTCCGGGCGCGGCGCCGGTTCGCGTCCCAGGGCGATAAAGCGCGTATAGTTACCTTTGATAGTCTGGATGTCGCGTGCCAGAATCTCCAGGTCATAGATCTCAGCAGCGCCGGCTGCCGCGATGGCGGCTACGCCCAGCATTTGCTCATCGCGCAGCATTTTGGCGCTGCCAGCGGTGTCATACGTTGCCACGACCTCGACGTTCAGCTCGCGCAGAAAAACGTCGCTCTGGGCCAGCGCCTGGGGATGCGAGATCACCCGCTTGATATCCTCCAGCTTCTGTCCTTTCAGGCAGAGCAGGCATTGATTGACCTCATGGCTGATTTCGCCAATCACAAAGAGATCATGCTGGCGCAGCAGGTCGTAGGTATCGTTGATGCTGCCCGCCTGCGAATTCTCAACGGGCACCAGCCCGTAATCAACCTCGCCGCTTGCGACTGCGCGAAAGACGTCGGCAAAGCTGCGGCAGGGGACAGGGTTGACCTGCCGTTTTGCGCCCAGGGCCTCCCGTTGCCCAAAATAGATACGCGCGGCCTCGTCACCAAATGCTCCACGTTCTCCCTGAAAGGCTACCCCTATGCTCTGCTGCTCCTGCTCAAGACGCTCGATAGGCCCGGCCTGAGCATCTGGTGAATACGCCATGATCGATTTCTCCTTGCTACAAAATTGTGCGCGAAGCGGCTGCTCCACTCTCTATCGGATTCGATTGTGCCAGCTTCGCCCGCTCCTGTCAAGCGGGTCCAGGACAGCCGACGTGAAATAAAAGGAGGAGCGCCTGTTGCAGCGCTCCCCTTTTGTGCATTGCAAAATCTACTGCACGTTATAGTGGCTTTTGTGATAGTATTTCATCCCCTGGCCCATTACCTTAACGGGCTGGAGATCTTTCAGCATGATCTGCTCGCCGCACTTCTCGCAGATGCGACTGGTCAGATGGTTGACCTCTTCGCGGTTGGCCAGCGAGGCACGTGCTGTCTTTGAAAGTTCACCCTTTTTCGGCATGAGTGATTATGATCCCCTTTCATCTGTCTATCTGGATTGCTGGAACCGGTGGCGTGTACGGGTTCGTTCGCCTGCCAGTGTCAGCCGGATTGAAGATTCCTGCTCACACTGCGCACTATGTAGTATATCACATCCTCGCCCCCTTCGTACATAGCTGAGGCAAAAGGTGTTTGTTTGCCGAGGAGCGCAAAAAGGGGAACCAGGATACCCCGGCCCCCTTTGATTAGCAATTTTAATGACTGTCTACAAACCACGCTACAAAAACGCACTACTCATAAAGCACTACGCTAAAATAGCCTGTGTGACAGGGAGGATTTCCCTCTCACCCCTATTATAAACGAAAGCGCCTGGAAAAGCCAATCCTGGCCTGTCCTCCCCCAAAGGTCCTACCCGTTCTTAACATATTCCTGTGAGTTATGATTTTTATAAAAATCATATATTGGAATTATGAAAGAGAATCGGCTATAGTGAGTAGCAGGAAGGACTTGAAGATAGAAAGGCCGGGCCAAATCCATGTTTTTGATCGGAAAACGGTCTTTTTCTGTAGATGTCCTGATGGAAAGCGTCATGAAAAGTCAGATTGCTCGTCACGAAATACCCTGGCTTCATCGCTCTACGGCTCGACCTCAGGAAAGGAAGCGGGACCTGGCGCGAGGCGGGCCGCATCGCAAGCTGGATATCAATACGATTATTGGATGGATTCTCCAGGCGGGCGTGCTGCTGAGCGCGCTCACAATGCTCGTTGGCATCATTCTATTGCCCACCAGGCCCGGCGGACTCTCGCCGGAGCGCGTGCTGGCTTTCCCTCAAACGCTCAGCGAAATAGGCGCGGGCCTGCTGGCGCTCCATCCCCAGGCCTTCATTGCATTAGGACTTTTATTGTTGATATCCACGCCGGTTGTGCGCGTGGCCATCTCCATCGTCTCTTTCGCGCTGGAACGTGACCGGAAATATGTGGTTATTACCTGTATAGTCCTGACGATTCTTTTGCTCAGCATCATTCTGGGTACGATAAACTCAACGCATGAGCCTGTCGTGGATGCCTCTCGTCTTCACTTCTCATTAACCATTGCCCTGCTTATTCTGCTAGGCGCGGTGCTGGCCGGCATGTTAGGCTCGCTTGTGGGACTCGGTGGCGGGATATTGCTGATCCCGATGCTCACGCTTCTCTTCCATCTCCCCATCTCCTTCGCTATCGGCACCAGCATTATCTCGGTCATCGCAACCTCCAGCGGGGCCGCCGCCGCCTATGTGCGGGACCATATGACCAATCTCAGGGTGGGGATGTTCCTGGAACTGGCGACCACGCTGGGTGCGGTCAGCGGCGCGTTTATCGCTGGCTTGCTCGCTCCTGAGTTTATCGGCGTTATCTTTGGAATTATTCTGCTCATCTCGGCGGCTCCTCTTATCTTCCGCATTGGAGAGGAATTGCCCAGGGGTGTAAAAAACGACCGCCTGGCCAATGCGCTAGACCTGGCCGGCTCCTACCCAGATCATAAGCTGGGCCGCGAGGTATCCTACCAGGTGACGCGCACCCCCTGGGGGCTGGCGATGATGTACGTCGCCGGGCTGATCTCTGGTCTGCTTGGCATTGGCAGCGGAACATTTAAGGTCGTGGCTATGGACTTGCTTATGCGCCTCCCGCTCAAGGTTTCCACCTCCACCAGCAATCTCATGATCGGCGTCACGGCGGCTGCCAGCGCGGGCATCTACTTCTCGCGCGGAGATATTCCTCCCCTGATCGCCGCCCCCGTCGCCCTCGGCGTGCTGGCGGGCGCGATGATCGGCGCTCGTCTGCTTATGCACATGAGCAACCGGCTGTTGCGCATGATCTTCCTGCCGATCATTGTAGTGGCGGCCCTGGAGATGATTCTGCATAGCCTGGGCCTCGGACCTTTTTAGGCTGTACATGCTCCCGAACGAGCTTTGATACATTCCAGCGCCAGGACATCCTTACCGAGAAAATCACTCACCGTTTTCCTCCTGACGAGCCGCTGTCCGGCTTGCAGCATTCCTCAGAGTATTTCTATACTGAGGGAAGTGTATGCATCTGTTCTCCTGGGTTTTTCTATGGGAGCAGGTAAATGAAGCAGCAGAGATGACAAAGGAGTTACTTTTGCGATGCCAGAGTTAGGAAAGACAGCCATCGAGGTCACGCCGCTCTGTCTGGGTGGCAATGTCTTTGGCTGGACAATCGACGAGCATGATTCGTTCAAGGTGCTGGACGCCTACGTGGGCGAGGGCGGCAACTTTATCGATACCGCCGATGTCTATTCCGCCTGGGTGACGGCCCATCATGGCGGCGAGTCGGAGGCAATTATTGGAAACTGGATGCGCGATCGGCATAACCGCAGCCACGTGGTGGTCGCGACGAAGGTCGGGATGTTGAACGAGAAGGGGCGCAGGTCGGATCTTTCGCGCGAGCATATCTTGCGCTCCGTTGACGCCTCGCTGCGCCGCCTGCGCACAGACTACATCGATCTCTACTTTGCTCATGCAGATGATCCAGAGACGCCGCTGGAAGAGACGTTGGACGCTTTCGCGGACCTGGTACGAGCGGGCAAGGTGCGCGCGCTGGGGGCCTCGAACTATAGCGCGCCGCGTATGGCCGAGGCCCGGCGCGTTTGCGAGACTCAGGATTATCCCCATTACGAGGTTCAGCAGCCGCTCTATAATTTGCTACGCCGTGACCAGTACGAGGGCGAGCTGGAGAAATTCTGCGTCGAGCACCAGCTTGGCGTAATGACCTATTCCTCGCTGGCCTCCGGCTTTCTGACCGGCAAGTACCGCCGGGGAGCGCCGATTCCTCGGACGCAACGCGCGGCAGGCGTGCAACAGCGTTACTGGAACGAGCACGATTTCGCGCTTCTGGAGCGGCTCGATAAGGTGGCCATGCAGTACAAGGCAACCCCGGCCCAGGTTGCCCTGGTCTGGCTGCTCACGCGTCCGGGAATCACCGCACCCATCGCCAGCGCCACTACCGTCGAACAGTTGCGCGAGTTGATGGGTACGCTCAAGCTCGAACTTGACCAGGAAGCACTCGATTCTCTGACCGCCGAGCCGCAGGGTGCCGCAAGGCAGTAGACTGCTTGCATAGGTGAACTAAGAGATGTCGGATCAGCGGGGAAAATCAAACTAGAGAGCAGGCGCCTGACTTCCTGCTCTCTAGTTTAGAAGGGCCTCGATGTTGGTTTTATGCACAGCTTCTTCTGATTACTCTACACGGTCCTCCTTTCAAATTATTTTCCCGTTCTCAGAACGTCTCTTGTTGAATGGCCTTGTCATTGTTCGTCATTGATCTGTACAGCGTTCCCTGTACATTTCTAACTGTAACCGCATATCGTCAAGAAACTATATGGAACTTGTCAGAGAATTGTAAAGTTTTCCTGTGACCGGCAAGTTGCTCGCACACGCATAAATCGATTCATCACCCGCAAAGAGGCCGAGTGGACCGGAATATCCCTGCCGACCTGGTAAGGACTTTACAAACGCTCCCCTTTCCTTTTACACTACTAGCAGGCATAGATTCTGCCGAATTCATAACTGGAAGTTATTTATATCGGCGGAAAGGCACTCAGAGGGGAGTACGGCGTATGACGAAGTACGCGTTTGTGATTGATCAGCGCAAGTGCATTGGTTGCCATGCCTGCACGGTCGCGTGTAAGGCCGAGCACGACGTACCCATCGGGGTTTACCGGACGTGGGTGAAGTATATCGAGAAGGGGGAGTTTCCCAACTCGCGCCGCTATTTCCTGGTGAACCGCTGTAATCACTGCGACGACGCGCCTTGCGTGAAGATCTGTCCGACGCGTGCTCTCTATAAACGCCCGGATGGCATTGTCGATTTCGATTCCAGTCGCTGCATTGGCTGCAAATCGTGCATGCAGGCATGTCCCTACGATGCGCTCTATATCGATCCCTACAGTCATACCGCTGCCAAGTGCAACTACTGCGCTCATCGCACGGAGCTTGGCCTGGAGCCGGCCTGCGCGGTAGTCTGTCCCGAGCACGCGATTATCGCCGGCGATATGGAGAATCCGGCCAGCGAGATTGCGAAAATTCTGGCCCGCGAACCGGTGCGGACGCGCAAGCCGGAGCAGGGCACGAAGCCCAATGTCTACTATCTCGGCGCCGAGGAGGCGGCTATCAATCCTGAGCTTGCCATTGAGGAACTTCCGCATATGACGATGTGGAGTACGCTGCTCAAGCCGGATCGTGCAGACGAACGCGCAATTGATCCCGCGAGATCGCTGCGAACTCCCGCTACGCTCAACCCGCTCAAGCCCTACGCGCCATTCCCCACGCCGACCTTGCAGGCGCACGTGGTCTACGATACGCCCAAAAACACGGCGCCCTGGGGCTGGCGCGTCTCGACATATCTCGCGACGAAGTCGATCGGAGCGGGAGTCATGCTGGTTGCCGCGCTCGGCCTGGCATTGTATGGCGCGGATGGTGCCCTGAATGGACTATTCGGCATCGGCGCGTCCGTTCTCGGCGGCCTCTTTATCGCGCTCACGTTGCTTCTACTTGTGGCCGACCTCAAGCGACCTGAGCGCGCGCTCTACCTGCTGACAAAGGCCAATCCCACCTCCTGGCTCGTCTGGGGCGGCTATATCCTGGCGATCTTTGGTGTGCTGGAGGCGGCGTGGTTCTTCAGCGCGCTCTTCGGCCAGTTCACGGCGCTGCGCTGGCTGCTCGTCCCGAGTGCGCTCTTTGGAGTCGGCGCGGCCTGCTACACGGCTCTGCTCTTTGGACAGGCCGAGGGACGCGACTTCTGGCAGGGGCCCTTGCTGCTGCCGATTCTCTGCGTTCAGGCGATGCTTGCCGGCTCAGCCGCGCTCGGCATTCTCGCCCTGGCTTTG
>Ga0209581_1005075_pt1 | contig 10239 bp, 9 predicted proteins | sample Coa_R2_FD_187160 | JGI IMG/M metagenome (GOLD analysis project Ga0209581, IMG submission 187160) | Surface soil microbial communities from Centralia Pennsylvania, which are recovering from an underground coalmine fire - Coalmine... | ecosystem: Environmental > Terrestrial > Soil > Unclassified ...
GACCTGAACGGTGCCGGTATAGCGCGAGGCATTGCCTGGATTGGTGCCTTCGACGGCGTAGCGGCCGGCAGGGTCGGCGGCAAATGCCGTAGCGGCACCCAGTGCAAGCGCCACGGCAGCGATCACAATACGCATATGAACGATGTCTCCCCGAGGGCCGGGCGCCGGATGCGCGCCCGGGCGCAAGCTTACGGCTTGTCGGCGGCAGCGACAATCGCAAGCGGAGCCCCGCGGCGGTGACGGCGCTCGGATGGATTTTGCCGCAACCGGCGCAGCGCCGCCGTCACTCCGCAACCGGCGAAGCGCCGCCGTCACTGCGCCAGCGGCGGGAAGCGCCGCCGTCACTCCGCCAGCGGCGGGAAAATATGACGCCCGGCCGCCGACAGCGGCAGCGACTCGACCTTGGTCACGGCCTTGACGTCGAGCTCGCCGTAAAGATGCGGAAACAGCGCGCCGCCGCGCGAGGGCTCCCATTTCAGCGCGGCGCCGAGCCGCGCGCCGTCGACGGTGAGCAGCACGAGGCCGGCCTGGCCGGCAAAATGCTTCGCCGCCGTCGCCTCGACCTGCGCGGCGGTCGAGAAATGGATGAAGCCGTCGCGCAAATCCGCCGCCGAGCCGCGGAAGACGCCGTCATGCGCGGCCGCCTGCCAATGTGAGGCGGCGACGATCTTGTACAGCCTGGCCATCGTCGCTCCCGGCTATGCCGTTGGCACAGCAACGATTATCACCTGCGGCAATAACGCATAAGGCCATGCGCGCGGGCAACCTTGTGTTGACTCAATTGATATGCATATCCCCCGGCAAATCGCCACGGAGAGATCATGCTGAAGACCGAGGAGTATCTGATCGAGACGGCCGACCGCTGCATCCGGCTGGCGCGCGAAGGCCGCACGCTGGTCGAGCGGCTGGAGAGCATCAGTCAGGAATTGATGGCCAAGGCGGTCGAACTCGACACCAAGCGCGACAAGGACGACAAGGATGACAAGCGCGGCGACAAGCCGGCGCGCTGACGCGGCCCTGGTTGAGTGCGGCAATGAAAAAAGCCCGGCGCCAAGCCGGGTTTTTGATTCGTCGCGGGGGCGCTTACGCCGCGCCGCGCAGCGCCTCGCCGCCGCCATTGGCCGGCGGGATCGGCACGCCGTCGCCGGCATATTCGTTGAGCTTGTTGCGCAGCGTGCGGATCGAAATGCCGAGGATATTGGCGGCGTGGGTGCGGTTGCCGAGGCAGTGCTTGAGCGTCTCGAGGATGAGGTCGCGCTCGACCTCGGCCACGGTGCGGCCGACGAGATTGCGCGTGACCTGCTCGGCGGCCATCGCCGCCTGGGCCGCGGCGCCGGTTGAGCGCGCGGCGTCGAGGCGGGCGCCGTCCGGCGTCATGATGCCGTCGACGCCGATCTCCGGGCCGCTGGTCAGCAGCACCGCGCGGTGCAGCGTATTCTCCAGTTCGCGCACATTGCCCGGCCAGCGATTGGTCTTGAGCGCGCGGCTTGCCTCCGCCGACAGCGGCCGCACCGGCAGTCCGTTGGCGTCGGAATATTTCTTGATGAAGTAGGTGGCGAGCTCGCCGATGTCGGCCGGCCGCTCGCGTAAGGGAGGGATCTTCAGGTTCACCACGTTGAGGCGAAACAGCAGGTCCTCGCGGAATTTTCCTTCGCGCACCGCCTCGGTGAGGTTGCGGTTCGACGTCGCGATGATGCGGATGTCGACGGCGACCGGCTTGTTGCCGCCGACGCGGTCGATGACGCGCTCCTGGATGGCGCGCAAGAGCTTGGCCTGCAGCCGCACGTCCATTTCGGAGATTTCGTCGAGCAGCAGCGTGCCGCCGTTGGCCTCCTCGAACTTGCCGATGCGGCGGGCGAGCGCGCCGGTGAAGGCGCCCTTTTCGTGGCCGAACAGCTCGGATTCAAGCAGGTTTTCCGGGATCGCCGCGCAGTTGACGGTGATGAACGGCTTCTTGGCGCGCGCCGAGCGCGCGTGCAGGAAGCGCGCCAGCACTTCCTTGCCGGTGCCGCTTTCGCCGGTGATGAGCACCGAAGCGTCGGAGCCGGCGATCTGCATGGCGAGCTTGACGACGTTGGCCATGGCCTCGTCGCGGTAGATCAGCTCGCGCCGGTCGTCGGCCACCGCCGCCAGCACCGCCGCGATCAGATCGGGATCGGGCGGCAGCGGGATGTACTCCTTGGCGCCGGCGTGGATGGCGTTGACGGCGGCGCGGGCGTCGTTGGTGACGCCGCAGGCGACCACCGGCGCGTGGATGCGCTCGCCGTCGAGCTTGCCGACGAGGTCGCGGATGTCGAGCGAGACGTCGACCATCAAGAGGTCGGCGCCGCGGCCGGAGCGCAGCACGGCGAGCGCCTGCTCGATCGAGTCCGCGTGGGTCACGGCAGCGCCCTTGTCCATCGCGATCTTGCTCGCGGTGGTGAGCTGGCCTCCGAGGGTGCCGACGATTAAGAGGCGCATGGGATTAGTCCTTTCGGTCGCATCGCGGACGCGCCGCACGCACAGCGCGCTCCCTCCCCCCTTGTGGGGGAGGGCTGGGGAGGGGGGTAGTGGCGGCTCTAAAGAACGCGCTCGACCCCCACCCCCGACCCCTCCCCACAAGGGGGAGGGGAGACAAAAATGCGCGCGTGCACATCAGCGATCCGCCTTGATGATTTCCGTCATGGTGACGCCGAGCTTTTCCTCGACGAGGACGACTTCGCCGCGCGCCACCAGGCGGTTATTGACGTAGATGTCGATCGCTTCGCCGACCTTGCGGTCGAGCTCGAGCACGGCGCCGGGGCCGAGCTTGAGGAGGTCGCCGACCTCCATGCGGGCGCGGCCGAGCACGGCCGAGACCTGCACCGGCACGTCGAACAAGGCCTCGAGGTCCTGCGCGCCGCGCGCAATCGACTCGCCCTCGCTCGGCGCCAGCGGACCGGAGTCCGCGGCGGTCTGGAGTTGGGCGCCGCTCTCCAGGTCGGGGAGCGGGACCTCTTTGTTGTCGGTGTCACTCATCGGCGTCGTCTCCGGAAAATCCTATTGGGCATTGCGTGCGGCCACGTAGCGGCTGACCGCGTCGTCGATCACGGCAAGGGTCGCGGCTTCGTCGCGGACGACGCCGCCGTCGGCCCATTCGATGCGGCAGTCGCCGGCGGCAAGGGTGTCCTCCGACATCACCACCAGCCGCCCGTCGAAGCCGCGCGCCTGCGCGATCTCGTCGAGCTTGCCCTTGGCGATGTCGTAGATGGCGGGGCCGACGCGCACCACGACGTGCGGCGTCTTCACCAGATGCTGGAAGCAATCGGTGGCGAGCGCCGAAATCTCGGCGAAGGGCTCGCGCGCGATGAGCGCCGGGGCGAGCTTGCCGGCGACCGCCACCGCGACGTCGACCGCCTCGGTCTCGAGCCGCGTTTCGATGTCGGTAAGCGCCTTGTTGAGCTTGTCGAGGCCGTCGGCGATCAGCGCAAGGGCGGCAGCAGTGCGCTGGGCGGCCTCGCCCTGCGCCTTGGCTTCGCCGGCGGCAAAGCCCTTGCGATAGGCCTGCGATTCGGCGTCGGCGCGCCGGCGCTCCGCCTCGACGACCGAAATGGTCGGCTTCTCGCCGGTCGAGAAGTCCTCGTCGAAGAGATATTTGGCGCGGGCTTTCATCTAGTAGATCATCTCTTCGTCGCCGCGGCCCTTGGAGATCAGGATTTCGCCCTTGGCCGCCAGATCCTTGGCGATATTGACGAGCAGCGCCTGCGCCTCGTCGACGTCGCGCAGCCGCACCGGGCCCATCGCCTGCATGTCGTCGACCAGCATCTTGGCGGCGCGCGTCGACATGTTGGAGAAGAAGAACTGGCGCACGGCTTCCGAGGAGCCCTTGAGCGCGATCGCCAGCTTATCCTTGTCGATGTTGCGCATCAGCGTCTGTGCCGACGGCGTGTCGAGCTTGATCAGGTCGTCGAAGGTGAACATCAGCGCCTTGATGCGCTCGGCGGCGTCGCGGTTTTCCTCTTCGAGCGCGGTCAGGAAGCGCGTCTCGGTCTGGCGGTCGAAGTTATTGAAGATTTCCGCCATCACCTCGTGGGCGTCGCGCCGCCTGGTCTGCGACAGGTTGGACATGAATTCGGTGCGCAGCGTCTGCTCGACGCGCTCGATCACTTCCTTCTGCACCGCCTCCATCTTCAGCATGCGGCCGACGACGTCGAGCGAGAAGTCTTCCGGCAGGATCGACAGCACGCGCGCGGCGTGCTCGGGGCGCAGCTTGGACAGCACCACGGCCACCGTCTGCGGGTATTCGTTCTTGAGATAGTTCGCCAGCACCTCTTCCTGCACGTTGGCGAGCTTCTCCCACATGTTGCGCCCGGCCGGCCCGCGGATTTCGTCCATGATGCCGTGCACGCGCTCCGGCGGCAGGTACTGCTGCAGCAGGCGCTCGGTGGCGTCGTAGTTGCCGAGCAGCGCGCCGGAGGCCGACATGCGCGAGACGAATTCGAGCAGCAGCTGCTCGACCGACTCGGCGTCGATGGTGCCGAGCGTGCTCATGACGATGGAGATTTCGCGCAGTTCGTCGTCGTCGAGCAGGCCGAAGATCTTGGCGCCGTAGCGCTCGCCGAGCGCCAGCATCAGGACCGCGGCGCGCTCGGGACCGGTGAGCTTGCGGCGGCCGGGATTGACCTGCGGCTTGCTGGCAAGTTCCGCCATCAGGCCGCCGATGTCCTCGCGGACCTGGTTTTTGGCGTCTTTGCGGGTCTCGGCGTAGGCTGACGGCATGGCTTAGGCGGCGTCCTCGTGGAGCCAGCTGCGGATGACGGAGACCGCTTCGTGCGGGTTCTTCTCGGCGAGCTCGCCGACCTTCTGCACCGACTGGGCGTGCACTTGGCCCTGCACCTTGGCGACGTCGATCATGGCCGAGGTGCGGTTGGAGATGGCGACCTGTTCGCCGCCGCCGACGATCGAGATATTGGCGCCGCCGCTGTCGGTGATGGTGCCGGCGCCGCCGCCGGTGACGGTGCTGCCGCCGCCGCCGCTGTAGGCGGGGGCGCCGGGGGCGGCAACGCCGATGGCGCCGGCGACCGCGGCGCCCGCGGCGCCGGCAATCGCCGCCTGGCCGGCCACCGCCCCGTCCGGCGCGATGACGCGCTTGACCAGCGGCCGCACCACCATGAACAGCACCACCAGGCCGAGCAGCGCCATGACGCCGAGATTGGCGGCGCGCATGATGTCGTCCTTGGAGAACTGCAAATAGCTCATCCAGCCGGTCGGCTCGTTGAGCGGCACCGCCGGCGTTTCGGCAAAGCGCAGGTTGACCACCTCGACCTGGTCGCCGCGCTTGGCGTCGAAACCGATGGCCGAGCGCACCAGCGCGGCGATGCGGTCGATCTCCTCCTTGCTGCGCGGCGTATAGGTGACCTCGCCCTTGTCGTTCTTGCCGTAGGTGCCGTCGACCAGCACGGCGGCCGAAATGCGGTTGACGCGGCCGGCCTCGATGACCTCGGTCTTGGTGGTGCGCGACACCTCGTAATTGACGATTTCCTCGGTCTTCCTGTTCTGGTCGCCGGCGGAGCCGCCGCCCTGCGTCTTGGCGCCGCCCGGCAGTTCGTTGCCGACCGAGACCGCTCCGCCATTACCGCCGGCCGAGGAGGACTGCTCCTCGCGCGTCTGGCTCGAGCGCACGACGCGGCCGTCGGGGTCGAACTTGTCGGAGGTCTGGGTGATGCGGTTGACGTCGAAATCGGCGTTGATCTGCACCCGCGAGCGGCCGGGGCCGACGACGGAAGAGACGATGTCCTCGACATCCTTGCGCAGGCGGCTTTCATAGGCGACCTTGCGCTCGTCGGCGCCGGCGCCGGTCAGGGCATTGTTGTCGGCGGCGCCGTCGGCCAGCAGCTTGCCGCTCTCGTCGACCACCGAGACGCGCTCGGGCTTCATGCCGGTGACCGCGGTCGCCACCAGATGGCGGATGGCGCGCACCTGGCTCGGCTCCAGCCGGCCGTTCACCTTGAGCACGATGGAGGCGGAGGCCTCGATCTTGTCGCGCGAGAACAGCGGCCGGTCGGGCAGCACCAGGTGCACGCGCGCCGCCTGGACGCGGTCGAGCGAACGGATGGTGCGCGACAATTCGCCTTCGAGCGCGCGCAAATGATTGATGTTCTGGATGAAGGAGGTGGCGCCAAGCGCGTCCGACTTGTCGAAGATCTCGTAGCCGACGCCGCCGCCCTTGGGCAGGCCGCCTTCGGCGAGTTTCATGCGCAGCCGCGCCACCTTGTCCTGCGGCACCATGATGATGGCGCCGTCGTTGCGCAGCTCATAGGTGACGGCCTGGCGGTCGAGCTCTTTGATGATGGTCGACGAATCGTCCATCGACAGGTCGGTGAACAACGGCACCATTTGCGGCGTCGTCATCCGGATCATCAGGAAGGAGAAGAAGCCGATCAGCGTCAGCGTCACCGCGGCCATCGCCGCCATACGCGCCGCACCGAGCGACTTCACGAAGTCGAGGAAACCTTGCACTTGGCTTGTCCCACCCAGGTGGCTTCTTGGGCGCGGTTTTCGCGCCTCACCCGGCAAGATTTGCCCAGTTTATGGTTAGTGTTCGGTTAACGTGCGGACATGATTGCGGTTTTCACGGCGGCATAGCCATCGGCCCGGTTCGGTGACTACACTGATCGCAACGCCGGATGGCCCGGCAAGGACAGGCGGACAATGGTGCTGGCCGAACGCGTGCAGGCTCTCGCCAAGGGCGCAACCATGGTGCGCCAGACGCCCGCGGCGGGCGACGGCGTTGCGCCAGGCAATGAGCAGGCCGCCAAGCCGCAAGGCGGCGCCGGCGGCGTGCCGGCGCAGTCGGCAGCGCCGAGCGCCGATTTGCTGCCGGTCGTGTCCTGGACCTTCGACTGAGCCGGATTGCGGGCGGCGCATTACCGAGGTCTTAACGGGCGGGCGCGACGCGCAAACGACAGCGCCGGCCGCGACGGGCCGGCGCGCCAAACTCGAATGGGCGGCGGTCTATTGCCGGTATTGCTGGATGCGCGTGGTGCGCAGGCCCGCGAGCCCGTGCTGGTCGATCGAGTACTGCCAGGACAGGAACTCCTCGACCGTCAGCGTATAACGGGCGCAAGCCTCCTCGAGCGACAGCAAGCCGCCGCGCACGGCGGCAACAACTTCGGCCTTGCGCCGGATGACCCAACGCTTGGTGGAGGGCGGCGGCAGGTCCGCAATCGTCAGCGGACTGCCATCGGGCCCGATGACGTATTTGACCCTCGGGCGGTGGGGTTCGGTCATTGGTACACTCACAAGCACAAAACTCGACTGACAAACCGTGTCGGCAAGCTACAGGCGGCGACTTAAAATTTACCTAAGCGGGACGGCCAAAGGGGCAAATCATTGCCCTGGTTTTGCTAACGTTTTGGTTACGGATGGGGTTACCGGAGTACCGCACCGCGAAGGCCAAGAAAAGGGCTAAGAGTCGTCTAAGATAGGACTCAGGCAGCGGCATTGCAGGGGGTGCGATCTTGACGATGTTCCCGGCCACGAGCTGGCGCGCCTTCTTCGGCTATATCGGAACCCTGCTCGTCGTCGCGCTCGCCTATTTCGTGTTTGCCAAGCTCGGGCTGATGCTCGCCTCGATCAATCCGAGCGCCAGTCCGATCTGGCCGCCGACCGGCATTGCGCTCGCCGCCATCCTGCTCGGCGGCTTGCGGGTCTGGCCGGCGATTCTGGCGGGCGCCTTTGCCGCCAACGCCACCACCGCCGGCACGCTCGAGACCTCCGCCATCATCGCCTGCGGCAATACGCTCGAAGCCATGGTCGGCGGCTTGCTGATCGGGCGCTGGTCGGACGGCGCGCAGAGCTTCACCACGCCGGCGCGGGTGGCGAAATTCGCGCTGGTCTGCGTCGGGCCGGCGACCATCCTCAGCGCCAGCATCGGCGTGACCACGTTGTGCCTGGCCAACCTCGCCGACTGGGCGAAGTTCACGCCGATCTGGGTGACCTGGTGGCTTGGCGACGCCGCCGGCGCGCTGGTGGTGACGCCGGCGATCGTGCTGTGGGCGCAGTCGCGCCGCGCGAACCTGACCCGCGACGAAACGGTGGCGGTGCTCGCCGTGCTCGGCCTCACGGTGATCGTCGGTCTCGTCGCCTTCAGCCCGCTGCTGCCGCGCTCGGAATATTCGAGCCCGCTCGGCTTCCTGGCGATCCTGCCGCTGCTGTGGGCGGCGCTGCGGCGCGGCCCGCGCGACACCGCGACGGTGAGCCTCATCCTTACCGGCTTCACCATCTGGGCGACGCTGCAGAACGCCGGGCCCTTCGGCCACATCGGCGTCAACGAAGCCTTCCTGCTGCTGCTGACCTTCATGATCAGCCTGTCGGTGCCGTCGCTGGCGCTGGCGGCCGACGTCGCCATGCGCCGGTCGAGCGAGGACAGCCTGCGCCGCACCCAGGCCGAGCTCGACCGCCGCGTGCGCGAGCGCACCGCCGCCCTCAACGAGGCCAATACGCACCTCATGGAGGCGCAGCGCCTCGGCAATCTCGGCAGCTGGACCTGGGACATCGCCAGCAACCGCATCTCCTGGTCCGACCAGCTCTACCAGATCTACGGCACGTCGCCCGAAGGCTTCCGCGGCACGCTCGACGAGTTTATCGGCTTCGTCCATCCCGACGACCGCGCCCAGGTGGCGGAAAGCGTGGCCTCGGCGTTGCAATCGGGCAAGTCCTTCAACCACGAGGAGCGCATCGTCCGCCCCGACGGCAGCATCCGCCACCTGCACTCGACCGGCGAGGTGATCCGCGCCGCCAACGGCGAGGCGGTGCGCATGCTCGGCATCTGCGTCGACGTCACCGAGCGCAAGCAGGCTGAGCAGGCGCTGCGCGAATCCGAGCAGAACTACCGTCTGCTGCTCAAGGGCGCACGCGACTACGCCATCTACATGCTCGATACCGACGGCCGCGTGCGCAGCTGGAACGACGGCGCCCAGCGCCTCAAGGGCTACGAGGCCGACGACATCATCGGCCGCCATTTCCGCATCTTCCTGCCGGACGAATTGCGCAAGAGCGACATCGCCGATCAGGCGCTGCTCACCGCGGCGCGCGAGGGTCAGTACGAGGCGGAAATCTGGCTGATGCGCAAAGACGGCAGCCGCTTCTTCGCCCTGGTGGTGATGGACGCGATCCGCAACGAATCCGGCGATCTCTTGGGCTTCACCAAGCTGGTGCGCGACATCACCGAACAGCGCGAGGCCCAGATCGCGCTCGAGCAGGCCAAGGAGCAGCTCGCCCAGGCGCAGAAGATGGAGGCCATCGGCCAGCTCACCGGCGGCATCGCCCATGACTTCAACAACCTGCTGATGATCGTCTCGGGCTACGCCCAGATCCTGCAGGGCCGCCTCAAGGACGCCAAGGAGAAGCAGGCGGTCGAGGCGATCCGCGCCGCCGCCGGCCGCGGCGAGAAGCTGACGCGGCAGCTGCTCGCCTTCTCGCGCCGCCAGCAATTGATGCCGGTGATGGTCGATCTGCGTCAGCGCATCGACGGCGTGCGCGACATGCTGGTGCCGTCGCTGCGCGGCAATATCGAGCTGGTCTGCGAGATCGAGGACAAGATCTGGCCGGTCGAGGTCGACCTCGGCGAGCTCGAACTGGCGCTGGTCAACATCGCGGTCAACGCGCGCGACGCCATGCCCGAGGGCGGCACCATCACGCTGTCGGCGCGCAACGTGGTGCTCAAGCCGGGCTCGGCGGCGGGCGCGCTCGAGGGCGATTTCGTGGCGCTCGCCATCATCGATACCGGCTGCGGCATGCCGCCGGAGGTGCTCGCCCGCGTGTTCGAGCCGTTCTACACCACCAAGCCGGTCGGCAAGGGCACCGGCCTCGGCCTGTCCCAGGTGCACGGCTTTGCCATGCAATCGGGCGGCGCTGCGACGGTGTCGAGCGAGGTCGGCAAGGGCACCGTGGTCACGATCTATCTGCCGCGCGCCCGCGCCGAGCTTGCGCTCGACGTCGACGAGAATTTCGAGGGCGAGCCGGACTTCGGCGAGGGCACCGTGCTGCTGGTCGAGGACAGCCGCGAAGTGGCGGAAGTGACCTCGACCTTGTTCGAGCAGCTCGGCTACCGCGTGGTGCGCTCGGAGAACGCCGCCGAGGCGTTGCGCCACCTGCAGCAGGGCATCCACTTCGATCTGTTGTTCTCGGACATCGTCATGCCGGGGCCGATGAACGGGCTGGCGCTGGCGCAGGCCTGCCGCGACAATTTCCCCGATATTCCGGTGCTTCTGACCAGCG
>Ga0209581_1005077_pt1 | contig 10238 bp, 11 predicted proteins | sample Coa_R2_FD_187160 | JGI IMG/M metagenome (GOLD analysis project Ga0209581, IMG submission 187160) | Surface soil microbial communities from Centralia Pennsylvania, which are recovering from an underground coalmine fire - Coalmine... | ecosystem: Environmental > Terrestrial > Soil > Unclassified ...
TCTCGCCGAGCATTTTGTCAGGTCCTTGTTGCTGTACGAACTACCCGCGCCAGCGTACCCCACGGACGGCGGTGCGACCGCCATGGCCAACAGGCCGACACCGCGAGCATCGGCCCGAGCGGCGACCGGCTACGCTCAGTCAGCATCCGCTCTCAACTAGCGCTCCAGCACGGCGGCCAGGCGCTCCAGGGTGGTAGGCCACCATGGGAGCCATGATATTTGTCCTTTCGAGCAGCACGAACACCGTCTGCGCCACGATGGTAGCGCACTCCAGCGGCGCGCGGCCGGCCAACGTCTGCTCGATACAAGGGACAACAGGAGGAGGGAGGGTAACGGCGGGTGGCTGAGGCGTACGACGGGGAGCATGCACACGCGGGAAAGGGCCGGTCGAGGGCGCCCCCTTCGAGCCGGACGCCGGATGATCAGCGCGACGACGGGCGGACCGTCGCGCAGCGCAAGAGGCCCGGTCGCCCGCTGCGATGCGCGGTGCGGCGACACGCCGGTGGTTCACACGCGCTGTGATCGCCTATAATTCTAATCACCTGCGACCGTGCCCACTCAGGGCGCAGGACTAGGGGTGTGTGGTCCCGATGCAGACGGAGTGGAGAAATAAAGGAGATGGTCCTATGAGTGCGGCCCGAGACTTTCGCGACTTTATCCTGCGCGGTAATGTGGTGGACTTGGCGGTCGGCATCGTGATCGGCGCCGCCTTCGGCGCCATGGTCACGGCCCTGGTCACCGACTTCATAACGCCCTTGCTCGCCATCCCCGGCAAAGTCGATTTCGGCAATTTGACCTTCACGGTCGGGGGCGGCGTCTTCAAGTACGGCCACTTCATCAACACGGTGATCGCCTTCTTACTGATCGCGTTGGTGGTGTTCTTCTTCATCGTGCGCCCGGTCAACGCGGTGATGGCGCGCTTCAAGCCGACGCCGGAGGAGCCAGTTCCCACCAAGACGTGCCCCTACTGCCGCTCTAGCATCGCGGTCGACGCGACGCGCTGCGCCTTCTGCACCTCTGATCTGCAGCCCGCGGCCAGAGCGTCGCAGGCATAACCACGCAGGGAACGGATGTGCCTGGCGGGGCAGGGCGGGTCGCACCTACCAGGGCACGTGTCGGTGAGTGGGCGGGGGCACGATCAGCAAGAGGACTAACCGACGTTGCCCAGCCAGGTCAAGGCACAGTGCGACAGACCGGACGCCAGCGCGTTGTCCGTGACCTATAATCTGGCCTCGGCGGCCGAGCTGGCGCCGCCGGTCGTGCGGGTGGTGGCGGCGTTCCACCTGCTGGCCGCCGAGGCTTTGCAAGACCTGGAGCATGAGCTGGACTGCGGCGCCACCGTCCGCGGCGAGAAGAGCGCCCGCGAGCGCGTGCGGCCCCTGGCCGAGTCCATCCCCGGTGTGCGCTACGTCGACGGCGGCCCCCTATGCTGGGCCTCTCCGCGGGACAATGACATAGCCCTGACGGGCGGTTTAGTTGTGGGGGATTCTAATTCGTCCGGCCAGTATACTTCTTCACGGACCTTATGTTCCCGTATCTATGACGTAGAAGGATGGACGTAACCTCATGGCCGCAGCTCTCAAGACCCTATTTATCGGCGTGATCGTGGTGCAACTCGGCGGCTTCGGCCCGCTCCGCTCTGCCACGGCCTCCAGTCCGGCCCACCCCCGTCTCCAGATCAGCCGTGCTCCGGCGGCTCCGACCTGTCAGGCGGCAAACTTGGCCATTGCACCGGACCTCAGTTCGGGCGCCACCGGCCATATCGGCATCGAGCTGCGCCTGCACAACGCCTCCACCCACCCGTGCACCCTGAAAGGCTTCGCCACCATCGTCCTGCTCGACGGGTCGCGCAGTCCCCTGCTCACGGTCCTGCACTGGGGACCGGGCGGCTTCTTCAACTTCAACCGGCCCGTACGGCTGGTGACACTGGCTCCCGGCGGCAACGCCTATCTGGCCATGGGCTGGGCCCATATCCCTACGACCGGCCAGACCTGTCCGCTCGCCCCGAATCTGTTGGTCCTGCCGCCCGGCGCTTCCAGCGCCGTACTCATCTCGATGGGTCACGCCAGCGCGCACAACTACGGCCCCGTGGACGCCTGCGGCGGCCAGCTCTCGGTCTCCGCCGTCGAGCCCACGCCCTTCATGCTATAGGGGGGCGACGCGGTTCTACTGCCGTGAGTGTCGCATCCAGCCGTTGGCCGCGTCGCCCGCAGTTGCCGCGGGCGCCGGGAGAATCAGGTTGAGCGTGCTCCCGCACACCGGGCATCGGCTCTGTATCGCCGCGCGCCCGTTCTTCATCGTCACCTTTCGGCCGTCGATCAACGGACGCTTCTGCCGGCACTTCATGCAGTAGGCCTCCCTGCCTGCCGTGTCCGCGGCGCTGTCCCTGACCACGAGGGGCGTCTGGCCCTCCAGACTTGCCTGGAGGGCCAGACGCCAGGCGTGAATGGCCTGCTCCCAGGCCGCGACCGCCGCTCCCGGGCCAAGGCTCTGCACGCTCTCGGACCAGATTTCCCAGAGCCGTCCTTGGGCGTCGGTCCAGCTCTCGGCGAGCGTGAGGAGAAACCGTCCCCAATCGGCCATCACCGGGGGCGCCTGCTCGTCCGTCCCCAGGCTCCGGAGCCAGAGGCGGGTCCAGGTGCGCTGGGCTTCCAGGCCGGATTGCACCACGCGGCCGTAGGCAGCGAGCGCGGTGCGCACGTCCCACCCTCCGGCCTCCATCCGTGGCAACTGCCCGGTATACTGTGCTGCCCTGATCCACGGCGCCCACATCCTTTGCTGGATATCTGTCCAGGCCTGGACCCACTCCTCGATATGCCTCGTCTCCTGCATGGTGTGCCTCCTTGACATCAAAGTATCGGTGTCGTGCCGGCGCATCGACTGCTATCCCTCCCATACATAACAGATATGCACAAACAGGTTTGCAGGAGGCCGCACTCCGGCTCAGCGGAACCTCACCACTCGGCAAAGGACCCGTCGTCCGCGTGAAAGAGGCGCGGCGTGTCCCAGCTCCCATCGTAGAGCCCGGCGCTGACCGCCTCGTCGTTCAAGGTAATGCCCAGACCCGGCGCGGTGGGCAGGTCGATGTAGCCGTCGCGCAGGACAAACGGCACCTGCAGGTAGTCTTCGCCCAGGGTGACCTGCTCCTGGCAGAGAAAGTTGGGGATGCAGGCGTCGACTTGCAGCCCCGCGGCCAGCGAGATTGGACCAAGCGGGTTGTGCGGCGCGACGGCGGCGTAGTACGTCTCCGCCATGTTGGCGATCTTGCGCACCTCGCCGATGCCGCCGGCATGACACAGGTCGGGTTGCAGGATCGCCGCGGCCTGCTTTTCCAGCACCTCACGGAAGCCCCACCGCGTGAAGAGGCGTTCGCCGGTCGCCACCGGAATAGAGGTCGAGCGGGCTACCGTCACCAGGGCGTCCACGTTTTCGGGAAGGACCGGCTCTTCGATGAACAGCAGGCTGAACTCCTCGAACCGCTGGGCCAGACGCACCGCCATGGCCGGGCTGATCCGTCCATGGAAATCGACGGCGAGATCGACCGTGTCGGGGATGGCCTCGCGTATGGCCTGAATCTTGGCGGCCTGGCCTTCGACATAGGCTTTGGTGTCGACGAGGCGCACCGGCGCATCGAGCCCGGTCTTCAGCGCCGTAAAGCCCTTCGCCACGCTCTCGCGGGCGCTCTGGGCCGCTCGTTCCGGTGTGTCGCCTCCCACGTGGGCGTACACGCGGATGCGCTCGCGACAGGCCCCGCCCAGCAGTTGATAGACGGGTACGCCCAGCGATTGCCCCAGGATGTCCCATAGGGCCTGTTCGATGCCGCTGATCGCGCTGGTCAGCACAGGACCGCCGCGGTAAAAGGTGCCGCGATACATCACCTGCCAGTGATGTTCGATGCGCCGCGGGTCCTGCCTGATCAGGTACGATTCCAGTTCACGGACGGCCGTGGCCACGGTGCGCGCCCGTCCCTCCACGATGGGCTCCCCCAGGCCCACCAGGCCGTCGTCCGTATGCACCTTCAGGAAGTGCCAGCGCGGCTTGACAAAGAAGCTCTCCAGCCGGGTGATCTTCATCGCTCGTCCTTCTCTATTGCAGTGTGCAAAGGTGGCGCCCAGGAAGGGGCGGGCCGTCGCCATCGGTTAGCCTTTTACCGCGCCCGCGCTCAGGCCGGAGATGAACTGCTTGGTGAGGAAGAAATAGGCCAGCACGGCCGGCAGGGAGGCGATCATCACCGCCGCGAAGACCGTGCCCCAATCCGTCGAATAGGCGCCGAACAGGGTCAGTATCCCCACCGGTAGGGTCTGAATTTCCGGCGTGTAGGCCAGCACCAGCGGCAGGAAGAAGTCGTTCCAGATGCCGATGCCGTTGAAGATGATGACGGTGGCGATGGCCGGCCGGATCAGCGGCACGAGGATCAGCACGAAGACCTGCCAGGCATCGGCCCCGTCGATGTATCCGGCGTCTTCCAGCTCGCGCGGCAGTTGTCGGAAGAACCCCGTCAAGACCAGGATGGCCACCGGCATGCCGAAGGCGGCGTAGGGGAAGATCAGGGAGAAGTAGGTGTCGAACAGCCCCAACGTCTTGACCCACCGCAAGAGGGAAATGCCCACGAGTTGCCCGGGCGCGATCAGGCCGCCTACCACGAAGAGGTAGATGAAGCCATTGAGGCGGAAGCGATAGCGCGCCAGCGCGTAGGCCAGCGGCGTGGCGCCCAGCAGGTTGATGATCACGCCGCCGACGGTCACGACAATGCTGTTGATGAAGTAGCGGCCCATATTGCCGTCGGTCCAGGCGGTGACGTAGTTCTCGAAATGCCAGACCTTCGGCAGGCTCCAGGTGTTGTAGAAGAAGTCCGTGTTGTTCTTGAAGGAGGAGTAGAGTGTCACGGCAATGGGCACGATCGTCAGGACGGAAGCCACCAAAAGCAGCAGCCATTGCAACACCGCCCAGGGGGTCACGCCGCGGCGCATCGCGAGCATCCGGCACGCCCTTTCCTAGCCAAACGAGATTTCGCGCCGTCGCAGCACCAGCATGATCCCGCCCGCGACGACGCCCAACAAGATGTAACTCAGCACGCCGATGGCCATGGCATAGCTCATCTGAGGCAGGGCATTTGCCGCACCCGAGCCGCCCAGCCCGCCGAAGGCGTATTCCAGGATCACCGTGCCGAGGGTGGTGGTCGATCCGTCGGGTTCGCCCAGCGGCCCACCCAGCACATAGACGATGTCGAAGACCCGGAACATGGCGATGAAGCAGAACACGGTCAGGATGGTGAAGGGCGCCGCCAATAAGGGAAACGTGATCCGCACCAGCACCTGCCAGCGGCTGGCACCGTCGATGGTGGCCGCTTCGGTCACCTCGTGCGGGATCGACTGCAAGCCGGCCAGGTAGACCACCATCGGCAGGCCCATCCATTGCCAGGCCTGGACCAGGATAACCACGATGAGGGTGATGGAGGGGTCGCCCAGCCAGGCCCGTTGCAATGCCCCCAGGCCCATCGCTTGCAACAGCGGATTGAGCAGTCCGATCTGCGGGTTCAGCATCAACTCCCAGATGAACCCGGTGACGATCAGCGACAGGATGGACGGGAGGTACAGGATGGTGCGATAGATCTGGTACCCCGGCAGCCGCGCATGCAGCAACAGCGCCAGCCCCAGCCCAACCGTATTCTGCAAGATAAAGACGATGATGAAAAACTGGGCGTTGTGCCAGAGTGCCGTGTAGACCTCTGCATCCCCGAAGGCGTTGGCGAAGTTCCGCAGGCCCACGAAGTGCATGGTGGTTCCGACCCCCGGCCAGTCGTAGAAGCTCAGCCGAAAGGCGTCGAACATCGGCCCGATGAAGAACATGACGTACAGGATGAGGCCCGGCAGCATGAACCAGACATAAGTCGGGACCAATCGGCGCCCGGTGACCACCCCCTGGCGATCATCGGCCGCTACGCGCGCGCGCTTGATCGCCGTGGATGTGCCGCCGTAGCCGGCCCCTTTGACGTCGAGCTTTTGCGATTTCTGGCTCATGTTGCCCTTTCCAGATCGGCGGGCAACAGCCCGATCGTGCGTGCGCGAGGGCTGTTGCCCGCTCCCATCGATGGCCGTACTAGCCGGCCTTGCGGGCGGCGTCCGATTGCTTTTGCAGCAATTGGGCCAATTGCATCGGCGTCAGGCGCTTGGTGAAAAGCCCCTGCCCCTGCTGCGCCCACACGTTGAAGCCGGGGGCGATGGCGTCGACCGCGTACCACACCGGGAAGTCGTTCTGCGAGAAACTGATGATCTCCTTCAGCTCCGGGAAGGTGGTGGGCGGGTTCACGCCCTTCACCACCGGCGAGAGGTTGATCGCTGCGCTACAGAGCGCCCCGCCCTTGGGCGTGCAGCACCAATTCATGAAGGCGCCCACCGCGTCGGGATACTTTGTCTTGGGGTTGCCGGCCATCGTCTCGTCCAGGCCGGAGAGGGTCACGGTCTGGCCGCCCTTATGGGGGGGCGGGAAGGGGAAGACGCCGATCTCCAGATTGGGGTTGATGTTCTTGAAGCCGGGCACGTCGGCCGAGCCGGCCTCGAAATAGACCACCTTCTCGGTGGCGAAAAGGGCCTTGGAGTCGGCGTAGCGCGTGGCCAGGAAGCCCGGCTGGTAGTAGGGCATCAGGTCGATCAGGAACTGCATGGTCTCCAGGATCGGCGGCGACGTCCACTTGACAGTGCCGTTCACCAGGCCGTCGAAGCCCTTGCGCCCCAGGGCCGCAGTGGCCAGCTCGGTGAAGAAGAAGGCGTCGATCGAGCCGTCGCCCGCCATGGAGATGGGGATCGTCCCCGCGGCCAGGATCTTCTTGCACTGCGCCTTCCAATCGGCCCAATCTACCGGCGGTTCAAGCCCAAACTTCTTCAGCAGCCGCTTGTTGTACATCATGACCACCGTGTAACGGCCCCAACTGACCTCCCACAGCTTGTTGCCGATGAAATCCTGCTCGCGCGCCACCGCCACCAGGTTCTTGGCCATCGGCGCCCTGCGGGTCAGGTCCAGGAACTGTCCGCTGCGGGCATCAATCCGATATGTCGGGCCGGAATCAGGCTGGTCAAATATGTCGGGCAACTCGCCGGCGGCCATCGCCGTGTGGACCAATTGAACGTAGGTGCCAGATACCTTGGGCGTCTGGGTGATCTGGATGTCCGGGTAGTCCGCGTGAAAGGCGTCAATAACCTTCTGGTAATTCGGGCGCAACTCGGGCTTGGCATGCCACATGGTCAACTGTATCTTCGCCTTCGGATGTACCAGGGGCGGGACGGCGATGCTGCTGGCCTGCGCCACGGCCGGTAGTGCCGCTCCGGTAGCCAGTGCGGCCGTCGTGCCGGCGGCGGCACGCAGAAAGTCTCGCCTGGTCACACCGGAGTCGGCGCCCTCCTGTGTCGTGGCAGCGGCCGTGCCGCCTGTTACGGCCACGGTCCCTACGGTCTCGGTCATCGTTGGAACTCCCTTTCGCACTGCACCAATCAATCAGGGATAGCATGAAACCAGAACCGGTCCGCCATGCTCCTGTGAGGCAAGGGTGATATGCCGTTTCTAACCTCACTGGACGGAAGAGGGATAATGTGCCCGCACAGCGTGGTGACGACGGCTACGCTGCTACCCAGGAGTCTCTCTCGATCCCATCACCTCCTTCCCGACCACTACAACTCGCGACCAAAAGCCCGCATCTATGCCTCCGGTCCTTCCGCTTGAGGCGGCTTCTGTCCGGCCAGTTTCTGTGTCACCGCGCGGGCCGCCGCGACCGTCTGCTCGATGAGCCCGTGGTTGGCCTCCACGGGGTCCAGGCGGCTGGCCGGGCCGGCGACGCTAAGCGCGGCCAGCAAGGCGCCCCTGGCGCTGAAGATGGGCGCAGCCACGCACCGCACCTCAGGCTCGTGCTCTCCGTGGTCCAGGGCATAGCCGCGACGGCGCACCCGCTCCAGGTCCTGCAACAATGCATCGACGGTGAGGATCGTCGTATCGGTGTAGCGCCGCAGCCCCACGCGGTCGAAGTGGGCCCGCACCAGGTCGGGATCGGTATAGGCAAGGAGGGCCTTCCCCAGGCCCGTGCAATGGGCGGGAAAGCGAGCGCCCACGTGCGAGGCCATCAGGCCAATGGCCCGCAGACCCGGTTGCTTATCCAGATACAGGACCTGCATGCCGTCCAGCACGGCCAGATGCACCGTCTCCATCGTGTCATCGCGCAGGGCTTGCAGGATGGGGAGGGCGCTGCGCCGTATCACGTCTCCCTCCTGATAGGAGCGCGCCAGATCCAGGCACGAGAGGCCGAGCGCATACTTGCCCGAGTCCGCGTCACGGGTGACGTAGTTGTGGCCGACCAGCGTCGCCAGCAGCCGAAACGTCGTGCTGCTGTTGAGGCCTGCCTGGTCACTGAGGTCGGCGAGCGTGCGCGGCCTGCCATCCGCCAGCAGAGACAGAATACGGATGCCACGATCGAGCGCACGGATCGTGTAGCGGCTGTCGCTGTGATCCCTGGCGCGCGATGGCTTCGCTGCCGGCGATGCTTTGATCACGGGAAGTCAAGGCCCTCCGCGGTGAGGTGCATCCACTGAGTAAAACGCGTTTTCGGTTAGTGAAACTATACTGGACCGCTCAGCGCATGTCAAACAGGATCATGACCTCTGGCACAGTGGGTGCAGCATAGTTCTACTCAGTCAATACGTTAGGATGACGCCCATGGCCCGCGAGCGGTCGGCCAGCAGGAACTCGTAGGCCTCCCCGGCCTGCCGCAGCGGGAAACGATGGGAGATCAGGTCGTCCACGCGCAGGCGCCGCGCCGCGATCAGGTCGAGGAAGAGCGCCCCGTTGCGCTCCTTGGTCCACGGCGTGTAGGGCGTCTCGTGCTCGGGCGTGGTGCTGATATGGGCGCCGATGACTTGCAGGCCGAGGGTATGGACCTCGTCGTGGAAGTCGACCTGGCTGGGGCCGCGCGATGAGCCCAGCATGATGACGCGGCCCCGGCGCCGGGCCAGCTTCACGGCGCCGGGCACCACCCTTGGGCTGCCCGTTATCTCGAAAACGACATCGGCATCGCGCCCGCCCAGGATCTCCCGCACGCGCTCTTTCGCGGCCCCCACGTCAGCGGCGATGGTGTGCGTGGCGCCACGTGCCCGTGCCAGTTCAAGCCGGCCTTCCGCCACGTCGATCACGATCAACGGCCAGGCGCCCGAGAGCGCGCACATGGCCGTTGCCAGTTGCCCCAGCAGCCCCGCGCCGACAATCACCACCGCCTCTCCGAGCTGGATCTGGGCCAGGCGCACGCCGTTCATCACCGTCATCCCCAGCACCCAGAAGGTGCCCTCCTCGTCGCTCACGCCGTCCGGCAGGCGCATGGCCGACGCCCTGTCGACGAGGACATAGGTGGCGTGCGGGGCCTGACTCACCACCCTCTCGCCCGGCCGCGGGCCGGTGACGCTCGCCCCGACCTCCACGACACGCCCGACGTTGGAGTAGCCGGCCGCGAACGGGTAGCGGATGTAGCGGGCCCAGGCGGAGTCGCCGGGCGGGAAATCCCCGCTATAGCCCGTCAGTTCAGTGCCGGTCGAGATCAGGCTGGCCCGCGTCTCGACGGCGATCTGGTTCGGCCCCGGCCGCACTGTCGGCGCCTCGATCAGGGCGATCTGGCGAGGCTGGACGAACGTCACCGTGGTGCTTGTCGGCGATGGTGCGCTGGATGCCATGGCTTATGCTTATCCTTTCAGTCCGGTCAGGGCGATATAGCATTTCGAGAGATCGGGCAACGCCTCGGGTGCAGGTGACATCGGCTTCCCCTCCTTATCTGAGACTGAGGGCTCAAGCGGGCCCATAGCTCCCTATCGGCGGGACGCGGCGAACGCAGTGTACCACGGGCCTCGTCCCAGGTGAAAGCCGTTCACGACGCCTGTTATGCGCCTGAGAGCGATGCCGGGGATAGATGATCACCCATGGTCGGGCTTTGAGCATCTCACGCACGCTCTGGCGCTGCGATTGCTCCCCAGCTACCCTAGAAGGAGAGGCTGGGCGTGAAGGCTGCCAGTTCCATGGGCGTGGCCTGGCTCTGTCCGATGAAGGGCTGACGCCGCTCGCCGGCGGCGTGCCGGTGGAAGAGTCGTGCCGGCGGACTGCAGAGGACAACGGTGGTCTCCCAGAGGGCCGGGTGCCGGCTTGCGTCACTATCCGGTGCCGTCGCGTCCCTCATGTTGAGCGTCCCTCATGTTGAAAGGATTGGTGATCCG
>Ga0209581_1005078_pt1 | contig 10237 bp, 18 predicted proteins | sample Coa_R2_FD_187160 | JGI IMG/M metagenome (GOLD analysis project Ga0209581, IMG submission 187160) | Surface soil microbial communities from Centralia Pennsylvania, which are recovering from an underground coalmine fire - Coalmine... | ecosystem: Environmental > Terrestrial > Soil > Unclassified ...
TGGGGGCATCGCGAAGTGGCGGACATGCTGGGACGCTATTCGATCGCGCCCGGGAACCTCCGTGTTGCGGCCGGCTTGGGTAGCGAGGAGCTCTTGAAGCAGTGCTTCCGCGGAGAAAAGACGTTAACGCCCGAAGCTTGCGCGGCGCGGGGCTTCTACCGGCCGCACAGCGGATTTCCAGCTTGGCAACCTTCGCCGAATCCGCAGGAAGTTTTGGACGAGGCGCTTGTTTGGGCGTGTAAGAGCGGGCGCACAGCGGTCCTCCCCCGTTTGGTTCGTGCGGGGGCGCGGCTGGATGCCGATCCCTACCGGGGCACCCCGCTCATCTGGGCGGCGGCTTGCAACCGCATCGAAGCAGCCGAGTGGCTCATTGATAGCGGGGCAGCCGTTAACCACAAAGCCACCTTCGGTGGTCTCACTCATGGCCAAGGGGTGACGGCGCTGCATATGGCATCCCAAAACGGGCACCTTTCCATGGTGCAGTTGCTTATACAAAGAGGAGCAGATCCGGCGATTCGCGACGATCTTTATCACGGCGATGCCGAAGGGGCAGCAAACCACTTTGGCCAGATCGCCGTTCGTGACTACCTGCGCAGCCTCAAAAAATGAGGCAAGGATCGCGGCTGTTTTTCCAGCTATTGATTTAATTGGTGCGGATGAGAGGACTTGAACCTCCACACGGTTGCCGGCACTAGAACCTGAATTCCAGCAGTAGCGAGCGCCGACAAACTGCATGCCGACGATACGCCGGTTCCGGTGTTGGCGCCGGGCACGGGCAAAACCAAACTCGGCCGTTTGTGGGCTTATGTTCGGGATGATCGCCCGGCCGGCGATCTGGCTGCTCCGGCGGTCTGGTTTGCGTACTCGCCAGATCGAAAAGGCGAACATCCGCACCGGCATCTGAAAACGTTTCGCGGCACGTTGCAGGCCGATGGCTATGCGGGGTTCAACCGTTTATACGATGACGGCCGCATTCAAGAAGCGGCGTGCTGGACACATGTTCGTCGCAAGTTCTTTGATTTGCACCAGGCGCATGCTTCTCCTATCGCGATCGAAGCGGTGGAGCGCATCGGGCAGCTGTATCTAATCGAGAGCGAGAAATCCGTGGTCGGCCGCCGGATGAACGGCAGCGGGCACGCGACGAGCGTGCACGCCCTTTATTAATAGCGCTGCACGAATGGTTTAAAACAACGCTCACGCGGATCTCGCGCAAGTCCGAAGTTGCGGCTGCGATCGGTTACGCGCTTGCCCGCTGGCCTGCGCTGGTGCGCTATTGGGAGAATGGCCGCATTGAAATCGATAAACAATCCAGCCGAACGCGCGCTGCGTGCCGTCGCGCTCGGCCGTAAGAATTATCTGTTTGCAGGCTCCGATGCTGGCGGGGAGAGGGCGGCGGCGATTTACAGCCTGTTGGGCTCGGCAAAGCTGAATGGCATCGATCCGGAAGCTTATCTGACTTTAGCGTTACATCGTATTGCCGATCATCCGATCAACCAGATTGCTGAGTTGCTGCCCTGGACTCTTCTTCCCACAGGCCGCGTTGCCGTGGATGCGGCGTGAATATCCAATGACTTGGTTACCGCCCGAATCGAAGATGTTTTTCTCGGTCGCATACGACGCCGACACCCGCACTCTGTACCTCCGATTCCGTAGTGGCGATGTCTATCGATACTTCCATTTTTCCGAAGATGACTACCAGCAGTTCCTACGCGCCGAATCCAAAGGCCGCCACTTCCTCAGCAACATTCGGAACTGCTTTACCTACGAGCGCATGGCCAAGCTTCTGGTCGCTTGATCAAGGCGACTTGCCCATACGGTTACTTGGAACCGTGCGCTAGATTGGAAAATCCGATAGATGCCGCGCTGGCTTGGATCGCTGATTATGGTCGCCATAGGAATCTTTGGCCTGTACGAGGGAATAGCGCATCCTTGCGTTACTCTGCGCGGTTCTAAACGCCCTCTGACGAAATGGCAGGGGCGTATCTTTTACGGGATTTTTGCCGCCGTCGGCATCATTGGAGGACTGCTGGTCTTCTTCGGCCCGTTCTAGTTCTATTGCGGCGTACTTTGCCATTCAGGGGTCCGGCGATCCGTCATCGTATCGGACTCCCAGCCGGTTGCCGCAAGCAGATTGAATCCCCAGCTGATTAGCAGAGTTATCAACACGCCGCAATACGGCCCTCAGCAAACGGTTACTGAACTATCAAGTCTGTATAACCCGTTCTACGCCGAGGACGACGACTACATGGCGCAAATCAATATGGCGTTCGGCAGTTTCAATCTTCATGACGAGTTCTTCGCCAAGCACCAGTTGAACTACCTGGCTGACGTTGTCCGCATCCTCCACTACACCGGGCTGCGGATCAATTTCTACGACGTGATCGTTGCGGTGCTTGACCGGGAAGTTCTTGCCGAGCAGATCAAAAAGTCCCGGCAGCACATCCAGGAAGACACATCGATCAGCATGCAGCGCCGCCTCAATTTCGAGATCTCGGTGCGCAACCTGATGCAGTCAGGGGCGCAGCATCCTCGTGCGTTTCTCAATCTGGGCGGTGTTGGCGGACTCTATTCGCTCGGAACGAGCCTTCTCTGCTGACGGCGGCCAGACCTGGGAGACGAACTGGATCAACACCTACGAGCGCGTCGCGAACCACAGAGGTCAATGATGGCCGAGCGATCAGGAGCACGATCGATCCGCGATGCCGGCCGCGAAGGTCAGCTTGCGGCGAAACAATACAGTCAAAGGGTTATCGGTAGTGATCCTAAGCTCAAGGTTTGGCGCCTTGAATGAACAGGTGAGTTTCTTCACGTCTCCAATTTTGCGCATCCAAGATCTTGAGGGCAAATCGAAACACCGGGAATTCCATTGTGCCCCTGAAGCGCTGGAGACAATTGCCAAAGAAATTGGGGATCCCTTCACAGCAGGCCGAATCTTTCAGAGTCCCTTTATCTGTAATGAGTCTCTCTGCCAACGTTTCTTAGGATTTCACACTGCGATGAGCTCTAAACCAACTGCGATCGAAGTTTCCACTCGGTTGCGGGAATTTGTGGGCGAAATGATTATTCGATATGGCAACCGGCCTGCGAAAACTTTACGATTTGGAAATGAGCGTCCGGCTGTTAGGCGCGTGAAAGATTTCCTTCAAAGCTGCTATGCAGAAAACGTGAGCTTGGAGGAACTTGCACGGCTCGCAAACTTGAGCCCATTTCACCTGATCCGGGTCTTTCGGAAAGAAGTCGGACTGCGGCCTCACGCATACCAGACTCGCCTCCGGTTGGGCCGCGCCAAGGCGTTGCTCGCCAAAGGGAATACGATTGGTGAGGCGGCTCTGAGTACTGGCTTCTTCGATCAAAGTCATTTTACGAATCATTTCCGGAAGGTCTTTGGCTACCCCCCAGGCGCCCACTTGAAGGGAATCCGGTCCAAGAGCAAGTACTTCCAAGATTCGCCGTCGCTGGCTTGTGCCGCGATCAACCGTTCACAGGGACCTGCGCAATAACATCCAAGACATTCCGCGCCCCATTTTGCAAGCTATTATTGCGGACCGTAGGTGAGCCGGCATCCCTCTGCTGGATGCTCGGACGATTCTGGACCGCGTGGGCGGCGCTGTCAGGTTTCGTATGAGCGGCGTGACCTGCGAACGCAATACAGAGTGTCAGAGGTAGAACAACATGCCAAAAGCCAACACAGAGGCGGAACAGCGGGAGAGACCCTGTCGGTATGAACACACCCCGATCGTGTCGCCCCAAGAGTGGGAGGCTGCACGTCAGCAGTTGCTCGTAAAGGTAAACGCGCATGTGCGGGGTCGATACGATGAGCACCACGACAAGGAAGCATAAGATCGGAACACGGGATGAGTGGCTGGCCGCGCGACTTAGGCTGCTCGATGCGGAAAAGGAGTTAACCCGGCGCAGCGATGAGGTGGCTCGAATGCGACAGGAACTGCCGTGGGTTCCCATTGAAAAAGAGTATCGGTTCGACACCGACGAAGGGAACGTCTCCCTGGCCGACCTTTTCGAAGGACGGTCCCAGCTCCTTGTTTATCACTTCATGTTTGGGCCCGACTACGCGGCAGGGTGCCCCTCCTGCTCGTCAATTGCGGACGGGTTCAATGGGATCGCTGTTCACTTGCCCAATCATGATGTGATGCTTTGGGCGATATCGCGTGCTCCCCTCGTCAAGCTGCAAGCCTACAAGAAGCGGATGGGGTGGACGTTCCCCTGGGCATCTTCGGGTGGCTCCGACTTTAACTTCGATTTCAATGCCTCATTTACCGAGGAACAGCAACGGGAGGGAGCCGAATACAATTTCCGGCGCGACGACCCAGTGATGCAAGCGGGCATGGGAGGGAAGCAGATCGGGGAAACTTCTGCGTTTGCGGCTATGACTGGGACCGACGTGGCTACGTATACCCGCGAGCGCGAGGGCATGAGTGCATTCGGATTTGAGAACGGCGTCGTCTACCACGCCTATTCGACCTATGCCCGAGGCGTAGACAGCCTTTGGGGAATGTACCAGTGGCTGGACCGCGCACCCAAAGGACGGAACCAGACTGGCCCTTGGTTTCGTCGCCACGACGAGTATGACAAGAGGTAGGAATCACGTAGGCGAATCGAAAGTGAGTCGCACTTAGCGGTGCTCGATCAAGCCAATGCGTTCCTGTTTTCTGGAATTATCTTACCCGCATCCGCATCATAGAAGGCTAACGGAGGCCAACCATGAAGGACCCTACGAGAGAGCATTTTGCAGCCCCTGAGATAGTTGAACGAAGCATCTTTCAAGCCGCGCTGGACAAATTGCGCGTTCGGGAAAAAGCGCACACACATGAAGGTGACGCCATCGCGGCCGCCCGGCGACGACTTCCGATGGTCGAGATGGACGCTGCCACACCGCTCGTTGGCGAGCGTGGAGCAATGACACTCCTGGACGCGTTTGAAGGACGTTCACAGCTGATCGCCTACTACTTCATGTGGTACCCCGGCAAGCCTGCACCTGAGCAGTGCGAAGGGTGTACCTGGGTCACATCGCAGGTCCGTGAGCTGTCCTATATTCATTCGCGCGACGTGACCTTCGCGGTTTTTTGCCAGGGTCCCTACGAAGAGAGCGCCCGATACCGCTCCTTCATGGGATGGGAAATGCCCTGGTACTCGGCACAGGACTCGCTAAACACTCTGCTGGCACCGCCGAAAGGACCGGGACGGATGCACTTGGTGTGCTATCTGCGACGGGGGTCCAGTGTCTCCGAAACGTATTGGACAACCATTCGCGGTGTCGAGGCGATGGATAACAATTACCGGTTGCTCGACTTGACTGTCTACGGGCGCCAGGAGAAGTGGGAGGACTCGCCGCCCGGCTGGCCCCAGGGAGAGATCATGGACACTCTACGCAAGGATGGACGCCCCACGTCTCAGTGGCCTCGCCTGAAGGCGGGGTATTCGGACGACCTGGGAAGTGGCAGCCGCTAAAGCGGGGCACGGGGCTTGGCTCGCGAACGAAATTCCGCTCGCGTTTTCGTCGCTGTTTGCGCGTTGCTCTTTGCCACCAGCGCAGCGCTGACAATTTTCTGGTCCATATCGATGTCGACGATGCAAGGCATGCCCATGCCCGGCGGCTGGACGATGTCGATGATGTGGATGCGAATGCCGGGGCGGACGTGGCTCGACACCACAGCCTCATTCATCGGCATGTGGATCGTGATAATGATAGCGATGATGTTGCCTTCCTTGGCGACAATGTTATGGCGCTGTTGCCAGGCCGTTGCCCGCGCAAGCGGCACTTGGAAAGCCGGGCTTACTACGCTGGTCGGCGTTGGCTACTTCTTCGTGTGGACCGTGTTTGGAATGGCAATCTATCCTCTGGGGGTTGAACTGGCGCCATGGAGATGAAACGGCCCGGCGTCGCGCGCGCCATTCCGATTGCTGCCGCTATGATCGTCCTAATCGCAGGAGCAATCCAGTTCACCTCGTTCAAGACGCGTCATCTTGGCCGCTGCCGAGCAGCGCCGGGACCCGGTCGTCCGGTTCCAGTGGACGCTCGTCCAGCGTTGGGATTCGGCCTGTATCTGGGCCTCCACTGCGTCTAGTGCTGTGCGGGTTTCACAGTCGTGTTGCTTGCGATTGGCATCATGGATTTGCGCGCAATGGCTCTCGTGACAGTGGCGATTACTATCGAACGGCTGGCGCCGAACGGTGAACGCGCGCCACAAGCAATCGGAGCCGTCCTCCTGGGGTTAGGATTGCTTTTGATTGCGCAAGCAGCCGGGCTCGCATGAGGATGGCGTGTTCGCGTCAACTATGGCGATCACCAGCAACAACGGCAGGCAACGAATCGGGCTCATTTTCATTCAGATGATCGTCTGGTTCGGGCTTATGGGCCTGATCATCTTCAGCGCCGCGGGCACCACGAACTGCGTCGGCGGTTGGCTCACGTGCCGGCGTTCGGTGGGCGTGCTCACAAAACAGGTGTGTGGGAATGGCATACTGGCGCCGGCTCCCACGGGACAGCGAATTTCCGGCCGGGTCGAAACCTGAGGCGATTTCAGAACATCCAATCAAACGCTATTTCGAATTCCAGGATTCCGGAGTACTTGTTATGGCTTTCCTGGCTCGAATCAACGGATTCATTCCGTGGCTATTTCTCGCAATCTGCCTGGGAATACACGAAGTGCTGCTACCGATCCCTTTACCGCTCTGAAGCAGGCGAATGCCTATGCCGATGCCGGCAATCTTGACGCCGCACACGGTCTCTACGTGCAAGCGGAACGGGGCTTCGCCCGAGCGGGCGATTTGCGGAACATGTACTATGCGCGATTCGGTCGTCTTCGAAAGGAAGTGGAAACGGGTTCCTATAAAGCCAATCTCGAACGCCTTGAAGCCGATCTGAACGCCCCTACAGTTAAGTCCGACCCTACCCTTCAAATTCGAGGTCTTGCGATCAAGGGGCAGATCGATATGAACCTGAACACTTCGGATGCCCGGCGCGATTGGGAAGAAGTGGCCCAACGGGCATCACAGATCGGCAACCCGAAGTGGACCAACCGGGCTTCCGGTGAACTGGGCTTGGTTGCTGGAGTAGGAGGCGATTACGCGACCGCTCTGCCGGCATTGCTCAAGGCCATGAAAACAGCTCAGGCGCTTCATGACCTAGGCGGTGAGATCCACTTCCGGACATTTCTCGGCAATGGCATGGTCACAGTGGATCATGCGGAAGACGCCCTTTCGATCTTTCAATCGGCTATCGAATCCGCCAGGAAGAACCCAGCGAGCGGCTACCCGATACTCCCGGTAATTGGCAAGGTTCGTGCGCTGGTCGCTGTCAAGCGGTGGGATGAAGCACGAGGATTGTTTGCGGAGGCCCTTGGATACGCGCGGCAACATGAAATCCTCGGCGCCCAAACAGAGTTGCTTGTACAGTCCGGGCTGATCTCGCTGGACAGCAACGATTTCGCAAGCGCCGAAGCCTCGTTCCACGAGGCCGCTGCTACCGCCCAAAAAGCCTCTTTACCGCGCATGAGCGCGGCGGCCGATTCTGGTCTGATCGACGTGTATGAGGCACAGCGGGATTGGACGGCTGCAGAAGGCGCTGCCAACGCCGCACTGGAAGCGCTGCGGACGGCGGAAGAAATCTATAATCTGCCCCAATATCTCGCAAAGAAAGCAGAAATCGAGGCGCATCGCGGGCGATTGGCCGAGGCCGATCAACTCTACGACCAAGCGACCGACATTGTCGAAGGCATGTTGGTGAATATGCCGAGTTCGCTCGTGAAAACATCCCTGATCGGCGCAATGAGTCGCATCTATGCGGGGCACTTCAGGCTGGCGATCGAGCACTTCCACGACACCGCAAAGGGATTCGCAATCCTCGAACAAGCGAGAGGCCGGGGCCTTGCGGACTTGCTGCGCTAGGGGATACGTCCCGCCAGAAGGAGAGCCCATGGGAGATCAGGATCGCTTCCATTCAGCAACAGATCCGTCGCAATCCTGCTCCTGCCAGACTGAAGGAGCCTTCTTGCGGAACTGGAAGACGCGGAGACGAATCTGGCCGGCGTGTGGTCGGAGCGGAATCGCAAAATGATGCAGGAGATCGCGCTGCTCAACACGAGGGCTGTCTCGCTCAAAGGTCTGCAAAGCATACTACGGCCAGACGAAACGGTACTGGAATATGTGCTCGACGACCCTATTTCGTTTTGTCTGGAAATCAGCGCCATTGACCGGTATCTCGCAGCCGTGCGGCTATGCCAGGACGCCTCGGATATCGGGCGGTATTTAGGAGCCGCGCTTCTTCCCAAAGACGGGCAAAGGCGCCCCTCGAAGCCTGATTATCATTCGGGATGGAAAAATTCATCTGTTGCCGTTTGCCGCGCTAATGGGCCCAGACTCCAAGTTCCTGGTGCAGTCGACAACGGTCTCCTATGCTCCATCGGGCAATGTCTTGTACATTCTGCGATCGCAGCAGAATGGGCGGCCGGCACCACGGCCATTCCTGGGCGTAGCTCATTCGGCAGTACAGGCTCCCACGGATAAGACGGTAGAAACTGCAACTCGGGGCCTCTTCGATGAGCATGGAGCCGATTTCCCACCTCTGGCGTTTGCCCGGGAAGAAGTCATGGCGGCTGCAGATACCGCGGGATCCAACAGTGTTGTTCTGCTCGGAGGGGTCGGCGACAGAAACCGCGGTAAAGGGCGCGCGCCTCTTGGATTTCGAAGTTCTTCATTTTGCCGCTCACGCTGTGGAGGACAAGCGCATTCCGGAACGAGCCGGCCTAGTGTTTTATCCGGGCAGCCGGGCCGAGGACGGGCTCGGGCAGCCGCGGAGATTCGCCGGGCGAACCTGCACGCGGATCTGGTTCTGCTCTCGGCATGTGAAACAGCGGTTGGGAAAATCGAGGGCGAGGAAGGCGTTGCGAATCTGGCGCACACGTTTCTGGTTGCCGGAGCTAAGAGCGTGGTAGCTAGCACCTGGAGAGTCAACGACCGCACGACAGCAACGCTGATGGCGCAAATGTACTCCTACCTCACAAAAGGTGAACCGGTAGCCTCAGCACTGCGGCATGCACAACTTGATATGCTGCGGGATTTCGGCGCAAATACGCCGCCATTTTATTGGGACGGTCTTCTGGTGATTGGACATGGCGCAAGGACAGTATCGTTCAGGTCCGCCAGCGTTGACGCGCAGCCAGCGGGCGCGTTTACGATAAGACCTGCCGCAAGATCGCAAAGCTCTATTTCGACCCGGAGTTTCGCGGGACGAACTGGCCCGAAGTTGCGAGTAACCGCAGACAAGAAATTCTGGATCTTTCCGAACCCGAGGCATTTGAATCGGGCGTTCACTCGGTCGTAACTGTGCTCGGCACCAGCCACACCGGGTTCTTTCACAAATCTGTCCGCCGGGTCCCCGCACGGCTTGCAATCGGCGCGACCTGCGTTAAAGCCCAAACGCAAGCCGGCGAACGCGGGGTGATTCGAGATGTTCACCAGGGAGGGCCGGCTCATCAGGCTGTCCTCCTGCCCACCGATATCCTGCTCGCGATAGGCGACAAACCGCTCACTCCGCCGAAGCCGGCGATGTTCCCGATGGGCACGAAGATCATCGTATCCATCGAGCGTGACGGCCAACGGCAGGAATTGGAGGTCGACATACCAGAGCCGCGGTCGCGGAAACAGCCGTATTCGGAGCCGCAGAGCGTGATTGCGTCCCACCTTGCGCCGTCGCTCGGGTGTCTAAAGGTCACCATCTTTCCGGGTTTAATAGGAATCGATGTTGCCTCCGAATTGGATGCCGCATTCCGCGAGCTTTCCGATTGCGATCGCCGGCTTCCCCGATCGTCACTGCGCCTGCGCTAACGGAAGCCGGTAAAGCGCAACGCTGATCGGCGCAACCGGAATTGTTCCCGGAACGCTGCCCATCTGAGTTTCCTTTATCTCCACCTGCGGCTCCTGGCCGACCCGGTTCGCGGCATCCAGGTCTTTTCCCGTGATTTGCCATAGCGTCGCTTTTCCCTCAAGCCGGCAGCCGGTCACGTTCAAATCGAACTTCTGTTCCGATTCGGTCGCATTCACGACAGCAAGATTGAGGTACTTATGATCGGGCGCGAGCGCTGCAAACATATCGAGCGGATACGTGGGGCTGCCGGACCTGGTCTTCGGCTCATCGGCATAACGCCGGCTGTCTGTAGGAGGTTGCGGGGAATTGCCGGTGAGGGCGACCGGAATGGTTCCGACAAACTGGTGGTACAGC
>Ga0209581_1005079_pt1 | contig 10233 bp, 3 predicted proteins | sample Coa_R2_FD_187160 | JGI IMG/M metagenome (GOLD analysis project Ga0209581, IMG submission 187160) | Surface soil microbial communities from Centralia Pennsylvania, which are recovering from an underground coalmine fire - Coalmine... | ecosystem: Environmental > Terrestrial > Soil > Unclassified ...
ACAGCTATACAGAGCGGCGAGGGGGAAGGTCCCCCTCGCTCTCCCCCTGCCAGACACCAGCAGGGTGGGTCAGTTTTAGATCGGCGAGCTCGCGGTAAACCGGGTCAACATTCAACCGGCGTTGACAACGTCTACAAGGCCTTTGCTTGGAGATTCTGGAACCTGGTCTCCGCCAAGGCGGGAAGGATCGGCGTCGTGTTGCCGAGAACTGCGCTTGCAGCGAAAGGGAGCGAGAATCTGCGAAAGGAGATTTTTGCGAAAGGAGCTTTCTCAGATGTGACCTTTCTGCTGAACCGCGGGGGATGGGTGTTCGATGATGCCGAGCATCGCTACAGCATTTCGCTTACCGCCATTTTGCGTGGAGAGGGCGCCGGCACGGGGGTTGTTCCAGTACGTGGGCCATACGCAAACCTCGATGGATTTGTTCACGGTATTAAGCAAGCGTCGTTGAAGCTCAAAACCAAGGACGTAGAATCATGGAACGACTCTGCTTCGCTCCCGCTGCTCCCGTCTGAAAACTCGGGCGAGGTATTCCTTCAATTGAGAAACGCACCTCGGCTCGACTTTGACGACAAGAAATCGTGGTTTGCACGTCCGTATCGTGAGCTGGATGCTACAAACGACAAAAAGCTGATGAAATTTTCGGCCTCGCGACCGGAAGGCTGCTGGCCGGTTTTCCAGGGTCGTTCTTTCGACATTTGGGTCAATGATGCCTGCCAGTACTACGGCTGGGGCGAACCTGACAAAATCCGCCCCATCCTCCAGCGCAAGCGCCTTAACAGTGCGCGAAGCGCAGACTCGCCCTTTCAGGGATTTGAGCCGTCCCAGTTGCGGGACGAGAGAACTCTGTCCTGCAATGCCGCACGCGTCGCATTCAGAGACGTCGCGCGTGCAACCGATTCACGGACCGTGCACGCGGCTCTGTTGCCCCCTCAGGTCTTTATCACAAATACAGCGCCCTATCTGCTTTGGCCCAGAGGAGACGAACGGGATGAGGCGTTTCTCTTGGGAATCCTCTGCTCGCTATGTCTCGACTGGTACGCACGGAGATTTGTTGAGCTTCACTTGAATTTCCACATCTTCTCAACCTTGCCGGTACCTCGGTGCGATCGAAGTAACCCGCTCTGGAAGCGCACTGTTTCCATCGCCGCGCGACTCGCTTGCACGGAGAAACGTTTTCGGGAATTCGCACATGCCGTAGGGATCGAGTCTGGTGCGCTCACGCAGGAAGAAAGAGACGACCTTATCCACGAACTCGATGCTGTGGTCGCGCACCTCTACGGACTGTCCGAATCGCAACTGACCCACATATTCGAGACCTTCCATGAGGGCTGGAATTACGGCGACCGCTTAAAAGCGACACTAAAGCACTTCCGTATCTGGCAAAGGAAGCGCAACGCCAGCTCGGCCGAGGCCGCAGATTCGGCGAGCGCGTAAACGAGTAGTTATGGGTAAAGGTGACCAACAAATACCGCTGATCGAGCCCGAAATGCCGCTGTTCGACGGCAGGAATCGCAAAGCTGAGAGTGCGACCGGCGATGTCCCGACGAAGGCTGAATTTGTAGACAATCGGGAGCTTCGACTGGTCGATGCACTATGCGCGCATCTCGACTGGCTTGGTACCACTTATGTCCAGCCAGTCGAAGTGTCGATAGCCTCTGGTTATTTCAATCCCGGCGGCTTCTACATGATCGCCGATCGCCTTGAGCGTCTTGAACGGGTGCGGTTGCTGCTGGGTGCCGAGCCGTTGCCACCTCCCGCGATTCCGCTGCGTATGCCTGGGGAGCCACGCGGCGAACGATTCTTTGTTCATTTGGTCAATCAAGAGCTGCGCCGCAACGAACAGGGACTGAAGCAGGATCGGGACCTTCTGCCCTTTACCGCGGAAACGGATCGCGCGATCCGGCGACTGCTTGATTTTCTGAAGAGCGGGAAAATCGAGGTACGTCGTTACGAAAAATCGTTCCTCCACGGGAAGGCGTTTCTATTCGCAACGGACGAGGGGGTGATTTCAGGCTCATCTAATTTCACCGCAGCGGGGTTGAGTTCCAATCTCGAGCTGAACCTGGGCCGCTATGATCCAACTCCGGTCGGAAAGGTGCGCAGCTGGTTCGATGCGCTGTGGGACGATGCGGTCCCCTATGATCTCGCTCCGATCTATGAGGCACGGATCGAGCCATACGATCCTTACCTCCTATTCCTCCGAGTTCTCTGGGAGCGCTATGGGAAAGAGATTTCGGAAGAGGCGGGTGGCGCTGCGCGCATCCCCCTGACGACGTTTCAAACCGACGGCATCTTCCGCGCGAAAAAAATCTGCGAGCAGTACAACGGCGTCCTCATCGCGGACGGTGTAGGCCTGGGAAAGACGTTCATTGCCGGCGAGTTGCTGCGCAATGAAGTAGAGGATGAACGGCGGCGCGCCCTACTCGTTGCACCGGCGACCCTTCGGGATGGCACGTGGGCGCGCTTTGCGGACTCACATCAGCTGTATCTGGAAATTGTCTCGTACGAGGAGCTAGCAGCGGAACGCCGCCTCGGCGGGACGCGCGACGTCCTGAAGCAGGACCCGAATGCTTACTCGCTGGTCGTCATTGATGAGGCGCAGGCGTTTCGGAATCCCAGCACTGAGCGGGCGCACGCGTTGCGGCTTTTGCTGCAGGGACGACCAGCAAAGAAACTGGTTTTGCTCTCGGCAACCCCCGTCAACAATTCTTTGTGGGACCTCTATTACCTGCTTACCTATTTCATCCGGAACGATGCCGAATTCTCGGATCGAGGAGCACGTTCGCTCAAGGAGAAGTTTGCCGAGGCGGTCAAAGTCGATCCCGATCAACTAAGCCCTGACGCACTCTTCGACATCCTCGACGCGACCACGGTCCGGCGCACCCGGCGGTTCGTGCGAGACTACTATCCGAATGATCGAGTGAAAGACTCGCAAGGTCGGGAGATGGTCATTCAGTTCCCGACCCCACACGTCGAGCAGATCGATTATTCGTTGGATGAAGCGCTGCCTGGCTTCTTCGACCAGATCAAGCAGGCGCTTGCCCCAGAAAAGGGCGATCCAGATCTCACGCTGGCACGATACAGTCCGACCGCCTACTTGCCGAAAGGCCAGCCGGAGGCGCACGAGGCAGCGATGATGGGCCTGCTACGGTCTGCGCTGCTCAAGCGGTTTGAGTCTTCGGCCTACGCGTTTGCCGCGACCGCCGAGAAAATGGCTAAGGCGCATGACACTTTCCTCGACGGATTGTCCAAGGGCGTGATCCTAACCGCGGAAACGATTGAGGAATGGGAGCAGACGGACAACGACGAAGCGCTAGAAGATCTGATCCGTGATAACGGACTCGAGGACGCGAAGCGCTACGACGTGAAGGCGCTTGGATCCGATGTCATGCACGATCGGGACCTGCTGAGGCGATTCTCCGAGAGCGCCAAAAACGTGAAAGCCGCGGATGATCCGAAACTACATCGGCTCGTCGACGCACTTATCGAAATCGATCGCCAGGCCAAGCGCGAGGCGTTGGACGAGAACGACTACCGAAACAAGCGCAAGGTTATCATCTTCTCCTACTTCGCTGACACTGTAGAGTGGATCGCCAATTATCTCCGAGATGTCATCGACTCTGATCGGCGGCTCTCCGCTTATCGAGGGCGGATGGTGGTGGTGGCGGGAACCGATTCTATCGACGGAGTCTCGCGCGAAAAGGCTGTGTTCGGGTTCGCACCGGAGACCAGCGAGGCGCCATCGGGTCTCGATGAAGACAAGTACGACATCCTGATCACCACCGATGTGCTTGCGGAAGGTGTGAACCTTCAGCAGGCGCGCAACATCATCAACTACGATCTGCCCTGGAACCCGATGCGGCTGGTGCAGCGCCATGGACGCATCGATCGGATCGGTAGCCCGCATCGGGACGTGTACATTAGATGCTTTTTCCCAGAGAAGCAGTTGGACCAGTTGCTCGAGCTGGAGCTGCGTATTCGCCGCAAGCTGGCCCAAGCGGCCGCGTCCATCGGAGTTGAGCATCAGGTGATACCCGGAGCGGCTACCGGAGAGCGGGTATTCTCGGAAGCTCGCGCGGAAATCGATCGCCTGCGTCAGGAAGACGCCAGCATCTTCGAAAACGGGGGCGAGGATCCGAACGCGCACTCCGGAGAAGAATATCGTCAGGAGCTACGCAAGGGACTTGAGCTTTACGGAAAACGCATTGAAGAGCTTCCTTGGGGTGCGGGCTCCGGTTTCGTCCGGGGCACCCAGCGGGGCCACTTCTTCTGCGCAAAAATCGGAAGCGACCATGTATATCTACGATTCGTACCTTGGGGTGGCGGTGAACTCCTGAAGGACACGCTAGGCTGTCTGAAATTGATCGCGTGCAAACCTGACACTCCTCGATCGATTTCCCAAGACATGGCGGACGGTGCGTTTGCCGCATGGCAGAGGGCGCGCCAAGACATCTTCGAGGAATGGAAGTTTGCGACCGATCCCGCCAACTTGCAGCCCCGGGTCAGACCATTGCTCAAGAAAGCTGCGGACCATCTGAGAAAGAATCCTCCGCCTGGCCTCACTCAGACCGAAATCGATCGGGTGATCGAGTCAATCGAGGCGCCGTGGGGAGCGCGGATAGAGCGCGTACTGCGCGAGTGTATCGAGCAGCACACAGGCGTGGCTGCATCGCTAGAACTGGCAAAGAAGGTCAAGGAGCTGGGACTGGAGCCGTTTAGGCCGGCGCCACCCAACCCACCAATCGATGAATTCGAAGTGCGCCTTATCTGTTGGATTGCCGTGGATAACGGGAAATGAGCGACCAATCCATCATTCGCGGAGACCAACTGCTGACGGCGGTTGAAGAAAACCTGGCACGCGCTGGCATTGCACGATTCGCTACTGGCTCTCTGTTTCTGCCCGGACTGCTCCCGATGGCTGATTCGCTGGATCATCTGACCGAGCTGCGCATGCTCATCGGAAATCTCACCTGGCGAGAGTCGATGGAGCAGTTGATGGAAAACTATCACTCCGTGGAATCGGTTTCCCGGATCGCCGAGGCGCAGAAATACCCCAAACGTACCATCGCCAGGCAGATGACGATCGAAGCTGCTGTGCATCTACGAGAAAGCCTCGAAATGATGGAGCAGTCGAGCGCCTCCGAGAGGCTGATCCATCTGCTAGAGCGGATGCTCAGAGAGAAACGCCTCACCTCGATGATTTATACGCGCGGGCGCTTGGAAACCCGTGCCTATATTTTTGACGGCGATGATAAGGTTGCCGCGTCGAACGGGCACAGCGGGTCAGCCATTGTGGGTGCAGGCAATATCACATTGCCAGGAGCGCTTCAGGGAAACGAGCTGCATGTACTCGTTCGCGGAGAAGACGAACGCGCTCTGGTGGTTAGGTGGTTCGACGCGCTTTGGAAAGAGGGTCAGGACTTCGCGCCGGCGTTTCATGCAGAGTTGGAGAAATGCTGGGCGCTGGCGGACGTGACTCCCTATGACATCTATCTCAAGACTCTTTACTCCCTCATAAAAGATCGGCTCGCCGATGATGTCGAGAAGGAAGTGCCTTGGGACGATGAGATTTTCCAGAAGCTCGCCGATTTTCAGAAGATCGCGGTTCGCCAGGCGATTCAGATCATCAAAGATGTCGGCGGCGTATTCGTGTCTGACGTAGTCGGCCTGGGGAAGTCTTTCATTGGTGCCGCGATCGTCAAGCATTTCGAGCGTAGCGAGCGAGTTCGTCCGCTAATCATTTGCCCAGCTTCGCTGGTCGAGATGTGGGAGCGGTATAACGAGACGTATGATCTTCACGCGCGCGTCCTGTCGATGGGGCAGCTACGGGCAGGGGACGATGGATCGCTCGGTCCGCTTCTAAGTGATCCAAGATACCGCGATCGGGATTTCATTCTCCTCGACGAGAGTCACAACTTCCGCCACGCAGACACCCAAAGGTATCGAGCACTGGAGTCTTTTCTTGCGACCGGACGCAAGTGCTGCTTCCTGACTGCGACGCCCAGAAACAAGAGCGTCTGGGACATCTATAACCAGCTGAAGCTGTTTCATCCTGAAGACAAAACACAGTTGGCGATTGATCCGCCGAATTTGCGCGAGTTCTTTCGCTTGGTGGAGGGAGGAACTCGAAAGCTTCCTACGCTGCTGACGAATCTGCTGATTCGCCGAACTCGAAATCATGTGCTCATCTGGTACGGGTTCGATGCTGAAACTGATCTTCCAATTAGCCGTGATCAGGCGGCTGAGTATTTGAGCGGAAACCGTCGCGGCTATGTGTTTGTGAACGGACGTAAGCAGTTCTTTCCGCGGCGGGAGCTCCGAACTCTGACCTACAGCATCGAAGACGCCTACCAGGGCCTGTATCAGACGATCCGCGGTTATCTCGGACGGGGTAGGCCGATTCGCAGCGGACCACTCTCGGAAGAGCTGACCTACGCGCGTTATGGACTCTTCAATTACGTGCTCAGGCATAAGCAGGGGGTGGAGCCATATGCGAGCCTTCGTCAGGCGGGCTCCGCACTTCGAGGGCTGATTCGGATACTTTTATTCAAGCGTTTTGAATCGAGCGTCGAAGCGTTCCGATGCACGATTTCAAGGTTGATCGGAGTGCATGAATCTTTCCTGACTGCGCTTGAAAGAGGGATTGTTGCGGCGGGTGAAGAAGCACAGTCGCTTCTGTACGCGTCGGATCAGGAAGATGAGGAAGATCTGATTGCACGGGTGCGGCGCGTGTCTGGTCGATATGACATCAATGACTTCAATACCACCCTGCTGAGGGAGCATCTAACGCACGATTTGGCGTTGCTTCGTAAGATCGAGGAGATGGTCGAGCCGATCACGCCAGCGAACGACGCTAAACTTCAGGTTCTGCTCCAGAATTTTGCGAATGGACCCTTGAGCGAGGGCAAGCGCCTAATTTTTACGGAGTATGCGGACACGGCCAGGTATCTTTTCGAGAACCTCAATCCGGACGGAGCGTACCCCGACATCGAAGTAATTTACAGTGGCGAGAAGAGCAAAGAACGAATCGTAGGGCGCTTCGCGCCGCGTGCAAACCCGGAATATAGGTTCAAGGCTGACGAGTCTGAGCTGAGTACCGTGGTCGCAACGGATGTTCTCTCGGAAGGTTTGAACCTGCAGGACTGCGACAAGGTAATTAATTACGATCTCCACTGGAACCCCGTCCGATTGATTCAGCGATTCGGAAGAATAGACCGTATCGGTTCGACCAATGACGTCATCTACGGATTCAACTTCTTGCCGGAAGCTGGGTTGGAGCGTGAGCTGGGCCTGAGACAACGGCTCGCTAATCGAATAAGCGAGATTCATGAGACGATCGGGGAGGACGCCGCGATTCTCGATCCTTCTGAGCAAATCCAGACTGAGGCGATGTACGCGATCTACGAAGCGGATGCTGACAAACTTGCGCTATTCGAACGTAGTGAGGGTGATGAGCTTACAGACATAAACGAGGCCGAAGAGATCATCCGGCAGCTTCGCGACGACAATCCCGCAGAATATGAACGCATAGTGAACTTACGAGACGGCGTGCGTTGTGGCCGGAAAACAGGAAAGAAGGCCACCTATGTGTTGTGCGAGGCCTGCACGCCAGTTACCGGCGAGGTCCAATTTCAGCGTGCGATGTTGCTTGACCCGAAAGGAAGGGTTCTATCCTCAGACCTTTCCGAGGTCCTGACTACGATTCGATGCGACCTCGCTGAGCCAGCGGTTCCGCTGCCTCCCGAGCACAATCAGATTGTGACGCAGGCACGCACCTCGTTTGGCGAGGAAATGTCGAAGAGGTGGTCAGAGCAGAAACACTCGGTTTCTCAGGGGCAGGCGCAGCGGTACGTACTTCGGGACTTGCGGAGCTGTCTAAATCAGAGCAGCGACGAGGAGCAGAAGGAGAAGATCGAAACGTTGATTCGACGTTTCAGCGGTCACATCACCGCTGCAGTTCGGACTGAACTCAACCGTCTCCGTCGGGGCGGCGTTACGGGCCCGGACCTAGTCAAGGAATTGCTTGAAATTTTCTACCGCCACGAAATGTCTCGATGGGTTGGCGGCACAGACACTGACGATCCGCCGCTGAGCAGAATAATCTGCGCGGAGAGCATGGTCTAACTGCGGAGGGAAAGGCGGGGAGCAAAAAGATCGTGCCCGAAATCTACGCACCTCAATACCGTCCCTGGCTCGAGGATGACGACGAGTGGCTGACCCGTTTGCGTCAAGATGGAGCATTAGAAAACGATATCGGACCCCGGCAAACGGTGGCTCGGGGCCGGCGGCTTATGGAAGAGGTCGGCGACGTGGCGGAGGATAGGGAGGAAGGCGATGACCTTCTTGATCTCGCGAGCTCCGGAGACGTGGAGATCCTTTCGGACGAGGTCGCGGCCGAGCTAGGTCGTTTGCCGGCCGAATCGGCGCTGAAAAAAGTCTTCTGGGAATTGCTCGAGTTCGAGCCTGCTGACGATTCTGTTCCCCGCGATCTCGTTGTGCCGACAGGGATCGGTGGAGTTCGAATCATTGCGAGCTTGGAGAAGTGCGCAGTACTCATCGCCACTACCCATAGCGACGATGGGCTCGAAAAAGACATCAAGGACCTTCGGGTCCTCGCAAAGAACGCACAAAAAATCTTTGGAACCGTTGTAATCGTTGCTCGACATGATCAACAAGTCCGAACGGTTTTGCTCGGAATCTGTTCTGCGGCCTCACCTCGATTTTTTCCGCTAGTCCGTGATCCAGCAAGAATGGAGGCTGCGCGAGCGTTGGTTCGTTTGAACAGCTCGTTGGGCAGTGGTGGGAACAGTAACCTGAAGGCGGACGATGGGGTAAGTGACGCTGGCGATGCTGAATTAAGTCGGTGGCTGTCGTCTACGCGGCCAATAAGTGAACATTGGCTTGAGCTTCAGGTGACTTCAAGCCGCCTGTTGTCCGCTGAAGAAGAGAGAGAACTCTTTTCGCGTCTAGCGAAGCTGTGGCCTCAGCACGAAAGGGAAGCCAATGACTATCCGTTGAGTCCGGAAGCTTGCCGAGTGTTCAACGCCTTACTTCGTGCAAATCTGCGAATGGCCGCACACCACGCCCGGCGCTATTTCTTTCGTATCGGGAGGGGGCTGACATTTGAGGATTTGTACCAGGCTGGAGTTGAGGCCTTGTGCATTTCGATCCAGAGATTCGATCCCGCGAGGCAACTTCGCTTTTCGACCTATGCCACTTGGTGGGTTAGGCAGTGCATCACCCGAGAGATCGGGAACAGAGAAGCCATGGTTCGAATACCGATACACATCCTTGAAGCTATGGCAAAGGTCACGCGTCGCCGCCGAATGCTCGAAGCCAAATTTGGGCCCATTTCGACCGAAGAACTCGCCGAATCCTGTGGACTCACAGAGGAGAAGACGGCACGGATCCTTGAACTGGAAGGAACTAGGACGGTCTTCATAGACGAGGAGCTAGACGATTCTTCACTGAGAGTCAGTGACCAGCTCGTCGATGATGTCTTCGCCGATCCGGCAGAACAGGCGGCGGTAGCAGCGGAGCTAGGTGAAGAGACTCGTAATCTGCTCTCGCAGCTATCGCCTAGGCAGGAGCAGATTTTGAGAATGAGGTTCGGAATAGGCCTGAACACGGACTACACGCTGGAGGAGGTGGGGAAGCAGTTCGCTGTGACGCGCGAACGAATCCGTCAGATCGAAGCAAAGGCGCTCGATAAGCTGAGAGCGATCAACGGGCTTCCTCCCGCTAAGCAGAAGAAGCCGCGTGCACAACCAGAAGAACGAGGCATCCTGCCGCTCAAACCGATCAAGATTGAACGCGGACCGGTTGCGTCCAAGGAAAAGAGACGGCAGCAATTGACACTTTTTGAAACAGGCAGCCTGTTTCGGCGGCGGTCGGGAAATGGGAAGAGCAAGGACGAATTAGGGGCGACGTGAGCTTACCCCTTTGGGTATCCCACTCGTAAGTTAGTGGTTGCCGGTTTTTGTTCCACTTTTTTTCGTTTGTCTGCTTCTTCCTTCTTCACTCATTTTTTCGTCCCGCCCTCCACGCTTAAAGGGCGGGCGAAAAAATACCGGGTTTGGGATCCACGGACGGCGCGCTCTGCCCCGCGCCTGCCAGCCGTAGTTTGGCTGGCAAAGCGGTGCGCGCGGCGGCCGTGCTCCTTGTTGGGGTGGGGTGGCGGGCGGCGAACTCATGTGGCGTCAGATAACCGAGACTCGAATGTGGCCGCTC
>Ga0209581_1005081_pt1 | contig 10226 bp, 10 predicted proteins | sample Coa_R2_FD_187160 | JGI IMG/M metagenome (GOLD analysis project Ga0209581, IMG submission 187160) | Surface soil microbial communities from Centralia Pennsylvania, which are recovering from an underground coalmine fire - Coalmine... | ecosystem: Environmental > Terrestrial > Soil > Unclassified ...
AGGAGAACGACCGCTGTTACATCGACAATATTTTCGGTGCGCCGGTCTCGGCGGCAACGGCAGCTGTGGTGATGGTGGATTCCGACGGAAGACTGGGAACAGTTACCGCCGACAGCCCGGGAACGGCTCAGGTTTCTCCGAAAGACAGTTTACCTAAAACTACTGCAGAAGGCGCGCAGCAGGCGATGCTGAAACTTAAAATTCAACAATTGCAGGCACGGTTGGCGCAGCAAGAACAAGAAATAGAAAAACTCACCAACCAGCTCGCTGTCCAGGCCGCGCAAATCGAGAAGGCGAATGTGCAGCTTCAACTGCGAAAGCCGGCGGCTCGATTATTGGCGAACAAACGTTAAAGCTGTTCGAGTCGAGGTTCTCGATACTCTGGCTACGGGGTGGTCGACGGCAGCGCAATCTGCGCTAACCGTTAAGTAATGACCAAGGAGGAGATCGCCGAGGCTCTCGAAGAGATCGCCACGCTGCTGGAGTTGAAGGGGGAGAACCCTTTTAAGATTCGCGCCTACACAAATGCGGCGCGCGCCATTGAAACCTTTGGCGGAAACATCGCCGATTTTCAGGACGAAGAACAAGTGGCGCAGATTCCCGGGATCGGGGAAAGCATTGCGCTGAAGATCAAGGAACTGGCCGCCACCGGATCGTTGAAATATCTGCGGGACCTGCGCGCCGAGTTTCCGACTGGGATTCTTGAGCTCTTCTCGTTGCCTGGCCTGGGCGCCAAAAAGATAAAAGCTATCTACGACAAGCTTGGCGTCAGCTCCATCGCGCAGCTGCAGGAGGCATGCGAGCAGGGGCGCGTCGCGGAACTGCCCGGCTTTGGCGAAACGACTCAGCAAAAGCTCCGCGACGCGATCGCCAGACGCGCCGAGCAAGCCGGTTCGTTCCAGCTGGGAGAAGTGGCGCCAGAAGCGGAAACGTTGCGCTCCGACCTGGCCGCGCTTGACGCAGCCTCGCAGGTGGAAATTGCCGGAAGTTATCGGCGTCGAAAGGAAGTTGTGCATGATCTGGATTTTTTGGTGGCCACAAATCGGCCGCAAATCGTCACAGAATTCTTTGTTTCCCATCCCCTGGTGGATTCAGTTATTGCCCAGGGCCCTACCAAATCGAGCGTACGCCTTCGCTCCGGCGTGCAATGCGATTTGCGAGTGGTCAACAGTGCCGAATTCCCATTTGCGCTGGCTTATTTCACCGGCAACAAGGAACACAACATCGAGATGCGCAGCCGCGCCCTGCAACGCGGGTGGACTCTGAATGAGTACCGGCTGGCTCCGTTGCCGGCCAGCCCCAGCGCGAAAAGGAACAAGCCGGCAAGAAAAATCCCGCGCGTGCGGACTGAAGCCGATTTATATCACGCGCTGGATCTCGATTACATCCCGCCGGAGCTGCGGGAGAACTGCGGCGAGTTCGAGGCGGCCGAACGGCATGCCTTGCCGCGCCTGATCGAAAAGGAAAACCTGCGCGGCGTGTTTCATTGCCATACCTCGGCGAGCGACGGACGCAATTCATTGGAAGAAATGGCGGAGGCGGCGCAGGCGCTCGGCCTGGAGTACCTGGGTATTGCAGACCACAGCCGCAGCGCCATCCAGGGCCACGGAATGAACGAGGAAAAACTGTTGTCCCAGCGCGCTGCGATCGGACGGTTAAACAGGAAGCTTCACGGGTTCCGCCTTTTTGCAGGCGTCGAGTGCGACATTTTGCGGGATGGCTCGCTCGATTTTCCCGATGAGGTGCTCTCGCAACTCGATTACGTCGTTGCGTCGGTGCATTCGGCCTTCAACCTGAGCGAGGCAGAGATGACTGAGCGGGTGATCCGCGCCATGGAAAACCGGTTTGTGACCATGCTGGCCCATCCCACCGGCCGTCTGCTGCTCAAACGGGAGCCTTACAAAATAAACATTCCGAAAATTCTCGAGGCCGCGGCCCGCACCGGAACGTGGATCGAACTCAACGCCGCTCCCAAGCGGCTCGATCTCGATTGGCGCTGGTGGCCGCTCGCGAAGCAAAAAGGGGTCAAATGCGTGATCAACCCCGACGCGCATCGGGCCGGCCGCATCAGTGACGTGTGGTTTGGCGTAGGTATCGCTCGCAAGGGTTGGCTCACAAAGGACGATGTCGTGAACACTCTGCCATTAGCCAAAGTGGAGCGCGCGTTGCGGGCCAAGTGCGAGAGGACCCATTAAACACAAACTCTCAAGGAGCAGCGCGACCGGGATGGTGGCAGCTCGCGCGCCTGGAGATTTCTCGCTCACGGGTTCACCCGCTCCCGCTGCGGCAGGAACATAACCAGACATTTGCAGGCGCCCCCGGCTTTTATGAATTCACTCATGGGCAGCTTGTGACAGCAGTAACCGCGCTCCGTGAGTTTGGTTACCAGTTGCGGCGCGCCGTCGGGTAAAATGATGTCGCGCCCCAGAACCACCGCGTTGCAGGAGAAATGGAGCGCCTCTTCCGGGGAGACATCGATCAAATCCGATATGTGCTCGCGGATTGCCCGTTGGCCGTACTCGTCAAAAGCCAATGGAAACCAGAACGCGCCTCCGTCGGGCAGCGGGCAAAAACATGTGTCGAGATGATAGAAACGCGGGTCAACCAGTTCCACGGAAATAACCAGACAGCCGAGCATTTCTGCCAGCGCCTGATGCGACTGGATGTCCGAACGAAACTTGTATCCGCAAAAAAGAATATCGCCGCTGAACAAGGCATCGCCTTCCCCCTCGAAATACAAATCTTTTGGCAACCAGCGCACCTCATAGCCGCGCTTTTCCATCCAGTCTGCGAAAAACCGTTGTTCACCTGCCCGTTCTTTGTGCCGGAAATTGCTCGGGATGAATTGACGGCCCACGGCGAGTCCTGCGTTGGCGGTGAAGACCATGTCGGGAAGCCCGGGCTGCGGCGGAATCAAGTGAACCTGACAATTCAATGCGGAGAGTTCGCCATGCAACTGTTTCCACTGCGCCTGTGCCACGGCTGGCTCTGCGCCCCGGGCGCGGCTCATCCAGGGATTGATTTCGTACTCGATGCCGTAGTAATCGGGCGGACACAGGAGCAATTCGCGCATGGGACAAGAGAGATTACTGAGAAACAGTGCGCCCGGTAAGATTATCGGCGAGCTCGCGGAGGAACGGTTCGGCATCGGTGACCAGGCCGATGGATTGCAGTGGCTGATGTTCAATGACCCGCTCGACAGCTGAAGGGTCGATATCGACACACACCGTTTTAACCGTCGGCGCCAACATTCCGGCGATGGCAAGCGAATGCCGGATAGTGGCCATCAGGAGCGCATGCGTCACGTCAGCCAGCTTTTCGCGCACCAGCTTTTGGGCGGCAATGGCATCGGTGGTAACATCCGGGATGGGACCATCGTCGCGAATCGATCCAGTGAGCACAATCTCCACATTGCGCTGGACGCAGGCGCATAGGATACCGCTGGTGAGAATCCCCTTTTGAACCGCCACGGCAATCCCGCCAACCTCACGAATGGCATTGACCGCCCGCATCAGGTTCTCCCGCCCGGCCCGCGCAAAAGCTCCTTCGCTGCTCAATCCGAGAGAGGTGCCGAACAATGCGCGTTCCGCATCGTACGCAGCAAAGGAATTTCCGGCGAAAACACGATCGACATATCCCGCTTCAACCAGCCGCACCAGATGCCGGCCGGCGCCTGTGCGCACAATCGCCGGCCCCGCGACGACGGCGATTTTGCCCTTCTGAGCGCGTGCCCGCTGCAGTTCGGCCGCCAGTTCGCGAATGATGGCCGACTTCGGTTCATCGGCGTCGATAATCGTGTTGATGAACTGGAAAACATCAGTCCGCGAAGTGGCCCGCTGCACCGGCACAACCCGCACACCCTGATGGCCGACGACGATCTCGTCGTCTTTGCGCACGTCGAAAAATTTCACCGCCCGGGCGGTTCGTGTTTTTCGGTTTACCGCGATCCCGCTGTCCATCATGGTGGGTTTCACTTCGACTTCTTTTCCGTCAAGGCGAACAAAAGTCTGCTGGTTCGTCGTGACGTAAAAGTCGCGCGGGAAGACGCCGTCCGCCGGGGCCGGCGCCAGTTGCGCATCTGCGCGTTTGGCCACTTCGGCGCCATGCTGGCGCAACCGCAGGACGAGTTTGTCGAGCGCTTCGTTCGTTTCAGCCGACACTTCGATGCGAGCGAAGCTCGGATCGGCGCGCTTCTTTCCGATTTTTATCTCCGTGATCTTGAAATTCGCGCCGTGAGTCAAAATTTGATCCAGAACCTTGGGCAAAATAAGCGAATCGATAATGTGGCCGCGCAATTCGATCGTTTCCGAAACCATCGGCGCAATTTAGCGAACGAAACCTGCTGCGCCAATGATACCCAACGGTGCTTGGCAGATTAAAAATATCCTTTTAGTGTGATCTTATGCCGTTGAAATCGCCTCCGCAGTTCAGCCGGACTTCGCTCAACCACCGGGCTTTCGCACAACATGCAGGATGAACACGTGTCGGCGCTTGCCGCCAAGTTGAGTCGGGCATTATCGCAAGGATCGGAATATGTCGTCACGCAGCCGGCGGAGTTGCGAATTTTGCGGGAAATGTCAGAAACCGAGCTCGGCGAATTTGCTCGGCAGCATGGCTGGCGCGTGATCCGCCGCCTGGGCGGACGGCAAATTGAATTTTACAATCACGCCAGCCAAAGCGGATCGTGAGAGGGATGGCAGCCAGTGTAAACAACTGCACTGGACAGCGCGAGCGTGTTGGCTTACCAATCCGCCAGCCACGTTTCAAAAAATGGAAGCGGCAAAAATTTACTTTATCGTTTTCGGTTTTCTAACGATCGCCGGAGGCGTTGCGGGGTACGTCAAAGCGGGCAGCACAGTCTCAATCATTGCGGGTGCGATTGCGGGTCTGCTCCTGCTGGCGGCTGGATTTCTCCTGCCGGAGCACTACGCGGCAGGATTGTCGACCGCGCTGATTGTATCCCTGTTGCTCGCCGCGCAGTTTATCCCCAAATTCATGCGGACCGGCAAAATGATGCCGGCTGGCCTCATGTCGGCGCTGAGCGTAATCGGGATCATTACGGCGATCGTGACCTGGGTAAAGAAATAATCGCGTGGGAAAGATTCGTCTGCGGACGTGGCGGCGGCTCGTAGTAATGGTCTGCGGCGCGTTATTTGCCGCGATCGTTTACCGCTGGATTTCGCTCGAGCGATTGCAACGGACCGCGCCGCTGGAGATGGCCACGATGCCCACGCCGGAACCAACGGCTACACGGCCTCCTCTTATTGCGGGAAAACTGGAGACAGGAAAATTATTTAACGGCATCACGCTTCATTCCGAAGTTGAAACTCTGCCCGGTGCCGATGCCGCATCTGAACGGCTCGACCCGGACAGTTACGTTTTGGATTTGAAACTGGCGGTTCGTCTCCCTACCGCGAACAAGACAATCGAAGAGCTGGCAAAAGTGAGTCCCCAGTTGCCTGCCTTGTTGCCCGGCCTTGTTTCCATGTTGCCGGCCGATCCTGTCTCGCCGCTCTTCGCGCAGCTTTACGACGCTAAGGTGAGAATGCTGCGGGCAAATCTCGCCCGTCTGGACCTGCTTCTTTCCCGACACAACTTCTTTGACTGCCAGACAGTTTTACAGCTTCAACATCCCCGGACACATCGAAAGGCGCTCCTCTTTCAGGCGGACATGGATGTGGATGCCGACGGATCGGACGCCGATCGAATGCCTGCGGGCGCGGGAGCGCCGGCCAACTTCAAGCCATTCACGAGCTATCGCTGGCCCAAAAGGGGTGCCGCGCCCAACCCCTACCTGGCAGCGGCGGAAGAGTCATTGAAAGGCGCCGAAAAAGAATATGCGGTGCCGACTACCCCTGCCGCGCGCAAGCAACAGCTGCGCAATACAATCGCCCAGTTGCGCGCCGAAATCGGGAGTTTAAAGAGATACAGTTTTCTCATCGGCGCAGCGGATCCTTTCATCGTCGTGCCAGGCGCCTTCACGCGCGGCGCGGATGCGGTAAAGCCCGGCGACTACGCAATCGTAGTTTTCGGCGGTTCGATTTATCCGTGCATCGTCGGCGACGTTGGCCCTAACGACAAGGTGGGCGAAGCCTCGCTACGAATTGCACAGCAAATCAACTCGCTCGCCACACCGTACAATCGGCCAGTGAGCGATCTAAAGGTAACGTATATCGTTTTCCCCGCCACGGCCGACAAACCAGCCGGTCCGCCGGATTTGGAAAAAATTCACGCGCGCTGCGAGAGCTTGGTAAATGAGATTGGAGGCGCCACCGTTCCGCTGCATCATTGGGAAAATATCATTGCGCCGTCTCCGAGTCCCACTCCAACGGCTTCTCCCAGTGGCACTCCATCGGCTTCCGTGTTCCTGACAGCGACCCCCTCCGCGTCTCCAGCACCCACGTTTGCGTTCCCGATCCACACTCCGGTGGAGAGCCCTGCGCTGGCTCCGACAAGCTCGCCGATGTCTTCGTCCTCGACAACAAAAAGTCCCTTCTAGAGGACCAGGCTATCAATGTGATGAAGGGCATTGCCGGGCCTTCGCAAATTCGAAAGAGAAAATTTAAACGTGAACTCCGAGGATAGCCTGCGCCTGATGTACCGGCTCATGCAGTATCGGCATGAACCGATTCACGCGACGCTCATGAAAATTCGCGACAAATATTCCATGCTCCATCTGGACGCGCTGCTCCTCATTTACCATTTCGCCAAAGTTTGCTCCGGCGCGATCCTGGAGATTGGCGCATTTGTCGGCGGAGCGACCATCGCCGCTGCGTTCGGAGTGCGAGACTCGCAGGCCCTGAAAAAACTGATCGCCATTGAGCCCGGGGGAAGCGTGAAACACAGGCGACTCGGGACCCGCGACATCCTGCGCGATCTGCGGCGGAACCTCGCCAGAGAGGGCGTATCCGAAATGGTAAGCATTATCGAAGGCCGTTCCTTTAATTGCGCAACAGTTCGCGCCGTCCGTGAGGCGTTGGGCGCGGACCAGATCGGGCTTTTGATCCTCGACGCGGACGCCGCCAAGCGGCGCGACATTGAGTGTTATGGCGACAAACTTCGCGATGGATGTTGGATGGTCATTGACGATTACTACGGGGCCGATTCCAACGAAAAAATCACACCCAGCCGCGCGGATGTGGATGGTCTCGTCGCGGAGGGTCAGCTCGAGCCGCTTGGATTTTACGGCTGGAGCACGTGGGTCGGGCGCTGGCGTGGCGCCAAGGGCCCGCGCTGAAACGTCCGGCCCCTAGCCCTTAGACTTCCTCCGGTCCAACCACGAGGTGGATGACCCCGTTGGGCGCGGAAATAAAGAAACCGTTGAAATCCTCGCGTAACTGCTCGACTTCGTCGCGACGCTGAACGCCGTGTACCTTCAGGAACGAAGCGGCTGCTTCGGTGTCATTCGTTTCAAGCTCGAGCCAGATATCCGGATGACTCAGGTTGGGCACGCTATCAATCCAAAGTCGGTTTGGCCCAAATTGAAAAATGCAACCATCTTTCTCTTCCTCGATCAAGGGCAACCCGAGTGTGTCGCGATAAAAAGCGACCGTTTGTTCGTAGGTATGACTTGGGCACTTGATGGCAATATTTGCGCCTCCGGCAAATTGCGGTCCTTCAAGTTTGGCAACCATATCCTGGGCTGGAAGGTGAAACTTACAAGCTTAAATGGCTACGTTTCGCTGGTCCACGTTGTTGACAGCGCTCCCCTGTTTGCTTCTACTTCGCGCGTGCTCCCCGTGGCTCGGTCATCTTGATTGGATCGAGCGCTTCCTCGAGTTCGTCGTCGGGGAGTATTTTTTTCTCGCGCGCGATTTCACGGATCGTGCGGCCGGTTTTGGCGCTCTCCTTGGCGATTTCCGCAGCGCGGTCGTAGCCGATTTTGGGCGCAAGACTGGTCACCATTGCCATGGATAACTCGATCAATTCGCGACAGCGCTCTTCTCTGGCCACAATGCCGCGCACGCATTTGTCGCAGAAAACATCGACCACATTCGCCAAGAGCCGAATGGACTCGAGAAGATTGTGCGCCATTACCGGCATCATTACGTTGAGCTCGAAGTTGCCGTTGGCGCCGGCCCAGGTAATCGTCGCGTCGTTGCCAATCACCTGCGCGCATACCATCATCGCCGATTCGCACAGCACCGGATTGACCTTCCCAGGCATGATCGAACTGCCGGGTTGAATTGGCGGAAGTTGAATTTCACCAATGCCGCAACGTGGACCGCTCGCGAGCCAGCGGATATCGTTCGCCACCTTGAACAGGCTCACTGCGATCGTTTTGAGCTCACCGCTGACTTCCACCACGGAATCCTTTGCCCCCTGCGCTTCGAAATGATTCCTGGCTTCGTAAAAGGCGATGCCCGTGCGCTCCTTCAAGAGCTGCAGCATTCGTTCGGTCAGTTCGGCGTGACGATTCAAACCCGTGCCAACCGCCGTGCCCCCGAGCGCGAGCTCCCGCAAGACGTCAAGCGACTTTTGTGCCCGTTCCCTGGCATAGGCCATCTGTTGCGCGAAGCCGGAAAATTCCTGCCCCAGCCGAATGGGGGTTGCGTCCATTAAATGGGTGCGACCGATCTTCAGGATATTCCAAAATTCCTTGGCCTTGGCCTCCAAAGCCCCGTGCAATTTTTCCAGTGCGGGAATCAGCTTGTTTTTCAGCTCTTCCGCTGCGCTGATGTGCATCGCCGAGGGGATCACATCATTGCTCGATTGCCCCATGTTTACATGATCATTGGGATGCACAAAATCGTGCGAACCGATGGGTTTGCCGGCCAGCTGGGCGCTGCGATTTGCGATGACTTCGTTGGCGTTGGTATTGGTGCTCGTGCCGGAGCCGGTCTGGAAAATATCCAGAGGAAAATGTTCATCGTGTTTTCCTTGCAGAACCTCCTCGGCCGCCTGCATGATCAATGCCGCGCGGTCCGCTCCCAGAAGGCCCAGCTCGTGATTCGCTTTCGCAGCAGCCCACTTGATCAGGCCAAGAGCACGAATGAAGGGACGCGGGAAACGGTAACCGCTCACAGGAAAGTTCAGCACCGCGCGCTGCGTGGAAGCGCCGTGCAGCGCAGATGCCGGCACCGACATCTCGCCCATGGAATCTCTTTCGATTCGCGTTGGTCGCTCCGTCATGCCGAAGGACTTTTAGCGACGCTGATCAGACCAGCTGAGCACTCGGACTCTGCTTTTCCGTGCTGACGCTTGTGAAGCTCGGTCTCCTTGTGAAAAACGGTAATGAACATGGGCGGTATATTCTGCAGAAAATACTCTGATTCGACTCGCTGGAAAAGCGTGGCGTGTTGCTTCAATTCGTTTGTCACTTGATAAATGATAAAACTGCCGCCCGGTTTCAAGCAATCGTACGTCTTCTTAAGCAATGCGCGTTTTTTTTCGATTTTCAAAATACTGAAGGGAATTCCCGAAAGGATATAGTCGCATTGGGTGAACCCGAGGCGTTCGAGCGCCTCGGGCAGCGTGGCGGCGTCTCCGTGAATGACGTGAACCCGCCGATCGTGCGCGAACTGCCGGCTCAGATCGCGCGCAAATGCCGAATCCAGTTCAAACAGCAGAAGGTGCGAATCCGGAGTCATGCGCCGGGCAATCTCGCGCGAGTGGGCGCCGTCGCCCGGCCCGTATTCGGCGATCACTCTGCCGCGGCTGAAATCCATCTTGCTCGCAACGCGTTCCACCAGCGCCCTCGAGCTGGGGACGATCGACGCAACCTGCAGTGGCCGCTTGAGAAAACGTTTAAAAAACAATGCACTCACGCGAGGCGAACAGTCGCCTGCGAGATTTAAATTGTCCAGTCAGGATGTCGCTGAACGCGTCAAAAAATCGGCCATTATCTCCCAACGCGAGATTTTCGAACGAGAGAGCCATCCGACCAGACGCAAATGGACCATCGGTTGAAACATCTGTCGTTTTTCCTATGCTCTGGGCGTGATCGGAGTTGCGGCGTAAAATCGCACCGGTTGCGCATGCGCGGTTAGCTCAGGGGTAGAGCACTACCTTGACACGGTAGGGGTCAGAGGTTCGAAACCTCTACCGCGCACCACTCTTTATGCGCCAACGACTTATGCGTTTTCTGTCCGCAAGCTTACGCTTCCAACGCGGAGCGAGAACAGTCAAGGTGGAGCGCAGCGCAGCGAGCAATACCTTTACGGCGCGCAGCGAGCGATAGAATCAATGCGTGGGCGCGTGGACACGTTTATTTCACGGCGCGGTTG
>Ga0209581_1005084_pt1 | contig 10224 bp, 10 predicted proteins | sample Coa_R2_FD_187160 | JGI IMG/M metagenome (GOLD analysis project Ga0209581, IMG submission 187160) | Surface soil microbial communities from Centralia Pennsylvania, which are recovering from an underground coalmine fire - Coalmine... | ecosystem: Environmental > Terrestrial > Soil > Unclassified ...
TGTGGCGGCCGCTCGTGGCGTGGTCGGCGCGCTTCCGCCTCGAGGACACCGCACCAGGCCCCGAGCCGCGATCGTGGCTCCTCGACCTGCTCGGCCGCTCGCGCCTGCTCCGGCGCCTGACGGCCCGCGCGCCGCGGTGGCGACCGCCTGCGCCCGTCGAGCGGCGCGTGGACGGCTGGGCGATGCGCGCCGGGCGCGCAGCGGGCCGCGGGGCGGTCGCGGCGCTCGGCGCAGGCGTGGCTTTCGGCGTCGTCGCGCTGGTGCGCTTGCTCGGCCAAGTGCCGCGGACCGGCTGGCTCCGGATCGCGGCTGCACTCGGCGCCACCACGCTGCGCACGGCCGTCACGGTCGCGCTCGCTGCCGCGTGGGCGGTGCCCGCGGGGATCGCGATCGGGCGCTCTCCGCGCCTCGCGCCGCGGCTCGAGCCGGCGATCCAGATGCTCGCGTCGTTTCCGGCCCCGATGCTCTATCCCCTGGTGACGGGCGCGCTGCTCGCGCTCGGCCTTCCGTTCTCGCTCGTTGCGGTCGCGCTCATGCTGCTCGGGGCCCAGTGGTACGTGCTCTTCAACGTGATCGCCGGCGCGAGCGCGATCCCCGGCGACCTCCGCGAGGCGGCCGACGCGTTTCGCCTGGCGGGCTGGCGGCGCTGGCGGACGCTCGAGCTGCCGGCGGTCTTTCCCTACCTCGTCACGGGCCTCATCACCGCCGCTGGCGGCGCCTGGAACGCGAGCATCGTCGCCGAGCTGGTGCACTTTCGCGGCCGCACGCTCGCGACCACGGGCCTGGGCGCGCTCATCACCGAGGCCACCGCGGCCGGCGACTTCCCGCTGCTGGCGGCGGGAGTGCTCACGATGGCGCTCGCGGTCGTCGGCGTGAACCGCCTCGGCTGGCGACGGCTCTATCGCCTCGCCGAGACGCGCTACGCGCTCGCCCGATGAGCGCGTCGCCGCCCCTCGTCGAGGCCCGGCACGTGAGCAAGCGCTTCCGCGACGAGGCGGGCCACGCGCGCGAGGTGCTGCACGACGTCTCGCTCGCGGTGACGGCAGGCGAGATCGTCTGCCTGCTCGGACCCTCGGGGTGCGGCAAGAGCACGTTGCTGCGCGTGCTCGTGGGGCTGCTCGGGGCCGACAGCGGCGAGGTGCTCGCCCACGGCGAGCCGCTGCGCGGCCTCCATCCGGGCGCCGCGATCGTCTTCCAGAGCTTCGCGCTCTACCCGTGGCTCACGGTCGCGGACAACGTGCGCATCGGGCTCGGCGGGCGCGCGCTGGCCCCTGCGGACGAGGCGGCGCGCGTGCAGGCGGTCGTCGACCTGGTCGGCCTCACCGGCTTCGAGCGCGCTTACCCGCGCGAGCTCTCGGGCGGCATGAAGCAGCGGGTCGGGATCGCGCGCGCGCTCGTGGGTGGCCCCGAGCTCCTCGCGATGGACGAGCCCTTCTCGGCGCTCGACGTGCTCACCGCCGAGACGCTCCGCGGCGAGGTGGCGCGCCTGTGGACCGAGGGGCGCGTCGGCCTGCGCGCGATCCTCATGATCACGCATCTCCTCGAGGAGGCGGTCGTGCTCGGGGACCGCATCGTCGTGCTCGGGGCGAATCCCGGCACGGTCCGTGCCGTCGTTCCGAATCCGCTGCCCCGCCCGCGCGACCCTGCCAGCGCCGCGTTTCAGGACCTGCTCGGCCGCCTGCACGACATCATCTGCGCGACGCACCTGCCCGACGTGACTCCGCCGCCGGCGCCCGCGGTGCCGGCGCTGCTTCCGCTGCCGCGGGCGCGCATCGCGCAGATCGTGGGCGTGCTCACGCTGCTCGCCGCGCACGGCGGCGAGCTGGACGTCTACGCCCTCGGGCAGCTTGCCGGCCTCGAGTTCGGCCACGCGATCGCCGTCGTCACCGCGGCGGAGCTGCTCAGGCTGGTCGAGACGCCGCGCGCCCGCGTGGTGCTGACGGACGGGGGCCGGGCGCTGCTCGCTGCCGACGTGCCCACGCGCAAACGGCTCCTCGGCGCGCGGCTGCGCGAGCTGCCGACGTTCCGCTACGTCCTCGACCTCGCCGCGCGGGCGGGTGGCGCCGTGCCGCGCGAGCTTCTGGCCGAGGAGATCGCGATGCACCTGCCTGCCGAGCCGCCGGGCGAGACGGTGCGCACGCTGCTCGACTGGGGCCGCTTCGGCGGGGTGCTCGCCTACGATCCCGAGACGGGCCTCGTCTCGTGCGCGCCGGGGGCGATGGGGTTGCAGGCGCCGGCGGCGGCGCGCTAGGGGACGGCCGTGATCATCGACGGCGACGCGCACGTGATCGAGGGGCGGGAGCTCGTCGCGGAGCTCCTCGCCCGGTTCCCCGACCGCATCCGGCTCTCGCGGCCCGACGAGGACGGGGCGTTCATCGTCGAGGGCCGACCCTACCCGTGCTCGACCGGTCCCGGCGCCGGCTGTCCCGCGCGCGAGGGGCTCAACCCGCAGGCGCGTCCGTTCACCCCCGAGGGCGTGCTCGCCGATGCCGACCGCGAGGGGATCGACGCCGTGGTGCTCTTCCCGAGCACGGGCCTCGGCGTGCCCGGGTTCACCGACGTCGCCTTCGCGACCGAATTTGCCCACCTCTACAACCGCTGGCTCGCGGCCTACTGCACGCACGACGCGCGGCGGCTCTTCGGCGTCGCGCTCGTGCCGATCGAGGATGTCGCCGCGTCGGTGGCGCTCCTGGAGGAGGCAAAGCGCCTCGGGCTCGTCGCCACCATGATCCCGGCCGTGCTGCGCACCCGCACGCTCGATCATCCCGATCTCGAGCCGTTCTGGTCCGCGGCCGAGCGCCTCGAGATGCCGCTCGGCGTGCACGGCGCCCCCGGCATCCATCTCCCGCCCCTCGGCGCCGAGCGCTTCGAGAACTACCTCCAGGTCCACGCCGTGAGCTTTCCCTTCGACATGATGGTGGCCACGACGGCGCTCGTGCTGGGCGGCGTCTTCGAGCGCCACCCGCGGCTGCGCGTCGGGCTCTTCGAGTCAGGGGTGGGCTGGGTGCCGTACTTCGTCGAGCGCCTGGGCGAGCACGTCGAGAAGCGGGGCCGCCTCGCCCCCGACTGCCGCCGGCCCCCGCGCGAGTACGTCGCCCGCGGGCAGCTCTGGGTGAGCTGCGAGGCGGACGAGGCGGCGATCCCGTTTGCGGTGGAGACCCTCGGGGCCGACTTCGTGCTGTTCGCGAGCGACTACCCGCACTGGGACGGGGCGTTCCCGCACGCGACGCGGCCGCTGCGCGAGCGCCGCGATCTCGCGCCCGAGGTGAAGGCCAAGATCCTCGGCGAGAACGCGCGGCGGTTCTTCGCGCTCGATCAGGTGAGCGGAACGAAGTAGCGGTCGGCGAGGTGCGCGAGGATCTCCTCGCGGTGCGTGGTGCCGCCGGCGCGCGCGGTCTCTTCGAGCTTGCGCAGCCCCTGCGCGAGCGCCCCGTCTCCGAGGACATCGGCCGCCCAGCGAGAGAAATCGCCGGAGGCGAGGTGATGGCGCAGCGAGGCCGCCGGCACCCGGCGGATGGCGGCGTAGAGCTCGGCGACGCTGCGTGCGACCGTCGGGGCTGCGCCGTCGGCGTAGAGGAAGCGGAAGGCCTTGTCGGCCGGTACCGGCTGGTCGGCATACTTGCGTCCGTGGTGCGCCTGCGCGGTGAGGCGGGCTTGGGGGGCGAAGATCGTCCAGCGGGCCGCATCGCCGTCGCAGCGCAGAAGGCCCACGTGCGTGCCGCCGATCCCCCGCAGCACGGCATCCTCGGCCAGGCCGGCGGGATGCCGGCTGCGCAGCAGCGCCGTGACGAAGTACCGCTCTTCGTCGATCGCCGTGCGCATGACGAGGTGCGCCTGCACGCTCGCGTAGACCTCCGGGGCGATCAGGCTCGGCCGGTAGGTCACGAAGAGGAAGGTTCCCGCTCGCGTGGCCGCGTGGCGGCAGGAGGGGGCCCCCTGGTGGAAGAAGTAGTGCGCCTCGTCGACGACGATCCAGTGCGGCACGCCGCTTGCCGTCTGCACGGGCGCGATCGCGTCGAGCAGCTCGCGCGCGTACGCGAGCTTTTCCTGCTGCGGCAGCGTGGCGACGCTCAGCACGACCGAGAGCCCCTTTTCGGCGAGCAGCGGCGGTACGGCCGCGGGTGCGGGCAGCGGGAGATCGTGGCCGAGTACCAGGACGCGCGGCCGCCGGCCGAGGCAGAGATGGTCGCCCTCGGGGTCGAGCACGGAGAGGCGGTAGCCGGCGTCGAGGAGCTGCTCGGCGACGAGCCCGGCGAGCCATGACTTCCCCGTGCGCGCGTCGCCGCTGATCATCACGCTCGTGCCCGAGCCCGGAAGCGTGACCGGGCCGCGGTCGTCGTGCCCGAGCACGATCTGCCGGCGGGGCGGCGTCGGCGCCACGGCGTCGCGGGTGAGCAGCGCCTCGATGTAGTGGGCGACGCCGGCACCGCCCGGGTGAGAGAGCCGTTCGTCGGCCGCCGCCGCCACCGAGGGCACCGCGCCGCGCGCCGCCACCCCGACCTCGGCCAGGGCGAGGAGCGGCAGGTCGTTCTCGGCGTCGCCGAAGGCGATGAGATTGCGCTCGGAGCGGCCGAGCTCCTCGAGTGCCCGGCGCACGCCCGCCGCCTTGTCGACGCCGGTTGGCAGCAGCATGAGCGCCTCGCGGTTGAAGGCGAGCTGGCCGTCGATGCCGAGGCGGCGGACGACGTCGAGAAGCTCGCCAGCGTGGCGATCGGCAGTGCCGAGAACAACCGCACCCGCGTGGAAGGGGACGCCGCGTGCCCGCAGCTCGCCCAGAAAATGCGCAGGCGGTGGGGAGCCGAGGTGGAAGGTCCGATCCCGCCCCGGAAGCCAGACGATGGCGCCGTTTTCCGCGACGACCGCGTCGAAGGCCGTCCAGTCCACCTGCGCGGCGTGCAGGTCGGGGAGCACGCGGCCGGTCACGAGCAGCGTGACAAGACCCTGGGCGCGGGCAGCGCGCAGCGCCGCCGCCACCTCGGGCACGAGTTTCCCGTTCACTGCCGTCGTGCCGTCGTAGTCGCAGGCGAGCACCCGGCAGTACATACGCGGGCGCGGCGCTCAGGCCGGGCCCGCAAGCACGCCCGGCCGCGCTTCGATCTTCCGCTCGAGCGCGGCAAGGCGCCCGTCGAGGGCGGCGAGCTGGCGGCGCAGCGCCGCGACCTCCTCGGCGCGGGCGGCGTGGAGCTGGCGGAGCAGCGTACGGCCGAGCGCCGTGAGCTGCTTCTCGAGCGACGCTTGGAGCCGCGCCCCGCGGTCGCCGAGCTGGACGACCGCGCTCTTGGCCCCGCGCCGCAACCGCCGGACGTCGGCGGCGATGCCGGCGAGCGCGGCCCGACGTTTCGATCGTGCCATGAGAACCCCTCCTTGGATCATCCGGCGGCGCGCGCGGGAGCGACGGAGTCGCTCGGCGCCGGAGCCGCGGCGGCCGGCTCCTCGGTGTAGGGCCGCATGCGGCTGCGCACCCAGTCCGGGTCGATCCCGAGCGCGTGACACGCGTTGACGAAGGAAAACGGCGAGCTCACGTCGTCCGAGGCAAGCCACGCCACCGTCTCCCGGAACATCCGCCGCTTGCGGAGCCGCGGCGAGGCGGCATGCCGCTGAATCACGTGCAGTCCGTCCTCGAGCACGGCGCGCAGAAGGCGTATCTCCGGCGAGACGGCGGGCGCAGCGAAGAATTGCAAGGGGAGGATGAATTCGCCCGAAAAGTGCGCCATGCCCGCCGGCGCTGCAACTTCGTTGCCAGACGCAAACGCCGAGAAGCCACAGGGGCGTTCGCACGGGCAGGAATCAGCGCACGTGCCGATCCGGCGCTTCGAGAATGGCTGCCAGCCGCTCGAGGGCGCGGGCGGCGTAGAAGCCGTCCTCGATCCGCTCGTCGTACGTGTAGCGCAGCGGCAGCACCTCGAGCACGCGCACGCTGCCGTCGGGATGGGCACGCGGCACGTACCGGGTCCGGCCCATGGTCACGAAGATCGGGATGGTGCCGTACTCGAACAGGTGATGGTAGGCGGCATCGAGGCCGACGCTGCCGAGGTTGGCGAGAAAGGCGGAGGCATAGAGGGGATCGGCGGCGATCAAGCGCGCCGGCAGGAGGTTGCGGCCGTCGAGCCAGCGCACGAGCCGGGTGCCGAGGCGCAGCAGCGGCGCCGGCATCCGCAGCGCCGCGCGCACCTCGCGATCGCTCGTGCTCTCGCGCCCGGCCCGGCCCGCGTCGACCGCGGCGGCGATCCGGTCGACGAGGGAGCCGAGCGAGTCGCCCGGAAGGAAGGGGACCTTGGCGGTGAAGACGGGAGCATCGCGCTCGAGGCGTTGCTTGCCGCTGAAGGAGAGCCAGATGCCGTGGCGGTCGTGGAGACGCGAGCCCGCGATGAAGCGGTTGAGGCGCGGGAACTCCGCGAGCACGGTGCCGAGCGCGTAGAGCACGAGGTGGAAGAGGGTCACCTCGCGCCCCGCGGCCCGGCCGGCGTTGAGCGCGGCGAGGAAGGTGCGGGCCCCGGCGATGTCCACCTCCTGCTCGAAGAGCACGAACGCCTCGGTGCGCGTCGGCATGACGAAAGGCATGATCCGGCGCAGCGGGTGGAGCCCGGCCACGGGGGTGCCGTCGGCACGGCGGCGCAGCGGCATGCCGGTTCCCTGCCACGGCGGGGAGGAGACGGACAAGCGCCGTCCGGTGACGCTCGCGCGAGAGCGTGCTAGGGTCCGTCCGCCATGGCGGTGCGGGAGCTGGGGCCGGCGGACGCGTACCGGGCGCTCGCGGCCGATGCGCAGGCGGTGTACCTCGACGTGCGGACCGAGGCGGAGTTCGCAGCCGGCCATCCGGCTGGGGCGTACAACGTCCCCGTGCTCGTGCTCGAACCGGGGACGGGTCGGCCGAAGCTCAACCCCGACTTCGTGCGCACGGTCGAGCGGCACGTCGCGCGCACGACGTTGCTCGTCGTCGGCTGCCAGAGCGGCGTGCGCTCGATGCGCGCCTGCGACCTCCTCGAGGCGGCCGGCTTCGCAAACCTCGTGAACGTCCGCGGCGGCTTCGGCGGTGCGCACGACCACACCGGGCGGCTGGTCGAGCCCGGGTGGGAGGCCGTGGGTCTGCCCGTCGAGCGGGGACAGCCTGCGGGGCGGTGCTTCGCGGATCTCGCCGGGACGGGCGCTTAGCGGTGGGGCCGGTCGTGTACCTCGTCCGCGACCTCGTCTTTACGGCCCGGATCCGCGAGGCAGCCGAGCAGCTCGGCATCCCCGTGCAGGGCGTGCGCGACGCCGCGAGCTGCGTCGCCGCGGCCCGCACGGCGCGGCTCGTGATCGTCGACCTCCGGCTTCCCGAGGCGTTTGCGGCGCTCGAATCGCTCGCCCGCGACCCGCAGACCGCCGCCGTGCCGACCGTGGGCTTCGTCGGCCACGAGGCGCTCGACGCCATGCAGACCGCCCGCGCGCTCGGCTGCCGCGAGGTGCTGGCGAAGGGCGAGTTCGTGCGCTGCTTGCCGCGGCTCCTGCGCGGCGCGGCGTAGGCTGGCGTCTGTTCGGGGTGAAGTCCGCCGCTCCCCCGCCTTAGGGCAGGGTGCGGAGCCCGCAGCGCTCGTCCACCGAGAGCACGAACTGCGCGATCGGCGCCGCGAATGTCGAGGCGCCGGGGACGCCGCGGCCGACGACCGTGACGCTCCAGCCGCTGCGTCGCCGGCGCAGGGTGGCGCGGCGGAGGCCGCTGGCCTCTCCGTGCCAGCGCCATGCCCCCCGCCGGCCGTGCCAGCCGGGCGCGCCCGGGGGGATCGTCGCGGTGAGCCGCGTGCCGTCGCGGCCGACGATCGCGACCAGCAGGCCGCCCGCGCGCGGGTCGAGGGCGTCGGCGCTGGCGAGCCGGGCCTTCAGCAGAAACCTGGGCGCGAGGTCGTAGTCCTCGACGGCGAGGGTGCCGTCGGCACACGCCACGCACGCGCAGCTCGCCGTGCAGCCGGCGAGGCACCCGAGCGCGTCGGCGCCGTCGCACTCCTCGCCGGGCTCGTGGATGCCGTTGCCGCAGACCGACGTGTCCCCGCCGAGGGTCGTTGCCGTGAGCTGGAAGTCGCCGTGGCCGGTGATCCCGACCACCAGCGCCGACCAGGACCCGCTGCGGGGTGCAGCCGCAATGCAGCTCTCGAACACGCTGCCATTCGTCGCGTGGCAGTCGTAGCTCGACGGCGTGGCGGGCGCGCCGGCCTTGAGGTAGAGGTCGGCGTCGCCGGTGAGCGTGCCGTTGGTCGTGACGCGCAGCTCGCGGGTGTTGGGCGCGACGCCGAACGTCGTCGTGAAGGTCCCCGGGGCCGTGAAGGAGCCCGCGGTCGCCTGCACGGCGGCACCCGGCTGGCCCACCGCCGGAAGCCCCCCGCAGCCCGTGGTGCCGAGGTCGCTGCCGGCGACCGTCGCGATCCACACGCGATCGTCGTACACGCTCGCATCGAAGCTCACGTCGGGCGGTGCGCAGGTCGCGGCCCCTCCCGACGTGATGCCGGCCACCACGGGCCCCGAACCCAGGTCGGCGAACAGCGGCCCGCCGGAGTCGCCGTGGCAGGTGTTGGCATCGACGCCGGTGAAGCTCCAGCAGACGAGCCCCGGCGCGGGGCACGCGGCCGTGGTGACCTCGCCCGTGCGCTTGATGCCGAAGCCGACATCGCTGCCGTCGAGCACGCCGGTGCTGCCGAAGCCGACGATCGTCGCCCGCGTGCCGGATGGCGGGACGCCCGTCTGGTCGAGCGGGCTCGGCGCGATGCCGGTGAGCGGCGCGGCGAGGGTGACGACGGCGAGATCGTGGGTCGAGGTGTCGGTGAACGTGAAGCCCGGGTGGACGGTCACGGCGGAGACCGCGGCGAAGCCCGCGTGCTGAAAGAAGACGATCGTGCTCGTGGGATCGGTGTTCGGCGTGCCCTGACACGTCGTGCCGTCGGTCGTCTCGCAGAAACAGTGGGCAGCCGTGAGGAACGTCCGACAGCCGATCAGCACGCCCGAGCAGAGGCCGACGGGGGTCTGGATCACGCCGGTCGACGGGAAATCCGCAGTCGGCGTGCCGTTGACGATCGGGGCGTCGGCGAGCAGCGCAGCGCGGGCTCCCCCGGAGATCGCAAGACCGACGACGAGGACCGCGATGCAGCGGGTGGCGGGCATGTGTGACGCAGAGCAACGCGGGTGCCAAAGGCGGTGCGCGCCGGCAGCGCGCCCGGCCTCGGCCCGAGCGGCGAGAATCCGTCGCAGCGGCGGCGGTGCGTCGCGCGGGCCGCGGCTTGACCCGCTGTGGGGCGGCGGCTACGCGGACGGCTCGTGGCAGGCCGGGTCGTCCTCTACCTTCATCCCGTCCTCGGCGGGGCGGCCGTGCTGCTCACGGCGTGGACCGGGAGCCTCGGGCTGCGCAGCCGCCATCCCGGCAGGGGCGCAGCCGGGCGGCGCGCGCGGCATGCCGCGGTGGCGCCCTGGGCCTACGGCGCCGTGCTCGTCGCCTGGGCGAGCGGGCTCGCCACCGTGTACTGGCTGCGCGACGACCTGGACCTCGCGGCGAGCGGCCACTTCACGACGGGCAGCGCGATGGCCGCGCTGCTCACCGCCGCGGCCATCCTCTCGCGGCGGATCGCCCGCGAGGCGTGGGCACGCCGGGTGCATCCGTGGCTCGGCGCGACCGCCGTGCTGCTCGGCGGCCTCCAGGTCTTCCTGGGCCTCCAGCTCATGCCGCACTGACGCGTTGCACGAGCGGCGCGGCTCGTTTACACGAGGCCAATGGCCGACCTCGACGCCTTCCGCGAGGAGGTCCGACGCTGGCTCGCCGCCAACGCGCCGCCCTCGATGGCGACGCCGCCTCGCTCGCCCGAGGACGTGTGCTGGGGCGGGCGCAAGACCGTGTACCCGCCGGACGTGCAGCGCTGGCTCGCGGTGATGGCCGAGCGCGGTTGGACGGCGCCCACCTGGCCGCGGGAGTACGGCGGCGGCGGCCTCTCGGCCGCCGAGGCAAAGGTGCTCGCCCAGGAGATGGCCCGCCTGCGCCTGAGGCCGCCGCTCGTGGGCTTCGGCCTCACGATGATCGGCCCGCTGCTCCTCCAGGTGGCGACGGAGGAGCAGAAGCGCGAGCACCTGCCGCGCATCGCCCGCGGCGAGATCCGCTGGTGCCAGGGCTACTCGGAGCCGGGCGCGGGCTCGGACCTGGCGAGTCTCCAGACACGCGCCGTGCGCGACGGCGATCACTACGTCGTCAACGGCCAGAAGGTCTGGACG
>Ga0209581_1005086_pt1 | contig 10221 bp, 5 predicted proteins | sample Coa_R2_FD_187160 | JGI IMG/M metagenome (GOLD analysis project Ga0209581, IMG submission 187160) | Surface soil microbial communities from Centralia Pennsylvania, which are recovering from an underground coalmine fire - Coalmine... | ecosystem: Environmental > Terrestrial > Soil > Unclassified ...
GATTCCCGGGGAATGGCGGCCACCGCCCGGCCGCGCGCGGCAGGGGAAGTCTCCGCCCCCGCGCCTGAAACTTCCCGGCGCTCCCCCGTCTGTAAACGAACTTCAATTTCCAGCGGCTCAAACCATCGCTTGAAGTTTGCGAAATGTTGTTCAGCCAGGATTTCCGTCGGCGCCATGAGTGCCACGTTGAATCCGCTCTCCAGCGCCATCAACGCCGTGCAAGCGGCCACGACGGTTTTGCCGGAGCCGACATCCCCTTGCAACAGCCGGCGCATGGGGTGGGGGCCGGCCAGGTCGGCGCGGATTTCGCGCAGCACCCGCGTCTGCGCCGCCGTGAGCTTGAAACCCAGCGTCGCCAAAAACGGTTTCATCAACCGATTGTCGCCCGCGCAAGGCAGTGCCCGGGCCGTTGCCTCGAATTTTTCCCGGCGCGACTGGATTTGCCGTTGCCACTCCACAAACTCGTCCAGTGCCAGCCGCCGGCGCGCCCGTTCCGCGTCGGCCAATTCGTCCGGAAAATGAATCCGGCGGACGGCTTCGGCGCGCGAAGGCAGGGACGGCGTGTTCAGGCTCAAGTCTGCCGATTCGTTCGCGCCGGCGCCGCCGGGAAACCGGAGGCTGGCGCCGGGAACGCCGCTCCGGCTCCAGGCCGGCTCTTCGATTTGATTGCCAAACTGCTCCAGCGCCCGCCAAACCAGCGTGCGCATCACGCGCGCCGTCAGTCCCTCCGTGAGCGGATGCACCGGCACAATGCGGTTGAGGTGGATGAATTCGTCTTCGCCCGTTTCCACCGGCTCGGTTTCGGGATGATCTATCGTGCGCGGCTGGAGCGATTCCGGGCGACCGTAAATTAAAAATTCGCGCCCGACGGCAAAATGCTCTTCCATCCACGGATACACCTGCCACCAGCGGCAAACCAGATGCGCCGTGCCGTCATCCACCACGCATTCAAACATCGCCCGCCCGCTTTTGCGAAAGCGCTTGACGCCGGCGGCGATGATTCGGCCGCGCACGACGGCTGGTTCCTTTAATTTCAAATCGCGGATGGGTAGAAATCGGCGGCGATCCTCGTAACGGCGCGGCCGGTGGAGCAGCAAATCTTCAATTGTGAAAATTTCCAGCCGCGCCAGCAGCCTGGCGCGTTCGGCGCCCACGCCCCAAAGCGCCGTGACGGGGCGGTGCAAGGCCCCCGCCACCCGCCCTGCGCCAGCAAACGGCGGGAGCGGAGCGGCCCGATTTTCCGACGGCGGCATGAGCGCACGATACAAGCCCTTCGGGCCGGCTTCAACGGCATTTCAGGAAAGCAGCTTCCGCCAGCGCGCCAGTTGCCGGGCCACTTCGCGCGTTCCCGGCGCGCCGGGCAAATTGCGCCTGGCCATGGCCGTTTTCAAATCGAAGACCGCCAGCGCGTCGCGGTCAAAATGTTTGTCCAGGCGTTGCCATTCGGCCAGTGTCAATTCGTTCAACGCCCGGCCCGTTTTTTCCGCCAGCGCCACGGCGGCGCCGACGGCGTGGTGGGCCTGGCGAAACGGCACGCCCCGGCGCACCAGATAATCCGCCAGATCGGTGGCCAACAACGCCGGATCGCTCGCGGCGCGCTGGCAACGATCGCGATTCACCGTAACGTGGCGCAACATGGCGGCAAAAATCCGAACGGTGGCCCGCACGGTGTCGGCGGTGTCGAACAGCCGTTCCTTGTCCTCCTGCAGATCGCGGTTATACGTCAGCGGCAGGCCTTTGAGCAGCGTAAGCAGGGCGGTGAGATTGCCGATCACGCGGCCGGTCTTGCCGCGCGCCAGTTCGGCCACGTCAGGATTTTTCTTTTGCGGCATCAGCGACGAACCGGTGGTGTAGGCGTCGGCCAGGCGAATGAAGTCGAATTCGGCGCTGGACCACAAAATCAAATCCTCCGCCAGCCGCGAGAGATGAACAGCCAGCAGGGCGGCGGCGGCGCAGAATTCGATGACGAAATCGCGGTCGCTCACCGCGTCCATGGAGTTTTGGGTCAGTCGCACCGCCCCGCGGGTATCTACAAAACCGAGCCATCGGGCGACTGATTCCCGTTGGAGCGGCAGGGTGCTGCCGGCCAGCGCGCCGCTGCCCAGCGGACAGACGTTCACCCGCCCGTGGCAATCCCACAACCGCTCGTTGTCGCGCTCCAGCATCTCCACGTAGGCCAGCAAATGATGAGCCAGATAGACCGGCTGCGCGCGCTGCAAATGGGTGTAACCGGGAATCAGCACGTCAGCATGGCGTTCGCCCAGCCAGACCAGCGCGCGCTGCAAATCGGCTATTTCGCCCAGCAAGGCCACAATTTCATCCCGCAGCCAAAGGCGCAGGTCGAGCGCCACCTGGTCATTGCGCGAACGCGCGGTGTGCAGTTTGGCGCCGGCGGGCACCCGCGCGGTCAACGCCGCCTCAATGTTCATGTGCACGTCTTCGAGCGCCGGATTCCATTTGAATTTTCCGGCGGCGATTTCCCGCCCGATCCGGTCCAGCGCGCGGACCACGGCGGTTAATTCCCTTTGAGTAAACACGCCGATGCGATGGAGCATTTCGGCATGAGCCATTGAACCCAAAATGTCGTGCCGCCACAAACGCCAGTCGAAGGAAACGGATTCGGTGAAGCGCGCGACCTCGGCGGCCGGCCCGGCGGCAAACCGACCGCTGCGGGAAACGGGAGAACTTTTTTTCATGCGCCAGTCTGTTTTAACGCAAAGCCGCGCCGAGGCAAAGGCGAATCGTGGCGGCGCTTCCCAGTTGCCGTCGCCGGGCAGATGTGAAATGTTTCCGCCAAGGCCATGAGCGAGTTCAAATATGCCTGCCCGGTGTGCGGTCAGCACATCAAATGCGATTCGTCGCAGGCGGGCACGGTGATGGAATGCCCGACGTGCTTCCAAAAGATCACCGTGCCTCAGGCGCCAGCGACGGGAGAGCAGAAATTTATTCTGACCGGCACGCGGGCAGGCGAACGTTCTCTGTCTGCACCCGCTGGAGTCGCCCCGTCCGGCAACGCAGCAAAACGCGCCCTCCTGGTGCGGATGGTGTGGGCCGTTTTACTCGCCGCGGCGGCGGCCACGGCCTTTGCGTTCCGCGAAAAAATTGCGAACGTCTTCAACCGCACCGACGCCGCACCGGCATCCGTCGAGACCCGCCGCGGCGGAGCGCATCCGCCCCGGCTGATCCCGCCGCCGGCCAATGACACCAACTGGATGTTGAACCTGGCCGGCGTGAAAATTCCCGACACGCGGGCGGCCGGGCGAATTCACGGGGAGGATTTCGTTGTTGAGCGCGCCTTCCTGCAAGGCGGCACGCTGACGCTGCGTTACGGCACGCGCGGACCGGTTGTGTTGGGCCTGACTATTCATTTTCCCGGTGCCCGGCCTGAAAGCCTCGCCGGCAAATCGTTTGACATTGCCACCAACGCTCCCCGCGCCGCGCGCGTTTCGCTGCGCTGGCCGGACCATGACCGCACAGAACACGACAGCCTGGAAAACGGTTACGCCCTGCGGCTGCAATTCGGCTCCATCCAAAATAACCGTATCGAAGGGAAAATTTATTTCTGCGCCCCTGACGAAACCAAAAGTTATGTGGCCGGAACGTTCACGGCCGAAATCCGCCACCCGCGAACCCAATCCGATTGACGATGGGGAACTTGGACTGCGTCAGCCGATCGGTTCATGACGCGGCGCGGCGCACCGTTACGCCGGCAGGAGCTCCAGGCGTTGGAGTGCTTCCCGCTCGCACCGCGCGTATTTTTCAATGAGCCGGTCGTAAACGCGCGCCGCTTTTTTATCCGGCAACACCGCGCTGCCCGGCAGGGGGTCGGTGAAGCCGGCGACGACCTCCGTCCAATCCGGTTTCCGGCCGCCGGCCCGTAGCCAGCCGTGGGCGGCGCGCAAGGCCGCGCCCAGGGCCGCGCCTTTGGAAATTTCAATCCGCTCGACAGGGCAATTCATCACGTCGGCCAGCACCTGCAGCAGCGCCCGGTCATTGGAGGCGCCGCCGGTGGCGACCAGTTTTTGGGGCGTCACGCGCATCCATTGCGAATGCAGCCGCATGGCCATGGCCTGCGCTTCAAAGATGGCGCGGCAATTGGCGGCGGCATCGGTTTCGTCCAGATCAAAGCGATGAATGCCCGGCCGGTTCACGCGCGGGACAATTTCGGCCTCGAACCACGGCAATAAAATTCCGCCGCGATTGCCGGGTGGGGTGGAGGCCACCAGCCGGCCGAAATCCTCCCAGTTTTTGAGGCCGTATCGTTCGCGAATTTTCTCGCGGGCCAGCGAGCCGTTCTTGAAACAGATCAGCGTCATGTAATCGCCCGTGGGCGAAACGAACACGTGCCCCTCGCCGCGGGCGTCGGTGCGACAGGTTTTCATCGTGCCAAAAAACGTGTCGCTGGTGCCCAGACTCAAAGCCACCCCGCCCGGCCGAACCAGGCCCAGGCCGACGACGCTGCACGGGTTGTCGCCCGACCAAACCTGGACCCGGGCGCGGGGATGGACGCCGAATTTTTCCACGAAATAGGGGCTGATGCTCCCGATAAACTTCCACGGCGGCGCCAGCGGCGGCAGTTTGGATTTGAGCTTCGGCGCGGTGGCTTTGAGCGCCGCCGGACTCCAGATTTTTCTTCGGATGTCCATCAGATTCATGCCCGCGCCGTCCCCGTGGTCAATCGGCGCCACCTTCCCGGCCAGCAAGGACGCCATAAACGAACTGACCAGCGCGATGCGCGTCGTGGCCGCGTAAGCCTCCGGCTCGGTCTTGAAAAACTTCCGGATTTGCGGGCCGGTGAATCGTTCAAAGGCATCCGACCCCGTCAATCGCGCAGTGGCAGCCACGCCGCCCAGGGCGCCGCGAATCTCCGCACATTCCGCCGCCGTCGAAGAATCCATCCAAATCGGTGCCGTGGCGCGCGAAAAAATCCCGCGCAGATTTTCCACGAGCGGCTTCCGGGGATTCAGCCGTTTCAAAACCGTTTCGGCCCGCGAATTGAAATAAACCGAGCCGTGCTGCTGACCGCTGCCGCTCACAGCCAGGATCTCTCCCAGCGCCACACCGTCCTTTTTCATTTCGGCAAACAGGGCATCGAGCGCCTCGGCCCACATCAGCGGTGCACTGTGCTTGACCAGCGGGTCGGCGTGCGGCAACACCCCGTTTTGGGTGCCGTAGTGCGGCAGCGCGCGATCGAAGTTGAGCGATTTTTCGTAGACGACGCGCCGCCCGTCGAGGTCAATCACTACGGCGCTCAAACTTTGCGTGCTCGAATCCAGTCCGAGAAAAAGTCGGGCCATGCTGTTTACATCGGCATAACACCAAACACACCGTTTGACAATCCCGTTCGCAGTGCCGCGGTGGATTTTTCCCGCTTTTGGGCGGGTTGATGACGCGGTGCGGCGGACAAAAAAATCTCCGCGGTTCATTTTGAACGAACCGCTCATCAGGCTGGTGGCGGGGTTTGTCCCCAGAAGTGGGGACATGCCAAAAAAACAAAATCTGTTAAATTTCCCTCGTTGTTGGGCTGCACGGGCAGTGTGGCATGCAGCAACTGTGTGTGCTTGAACCCGCTGATGTGAGCAGTTCTCGTTGGGAGGCCGGTGAAAATCCGGCCTCTTTTTTTATCCCAAAGAAGGCGGCTATCCTGATTTCGCAGCCGGGATGAGGCGAAGCACCGGTGGGGGGAGTCAACGCCCCGTCTCGTCTTGACAACCCGAACGCCGGTGGTTCAGGTTTGCGGCTCAAATATGAAACCGTCCGATATTTTTGGCATCGTTGTCCGCACCATCGCTTTTGGGGTAATCATTTACGGGCTGTGGAACCTGGTGGGCGGATGCGATAATTTCATCGAAAACCTCCTGGAGCCGGATACCGAGGGTCAATATGCCTCGACGTTTTCCTATTTTGCGTTTGGCGTACCGTCGTTTCTGTTTGGAACGCTTTGTTTCTTTTTGGCCGACTGGGTGGTGAAACTGGCCTATCGGGAAGGATTGTGAGACGGCGTTTGGGGACTGATTAAACGTTTTTTATTCCCACTTCTTCAGCCAGTTGGCCGGCGGCCCGGGAATCCACCCACTTGACCAGGTTCAAGAAATTGACCAGCGCCGGGCTGTCGGGTTTGACGCGGAACATGTTGCGCAAGGCGGTGACGACGCGCGTGCGGACATCGGCATATTTCTCGTGCAGGAGCCGCTGGACGTAGCTTTCCAGGACGGGACGGGCCAGGGGGTCGTTCGTGCCATCGGGCAGATACGGGAGCAGGCAGAAAATCCGGATAAACACGTGGGCGTCGCTGTCTGTCAGGATCAGCCAGCTTTGTTTGACTTCCTCGGCATCGAATTTTTCGTGGAGCCGTTGGCGAATGGCGGCAGCGATGTCCGCCGGCGGGGCGCGGCCGGCAATGAGTTCCTTGACGCGCTCCCAAGCCAACTGGCGCTCCTGTTCGGGCGTTAGCGTGGGTTTTTCCGCGGGCGCGGGTCCGAGATCTTTCAACCCCAGTTCTTGAGCCACGGCCTGGCCCAGGGCAACGGCGTCATCTCGCCGCAGGCGGTCGGTGCTGAGAATGGCCTGCACGAGTATCCGTTGCCTCGCCGGCGGCAACAATCGCAGGATGGAAGCGATGGCTTCCGGCCGCGGCACGCTGTCGGCACGGATGAGATGTTTGATAAATTCCGTGGTCACCGGGTCCGCCACGCTGAATTCCGCGGCGCGGAAGGCCAGCACGAAGCGCAGCGTCCGCGCGGCGCCGCCGGATTTGCCGGTGTTGTTGATCACGGCGAAGCGGTGTTCGGGGCGGATGATGAACGCCAGCAATTTTTCGGCTTCCTGAATCAGTCGTTCGTCCAGCGGGTCATTTTCGCCGGCCAGCGCGAACTGTTCGATCAGCGGCGGCAGGCGCTGGGCAAAAATCACGTCGGGCGATTCGGTAGCCTGGTTTTCATAGTAATGCAGCAGTTCCATGACGAAGGAGAGGCGCAAAAAGGCGTTCCGCTGCGCCCGGCCCTGGTCGGTGTCGGCCCGGCTTTTCTGGACTTTGCGGTAGAGGTCCCGCAGCGCGGCCTGTTTCTCGGGAACGAGATGGGGGGTTTGTGCCAGCGCCGCTTCAAAATCCTCGACAAACGCCATCACGATTTCTTCCGGTTTGGGGCGCGGATTGTATTTCACGTCGGTGGTCAAATCCTTGAAGAGAACCAGCGCTTCCTCGCCGAATTCGCGCACGAGGCGTTCGCGTGGCACCTGGCCTTTGATGTAACAGCGCGCGGCGCGCACCACCGGCGGGGTGAAAAACAGTTCCGGTTGCTGCTCCAGCGATTCCAGCAACCCGGCCTCAAACGGCGCCTCCAGCCGGATCAGCTCTTCGATCGCCGCCTTCATCGCCGCCTTCAGATCCTGTTTGGTTTTTTCCAGCGTTTTGAGAATGGACGGCTGGAGCAGCGGCGCTTCGATCTTGCCTTTGACCAGGCTGGCGGAGATTTCCGCAGCTTGGGTGTTGTGTTCCACCAATCTGGACACCATCGCGCCCACGTCGTTGATGGGCAATTTGGCCACCAGGCTGGTCAGCAACGTGACCAGTTCAGCGTGGGATTTTTGGCGGTGTTCGATCGCCCGCTCGAGCAGTGAACGGAGCGATTTGTTTTCTTCTTCCAGCGCCAGGCGTTCGTTTTCCAATTGGCTGACCCGCGCGGCCAGTTCCCGGCATTCCTGCTGCAACGCCTCCAGGGAAAGGCCGTCGTCGGAGCGATTTGGCGTTTGTGACATGAGGAAATTTTCCCCCAATCTCCCGCGCCGGTTCAACCCTTTTTTCCGGCGGTCCCCTTTCGGAAAAGGAACTCAGCCTCCGTTCACGAGGGTTTCTCCCTCCCGCTCCGTTAATTTTTTGCGGCATTTCGTTCCGGCGCCGCTACACTGCCCGCTCCGATGAGCGCTCCTTTGCCCATCTACGAAATCCAGGACCAAATCCTTTCGTGCCTGCGAAGGGATCGGCGGCTGATATTGTCCGCGCCCACCGGCTCGGGCAAATCCACCCAGGTGCCGCAGATGCTTTTGAGGCACGGTTTTTTGGAGCGCGGTCAGGTGGTGATTTTGCAGCCGCGCCGGCTGGCCGCGCGTTTGCTGGCCGCGCGTGTCGCCCGGGAACTGGGCGTCCGACTCGGCCAGGAAGTGGGCTATCAGGTGCGTTTTGAGAATTGCACTTCCGCCCAAACCCGGATCCGTTTCGTCACCGAAGGTGTTTTGCTTCGGCAAATGTTGGATGACCCGCAATTGCACGGCGTTTCGGTTCTCATCTTCGACGAGTTTCACGAGCGCCATCTCTACGGCGACATCACCCTGGCCCGCGCGCTGGATTTGCAGGAGCAATCCCGGCCGGACTTGAGCCTCATCGTCATGTCCGCCACGTTGAATGCCGGCGAACTGGAGAATTATCTGAACCCCTGCGCCGTGCTGTCATCGGCAGGCCGGCAATTCCCCGTCGAAATCGAATATGCCGCGCCGCCGGATCGCAACGACCGGCGGCCGATCTGGGAACAGGCCGCCGAGGCCTTTGCCCGTTACGTTTCGCGCGGCGGTGAGGGTGACGTGCTGATTTTCATGCCCGGCGGATTTGAAATTTCCCAGACGATCGAAGCCCTCCGCCAGACGCCGGCCTCGAAGGGCTTCATCCTGCTGCCCCTCCACGGTGAACTGGAACCGCCGGCGCAGGACGCCGCTGTCGCGCGCTACGAACAACGCAAAGTGGTCGTCGCCACCAACGTCGCCGAAACGTCCATCACCATTGACGGCATCCGCTGTGTGATTGATTCCGGCCTGGCGCGCCTGCCCCGTTACGATGCCCACCGCGGCATTAACACCCTGTTCATCGAAAAAATTTCTCAGGCCAGCGCCGACCAGCGCGCCGGTCGCGCCGGCCGCACGGCGCCGGGCGTGTGCCTCCGACTCTGGTCGCGCGAGGAACATTCCCATCGCCCGCCCCGGGAATTGCCGGAAATCAAACGGCTCGACCTGGCCGAAGTCGTTTTGACGCTCAAGGCCGCCGGCGTGGACGATTTGCGCAAATTCCGCTGGCTTGAGCCGCCGGATGAAATCGCGCTCACTCATGCCGAAGAACTGTTGCGGGACCTGGGCGCGCTGGACAAACAAAACAGCCTCACGCCGCTCGGTCGGCAAATGCTTGCCTTCCCGTTGCACCCGCGCTACTCGCGCCTGTTGCTGGCCGCGCAGCAATACGGCTGCGTGTATCAGGCTGCCCTGGTCGCCGCGCTCACGCAGGGACGCGACCTGCTGCGGCGCCAGGTGGACAAAACGGTCACCGCCGCGCGCGACGATTGGCTCGGGGAACAGGCCACGTCGGATTTCTGGATTCTGATGCGCGCCTGGCAATTCGCCGTCCGCAACCAATTCCGCCCCGACGCCTGCCGCCGGCTCGGCATTCAAGCCGCCGCCGCGCGCCAGATCGGCCCGTTGCACGAACAATTCCTGCGCATCGCCGAACAGGAAGGACTGGACATCACGCCGCGCGACGCCGGTGACGACGCCTTGCGTAAATGCGTTTTGATCGCCTTTAGCGACCGGCTGGCGCGGCGGCTGGATTCGGGCACGCTGCGTTGCGAGCTGGTTCACCACCGCCGCGGCGTCCTGGCGCGCGAAAGCGCGGTGCAAAATCACAAACTGTTCGTCGCCGCCGAAATCCGCGAAATCCAAACACCCTCTTCGCCCGCCGCCACCAAAGACGTTCACACCCTTCTCTCGCTGGCCACGGCGATTGAGCCCGAGTGGCTCCGGGAACTGTTCCCCGACGATGTGCAATCCGAATGGCGCGTGGAATTTGATCCCACCCAAAAACGCGTCGTCGCCGCCCAAATTTTGAAATTTCGCGACCTGACCCTCTCGGCCCGGTCTGTGGAACCGCCGCCCGCCGAGGCCGCCTCAAAAATTCTGGCCGTGGAAATTCTCGCCGGCCGCCTGCCGCTGCCCTGCTGGGACCACGAAGTGGAACAGTGGATTGCGCGCCTGAATTTCCTCCGTGCGCATTGCCCCGAACTGCAACTGCCGCCGTTTTCTGACGACGACCGGCGGCACGTCATCGAGCAACTCTGCCACGGCGCCGTCAGTTACAGGGAAGTCAAGGAACGCGAAGTCAAACCGCTGATTCAATCCCGGCTCTCGCCACCGCAGCGGGAACTTCTGGAGCGAGAGGCACCGGAACGCTTGCGGTTGCCGAAC
>Ga0209581_1005087_pt1 | contig 10221 bp, 10 predicted proteins | sample Coa_R2_FD_187160 | JGI IMG/M metagenome (GOLD analysis project Ga0209581, IMG submission 187160) | Surface soil microbial communities from Centralia Pennsylvania, which are recovering from an underground coalmine fire - Coalmine... | ecosystem: Environmental > Terrestrial > Soil > Unclassified ...
GATGAGGTTGAGAGGGTTTATTTCCTCTCGTGGAAGCTTGGGTGCAAGAGCATAACGGTCTATAGAGAAGGCTCAAGGGAAGGGATCCTCGTTACAGAGGAGGCATGGAAAAAAGGCGGCGATAAGAAGGAGGTTTTGACGGAGGATGAAGGGACGCAAAAACCCACCCCCCCCATCTCGTCCCTTCGTCTCTCCTCCGGTGTGTCTGGTCGAGCCGTCAGTAGTGAGACTGGTCGGACTGCCGTGCCTGAGATTAAGCCACTTAAACGTCCCCCGTATCTTGAGGGATTTACGGAGGTGATAAAGACCGGATACGGAAATCTATACGTCACTGTAAACATATATGAGGGAAGGCCTTTTGAGGTATTTGTCCAGATTGGGAAATCGGGATACACGACAATGGCAGACGCCGAGGCGATAGGGCGCCTTGCATCCCTTGCGCTGAGGAGCGGAATAAGCGTAAAGGACGTAGTGGAGCAGCTTGAAGGAATAGGGGGGGCGTCTCCAGTGTTTTCTGAAGGAAAACTCGTTATGTCCATCCCCGACGCAATCGCGGCTGTTCTTAGAAAACACTTTATTGCGGGTAATGAAAAAGTGAAAACGAAACCAAAAGAGATTGATATAAACATGGAGCGCTGCCCCGACTGCGGCAGCCGTTCTCTTGCGTTTGAACAGGGCTGCATCGTCTGCAAAACCTGCGGGTTTTCGAAGTGTGATTAGTGGTTGAGGAGGATAAGTAGGGGGATTGAGGTTGGTATTTTCCTAACGTTAGCAAACAAGCCCAATTCTCCGAAAACGGGGGATTGGGCTTTCTATTTGTATGATCTTACTACTGTTATTCCAGATTGATGCTTGAGTAGGAGGAATTTATCTAATGGATGGACTCTTTCATTTAATCGAAGCTTTTAAATGGCCTCTGGTTGTAGTTATTGTGGTTCTAGTCTTTATGTTTAAGTTCCATCAACCAATTACAAATTTTATAAATCGTATTCGAGGAATATCTCCTACTACAGGTGTTCAGACTTCGGATGTATCTCCACAGCAATCAGTGGAACGGGGAAATTTATCAGCGGATGAGTTGATGGATAAGCTGAAGCTGAGTTTGGGAGCGAATGAACTAATGCGTAGTTTGGACAGCCCGGTGTTGCGAGAAGTCGAAGAAAACATCAAAAATGAATTAAGGACACGTCAACTTGTAGACTCTATTGAAGCCATCCCGGTTCTTATTCGGTATCTTGCAGTAGCTCGCTTGGCCTATTTCTTTGAATATATTTATGGGATGATTTGGGGTAGTCAGTTGTCTATCCTTAATTATCTTAATACCCGTCCCAATGGTGAGACTTCTGATATCCTAAAATTTCACTTCTATGATCCTACAGCCAAGCTGTATCCTGATGTATTCAAGATCTATCCGTTTGAAACGTATCTTAGCTTCCTCAAAGATAGCAAATTTATTGTCGAAGAAGGGAGTCATCTGAAGATTACACACTTAGGTCGAGAATTTCTTGTATATCTTGTAAACTCGGGAAAAACTATGGCTAAGTTTTATTAATAAGCGAACCGCATGAGCAATCTGGTTGTTATATTGATTTGCCGGATGATAGAATTTAGAGTTTTGAAGAAGGAAGTAGAAAGGAAGTACGGTAGTGAAACAATTAGGTTTGTTTGAGAAAAATAAGATTCTAACAGATGCTAAAAACAATGTAGCGAGTTATATAAACCGTGAGCACCTTGAAGATAAGTTCGCTTCTCAATTGCGTGAAGAACTACGATTGGGGAGTTTAGTTTCATACGTAGGCAATAAGAGCATACCTATCCTTCGGCTTTACAGGTATAAAGAGGCTTTTGCTTTTCAGTTTGTTGAAGAGTTTATCTCACGCTTCGGATTGGACGAAAAGGATTACATATTCGACCCATTTTGCGGTATGGGGACAACGTTGTTTGCGTCTTCCAAAAGGGGTATTCCCTCTATTGGTGTAGATAAACTCCCCATCGGTGTATTTGTCGCTCAAACATTGCCTCTATTCTATTCGCTGAAATCGGGGCAAATTAAAAAGACTTTTGAGAAAATAAGAACCAGGGTTCACAAAGCGTCTCCTGCCTCGGTCGCTATGGACGTTGCCATTATGAAGATAGCATTCCCGCCTGATACCCTGATTGCATTGCGGAAATGGAAGACGGTCATAGATGGTCTGGAATCGCCCCTCAGAGATGTCTTCCTGCTCTTGTTCTTTTCAATCCTGGAACCATGCAGCTATACGTCAAAAGACGGTCAATTCTTGAGATTGGTTCGAGAAAAGAAGGTTGCCAATCCTGAAGAGATGATTGAGACAATGGTTAATAAGGCTGAGAGAGACATACAGTTGATTAGAGAGTTCAAATGGAATCAATTGGTTCAACTTCCTGCTGTTTATCTTGGGGATACCCGCAATCTTGGTGATATACCGTTTGAGCGACAGCCAACGGCTATCATTACATCTCCGCCTTATGCCAATCGCTATGACTACACGCGCACATACTCTTTAGAACTCTGCTTTCATTTTGTCCGAAACTTTGATGAATTAAAGGCTCTGCGGTTCGGCATTCTCCGCTCACACATAGAATCAAAGGTCAATTCTGATGAGCAGCCGCCACATCCGGTTGTAAAGGAAGTAGTGGGCATCCTTAGAGAAAGGGACAAGAAGCTCAATAATCCCCGAATCCCGGATATGCTGACGGGGTATTTTGTAGATATGCAGAAGGTAATTAGAGAATGGGCACGTGTGCTGGCATCGGGGGCAAGGGTCGCTATGGTAGTTGATAATGTAAGGTTTGAGGGAGAACTATTGCCCGTTGACCTTGTGCTCTCGGATATGGCAGAGGAGGCGGAATTCAGGGTTGAAGAGATTATTGTTGCCCGATACAAGGGGAACAGCTCTCAGCAGATGGGCAAATTCGGGCGTGTGCCCGTTCGGGAAAGCATTGTTGTGTGGAGAAAATTGTGAGTAAGTCTCCAAGAAATCCAGGCGGGGATTATAAAATATGGTCTCTAGATCAGCTTACAAAAAGCGAGTTCTTTCATCAAAAACTCCATGAATGGGGACTTCTTGCTGTAACAGATGAGATAGAGAAGACTAAAGGAGAAACCCTGGATTGGGATTTAGACCTGTTGGGAATATCAAAACAGGCGTGGGATAAGGTTATCCATCGGGGTATCAAGCCGGTAATCGTCTTTGCTCATTCCGTCGTCTTAAAAAACGTATCTGGTTCTGTTGGGTATTACCGGATGCTCTCAATGGTGTCTCAGAAATCCATGAATCGGCTGAGGATTCCAATTACCCGATATGAGTCTGGCAAGGATAATCCCAATGACAAACGCGCTTTATTAATTGCTAAGCACCTAAATCAAATCATAAGCCGACTTATTGAACTTGATGAGACGATAGATGCTCGCGAGTTTGATCTGTGGTGTGGAATGGCAGCAGGCTCTCAAGCTCAGGGTTCTTGGCAGAATGCAAAGGGGGCCAAGTTTGAGGTTACTGTTAAAGGGATCATACAGAAGAGAATCCGGGAGAGGGGGCTTTTGCTGGATGAGAAAGAGGATGAATTAAGAATGCACTTAGAGGACGGGCGGGTTGTTATATTTGCTGACGAGCCGGATATGGCGATTTACAGAGGCAACAAAATTCAGGCAGCGGTTGAAATCAAGGGCGGTATAGATACAGCTGGCGTTTTGGAGAGGGTTGGCGCTGCTATTAAGAGTCTCCGCCGAACCAAGAAGGAAAATCCGAAGTCTACTACAATCCTCATTCTTCAGGGGGTGTCAATGACACCAACCGCAAAACATGACCTGGAAATCAACCGGAATGCCGTCAACTACTGGTTTACCATTGAGGATATTCTGGAAAATGAGGTTAAGCGTGAAGAAATTTTTAGGCTTCTTGATATATAAAGTGGGAGTCTCCCGTAATGGGAAGGCTCCCACTGCCAAAGAAGGGTGAATTACATCTTTAGATGATGGTATCTGACAATGGATTCATCCCATGATGATACCAATTATACGAACTAATAGCCCAATAACACACGCATTGTCATTGCGAGCGTTAGCGAAGCAATCCCTCTATTTAGATTGCTTCGTCGCTTCACTCCTCGCAATGACATCTCATGGGATTCATTGAGAAGTACGGTTTGGATTGAGCAGCCGCCTGTCTCTTATTCGAGAAAGCTCTTTAGAACCTCTTCCGTATCCGCCTCTGCGAGCTTTTGGAGCGCGCTCCTTTCAATCTGTCTTATGCGCTCACGTGTAAGATTGAATCTCTTTCCAATCTCATCGAGTGTGTATGTGGTATCCTGATCTATTCCGAATCTCAACTTGATTATCTCTTCTTCCCTGGGTGTCAGCTTTGAAAGAGCCTCTTTTATCCTCTTTGTGAGTGCCTCCTTTGCCATGACGGAGTCCGATGCCGGTGAATCTTCGTCGGGCACAAAATCAAGGAACGTTGCCCCCTCTCCATTTGGTATGGGGGAATCGAGATGAACCACATCATTTTTTACATTTAGAATCCGTTTTACGACCTCAATAGGAGTTCCTGATTTTTTGGCAATCTCCTCAGGCGATGGTTTCCTTTCCAACTCCTTGCGAAGGGTCGCGCTTATCCTGAACACCTTGCTTGATTGCTCAAGCAAGTATACAGGAACCCTGATCGTCCTCGTCTGGTCTAGGAGCGCTCTTGACATTGCCTGGTGTATCCACCATGAGGCGTAGGTTGAAAACTTATACCCCTTCGTATGGTCAAACTTCTCCACTGCCCTCATCAAGCCAGCGTTTCCTTCCTGGACGAGGTCTGCGAGCGGAAGATCACGGCCCATATACCTCTTTGCCATGCTCACAACCAGCCTAAGGTTCGCCTTTACAAACCTCCCCTTGAGATCCTTTGCCTTCTCCTGATAAGCCTTCATGAGCGCACTCAGCCTCTTCATTCGCTTTGACGGCGCTTTTCCCCTGATTTTGCCGATTTTATCGAGAATCGCCTTTATCTCCTTTGCCCTCGCCTCGCACTTCTTTATCTCTGCCGAGAGCCTTATTTCGTCTTCCGGTTTGAGAAGGGACTCATGGGACATGTCCTTAAAGTAAGCGGAAAGCAATCTGAGCTGTTCTTCCGGCGCCCAGTACTCTTCCTCTTCAACCTCTGGAGACCCTAATCCTTCTTCGAGCTGAGTCTCCATCCCTACCGGAATAAATTCCTCAAGCCCCCCCTCTTGGGCAAAGCCTCCAAATTCACCCGGCTCTATATCCATTTCTTCAAAGTGTATATCTTTTGCTTCCATTCCCTCACCTTTTTACTTTTCCCATCAATATTTAGATTAAAATTGGGCAATATTGGATTCTCTTATAATGAAAATATATTCAGGAGAGACTCCCATATTCGGCCCGCCGATTCCTCTACCCCTAATAGTACTAAACTAATCACTCAGGTGTTGGTTTCAAGGCTAAAAACCTTAAAAAAAACCGAAGCGGTTATAATTAATTCTAGGATAAACTGGTAAGATTAGCTCCTCCGATTAATGCAATCAATAGTTATGTATAATATACCGTATTTATAGGAAAAATCAATGAAATTGACAGGTGGATTGTAAGGAGATTATTTTATGAAATTAAGACTAAGGGTTATTTATTTAGGGCTTATATCTCTCTTAATCTCAATTACCGGGTGCGTGTATCTGCATCTCTTGGAGGTTAGGAGGCAATTATCTAATTTTGAGGATAACTTTGAGATTAAGGACCAAAACGAGCTTACCCTTGTATTCCTAAAGCCCGTTCTTCTCACCGAGGATATTATATGGCTTACCGAGCTTGGCCCCACATCTGAAGAAGGGACGGAGCAGGGCAAGTTGTGGAAATACACCTTTGAAAAGCAGTATTCAGGCCCTAAGGATGAAAAAGGGGACTTTGATATACCCATCATAATGCTTTTTCAGAAGGACGATAAGCTCCGCGAGATCAGATTTCCAGAGCGGTTTCTTAAATTTGTGTCAAAGCCATTGCTTATCAGGATGTTCAAATCAATGGGATATTCTCAAATCAGCAAACTCAGGCGCAGCGCAACCTCGAAATTTCAAGGCACCCCAATGGAGATTCCAAGAAAGCAGTTTATTCTCGATGTCCTGGGCAAGCCTTCTGATATAGAAAATTCAGATCATACATCAAGGTTCGTATACAGATACAATCTCAAGAAAGGGAAACCGTCTGATAAGGATTTCAAGATACTGGTTAATTTCACATTTCAACAAGGAGACGATAAGCTCCGCAAAGCCGAGGGCAGTCTCGGTGACATGAGGCTTTTTATGGATTTTTCGGTTGATGGATCAGACAGGGGTAAAAGTGGCAATAATAGATAGAATACTATTCACACTGCCCTTGCCCCGCTTTCATAGAGACTGGAATGATACGCAATGACATTAAACCAAATTTTATATCTTTGAATGGTAAGTAAAACTTTTTTTTGTTAATTAACTCAACCAAGGTCTCATTGTCTTCCCCTTCTCAAAAAGTAGATTTATAAATGAGAAGAGGTGTCAGATGCCTGAACTGAGGGGTGGAAAAAAAGAAGAGGGATTTACTATTATTGAACTTATTATAGCTGCAGCATTCGTTGGCATTCTCCTTACTCTCGCAATTGCAAATGTTACTAGGGCTAGAATTTCGGCAAATGAGGCGAGTGCGAAAAAAGCAATGCAAGCCCTGCGGGATGCGGAGGTTCTGTATTTTGAAGGGGACTTGGATAATAATGGAGTAAAAGACTATACTGCTCAGATAGGTAATCTTAGCATACCAGGAACTCTACGGTGTCCTTCAGTCCATGGTAGCGGCTGTACCGATAAGGATGCGCTTGTAGACGGTAGCTTTGAGGATGCCGTGGCCAGCGGCGGTGGAAAAGCCGATTGCAAAAGTCCAAAAAGCGGATACTGTATCCAATTTGCTCAGGACATTGATGGCAGCGACCCTGTGGTTCTCCAAGAAAGCTTTGGTTGGGAAGCCTCCATGACCCATGTGAATAAGACGGGGAGAGAGGATTTTTCGGTTTATGAAGATGGTATTATTAGGTGTGCCCTCAGCCGGCAGTCCACAGGTAAACCAGGGATGTTTAGATCTGATCGTACATCCCCTGCTTGCGATGATTTATGAGAAAGGTACAAATGCCATGAAGAAGTGTCGTTTGATATATTTGAGACGTAATTACGTCTCGGATTTATAGGTTCTGTGATTCTAAATGGACTCCATTACCCTACTTTCTCCAGCCAAGATCAATTTGACCCTTGAGGTCCTTGGAAAAAGACCAGACGGGTACCATGAAATCAGGTCAATTGTGCAACCCGTAAATTTGTTTGATGAGGTAAAGATTGAGATAGAAGGCGGGGAAGGAATCGAAATTGAGCCCACAGGACTCCAAATTCCAAGGGGAAGGGAAAACCTTGCCTGGAAAGCGGCCGAGGTTTTTCTCAAAGAAAGCGGGCTGAATTTCAATGTGAGGATTTCTATAAAGAAGAGGATTCCACTTGGCGCGGGGCTTGGCGGCGGAAGCGGTAACGCTGCAGCGGTTCTTGTGGGTATGAACAGGATTGCAAAGAGATTTAGCGAGAATGAGCTTATCCAAATTGCGCCTAAAATCGGCGCAGATGTTGCCCTCTTTATCAATTGCAGGAGTGCTGTGATTGAAGGAATCGGGGAGAAAGTAACCCTCATAAGGGACTTTCCCCTTTTTTACTATGTTCTTTTGAACCCTGGTTTTGAGACATCAACAAGGAGAATCTATGGATTCTGGGATGAGATGCCGGAAGAGGGCTTAATCAGAACCAGCATAGAAGATACCGTTTCTCTTTTTAGAGAAGGACAATTTCCCCTCAGGAATGATTTAGAGAAACCGGCTATGCGTCTTTACCCGGAGATAAAAGCGCTAAAGGAGAGACTGATCGGAATGGAAGTGGAAGCGGTGTCAATGACCGGAAGCGGTTCTACAGTTTTTGGGGTTTTTAGAGGTGAGGGGGAGGCAAAAAAGGTCTATGATTACCTGAAAGATAGCAGTATGTTCAAGGTCTTTTTTGCACAGGGGATCTCCGGATGGCATAGGTTGTGAGTTTGATGTGGGTTTAGTTACAGGTCTTAAACCAACACCGAATACCCAATGGCTGAATTTGCCTCGCGGGGAAAAGCTTGGTAGGATTTTGACGAAATTTATAGAGGTGAATGCAAGGTTTCCCCCAAAATAGGGCTAATTATGTGTATTATATAGTGTGCACCATGAGTTAGGGTTGTCCCTATATAATTGGGGCGTCGTCTAATGGCAGGACTCGGGCCTTTGGAGCCCGCTATGGTGGTTCGAGTCCACCCGCCCCAGCCAATTATCTGGGGAGATTGATGAGCAATTTAAAAAGGGAAAAATCCTGTGAAAGAAATAAAAAAGATAATATGGGGTACCGATGGTTCAAAGGAGTCTGAAGAAGCTCTGAACTATGCGGTATTCCTCGCCAAAAAATTTAACTCTGAAATAATAGGTGTTAGTGTAATCCCGATGCCTGAACAATTAATAGATGAGTATTTCAGGAAGTCTCAAGGCGAGGTTCATGACTGGACAGTAAAGGTTAATGAGAATATCGAGTCAAGATTAACCTCCATATCGAGTGAGTTGGCTTCTCAGGGAGTTAGTTTCAAAGGGGTGGTTTTGGAAGGGGAACCGAACAAGGAGATTGTTGGACTTGCGCGTCGTGAAAGGGCCGATCTCATAGTTATGGGGAAACGGGGGCACGGGCTTATGGGCAGGATACTCACTGGAAGTAATACTTTAAAAGTATTAAGGGAATCTAGTGTGCCAGTTGTTGCGGTTAAGAAGAGCGAAGAAGGGAGAGCAATAGACATACGCAATATCCTTGTTCCACTAGATATAAATCAAAAAGTGGATTCTGCTCTTGACTATGCAGTTGATTTGGCGGAGAGAATAAACGCTAGTATTTCAGTTTTGTACGTTTTTAAACTGGTTAATTACACCAATTTTGAAATTCCTCCGATTGTACTGGCGGATGTAATGGAGGGTTTAATGAAGTCCTCTTCGGGTGAACTGGCAAAGAGGGTTGAGAAGATGGAGTTGAGGCGTAGGATCCGTAATAGAGAGATTGATAAGCTAGAAATTAATACTGAGGTAATACAGGGAATAAGCACGTCGGCTACAATAGTTGACTATGCAACCAATAAAAACACGGACTTAATAGTAATCAATACTCATGGGAAAAAAGGGATTAAGAAGTTTGTCCTAGGGAGCGTTGCAGAAAAAGTAATTCAAGAGTCTCCATGCACGGTTTTGACCTTGAAACCCTAAGATATTAGAAGTGTTAACCCCTAAACCCAATTTATGATGAGGGATAAGTCCATCATGGTATCACCTACAATGTGCAAGAAGTCGGGGAATTAGGGAGCAAACCAGGTAGATGGAGAAGAGTGATTTCTATACCTCTCTGACCTACAGGGATAGGTTAAAATTTATTACTTGAAAACCAACTTCCAGTGATTATTTTAACAGTAAGGAAGATGATAGGAGCAAAATAATGGATAGAGAATCTAGTGGTTACACGGCCACACAAACAGAAAATGGTTTTCATGTGGTGTTTCATGATTCTCAAAGGAACCCACTAGATATAACCTTTGATAATTTTCAGGAGTTTGCCAACAAATACAATCAGGAACTGATGTCCGGGAAAACACCAAAACTCTCGGATGAGGAAAAGGTTCTGCTTTCACTATTGCAAATGATACTCGTTCCGAGCAATACAATACACTAGAAGCTAGGTGACATAAAATTATGGTGAGTCAAACATTTGTGTCCGATAACTCTTGATCACCTCTTGTGAACTTATCGGATGGTCGCCGATTTTGTTGTCCAAATCGCGGGCTTCCTAATATCCGGTGAAGGAATGCCCGATGGGAGTCACTTAAGAAGTCCTCACATGAATAATGAGGAGGATATTATTGTATCTCAATTATGGAAGAAACTAACACGCTATGTATAGCAAGGCAAGTTAGCTTTAAAATTGGTTCAAATCTCCCCGCCACAGTAATTTGGCTCTGAATAGGTTCAGAAAGATATGAGACAAGAATAGATTAGAAGAGGGGTAAAATACAGTTAGGAGGTACCCCTCTGAATGATAGTCTTTAGCATTGTGAAAGGATTTCATAAACTCACAAAGAATATT
>Ga0209581_1005088_pt1 | contig 10220 bp, 5 predicted proteins | sample Coa_R2_FD_187160 | JGI IMG/M metagenome (GOLD analysis project Ga0209581, IMG submission 187160) | Surface soil microbial communities from Centralia Pennsylvania, which are recovering from an underground coalmine fire - Coalmine... | ecosystem: Environmental > Terrestrial > Soil > Unclassified ...
GAAGGAGAGAGAGGTTGGCGCGATCTGCAGCGCGCAGGGAGATTGCACATTGAGCGTCACCCCGATGACCTGGGGGCTTCCCTGAGCGGCAGAACCGGCGCTATCGGTGGCCGCGATAGAGATATTTGCGCTATATTTCCCCGGCGCCAGCCCGGACATATTGACCGCAGCCGAGAGATTTGCCGATTGCCCGCTCGCGCTTATCAGGCCGCTACGCGGTGTCACTGTCAGCCAGGAAGCCGAGGAACTCACGCTGGCAGACCAGTCCAGAGGCCAGCCGCAATTGCCCGTTGCCGTAATGGTCAGAGCCTGCGCGGCAGGATTTGCTCCACCGTAGACCCCGCTAAAGGTCAGCGTGCTTAACGAGGGCTGCGCCAGCGCGCAGGTCGGTAGCACGAGCAAATTGACGGCAATTGTCTGCGGGCTGCCGCTGGCGGGTCTGCCGCTGGCATCCACGCCATTCAGGGTGATCTGGCCCACGTAAGTACCGGGCGCGAGCGTGCTGGTCGCGACATTGACCGTCACCTGCCCCGTCTGACCCGCGCCAATTGAGCCGCCGCTGGGGGCGCCCCCCAGCCAGGCCGAGGCGAGTTGCGTCACACTCAGATGCCAGTACAGCGTACTGTGGCCGTTATTCGTAATCGTCACTACCTGCCCCGGCGGATTCGCCATGCCCTCAGTCGCGCTGAAGTTCAGATTGAGCGGGGTAGCGCCCATAATCGGCGCGGTCGAAGGTGGCGACGGCTGTACCTGCAACGAAACGGCCACCGTTTGCGTACTTGTACCCGTCAGGAACGAGACCGTTCCCGCGTACCTGCCCGCGCGCAAACCGGCGGTATTGACGCCAATCGAGGTGGCCATGCTCGCCGAAGCCTTCAGTTGCCCCCTGGCCGGCGTGATTGTCAGCCAGCTTGCCGAGGACTGCGCCTGCCAGTTCAACGAACCCGCGCAACTGGAAGTCGCGCTCAAACTCAGCGCCTGGTTGCTCGGATTGCTCTGCCCGATGACCGCGTTAAACGAGACGTTGCCCGCGCTCAAGATCAGCCCGCAACGCGGCTGCACGGTCAGTGACACGCCGACAACCTGCGGGCTATCAATGGTACCACTGCCCGCGTTAAAGACGAGATTACTGCTATAGACGCCGGGCAGGAGAATCTGGCTATCGACAAAGACATGCACGATCGCCGTCTGGCCGGGCGGGACAACGCCCGATTGCGGGGTGGGCAGCAACCAGTTCTTATTGCCAAACAGGTGCAGCAGCAATTGCTCGCCCGCAAAGGTGATCGGCGTTGTCGAATTGTTCTCCAGCGACCAGGATAGCGGCTGCGACCCCGGATTGTTGATGGTCAATTCCTGCACGCCCGGCGAGGACTGGCCATCAAGAGCGGTAAACGAGAGGACGGCAGGCGTGACAACCAGCACCGACCCGGCGTTGGCAGGCAGAGCTTTCACCGACATCTGCACCTCAACCGGCGAGACTTTCGTGCCGACATTCGTCGTAAAGGTAATCTCTCCCGTGTAGTCCCCCGGCTTCAAGCCCGCTCGCTCGACCGCCACTTCGATGGTCTGGCTCGCGCTGAATGTCCCCTGTGATGGAGAGAGGAGCAGCCAGGGTTGATCGCTACTGGCCGCCCAGGAAATGGGACCATCACCGGCGTTATGCAGCGTCAGCGGCTGAATGGTGTTCGTTCCCTGGTAATCCGCGCCGAATTCGAGCGGCTGAGACGCTCCGATAACAAGCTGCGACGGACGGGTCGTACCAGAGCCGGTAATCTGCAATGTGCTGCTGGCCGTATAGCGCGTCGTCACATCTTCCGCATAGACGATATGGAAGCCCGGCCCCCAGCCTGAGTCAACCAGCAGCGAGACATCAGCATTACCAGCAGCATTGACGACGATCAACCCGGTGCCGGTAGAGCCACCGGGCAGGCTGATCGTCACCGGCTGCTGGATATCATGCGTCAGGTAAACCCGCGTGTTGGCGGAAAAATTGCGAATATGCACAACGACCGTCTGCCCGATACTGGCCTCGCTGCTGGCAAGAATCAGCGAGGGTGGCCCATTATGGCCGTTACCGGCCCGGTTCGTGTGTAAAAAGGCCAGCGAAACCAGAACACCATCCGCCAGCAGGGCCAGCACGGCCAGCGTCACCAGAATCAGAAAGAGCGTCTGCACGCGATTGAGACGCAGCCTTCCCACGACGGGCAGCGGGCGGGTAATCCAGCCGTCGGCAATAGCGCGGCGCATATCTTCCTCTTCAATGCGCGCCGACTCCGCACTATTGGGGAAACGCCGGGCCAGCAGGGGATCGGTGCGATTGGCCCAGATATCGTTCTCGCTCTCTTCCGCATCGCTATCCTGCAGCCAGGGCCAGAGATCAGGCACGCGCTGGCCCTGCTCTGCCTGCTGTTGCGTGTCCTCCTTCGCGGAAACCTTCGGTAAAGGGGTACTCTCGCGCTGAATCTCGGCGGAAATATCGCGCAAAGGGGTAAGACGAGAGGCATGAGGATGTCGCCGCGAGCTACCTTCGACTTTCGCAATACGGCGCGCAGCCTCATTGAGCCGGTTCAGAGCCTGCTCCACCAGACTATACGTCTCCTGCACCTGATCCTGCTCCAGGATTGGCGGCAGCGGCGTCTCGCGTTCTCGCTCTCGCTCCTGCGCCTGGACAGCGGGCAGCGGGCTGGTGATACGCTCAAATATACTCCCGCCTCCCACGCTCTCACCCTCGTCTCCCTGCCAGACAGGCGTCCCAACCGGCTGAGATACCGCTACAGGCGTCTGCTCCCCGCCATCCTGCCCCACCTCGACCAGTTTCATCGTTTGATACTGCTCCTGCAGGAGCGCGCGACACTCATCACAAAATATCATTGTCGCGCCACAGGGCCTGCCACACCGCTCGCATCGGCTTCGACTCATAGGCTGATTTCCCACCTCTCGCTCCCTCGGTTGTCTTTGTCTATTGATAGAACGTCGAAATATACCAACTTGTCACATCAAGCGCCACTATTTCCCCATCCCGCCTGATAATGCCCCCTCTTGACAGGAAGTTTGCAATATGTTATATCAATCATAGCAGATCGTAATAGCCAGAACTGTGGTATAATTTGATAGATGTAACATCGGTACGTCGGATTCGTAAATATACATAGAGAGAAGTATAGCAACGGCACATACAGACAAACGCCCGGAGCAAACGCGAAGCGAAGCACAGGCAGAGCAGAGCAGAGCAAAGGGACGAGTCGGAAGATTAGACAGGAGCAAACAACCATGTGGTATCGACATAGACGCGGCTGGGGCTGGGGTGGTCTGCCCATCCCACTATTCTTTGTCCTATTCTTTGTCTTCGGCCATTCCATACTGTCCTTTCTCGTCAGTATGGTCATCATCGGCTTTCTCTTCGTGCTGATTCGCGCGGTGGTCACTTCGACCTCACAGCCGGGCATCACCGGCATTCCGCCCTCTCAGCAACAGTACCAGCCGCCCTATCAGCCATACCAGCCGTATCAGCAGCCATACCAGCCGTACCAGCCACAGAGCAGCACGGTCTATGACGAGCAGTCCTACGATCCATATCAGCAGGGCTATCGGCCACAGCAGAGCCAGCCGCAGGAGACAGAGGATCGCTACTCCAGCGAGCGGCCCGCCTACCAGCAGTACGAGCAGCCTGAAGTAGAGTATCCAGAGGAAGAGCTGCCGCCAATGCAGCAGTAAAGTAGGTAGAACGAGAAAGGAGCAAGAAGATGTCAACGTCACTGATCGCCTTCCTGATCTTCGTTGGCATCTTCCTGCTCATTCTCCTCGGCTGCCTCTTCCTGGCAAGCCGCGAGAAGACGCACCGCAACCCCTACGACTCCTGGTCATCCATCATGGGGCCACAGTGGAACAGCCAGGCAATGGACGTGGGGGAGCAACTCAACAAAGACATCGCCGCCGGTCGCCGCCAGGCCCGCCGGGCAGCACAACGCGCTTCACATAGTCCACAAACTTCCCACCCTCCCCGCAACAGCCCCCCGGATGGCAGGTAAGATAGAAATTAGCAGGTCAGAATGGTATATTACTACAGGCGACCTGACTTCCGCTGTCGCCTGGAATACGCATGTATTCTTGACCTTGCATAAGCGAAAGGGAAATGAATATGCAAACTTCTATCTATCCTCGCCTCTATCTTACCCCTAACCCTCATTTTGGCGATCTTGCGACCCCAGATCAGCCCGTGAAACAGGTATATGAGCCTTTTGCGCAATCCGTGTCGGCAGGCAAAAACACCTACGTTTACGATGCTCATACCTATCATACGAAAGTTCCGCCACAGGGCATAGAAGACATGATCGAATATTATACCCGCCCAGGCGATGTGGTGTTAGACCCGTTCTGCGGCTCAGGTATGACAGGTATAGCAGCAACTCAGAAAGGAAGAAAAGCTCTATTGAGCGATCTCTCTCCCGCCGCAGTATTTATCGCCTACAACCTTAATACGCCTATAGAAGCCTCACGCTACCTTGATGCGGTGCAGATGTTGCTCAAACAGGCAAAGGACTTAGAACACGCGCTTTATGATACTCACTGCCGCACCTGCGGTCAGCAAATCCCCATGCTCTATATGGTCTGGAGTTATAGAATGCTCTGCAAACATTGCGGCCAGGAGTTTCTCCTATGGGATGTTGCCCGCGATGAACGCCCACGTGTGCGTGACAGTAAAATAAAGTCTGAATTCGATTGCCCTCACTGCGGCACTCACCTGAAAAAGCGAGAACTGAAAAAGACACAGCGTTACCCCGTCCAGATCGGATACAGGTGCTGCCAGAAAAGCTTAAAAGAAGAGACCTGTGTACCTGATAGCGACGACCTCGCGACACTGGACAGAATAGACGGTGAGGGTATCCCGCCCACCCTGTGGTATCCTACAACACCTTTTCCCGAAGGAGTAAACACCAGACAACCCCTTGATGCAGGGATTACCTCAATAGATAAAGCATATACAACACGATCACTATGGGCAATGGCATACCTGTGGGATCTGGCTTCAAGGTGGCCTGACGAGGACATACGACTGAAACTGCTTTTTACCCTCACCTCGCTCTATCAACGGGTCACAGTCTTTTCCGAATTCCGCTTCTGGGGGGGCAGCGGCAATACCGCAAATTTCAACGTACCGGCCATTATGAACGAGCAAAACGTTTTTCGCGCCTTCGAGAGAAAAGCCAGTACGATCAGTTGGTACTTCAACAGCGTCTCAACGGAGCCACGCGCCGTCAGCGTTAGCACGCAATCAGCATTGCATTTGCCCCAGATTCCCGACCAGTCCGTTGACTACATCTTCACAGACCCGCCGTTTGGGGCGAATATTAATTACTCTGAGATGAACTTTCTCTGGGAAAGCTGGCTGGGTGTCTTTACAAACAATACAGAGGAGGCAATTGTCAACAAGGTTCAGAGGAAGAGCGTTTTTGAGTACGGGAAGCTGCTGCGCGATGCCTTTATCGAGATGCGCCGTGTTCTTAAAGAAGATGGCTGGCTCACTATCATGTTTCATAACTCTTCCAGAGCGGTCTGGAACGCATTGCAAGGAGCGATTAACGAGGCCGGGTTCTCGATACGGGGAACGCAAACCTTTGACAAGGAACACGGCACGTTCAAGCAGTTTGTCTCTGACAATGCTGTCGGCTATGACCTGGTGCTTCACTGTCAGAAGGCAGACCGTGTTTACACCCTCAATGCAGATTCTCCAGGCGAACAGGAAGTCGCGGCATTTATTCGCTCTGCAATTACCCGGACACCCGATCAGTACATCGTTCACTATCTACATGTTTCACGCAAAGACGAATTCGACTACCGGCGCTTATACGCCAACTGGCTGGCAACCGCCCTGCATCAATCTTTTATCAGCTTGAGTTTTGAAGATTTTCGCGCTATTGCGCAGAAGACACTTGAACGTGAAAGAATACTGCTGAGATGAAACGACCGAAAACATTGCCTGCATTTAGTCCTGAAGAACGCGAGCAGGTACATACATTGCTCGCTACTCATGTAGCTTACATGATGGGCAGGAAGCTCGAAGAGGGAGACTGGGCAGAAGTCTATTGCCGGGCAAAAGGTATACCGAATCGAGGATGGAGTAACCTGAAGCTTGATATTATGCACGAGAGGCTGGGAGTCGAGCATAAGATGATCTGTTACCGTTCAGGCATTAGTCTTGCAGATGCTTACGGAAAAACGCTTATGCATCCTTCCGCTACACGCTCAATCCGCGTTCCTCCACCAACCACCGAGGCAAATCAAGCTATGCGTGATATTCTGGGACAGTACGCCGATTTCATTAATGCAAGAAGAGAAAAGGTGAAAGAAAGCATTGAGAACGGCGAGCCAGATATGAGAACAGGCTGGCTTCTCTGGCAAGAAAGCTTGAGACAATTTCTGTATTTCGAGGAGGAAATGCTTGCACCCGACCCTGATGACTACTTTGCAAAATGGCAGAAGCGTAGTGCAGGCGGCAGCAGAAAAGAAAGCACGAATCTGTGGATATACGAGAAAGAAACGGGGAGAAAACGGTACTCCGTTACAGGTGAAGCCGGGGCAAAGATACAGCCTTATTTCGATGTGCCTCCCCCTACTGATCCAAATGTTTACCTGTTCACCGTCATGGGAGAGGTTATCGATACGGGTTTAGTAAAGGTCTGGCTTACAGAAGCAACAGCAAGGGAGCTTAAAAGACTTTTACATACCCTCGACACTACAGAGGTTAGCCGTGCAATTACTGGCGCCACCGCTGCAATCTCAAAGATGGATGACATAGAGCGGGCAGAAGCGGAGATAGCTGTTCCCCTCGTAATAACTGAAGAAGCGTATCAGGCGCTGCAATCAGCATTGCCGGGGAAAAGCGACGAACACAGCTTTCAATTGCTTGTCCAGTATCTTCAGCATAAGGAATAACGAGTTCAGAAAGCCCTCTGGCATGTTATTCTCAGCAAAGCGAAGAATCTCAGGTGACCAGGCAGGCGGTCCGGGTCATCTCGGATTCTTCGCTGCGCTCAGAATGACACGTTGGGGCCACTTTCTCATAGTGTGCCATGTCGGGTTGTCTTCCTTACAACCAGCCGCTAGCGTAACACCGCGCCAAACTCCTCGTTGAGCGCGTTGAGGATGCGCTCTTGCAGGGTGTTGGCTTCGGCGTCGGTCAGGGTGCGATCCTGAGCCTGGTAGATCAGCGAGTAGGTCAGGTTTTTCTTGCCGGGCGGTATTGGCTCGCCGGTGTAGACATCGAAGAGCGAGGCCGAGCGCAGGAGTTCACCGCCGCTGCGCAGGATGACATTCTGTACGGCCTGCGCGGGAACCTGCTCATCCACCACGATGGCAAGGTCGCGGGTCAGTTCCTGATGGCGCGAGATCGGCTCGTAGGTCAAACGTTCCGGCACAGCGGCGAAGAGGGCTTCCAGATCAAGCTCGGCCAGGTAGGCGCGGTAGGGCAGATCGTAACGCTGCTGCACCAGAGGATGCACCTCACCCAGCACGCCGACGGGGCTGAATGTCTCCTCGCCCTCAGCCGAAAGGCGCGGTAGTTCCAGCAGGGCCGTGCGACCGGGGTGGAAGGTCGGATGCTGCGTCGGCGTGAAGCGATAGCGCGGGATGTGCAGCCGCGCCAGCAGCGTCTCGATGAGACCCTTCAGATCGTAGAAATCGGCGGGGCGAGCCAGTTCGGGCAGCCAGGAGACTTCCGCCGGGCCGCTGAGCGCGATACCGATGCTGCGCCGCTCCTCCGGCAGACTGTTCGGCTCGGCAGAGGGCAGATAGCGCCGCCCGATCTCGAAGAAACGCAGACCGGCGCGATTGTGCTTGCTATTCTCCTGTAACGTCTCCATCAGACCGCTCATCAGGGTCAGCCGCATGGCTTCCAGATCGCTGCTCAGCGGGTTGGTCAGCGTCACCGCCGGGACGTTGCGCGGCTCGAATGGCACCAGCGCCTGCGCGCCATGCCCGTTTTCCGCCGCCGCGATCTCCGCCCGGCGATGATGGCCGTTGGTGGGGGCGCTGAGCAGGGCGCGAGCCGAGGTTGCATCCACCTGCGCCAGCAGGTTGAGCATGCGCGGGCGGCTGGTCATGGCATAGGTGACAATCTCGTTGAGGCCCTCGCCGATCAGGATGGTACGCACCTCGTGTTCGCGAGCGAACCACTGATCCAGATGCGGCTCCGGCAAGGGGCCAGCCGGAATCGTACTCGGCAGTTTGTCGTAGCCGATCATGCGCAGCACCTCCTCCACCAGATCGGCCCCCTCCTCGATATCACTGCGATAGGTCGGCACCGTCACCAGCATCTTATTACTGTGTTCATCGGCCTGCACGCCGAAGCCAAGCGCGGTCAAAGCGTCCACCACCTCTTGCTGCGTCACCTTCATGCCCGTCAACCACTCCACCTGCTCCGCAGAGAAGGGAATGGTGCGCGGCTTGAGCGGATGAGGATAGACATCCACGATACCGGGATTGACCGTTCCTCCGGCCAGCTCCTCCATCAACTGCGCGGCTCGGTCGGCGGCCAGCGTGGTTAGCGTCGCGTCCAACCCCTTCTCGAAGCGACTGGATGCATCCGTGCGCAGGCCCAGCGTCGTCGAGGTGCGGCGCACATTCGAGGCTTTGAAGTTGGCGGCCTCCAGCAGGATGGTTGTTGTATCAGGATTGACCTCGCTGATCGCGCCGCCCATCACGCCGGCAATAGCCGTTGGCCCGCCTTCGTCCGTGATGAGTAGCATCTCCGGCGTCAATTTGCGCCGCACATCGTCGAGCGTGACCAGTTCCTCGCCCTCGTGGGCGCGGCGCACGATGATATGATGCCCGCGCACAAGATCATAGTCGAAGGCGTGCAGAGGCTGCCCCATCTCCAGCATGACATAGTTGGTAATATCGACGATATTGTTGATGGGGCGCATGCCAGCCGCCAGCAGTCGCTTCTGCATCCACTCCGGGGACGGCCCGATCTTCACGTTGCTGATAACGCGCGCGCTGTAACGCGGACACAATTCGGTATCCTCTACCGTCACCTTGACCAGTTCGGCGGCAGGTTTGCCCTGCTCATGCACCACCGGCTGCGGCAGGCGCAGAGACTGGCCCGTCAGCGCGGCCACTTCACGCGCGACGCCGATGATCGAGGAGAGATCGCCGCGATGGGCCTTGATGGCGAAATCCAGCACCACATCGCCCAGCACCTCGACCAGCTTCAGGCCGAGCGGCGTGTTGCGGTCAAGAATGTAGATGCCGGAATGGTCGCTGCCGAGGCCCAGCTCGCGCGGCGAGCAGAGCATGCCTTCCGAGACATAGCCCATCTTCTGCGCGCGCCCGATGGTCATTTCGCCCAGCCTCGCCCCCGGCAGCGCCAGCGGCACCTTATCGCCCTGGTGAATGTTGGGCGCGCCGCAGATTACCCCCAGTTCCTCCGTCCCCGTGTTGATGCGCGTATAGCTCAGATGATCCGAGCCGGGAACCTTCTCCAGTTGCGTGATCTGCGCCGTAATGACCTTATCGCCCCAGCTTCTTCCGATATATTCGATGGCCTCGACTTCCAGCCCGGCCATTGTCAGCACATGCGCCAGTTCCTCCGGCGACATGGTAATATTCACATAATCTTTGAGCCAGCTTAGTGGCACTCGCATTTTCGTTTCTCCTTGCCGATCTTGTTTATCAAAGTTCATCCTCGGCGGTGTTCGCATCAGAACTGCTTCAGGAAACGCAGGTCATTGCCTGAGAACAGGCGAATATCGTCAATGGAATACTTGATGATGGCGATACGCTCAACGCCCATGCCGAAGGCGAAGCCGCGATACTTCTCCGGGTTGTAGCCAACCTCGCGCAGCACGCGCGGGTGGACCATGCCGGAGCCAAGCACCTCCACCCAGCCGCTATACTTGCAGACGCGGCAGCCCTGGCCATTGCAGAGCGGGCAATCGATATCCACCTCGGCGCTGGGTTCCGTGAAGGGGAAGTAGCTGCCACGGAAACGCACTCTGCGGCCCTCCCCGAACATCTCGCGGGCGAAGCGTTCCAGCATACCCTTCAGGTCGGCCATCGTCGTATACTCATCGACCATCAGGCCCTCGATCTGGTGGAACATGGCTTCGTGCGAGGCATCGATGGCCTCGTTGCGGAAGACCTTGCCCGGAACCAGCACGCGCACCGGCGGCTGCATCTGTTCCATGACGCGAATTTGCATGGGCGAGGTCTGCGTGCGCAGC
>Ga0209581_1005093_pt1 | contig 10210 bp, 7 predicted proteins | sample Coa_R2_FD_187160 | JGI IMG/M metagenome (GOLD analysis project Ga0209581, IMG submission 187160) | Surface soil microbial communities from Centralia Pennsylvania, which are recovering from an underground coalmine fire - Coalmine... | ecosystem: Environmental > Terrestrial > Soil > Unclassified ...
GAATTATCAGCCGCGACGCAGCATCCCGACCGAGACGGGACACCGGGCAGGAGCGCCAGCCTAGGAAAGCCAGAATTGACAACACGTTGCCGCACGTTCCCCCGGCCCAAAGCCGGGGCGGTGCGTCTGTTCTCTCGTCAAGCATCACGTCGAGTGCAACCAGACCCGATCCCACCACAACTGGGTTCGCATCCGATTGAAACCGAAGCACATTATTGCGCACCGACGCCTCCCCGAAGCCAGACGTGGACGATCTCTCCTCTAGGTTCCATCTTTTCTATCGTCTCAGGTTTCACATCGTAGTCAATCGACTCGACGTATGCAACTGGGAAGTCTCGATCCAATGCGGCCATGAGGGCGCCCAAGGCGAGCACTTTGCTGCCCAATGGTGAGAGCAGCGTCATGGAGCCTCCCACCTCTCGAAATACCCTCTGCCGAGCTCTGTCCATCCGGAGGATCGTCCTGTAGAGATCAAGCGGGTCGCGCTCATGAGCATACACGATGTCGCGCGGCTCAACAGACCACGTGCTCATCAGTTCATCTCGGTATTCCTCAATTAGCTCGTCAGGGAGACGAGGATTGTCGGCTGGGAAAGGCAAGATCGGACAGACGTCGTTAGGCGCCAGGAACCGATGCAATCGGTCAAGAATAGGGTGCTGTCGCTTGATCAATTGCGGCAACCAGAGCCGGGCTGCATCACGGCTTGCATCCAGTCCCCACGCACCTTCAAAACCGGCCATCATGCTCGGTCGATCACAGCCGACCTCGACGATGGTCTGATCCAAACTGGCATCCTCATACACCATCAAGTGAATATTGGTCGATGCGCATTTCTGTTCAAGTGACTCGAAGAGACAGCGCACGAGGGGGAAAGCAATCCCTTTCGAGAGGGCACTCAAGTCGACTACAACGTCCGTGACAGATGCCAGAGAGAGAGATGACACAACCTTCGCAACCTCTCTTCCACCGATAACGGCCCCGTCATTCGCGAAGACCGGTATGACCTTGGCATCGCTCTCGCTCACCAGTTTGGCCATATGTTCCGCGTTGGCATCGGCTCGGCTCCGGAGAGCGGTTTGCAGCACGCCAGGCCGCTCTTCGCGCAGAAAGAGCGCGGTGATGCCCTTGATATTTTGCGCGAGCATATCCGTGATCTGCGTAGATCGCGGATCAAAACCAGCGCCGCCAATCAACATGACTTTCCGCCCGGAGTCCCCCAGATGCCTGGCCGCGAATTCGGTGACCTCCATCCCGCGGAGACTGATGCACCTCTCCCATCGCATCCGGGTGCTCATTTTTCACCCACCATGCCCTGAAGTTGATCCACGGAGCCCTCTATGAATCCGCCACGTTTCAGCGTCAAGCCGAAACGGAGAATTGGAATGCCGCCGAGTTCTATCAGACACCACTCCTTGTTCTTGCATGGGTATCGAGGGTTCAATGACAGCGCATTGTAGGCTAGGCCGAAGTGGAGGATCCGGGCGAGGGCAGGGCGGTCGGTGGCGAGGCTTTCGAATTCGGTCTGGGGAATGCCATACGCATTTGCGCCGGCGCCGATCCAGGCGTTAGGTGAGAGAGAAACCCTGAGACACTCGTTCGCAATGGCACTGACAACCTGGTCGACCGCCTGCCGTTCGGGGAAATCCCAACGGTCCATGATTTCCTTCGCCTTTTCACGCAGAAGCTTGTGCTGGGTGCGTGCATCCAGCGATGGATTTGTGCCGCGAATGAGTCGGGCTGCGATTGCATCAACAAGGCATGCCGCCAGATGCAGGAACTGCTCTGTATTCTCCGAACCACAATCACAAAGCGTCTCCATGCCGTAGTAGTAAGGACGGCCGAACTCGTGGAACAAAATCAGCCTCGCCGCGTCAGCGAGAGGGGCATCCACTCGCAGTGGCCTTGAGGGTTCTGGGTCCGCCAAGTCGTCCAAAAGAATCCCTTGCTGAGGTATGCGCTTCATATATCGGTGCAAGAGAATTCGCACAACGGCCAAGCGCACATCAGTGTCAAGATCGCCGGCCTGAGGGCGGTACATGTTCACCAAGTCAAAAAGCTCCTTGAGCCGAGAGTCGGTGATCTTGAACTTCTTTTGAGCGCTCGCCAAGTCCTCTGAAAGCTTCCTGATTTGTGAATCACTGACAGGTTGCGATTCCGTTTCTAAAAGGTCCGACAGGCTCTCAAGCTTCCTTGAGTTGAACACAGGCATCTGCCGCACATACCGGGTTGATATGTCTCTGGCGATGTCTCGGAAGCGGGTTCTATACTTCGCGCGGTCCTTCCCGGAACTCTGAAGCATTATGTCGAGCGTATCTCTACCAGAGGTGATGCCTGGAAGTTCGGGTAATGGCTCCGGCGCGGACACGGCAGCGAACATCTCCGTTGGATGCATGACATCGATTCGGCTAAGAATCCAACGGGACACTCGAACCTCCCGCCTCGCCAGCCACGCTTGCAGCAGCCGCAATTGCGCCGGGTGGAGGACGTGTGCGTCGTCGAGAATAACAAGTGGTCGAAGAATCCACTCAGATGCCTTGGCCCCGGTCGGTTTGTGCCTCAGCGCCATGCCCTCGATTACATCAAACGGATGATAGGCGTCTTGTAATTCTTGAGAGACGCTCTCAAGGGGCGGGGTGACCAGAGCGCCGACTAGCCGATAGATGCGCTCCTCTACCCCTCTCGCTCGTGCCACAAGTCGTTCAATGGATTCAGCGGCAATCGCAGATAGGGCCGCAGCAGCATCGCTTCGCGGAGCGACCCTGACGCTGGCCATATCCACAGCCGAATCCCTCAATGCGCGGACCCATCCCAAAACGGCTCGTGATTGCAGCAAAGCGATCGTCAGACGTAGTTTCAGATCTTCGTCATATGGAAACTCCCAGATGGTGCGGTAATCGCTTTCCATCGGTAGTCTACAAGCCAAGACGGCAGGTTGCTCATCCACGATCGCGCGGCACTCGATGAGTGTCTTCAGCACAGCGCCGTAGCTCGACAAATCCTTATTGCGGAGGAGCGCAGAGAGCGTTGGGTATGCGAACAGGCGAGAAAGAGTTGTCTTGCCACTTCCGGGGGTGCCCCTGATTTGGACTAGTCTGTCGTAAAGCGCGTCGTTCGCGTGTGGGGACAGATAGATCCTCGCAGGTTCCGGGCTGACGATTGCGAGAAAGGCTTGAGGATCCCTGAGGAACTCGGCAGCACGCTTGAGAAATGGATTTTCCATATGGCCTTTCCTGCAACTAAGAATGTCTTTGCCTACGGCGGAACAACGGACGCATCTGGTGGGCCTGATCACCCGATGATTCAGCCCAGAGCAACGAGACTGCATTGTTTGGCGTATTGTGTTCCATAACAATCGGTAGCCCGAGGCCCCCGAATCCGAGCTTCGCATGATCAACGCCACTCAGCCGAAAGTGCTCGTTATAGATCGAATGGTCGTAGTAGCGTTCGACGACTTTATAGAAGTCGGGATGGCTTTGCACCGATACCCGAATTGAGTCTGGAAGAACTAAGCCATAGCTGAGCTGGAGATTCGGCAGCCAACCCGGCGCGGACTGATTCGCCTGGACCTCAGCCAGTCGCACATCGATGTTCTTCTTGGCAACAGCGGTGGCTATGTAGTGGTGAACGATGATTCGTAGGTCGTCTTCAAAATGGGTGCTTAGTCGGCCATGAATACTTTCCCTGACCTTTGGAAGTCGCCCTTTCCACACGTCCCCCTCTTTGCGAAGAAGCGTCGTTCCGGTGGCAACGAAATCGTCCAGAAGGAACACGAACTTAAAGCGGGCAGTCGGATCCTTCAGAGAGTTTCTGAGATCCTTCAATAGACCATCCCACTTGGTATCTCCGATCTCTGTCGCGAGTACCACCTGCTCGTTGGAAATTCGACCGACGTTGGCTCGACGAAACACGTCAATGCGCGCCCCGTCGCTCAATCCGAAGAAGAGACACTTGCGCAGCAACGCTTGGAATTTTAGCGGCGCATCCGGCACCGACCAGACCATATATGCCGGCACTCCACACTCCGCCGCGAGCGCCGAAATCAATGTCCTCTCGACAACGTTTGGGTAAACGAGGTCGACCATGTGATGGAGCTCTGCGGCGCTAAGGTAGATCAATTTGAAACGAATGAAAGAGTAGGCTGCTTCCCTGTCTGTCTTCGCAAACTGTTGGAGCCAGTCTGCCAGACACTCGACGAACCGAGCGCCCGCCATGTAGTCCTGGTAGTCGTCGTACTTGAACTTTGCCATCAGCTGCAGCCAGGCAAACTCCTGGCGTGCACGTTCCTCGTCCCAGTCCATCACTTGGCCGAGAACCTTGAGTGCGATTTCCTGTTTCATGAGCTGTGATGTTTCACTTGAGCGATGTGCTTTTGAAGGCGAAGTGGCTCTTCTTGAGACGAAGGTGCGACAGATACCAGAGAACACCTTGTGCGCCACGCAAGCCTGGCGGCAGGAGATTCCAGCATGTAGCCGGGTCAGGAGACACTCGGTCAACGCTTAAAGAATGGGGCATTGAGAGAAGCTCGTAGTCGTTTCCTGGCCATTCGCCTTGGTCGCCTATGATCAGTACTGCTTTGGCCGATGACAATGTCAGTCTCCTATGGACGGCTTCGACGAGGAGACGCTTGCTGACATCCGGCGCAATGACATCAAGAGAGTGGCTCGACCTGACCCCGGGCACACCGCAAATCGCCGCGTAGTGCTGGACCGCAGGCCAAATCATCTCTTCTGCTCCGCGGTTCGGCCGGACCGTGATCTGGCCCGTGCTTTTCCTGAGCTCGGCAAAACCATGAATCCTGGGATCGTTAGCCAGGAGTTCCCAAACCGGTTTCAATGCTGCAGTCAGCTCTGTTTTCTCGGGAGGCTGCGACTCGTCAGCTAGCGTGGCGATCTCAGCGCCATTGTGGTAGCCAATCAAGAGGTTCGCTTGCAGTGCTGAGTCAGTGATGTGGCGCCTGAGATCGTCTCGAACTGATCCGCCACGCCCCGTAGCGATGCCGATCAGAATCCCACGCTCCAGCATTTCACTCAGAGCCGTCGAAACTTCCTTGCGAAGCCCATCAAACCGATTCACAGGATCGCAGAGGGTGCCGTCATAGTCAAAGACTATTGCGCCGAACTTGGCTTCGTCCAAGCTGTCGCAAAATTTGCGGTGGCAGTCCTGCCAGTATTCCAAAAGGCCGCGTGCAGCAAGTTCTGCCGTGGTTGTGCGAGACTTCCTTTCTATGGCGGACCGCTCGGCACGCGACAGTGATTCAGCTGGTTCACGCTTTTGGCGGCCGAATGCCGACAAATTGTAAATACGGCTTCCGTATGATGGCACCCCTGGTTTTCCGGGGTCGATTCCGCGAATCCGACCAGCCGCACCGGCGATGTAGAGGGCATTGACGACAGCCCGAACGCCACCTACAATGCAGTCGCCCTCGACGGCAACGTCTGCGATCGGGACCGATGCTGGCAGAAGTCGAGTCGTTCGACGCATCAAGTTTGCGAACTCATTCGTATGCAGAGTCAGTATTCCGGTTGAATCGCCCCGCTTTGCAAGCCAGTGGTGGCGCCCGTGCGCGAAGCTACGAAGGTCGCAAATTTGTACCGCACCCAGAGCCGCCTCGCTGAACTTGGATTCGATGTCGACTGCAGCAGAGCGAGTGGCATTGTCGTGGATCACCAGCAGGTACTCTCGACCGAGGACCTCAGAAAGGCCCTTCGGGATGTCCTCGCCGAACGTAGTTGGGTCTGGTCCCAGATCAGCGAATGAAGTAGGAAGAGGGACGGGAGTACCCGCGGCTTCGCCGAAAGCCCGGGCGACGAGCACGCAGGATGCAAAGAGCGAATTGGTCGCTACGAACCCATCCTTCCCGCTGGGCAACGCGTACTCAACCCGATCCACCCAAGAGTAGCCGTGCGCCAACTCCTGCAACGGACTACCCACGGCCGTGCAAAGGACGATGATGTTCGAAGGTTCCGCCTCTACAAGGTACCGAAACGAAGCGAGGATGTCCCTGTTCTTGCCTGCGGCAGTGAGGATTACATATGTGGCCTCCTTCTCAGGGGTTCCGGCCATAAGTTCAAGCGGCGTGACGGCCTTTGCGAGCCGATGAAAGAAGTGCTGATGACACTGCGCGGTGAATGAGGCTGTTGTGAATGAGCCACCTGATCCTATAGCGATCAGAGGCAATGCACTTGCGCGTCGAAGCGCGGCAATAACAGGCTCAATGTCCGCCTTCAGTACCCAATCATACGTTAGGGGAAGGTCGGCGAGTTCTGATTGGTACGGCTTACCCAAATGCTCTCCTCATGTTTCAACGCGCTGATGCATTACGACATCACATCACGACACCTATTCTTCAATGCAATACGCCCAGCCTTCGCGCCGCAGGTGCTCCCGCCTACTCCGGCGAACAGATCCACTGCCCGAATGATCCGTTCCCCAGGCGGTTCCTTGCCGGCTTGCCCAACACGCGAAGACCAATTGGAGTGTCTCACTCCTGGGCGACCACCGTTATTGCCGGAATGAACACTTTTCCTAGCCAATGTCATCCTTCAATCCCAACTCCCGCAGTGCCGTCTTTGTCTCTTCCATCGACTGTTTCGAGACGCCGCCTTCGGGTGACACTTCCACGGACACCGTGAGGCGAAGGTTCTTCGTCGTTGCGAACCGCGAGAGCACCTTGGTGTAGAAATTCATCCACTTCTGGGCCGGGACCTCGCCGGACCATCGCAATGCCGCGACCCTCTCCGGCGGCGGGACAGCCACGGTTTCGACACCGCTGTCGGGAGCGTGACTGGGCTGTCCGTCAGGCGCGGGTCCGTCTTTTGCTGCAGTCTTGCCATCACCCGAATCGAACAAGCCGCCTGGGCCCACCGGCTTGGGCGGTGCCGTCAGAGATTGCTTGTACGCTTCGGCCGTTTCAGCGGTAATCACGTAGACGTCGTCGGAGATCTCAACTTCCTGAGGATTCATGCTGACGCCGAACACGAACGGATCGTAACCGCCGCCGGACTTCTTCGCGACGTAGGCCAGGACGCTGTTGCTGACGCCACGGGCGATGGTGTCCCGGATCAGGTCGCCATTCAGGAGGCGCGGGAATATCGGCGAGGCAAAGACGGCGTCCTTCACGGCTTTTGTGCTCCACTCCTTGTGAGCACCGGACCAGTTTCGGACCAGAAATTTCGGGCTGATCCCCTCGGAGATGTCTCCATCCTGCTTCAGCCGGTTCACGATGAATCCGGTCAGAGAGACGTCGGCGCTGGAATGAACCAGGCCCAGGTCGATCGTGCGGATGGAGTTATCCTTGCCGAGCAGCATGACCGTCTTGTAAGTGCGCCAGACGGCCTCGCGCAGGTCGCGTTTCGACTTGCCGAGGTTCTCGGCAAGCTGCTTCCGCTGGACGTCCTCCAGCTTGAGATCGGCCGCCTCTTCCTGAATATCCTCCCAGGCCAGAAGCTTCCTGGCTTCGTCGTAGAGCGCCCGGCCTGAATCCGGGACGCACCAGATCAACGCGCTCTTGAAGGTGCGGTCGGATGAGCCGCATTGTCTGGTCATCGAATCGACGAACTGCAACGTCTTGGCCTCGTCGGGATCGCTGTTCTCCGGTGGCAGCACGACCATGGTCAGTGCCGCCCGGTTCGGAATCTGAGAGCTCTTCGTCGGGAAAAAGATGCGGTCGATAGGCAACCCCTGGGAGAAAACCGACTGCACCTCCGCACGGACGCGATCATCAATCCGCGGCTGTTGGATGCTGGCCCGCTTGTCTGCCAGCAGCTTGTTCAGGTTGGCCGTCAAGCCGAAGCGATAGCGGTTTCTGTCGACAGTGAGGAAGTAGCAGGCGTTCTCCAGAGCATCCAGGACCGTCTCGACGTTCCCGATGTCGAGTGAGGGTTCGGCTACCGCCAAGCGGATCTCCGGAACGGTCGCCTCGGCGCGCGCCTGGCCACCGTTCGACTCAAAGAAAATCGAAGTTGCCACCTTCCGGTTCAGCCGGGCCTTTCGGATACTGTCGACGGCCTCGGCGTCCAGGCGCACGGCGTGGGAGTCCTTCTTCCCGCAGATGTCCGTTGTCACCGCGCCTTCCAGCTTGTTCTCGCCAAGCTGCTCGAAGACCGCTGACCGGAACATCGGGTCGTCCAGTGGCGCGGTGCCCAGGCCGATCAACGGATCCTTATGAGCGCCCTGGAAGCCCTCCTGGTAGGCGCGGGCAACCCACAGCGCAAGGAGGCGGAGGACGCCGCGGGTCCGCTGGAATCGTGGCAAGGTTTGCCATTTGCGCTCGAAGACTGACAGCACGCTCGGGTGCAGCGGGTAAGTGGCGGCGAACGCCTCGCGCGAGGTGTCGATCGGGAACCAGTTCGGAATTTGCTGCCGGTGCTCAATGATCCAGTCTGAATACTCCGCGATCGTCCGCTTGGCGTCATCGTTCAACCCGTGCCACTCGAACAGGCGTCGCCGGATGATCTCCGCGGTTTCCGATTCGGCCGCCATCATGATCGGCTTGCCGACGCGGTCCAGCATCTTCTTGAACCACTGCTCGTCCGCTTCGTCATCGGAGCTATACGGCATCTCGGAAGCGGGAATCGACACCAGCAGAACCACCTTGTCCGATCCACGCGCCTGCTCCGAGAGCGCCTGGATGAAGTTGTAAAGCGCGCGGTGGTAGCCCTTGTGGCGGTAGGTGCTCGTGTAGTTGATCACCTCGTCCATGAGGATGAGGCAAGGCTTGTCCTTCGGCAGGAATGCCTGGATGACGTCGCCCTTTGGCTCGACGAACTGCCTGTCATGTTCGGCCACCACGGAGAAACCGGCCTCGCCCCCCAACTGCCAGGCGATCTCGCCCCACGGGGTTTTGCGCAGGGGCGTGCCGTCCTCCCCGCCTCGTCCGGAAAGGGAGTCGAATTCGGTGCCCACGAAAACCGCGACCGCCGCCTCGGGGACGGAGGACACGCCCGCCTTGTCAAGGATGGTGCGGACGCCCGCCCAGTGATGGGACTTCGGGCCGTGTTTCGCGAGGTGGTAGAGCAGTGTCAGGGCGTGGGTCTTGCCGCCGCCGAACTGGGTGGCCAGATTGAACACGGCAGAAGTCTCAGTCCGCTCGCCGGAGAGCCGCCGGACCACCTGGCCCGCAAGCTCGAGCAGCGATCGGGTCAGATAGGTACGGTCGAAAAAGTCATCCGGGTTTCGGTAGACCGCCGGCGCCCTGCCGTCGCGGACCTGGTCCAAGTGCACAGCGAACTCCGAGGCGTCCAACGGCTTCGACTCGCGCAGATCCTCGCGAGGGGTGACGACCTTGTACCAGGGTTTCAATAAAGCCATAAGAATCAATCCTTTACGATTTTGCGCCACAAACAGCGTTGTTTGTGGCATACTGAAAGTGATGCTGGCTCGCGCCAGCAGCGACTCCACGCCTCATGGCGGCGGACAAGGCCTCTGGTCCCGTGAGCCAGGTAATCACGGGGCAGCCCTAAACCTTCCATACGGTCCTCCCGCCTCGGTTGTAGTTCGAAGCTTGTTCTCCTAGCACAACGTAAGCGGTCGAGAACTTCCACCCCCCGGCGTTCCTGGGTTCCAGCCAGACGACGAACAGCTCGCCTGACGCGATGCACAGCCGTTTTGTTCTGCTGTGCTTTCCAGCCCCGGGTGGGAACTCCCAGCATTGAGTGTTTGGCACTTCGCCTCGAAGAATGGGGCCGATCCACGCAATCCGGGCCACCCGGTCGCGTGCGATCACATTCTTGGCGAACTGACGACGGTATCGGTCTGTGGTGGTGAAGAAGGCGTGATCGAAGCGATCTTCGAAGAAAACGACCTCTGAGCCATCGTAGGCCGTCAGCGAACCTCGACTGCCGTTGCACAGGTACAGGCGCGCATACTCGGTCCGTCCGAGCGTCTCGATCGCGCCATCGGTCAGCCCGGTCAGATCCAGCAGAAGCGCATTCAAGTCGGCAGGCAATAGACACGGTCCTCACTGGAGATCGATCTTGAAAACGTTGAACTTCGATATCGCCGGGCTCGCCGAGGCGATCTTCAGGGTCGACTGGCCGCGGTGTCTGGCGATGTGATCGCACAATTGAGCTTTGGCGCTTCCAGCTTTGGCGCTTCCGCACCAAGCCGAAGCGACGGCGCCAGTCAGCAGGTCGCAGAGCTGGGCGAGCGGGGTCTCACCCGAGTCGATCACCGTCAGATCCAGGATCTTCGCTTCACCCTTGAGCTTGCG
>Ga0209581_1005095_pt1 | contig 10208 bp, 9 predicted proteins | sample Coa_R2_FD_187160 | JGI IMG/M metagenome (GOLD analysis project Ga0209581, IMG submission 187160) | Surface soil microbial communities from Centralia Pennsylvania, which are recovering from an underground coalmine fire - Coalmine... | ecosystem: Environmental > Terrestrial > Soil > Unclassified ...
ATCGCCATCACGCGCAACACCTCGGACTCGCTCGAAGCCGTGCTCCTCGGCCTCGACCTCCGTGCCGGCGACGAGGTGTTGACGACGACGCAGGACTACCCGCGTATGCTCACCACTCTGCGCCAGCGTGAGCGGCGCGACGGCATAGTCCTGAAGACGTTTAAAATTCCGATCCCGCCGAAAGACCCTTCCGAGATCACCGCGGCCTACGAGGCGAACATCACGCCGCGCACGCGCGTCATACTCGTCTCGCACGTCGTCAACATCACGGGGCAGATAACTCCGGTGCGCGAGGTCTGCGAGCTTGCGCGCCGCCGCGGCATCGAGACGGTCGTTGACGGCGCGCACTCGCTCGCACACTTTCAGTTCAAGCGCGACGACTTGGGTTGCGACTACTTCGGCACAAGCCTCCACAAGTGGCTGCACGCGCCGAAGGGCACTGGCCTGCTCTACGTCCGCAAAGACAAGATCAAAAACGTCTGGCCGCTCTTCGCCGCCGAGAAGAGTCAGGACGCCGACATCCGCAAGTTCGAGGAGACGGGCACGCGCTCCGCAGCGCCGCGCCTGGCAATCGGCGAGGCGCTGCTCTTCCACCAGGGCGTCGGCCCCGCGCGCAAGGAGGCGCGGCTGCGCCACCTCGCGCGCCACTGGATGAACCAACTCAAGGACGAGCCGGGCGTGCGCTTCAACACCTCGTTCGACGACCGACAGTCGTGCGCCATCGCCAACGTCCAGGTCGCGGACACAGACCCCGACGCCGTCTGCGCGCACCTGATGAGCCGCCACAAAATCTACGCCACGCCCATCGTCCACGAAGAGTTCAAAGGCGTGCGCGTCACGCCGAGCGTTTACACGACGCTCGAAGAACTCGACCGCTTCTGCGACGCGATGCGGACGATTGCGAGGAAGGGACTGCCGAAGGCATGAAGCCACAGAAAACCGACGGAGTCGGCATCAGAGTGTAGTCCACGGCGCGAACAGTGGGCTACATTCTATCGCCCCTGACGGGGCTTAAGAATTCGTCTTGCCAAAATCAGCCGCGTCGCCTATCCTTGTCTCACTCGTAAGGTGACACCAGTGATTGTGATGAGACGCATCATTCCCATCGAGCTGGCCTAACTGGGCCGGCCACCGCCGAACGGTCTTCCCGTTTCCTTCTCATTTCCATTTCGGAAAGCGGCTATCCGACCAACTACGGGTCGAAGGGTGTATGCGTCATGACCAATCTCGGAATAGAAGTCCGCAACCTTTGTAAATCCTTCCGCAAGCGCAAAGGCGTCATGCGCGCCCGCTCGTCCGTCACGCACGCGCTGCGCGACGTTTCGTTCGAGGTGCGCTTGGGCGAGACCTACGGGCTGCTCGGCCCGAACGGTTCGGGCAAGTCAACGCTCATCCGCGTGCTGGCGACTTTGCTCCTGCCCGACGCCGGGAGCGTGCGACTGCTCGGCCACCGCGTGCCGGGCGAGGAGGCGGAGGTGCGTCGCAAGATCGGGCGCGTGAGCGTTGACGCGGCGTTCTACAAGAAGCTTTCGGCGCGCGAGAACCTTCTCTACTCGGCCTTCCTCTACGGCATGGAGAAGCACGAGGCCGAGCGCCGCGCGCTTGAGATTCTCGAAGCGCTCGGACTCGAAGGCGAGAAGTTCACAGACCCGCTCGAAGAGATGAGCCGGGGGATGCAGCAGAAGGTCGCCATCACGCGCGCGCTGCTGGTCAACCCGCCGCTACTTCTTTTGGATGAGCCGACGACGGGACTCGACCCGAAGAGCCGCCGCGACGTGCAGACGTTCCTCGAACGCGTGCGGCGCGAGAACGGGACGACGATTCTGCTGACCTCGCACGACATGGCCGAGACCGAGCGCCTTTGCTCGCGCATCGGCTTCATCGCGCACGGTCGTTTGATCGCCGAAGGCACGGCGGACGAGTTGAAGCGACGCTCGAACGCGGACTCGCTCGACGACGCGTTCATCGCGCTCGCGGGCGAGAAACTCGAAAACGAGAACAACGCCAACGGTAACGCGGACGACGCGACGATGACGGCGAAGGTTTAAGGTTCAAGACCTCTGTGACCTCTGTGAAATCCTCTGCGGCCTTTGTGGTTAAGAACGTCTGACTCAACCACGGAGGCCACAAAGGTATTCACGAAGGGCACAGAGGGAAACAGGTGAGTTATGGAACAGGTGTTGAGACAGACTTGGGCGTTCGTCTTCCGCGACTTCCACCTGACGCGGCGCTATTTCTCGTGGGTGGTCGTCTTCACGTTCTACGCGGTGGTGAACTCGGCGACGGTCGTGCTGATCGGCGTCGCGATGAACGACCGCAGGCTGACGTTGACGCTCTTGGTCGGCGTGATGCTGTGGGGGATGCTGTCGGTCGTCTTTCAGGAGATCGCGAACTCGATCACCTACGAGCGCTGGGAGGGCACGCTCGAATACACGTTCATGGCCCCGGTCTCGCGCATGATTCACCTGGCGGGCGTGAGCCTCTTCTCGACGGCCTACGCCGTCGTGCGCGCCGGCATCGTCGTCGCGGGGATGCTCCTGTTCGTTGACATTGATTTGTCGCGCGCGAATTGGGCGGGGCTGGCCGTCGTGCTCGCGGTGTCATCCGCCGCGTTCATCGGCCTCGGTCTGATCGCGGCGACGCTTCCGGTCTTCTCGCCGGAGCGCGGCGCTGAGGCGACGAACATCTTTCAGGGGATTCTGCTGCTCGTCTCAGGAGTCTATTACCCGGTGGAAGTTCTGCCGCGCTGGCTCCAGCCGCTCTCGGTCGTCTCGCCCGCGACCTACGCTCTGACGGCGAGCCGCAAGCTCATCGGCATCGGCGACGCGGGGCAGTTGACTGCGGGCGCGCCGCTCTCGGCGTGCGCTTATGAGTTGTGCGTGCTGACGCTGATGGGGGCGGCGCTGATACCGCTCGGCCTCTTCGTCTTCGGTCGCGTCGAGCGCTGGGCGAAGCGGACGGGCAAGCTGAAGCGGACGGGGTGAGGCGATTTCGGATTTCGGATTTTAGATTGCGGGTTGGTGGGAGCTGTCGGCGCGTCGGGCGTTTGATAGGTTGGCGCAGGCTTCGGCTAGGGGCAACTTACCAATCCGCATTCCGCGTTCCGCATTTCATGCGAGGCTTCGCCGAGCGCGATGATCTCGTCGGCGACCTCGATGATCTGGGCCATCGAGAAGGGCTTGGACATGAGCCAGTTGACGCGCGCCGCCTCCCTCTGCGAGTCGGCGACCGCCTCGCCCCAGCCCGTGATGACCGCGAGCGGGATGCTCGCGTCGCGCTCGCGGACGGCGCGCGCCAGTTCCCAGCCGCTCATGCCGGGCATCCCGATGTCGGTGAAGACGGCGTCGAACCTCCCGGCGTCGAAGAGCGCGAGCGCCTCGCGCCCCGACGCGGCCTGCGCCGTCTCGCAGCCCGCGTCTTCCAAAATCTCGCACAGCAGTTCGCGCACCGTCACCTCGTCGTCAACGACAAGAACCTTTGCCATCTTCATCCTCCGAAACTTTCTGCCATCGGGCGCGTCGCCGTCGGCTGCAAGCTCGCCCCGCGGCACGTAGGCCGCGGGCAGTTTGATCCTGAAGGTCGTGCCGCGCCCGACCTCCGACTCGACCTCAATCGTGCCGCCGTGGCGGCTGACGACGCCGTAGCTGACGGAGAGTCCGAGTCCCATCCCGCGCACGCCCTTCGTCGTGAAGAACGGGTCGAAGACGCGCGCGCGCACCTCGTCGGCCATCCCCTCGCCCGTGTCACACACCTCGACGACGGCGAAGCCTTCGGCGTCCGCGGACGCGAGGCGCAGGACGCCGCCGCGCGGCATCGCGTCAACGGCGTTGAAGACCATGTTGACGAGAACGTCGCGAAGCTCGGCGTCGTCGCCGGAGACGAAGGCGCGCGAGTCGCTTTGAAGTTCCAGCGTGATATAGACGCCCGCCGCCTCCGCCGCGTCCTTCCAGCGCGGGCGCGTGATCTCGCTCACGTCCGAGAGCAGCCGCGCGACGGAGACGGGCCGGAAGTCCTGATCCTTTCGCTGCCGCGCGAAGTCCTGTATGCGGCGGACGGTCTGCGCGCCGTCCTGCGCCGAGCGGACGATGATCTCAAGCCCGCGCCTCATCTTCGGGTCGGAGGTCTGCGTCTGCATCAGCTCGGCGCGCGCGAGGATGGCGGCGAGCGTGTTGTTGAAGTTGTGCGCGACGCCGGAGGCGAGCACTCCGAGCGCGGAGAGTTTTTCGACCTGCGTGAACTGCTCGCGGATGCGCTCCTGCTCGGCGATGTAGCGCGAAAGCTCCTCGACGTGCTGCTGCGCTTCTTCGGCGCGCTCGTGCGAGGCCTTCATGTTGCGCAGGTAGGTGAGGTACGTGAGATAGGCGAAGGCGGCGACGGGCAGGACGCCGACGACCATGTAGAAGCCGAAGGCGTCAACCGTCTTCGCGACGATGCCGGCGAGCGACGCGGCGGCGACGAAGTTCAGCGAAGTCCAGAGGTACGTGCCGCGCCAGACCTGCCACAAAGTCCTGCCGACCCGCAGCGCCTCGTACGCGGCGGCGAGGCCGGAGTTGACCGAGTAGTGGACGACGGCGAGGACGGCGAGCGCGCCGAGGTACTGCGGCGAGAAGCCGCCGCGCGCGAGCCGGGTGACGCCGCCGAAGCAGAACTCCAGCGCGCCCGCCGCGAGGAAGATCGAGAGGGGCATCACGCCGACGTTGAAGAGGTAGGTCAGCGGCTTGCGGCTGAAGCGCGCGGTCGTGAAGAGCGCTTCGGCTGCGGCGAGCAGAACCGCGGCCTCGCCCCCGTAGAGCAGCAGCGTGAGGAAGAGGAAGAAGTCCGAGAGCGTCACCTCGAACTTGACGCGCGGGATGCTGACGCTGAGGCGCGAGCCGACGGCGAGCGTGAGGGCGAACAGGACGACGAAGGAGAGGCCGAGCGACGCGGCGTCGAGGCGCGCGGCGGCCCACGCGCAGGCGGCGGCCCCCGCCGCGGCAGTCGCGTATATGAAGAGCCTTCTGAATCTCAGCCTGTCTTTCATCTGCTGGCGGGAGCGCTGTCCGCTCGGCGTCGGCGAAGCTTCCGCGCGGCTTCGCCTGCGAGGGCGTTTCGGGTCGCGAGGTTTGCGGACACGTCCTCCGGCGACGCGTGCGCGGCGGACGTGCGGACGAAACGCCCGCCCGAATCGGGACGCGCGAGGGCATAACGCCTCAAACGCACGCACGCCCTCGCCGGAAACGCGCGCCCCACAGCCCTTTTGCACGGCTCATGCCGCGCGCCGGTCTGAAGCATGAGGCGACGACCGTCCCGCGCCCGCGCGTTGCCGCCGCCGCGTCGCCGCCGCGCCGGTCGCGGGAGTCCGCGCCTTCGATTCTTTCTACTTTCGTTTCGAGTTCAGTCGTGAGGCGATGACTTTCGCGGCGGTCGCGCCCGCGCCCACAGCGCCGCTGACGGTGGGCGCGAGCTGGTTCGAGATGTCGCCGACGGCGAAGACCATCTCGACGCTCGTCTCCTGCTCGCCGCTCGTGACCACGTAGCCGCGCTCGTCCGCGTGAAGTTGATCGCGGAAGAGTTCGCTGTTCGGCTCGACGCCGACGCGTATGAGGACGCCGCGCACGGCCACGCGGAAAGGCTTGAACGCGCCCGCGCGGAGGACCTCCGCCGCCTCGACGCGCTCCGAGCCGAGAATGCTTTGCAGCGTCGCTTCGGTGAAGACCGTGATGCGGTGATCATCGCGCACGCGCTCGGCGAACTCCTCGCGCGCGGAAAGTTTTTTGCCGCGGTGGACGAGCGTGACCGTGGGACAGACTTCGGCGAGCGTCAGAGCGTTCTCCGCGGCGGCGTCGCCGCCGCCGACGACGAGCACGTCCTCGCCCGCCACTGTGTCGCGGTCGCGCGTGCCCGACTCCAACACGCCGCGACCGGCGAACTCCTCCTCGCCCGGAACGCCGAGCTTGCGTCGGCGCACGCCCGTCGCGATGACGAGGGCCAGCGACTGAAGCTCCTCGCCGCTCCGCAGGCGCACGCGCTTCGCGCGCAGGTCAACGCTCTCGATCTCGGCCTCAGTCCACAGGTCGAACTCCCTCTCCTCGACCTGCGCGGCAAACCTGTCTCGCAACTCGCGCCCGCCGCTCGTCTCGACGCCGAGGTGATTCCGAATCGGGTTATAGACGCGGAGCAACTGCCCGCCGACTTCCTGTTCACGCTCGATCACAAGCGTGTCCAATCCCAACTCGTCGCACCACAGCGCCGCCGACAATCCCGCCGCGCCCGCGCCGATGATGATTACGTCGTGCATGAAAGTTCGGCCTTCGACAGTCCGTTTTTATCCCGCCGCCGGTCGCGACTGCTGTGCTGATGAAGCCCAGTCCCACGCGGCCTTCGCGATGCGCGCGATGACGGCCTCGCGCGTGGCCTCGTCGGCCCTGGAGTCGGAGACGAAGACGGCGACTGCGAGGTGTCTGCCGTCGGGCAGCGTGACGATGCCGATGTCGTTGGTCGCGGAAGTGACTCCATCGCGCGTGCCGCCCGTGCCGGTCTTGTGCGCGACGATGGTGCCCGCGGGCAGTTGACCTTTCAGACGCTTCGCGCCGGGGATTGATTCGGTCGTCAGCTTCAGCACGAGCGCACGGCTCTCCGCCGACAGGCCGCGCCCCGCTTGCAGCGCGGCGAGGAGCGAGACCGCGCCCTCCGGCGTCGCCCAGTTCTCGTACTGCGTCTGCCAGTCGCGCCCGATCTCCTTCTCCGAGTTGACGACGTTGATACCTTTGACGTTGATCTCGTTCAGAAACGCCATCACGCCTTGCGCGCCGCCCGCCAGGTTCAGCAGCACGTCGCTCGCCGTGCCGTCGCTTTCGGAGACGGCGTAGCGCAGCAGCTCCGCGACGGAAAGCTCCGCGCCCTGCGGATACTTGTCGCGGATGGGGCTGTACTGCCCCTGCCTGACGAAGTCGCTCCGCTCGACCTTGACCACTTGATCAAGTTTCAACTCGTCCCTGTCCACGCGCCGCAGCACCGCCATCGCAATCGGCAGCTTGTAAACGCTCTGCATCGGGAAATGTTCGCCGCCGCCCAGGTCAGCCGACTCGCCCGACTCCAGAAGCATGACGGCTGCGCCGACGCGTCCCCTCGCGTCCGGCGCGATCTTCTCGAACTCGCCGCGCAACCCCGCGAGCGAGAGCGCAGCCGCAGCCGCGCACAAGATTAATCTGTGAATCATTTCGGTAAAGTTCGTGACCGTTTTTCAGGAAGCGCGTTTTTAGCGCTCTAAGTTTTCCGCCCGCGGGCTTCGGCCCACGGCAATTCTTCGGCTATGACGACGACTACTCGTCAAGCGTTAACCAAGCCTGGCCGCGGACTGCTTCGTCAACGCGGCGCGAAGCTCCGCGGCGACCGCGTCAGGCTCAAGACGCGAGGCGGCGGGCGTGCCGCTCGCGTCGAGGAACTTGACGGCGGAAGTCAACTCGCCCCTGTCCGCCTTCCAAGTGCCTGTGCCGCCGCCTTCGAGTTCGTTCATGCGCTCGACGAACGCGCCGAGGTCGGCGCGAGCGATGCGCGGGCGCACGACCGTCACGGCCCAGGAGTAGTAAGGGTAGTCAACGCGGTAGCTCCAACCTTCTTCGAGCGGCGTCGCGACGAGGAAGACGCGCCCGCGCGCGTTGTGCGCGATGGCCGTGAAGGGCGCGGCGTGGCGCGCCGGGTCGAAACCCGACGGGCCGTAGATGTCGCGCGCGAGCGTGACGAGCGACAGCCCCGACTCCGCGTCTTCGAAGACGCGCGAGCGACCCGCTTTGAAGCTCTCAAGTGCTGACTCGACGCGTGCCCACTCGTCGCGCCAGAGAGGTTCGTAGTCGTCGGTGCGCGTGAGCAAGGCTTCGACTTCGGGCAGGACGAGTTCGTAAGCGCGCCGCTCGTCAACTTCGCCTCCGCCCGCGAGGCTCCGCGCGAGCGGCGACGCGACGCCTTCCGCCGCCGGGTTGTCGCCGCCCTGAATCGCGATGCTCGCGCGCACCGCGTCCGCGTTCGGGAACTCCGAGAAGTCCCCGGCCTCCGCGGCGGCGGTCAACTCGGATTTCAGTTCGAGCGCGCGCACGCCCGCGAGCAGAGTCCAGACCGACAGCGCGCCGTCGGTGTCGAAGTGGTTGTTGGTGACGAGTTCGATGCCGCGCGTGAACTCTGCGCGGCGGGGCGAGGCGACGAGGTTCAGGGCGATCTCGGTCGAGGTGTCCGCGCGAAGCTCGTCGGGCGTCTCGTTACCATTCCAGTGTGAGAAGTGGACTGCGTTCTCGACCGTGCCGTCAACCGAGAGCTTCGGCACGTCGGCCAGGCTCTCGTCGTAGAACTCGAAGCGCATTTCGTCAAGGCATCCTTTCGTCGGCTCTTTCGTTCGCGCGAAGTGTATCGCAAAAGTGGAGTGATAGAAATCGGTCGCTTCGGGCGCGCGAGAAAGTTCGTCCGCGCGCGGGGCGCGTGCGTCTAAGAAATCGTGGTGGCCGAAGCGGGCTGCATCGCCCCAGCGGCGCGACGCACGGAGGGTCTTCCAGCGCCCGCTCGCGGGAGAGGTGCGTCTCTCCTCCGGGACTTCGGCAGACTCGGCGAGAGTTTGTTCGCGCGAGCGCCGACGACGGTATCGCGCGACTGAACCGAAATCTTTGAGAAGGGAGAACCGAAAATGTTTGGAAAGTCTTTGACGAAAATCATTCCGCTGTCGGCGCTCGCGCTTGTCTCGTGCCTGACGGCTGGGGCGCAGGGCGCGACCGCTCAGCAGTGCGACACCTGCCAGGATCGAAGGGACATCCGCCACGACACGCGCGACATACGTCACGACCGCCGCGACGTGCGGCGCGACGTGCGCGACCGTCGCGCCGACTACCGCGACCTGCGCGAAGACAGGCGTGAGGGCGAGTCGAAGGCGGACATCCGCGCCGACCGCCGCGACATCGCGCGCGACACCCGCGACATCCGCCACGACCGCCGCGACCTCAACTTCGACCGCCGCGACCGCCGCGCCGACCGCCGCGACATCCGCCACGACCGCCACGGTCGCTGAACCCTGACGCCCTCCTGCGTCAGCGAAGAAGAGGGACGAACGCACGCGCGCATCGCCCCTCTTCTTCTTTAATGATGAGTGATGAATCGAAGGCAAGCTCTTAATTCATCACTCATCACTCCGCATTCATCATTCCGATATTGATTCCTTCGATCCGAAGGTGCGGGCTGAGGCGCGTGATGACCATGCCTTCGCGCACGTCGAAGCGGCAGGCGAGCGCTGTTCTGTCCTGCGCCTCGGTCTGCCCCGCGTCGTGATACCAGAACTGGCAGTTGGCGCAGTCGCCGTTCCAGCAGAAGTCGCCGTAGGAGATCGTCTCCAGGGAGAGGAACTGGAAGCAGCGCAGCAGCCGGTTGCGCTCCGGCACCTCGACGCGCCGGCCCAAGACCTCAATCGCGACGAGCTTCTCGTATGGGTCTAAAAGGTCGCTCTCGAACACTCTCTTTGCGAACCTCTCCGCCGCGGTCTAAGGCAAACTCACCTTGTCGTAAACTTCATTCAAAGCGAGCCTGCACAGAATCGAACTGAGTTCGACGACATCTTCCGTCGAGTGATAATCCGACAGGAGCCACCGACCGTCGGGCTGCTTCACGTACTGCTCGACTCTGCATTCGTCCTGCGAGACGAGCAGGTATTCGGCCAGCGACTCAGTCGTGCGATAGAAGCCGAACTTCTTCCCGCGGTCGTACCGCTCGGCGGATTCCGATAACACCTCGACGATGAGCGTCGGGTTGAGGAGCGTGTCCAAATAGTCGTCTTCAAACTCAGGCTCGCCGCAGACGACGACCACATCCGGGTAAGTGTAAAGGCGTGTCGAAGGGACTCGGACACGCATATCACTGACATACCTCTCGCAACGGCGTCCCTTCAACTGCCGTCCTATCTCGTCTGAGATATTGGCCGCAATCAGATTATGACGGCGGCTCGCGCCGGTCATCGCGACCACCTCGCCGTCAATGTACTCGCTCTTGTACTCGGCCTTGCGCTCGAAAGCCAGATACTCTTCGGGCGTCAGGTGAGCCGTCGGCTGACTGGACATTGAAAACCTCCAACCGTGGGCGCGAGCATCCTACACCGAACGCGCCGACTTTTGAACTCCGCACGCTCGCGCCGGATGCTTCTCAACGGCGGCTGGCCTGCGTTACACTGAAAGAAAACAAAGGGGAGGTGAGACAGGCGT
>Ga0209581_1005101_pt1 | contig 10202 bp, 8 predicted proteins | sample Coa_R2_FD_187160 | JGI IMG/M metagenome (GOLD analysis project Ga0209581, IMG submission 187160) | Surface soil microbial communities from Centralia Pennsylvania, which are recovering from an underground coalmine fire - Coalmine... | ecosystem: Environmental > Terrestrial > Soil > Unclassified ...
TTGCAGCCAGAAGCCCAACGTGCTCTTGCTTCTCGCCGCGATGGAGAAGCTCTTGCTCGATGCCGGCGTGCGCGTTCCCGCCGGCGCGGGAGTCGCCGCCGCCGTCAAAAGCTACTGCGAAGCGGAGTCCCCCGTCGCTGCTGCCCGGTAAACGAGCAGGTCGGTGGAATATAGGAAGGGCTCTGCTGCTCGCCGCCGGCAGACCCTAAAGAGAATTTAATGGAGCGAGCACAAGGAGACGCATGACCTCACGTCCCGTTCTTGCCAACGTTGGCGCCATGAGCCAGTTCATTGGCCCTTTTGAAGTCGAATCCAAGCTCAGCGGCAAAATCTATCAGTGCCGCTTCTCTTATCTCTGGAACGCCATCGCCACGCGCCACAGCGACACCATCGACGCGAAATTCTTCGTCGACGGCCAGGCCCTGGTCGTCGGCCTCGCGCACACCGCCTTCGTCAAGTTCCGCGAAAAGGCCGGACGCGACCTCACCGACCGCGAAGCCAGCTTCATCGCCGCCGAATATCTCCGCGAACGCCTCGAAGATGAAGACGAGCGCCCCCTCTACGACGTTTCCCACGACGATGTCCTTCGCCTCATCGAACAGATCGGCATCAAGTGACCGCTCGCGATTTCGGGACAAATCAGGTCTAACTAATCGCTCGGCTCCGCGTGGAACGCCTCCAGCTCCGGATGCCGCAGCCCGTCCCGCTTGATGAAGTACATCACCAGGAGCATCAGCAGCGCTCCGCCCACCATCACCGCCACGGCAATCTGCATCCCCAATTGCAAATCGCGCAGATCGGAAATCCGTCCGATCACCTGCGGCCCCAGCGCGCCCACCAGTTGCGTCACGAACATGTACACCCCGATCGAAGTTGCGTGCGCTCGCCGCGGCATCATGTCGTGAATCACCGCCGTCACCGGCCCGTGATACCACGACATGAAAAATCCCGAAATGAACAGCCCCGCCAGCACGGTGTGTTTTTCATCCGATTGAATCGCCATCAGCAAAAACGGCGCCGCCAGCAAAAACGCCCCGACAATTGCCGCGATTCGCCCGTAAGCAAATCGCCTTTGCAGGCGGTCCGCCACATACCCCCCCAAAAGCACTCCTGCCACCAGCGAGCAGAGCGCGATCAGCGCCAGCGAAACCGCCGCCTCGCGCAAGCTGAAATCCTTGTAATTCACCGCAAAGTCGATCCCCCACGTCAGCAGCGACACGCTCGAAAACGTGATGAAAATTCCCGCCGCGATCATGGAAAGAAACGCCGGCACGCGCAGCAGCCGCCCGAGCGGCACAACTTCCGACCGCGGCCCGCGCGGCGGCTCCTCCAGCCACAGCACCGCCAGCCCGGGAAACAGTCCGGCGATCGCCACGATGAAAAACGCGTGCTGCCATCCGCGATAGGCGCCCATGATGCCGCCGAGCGCCAGCCCAGACGCGCCGCCCAGCAGCATTCCCGCCGCGAAAATCGCCTGCGCAAGCGCCCTTCGCTCCTGCGGAAATCCTCCGGAAATCATGGATTGCGCCGCCGGCGCGTACGCCGCCTCTCCGATTCCTACCAGCGCGCGCGCTACCAGCAGCGCCGCGAACGATCCCGCCAGCCCGCTCGCGAACGTTGCGCAGCTCCAAAACAAGATTCCACCCGCGATGATGTACTTCCGGCTCAGCCGGTCCGCCAGAAATCCGAACGGCACGCTGGCCACCGCGAGCACCACCAGCAAACCCGTCTGCAGCGCGCCAAGCCGCGCGTCGCTGATCCCCAGGTGTTCCCGCAGCAGCGGCACGAGCGGCACCAGCACCTGCCGGTCCGCGAAGTTCACAAAATTGATTAAGGCAAGTACCGTGAGCAGCCGGAACTGGTAGGACGTGAGTGCGCTGGGCTTGGAGGCCATGCCGTTGTGGTTGGGTTTCGCGCGACCTTGTTCTTCCGGGAACGCCCGAACCTATGACAGGATTATATACCGCCGATGAAATCCGCTCCCCGAACCACCACCACCAGCGACCGCCTGACCACCGTCCTTTCTTACGGCGCGCTCATCCTCCTGGGCGTTGCCACCTATCTCATCCTCGCGCCGTTTCTCGTTCCTCTCGCCTGGTCGGCCATCTTTGCCATCTTCTTCTACCCGTTGCACAAGGCCCTGGCTCGCCGCTTCAAGCCCACTCTCGCTGCGCTCCTCAGCACCTTGCTGGTCACGTTTCTTCTCATCGTGCCCGCCCTCTTGGTGCTCTTTTACACCACCCGCGAAGCTCTCGATGCCGCCAGCCGCTTGCAAAACGCTCTCCTCAAGCCCGAGTCGAACCTTCCCTCCCACGCCGTCGAATGGCTCCGCGCGCACCTTCCCGCTTCCCTTCAGGACATGGATTTCTACACCCCCTTCCGCCAGGGCACGGAGAAAATCGCCGCCTACGTCGCGGGAAAACTCGGCGCTTTGCTCAAAAACCTCTTCTCCTTCTTCGTGGATCTCTTCATCGTCATCTTTTCGCTCTTCTTCATGTTTCGCGATGGAGAAAGCATCGTCCACGGCGCAGGCCATTTGATGCCCTTTGACGCGCCCATCCAGGAAGACGTGATGCGCGAATCGCGCGAACTCATCTTCGCGAGCGTCGCCGTCGGCCTCCTCGTCGCCGCGGTTCAGGGCGCGCTCGGCGGCTTGGCCTTCGCCGTCACGGGGATCCCCACGCCTCTCTTCTGGGGCGTCGTCATGGGTTTCTTCTCTCTCGTGCCCGTCGTCGGTTCCGCGCTCATCTGGGTTCCCGCGGCTCTCTGGCTCGGCTTTTCGGGACACTGGGGCAAGGCCATCGTCGTCGTGGCTATCTGCGGCGGCGTCGCCGGCGTTGCGGACAACATCATTCGCCCGCTTCTCCTCCGCAACCGCACCCGCCTTAACGAGCTTCTTCTCTTTCTCAGCGTCATCGGCGGCCTTCAGGTCTTCGGTCTTCTCGGCTTGGTCATCGGACCGGCCATCATCGCCGCGGCCCTCGGCGTCTTCCGCGTGTACATGGACTACCGCGATCAGCAGCGCGCCGCCGGTGCGTAACGCTCTGCGAAACGCCTCCCCCGAAAATGCGTTCACCCGCCTGCGGCTGTGCTAGAGTACCCCGCTTGTATGACGGACGCTCTCAAGAATTCGCCGGTCCGCGCCGGACTCCCGCCGGAAAAACTCCGCTGGCGCTGCGATTCCGCTCGCCTGCCTTTTGAAACCACCGCGCAGGCCGAGCCTCGCGAAGGTTTCGTCGGACAGGAGCGCGCCCTCCGCGCCCTCAAGATGGGCGTCGAGCTTTCCGCTCCCGGCTACAACATCTTCGTCTGCGGCCTCGCCGGCACCAGCCGCGGCGGCACCATCGCCCGCATGATCGAGGAGCTGCGCCCTGCCACCAAGGAATCCCCCGACCGCTGCTACGTCAACAACTTCAAGGTCACCGATCGCCCGCGCCTGCTCACTCTTCCGCGCGGCCAGGCCAACAGCTTCAAAAAGGACATGCAGGCCGGCATCGACTTTCTGCGCCGCCGCATTCCCCAGGTTTTCGAAGGCGAGCCTTTCCAGCGCCAGAAAGGCCGCATCGTCGAGCGCTTCACCGCGCGCGAAAAAGAGCTCATGGACGATTTCACGCGCAAAATCGCCCGCGAACAGTTCGCGCTCGGCCACATGCAGGTCGGCGCCGTCGCGCTCCCGGAAATTTTCCCCGTCCTCGAAGGTCAGATGGTGCCCATCGAGGACATCTCCAAAATGGTGCACGAAGGCAAGCTCGATTCGCCGGTCGCCGAGGAAATCGAGCGCAAATACGAGCAGTTCCGACAGGAATTCACCGTCGTGTACCGCAAAACCCTCACCCTCTCCCGTGAGCTCGCCAGCGAATTGAGCTACCTCGAGCAGGAAGCCGCTTCGGTCCTCGTGGACGGCGTCATCGAGGAACTCAAGGAAAAGTACCCGGGCAACAGCGTCGCGGAATATCTCGAGGAAGTCCGTCACCACGTCCTCGACAATCTCGATCCCTTCAAGGAACGCGAAGGCGAAAGCGAGGAGCCTGCAGGCGAAAACCCCGAAGGCACGCCCAAATCTCCCCCGCAGGAGCGCGATCCCTTCCGCGTGTACGGCGTCAATGTGATCCTCTCGCACGACGACGAAAACGGTCCGCCCGTCATTTTTGAAACCACCCCCACCTACGCCAATCTCTTCGGCACCATCCAGCGCGCCTACGACGCGCGCGGCGGCTGGACCAGCGATTTCATGGATCTTCGCGGCGGCTCGCTTCTGCGCGCCGACGGCGGCTATCTCATCATGTATTCCTTCGAGGCGCTCTCCGAGCAGGGCGTTTGGCGCGCGCTCAAGCGCACCCTCAATCACGGCCGGCTCGAAATTCAGCCCCCGGAAATGTTCTATCCCTTCGGCATCACCGCCATGAAGCCGGAGCCCGTGCAGATCAACGTGAAAGTGATTCTGATCGGCGACCGCGATCTCTACGAACTCCTCTACGAATACGAGGAGGACTTCCGCAAGATCTTCAAGGTGCGCGTTGAATTCGACGAAGAGATGCATATGAGCGATTCGGTCATCGCCGAATACGCCGGCCGCTTGCGCGCCCTCTCCGAAAAGGAAGGTCTGCTGCCGTTCGACCGCGGCGCGTTCGCCGCCATGCTCGAACACGGCGTCCGCAAGGCCGGCCGCCGCAACAAGGTCACCGCCCGCTTCGTGGACATCGCCGATCTCGCGCGCGAGGCCAATTACGCCGCCAAAGCCGCCAATGAGAACGTCGTTCGTGCGGCGCACGTCCGCGCGGCGCTTTCTTCAAAAATCGAGCGCCACAACCTGATCGAAACGCGCATCCGCGAAATGATCGATGAAGGCACCCTTCTCGTTGACCTCTCCGGAACCCGCGTCGGCCAGGTGAACGGCTTGAGCGTGCTCGAAATCGGCGGCTACTCCTTTGGCAAGCCCGTGCGCATCACTGCCACCGCCGCCCTCGGCAAAGCCGGCCTCATCAACATCGAGCGCGAATCGAATCTCAGCGGAAAATTTCATGACAAGGGCGTGCATATCATCGCCGGCTACCTGCGCAGCCGCTTCGCGCAGGATAAGCCGCTTTCCCTCGCCGCCAGCATCTGCTTCGAGCAGTCCTACACGGGCGTGGACGGCGACAGCGCCAGCTCCACCGAAATCTACGCCCTCGTCTCCGCGCTCTCCGGCTTGCCGCTCCGCCAGGACGTCGCCGTCACCGGCTCCATGAATCAGCAGGGTGATATTCAGGCCATCGGCGGCGTGAACGAAAAAATCGAAGGCTTCTTCGACGTTTGCCGCATCCGGGGTTTGACCGGAACGCAGGGCGTCATCATTCCCGCTTCGAACGTCGAGGACCTCATGCTCCGCGAGGACGTCGTCGAAGCCGTAGCCGCCGGGAAATTCCGCATCTGGCCCGTCGCCAAAGTCGAGGAAGGCGTTGAGATTCTCACCGGTGCCCCCGCCGGCCGGATGAACGGCGACGGAACCTTCGAGCCCGGCAGCGTTTACGACAAGGTGAACACCCGTCTCAAAGACATGGCCAATACCCTCAAGGAATTCGAGTAGGCCGGCCTGAGGATGCCGTCAATTCTTGCAGAGGCTGTTTGGGTGAGCAGCCGAAGTTCGCCGTCACTTGCGGCGGCATCACTCTGCCGTATCCAGGGTCAGCCAGCGCGGCTGCTGCCGCCTCAAGAGTTGCCCGGCTCCTTCGCGAGCGTCTCCTTCGATCCCGCCGCTTTCCGGTTGTAAACAATCTTCTTCGTTCCGCCTTCGCACGTGCCCACCACTTTTCCTTCCGTCACTTCCTGATCCTTGGGCACGACTTCCAGCGAATAGCCTTTGACGCCCCTTGCGTCCAGCTTCTTCGCGATTTCGGTCTTTAATTCCTCGCAGGGTTTCGGGCCTTGCGCGTAACTCCACGCCGGAACGGCCAACACCGCGGCAACTGCCAATAACACTTTCATTCGGGGATCTCCTTTCCTGGGATTGCGGGCCGAAGCCCACGATACCAAAGAACGCCCGCGACTTTTCCCCGGCCTGTCCTCTTCGTCTCCATTTAGCTAATGCTCGCCTCCGTCCTCCGAGGCATAAACCAAGGATATTGCGCCAATACTGGGTGCCGGGAGTCTCCGTCTTTCCTTCTACTGATCACTTCCCATCGGCGCCAAATACTCTTCGCGATGGCTTACGCTGTACGCATGGCCTTTCACCCGGACTTCAATCGTGTGAGCCTTTCCGTCATGCGCGGGCGGTGCGAATTCCAGATCGTATTCGTGGCGAACCAGTTCCGCGATTTCCGCGTACGCGCGGTCGAAATCTCTCGAAGTCTTCGGCGTGTACACGCGCCCGCCGGTGATTCGAGAGAGCTCTCCCAGCGAAACCGCCGCTTCCGCCAGAATCTTCTTCACCTCGGAATGATCGTCGCGCTGCTGCCGCGAAAGCTTCTGCTTCTTCGGCTGCGCTTGAATCTGCTCCGAAGTCGAAACCGCCAGAATCCGCACCTCGGAAGCGCTCAGTTTCTCCTTCAGGGCTTTCGCATCCGCCGGCGCCGAAGTGTCCACGCCGGAGGTCACCAGCACGATGGTTTTCTTCCCGGCGACGCGTCTCAACGAATCGAGCACCGAACTCAGGCTGGCCGAAAGATTCAAGTCGCCGTAGCCCGAGGCGAAGTTCAAGTCGCGCAGGACGATCCGCGCCGCCGTCTTGTCCGCCGTGAAATCGAGCCGCAATTCCGCCGTGCGTGTGTAGCAAACCACCGCCACGCGATCCGCGGGCGACAGTCGCGTGAGCAGCGCATCCGCGGCGAGAACCAGGTCGTTGCGGAAAAAATAGACCGCCGGGCCGCATTCGATCATCAGCACGATTTGCGCCGGCTCTTCGATGGAGAGAAACCCCGTGAGCGGTTGCGGGGCGCCGTCGTCGAGAAGTTCAAAATCGTCGCGGCGCAGTCCTTCGACGAAACGCTGCTGCGCATCCGTCACGATCACGCCGACGTTCACGCGATCGACGCTGACGCGAATCGGCGGCGCCTGCTGCGGGGCCGGCTCCTGCGCGAAAACTCCGGCAACGCAAAAGAACGCGAAAAGACCGAACCGTGCCGCAATCCGCGCCGCCGCGAAAGCTCTACTCGATCCACCCGTCAAAGTGAAGTCCCTTGCCGTCTTTCCACGAAGCGCTGGTGGTTACATGCAGGTGCCGCGGAATCACCAGCGGGTTGAACTGCAGGAGCCACGCCGGAGGAGGCTCGTTCGGCGCGCTTGCGCCTTCCGTTTCGCGGAACGCCCGGCTCGTCTTCGCCGATTCCGCAATCAACCGGTTCTTCAGCGCCTGCCAGTCGAGCTTCTGAAAATCGAAAAATCCGATGCCCGTCAGCTTTTCCGGAAATTGCGCGCGGGCGGTTTGGAGCGGCGCGGGAAGCGTTGCGGACGCCGTGCGCCGCGCGATCTCCTGCTGCAGCGCGTCGCGCCGGCTCGAAGCAAGAATCAGATTCGGCGTCACCGCGAGATGATAGAAATTCCATTGCATCACGCCGGCTTTGCCTTGGCCGCCGCCCAGCGAGAATTTCACGTACGTCGTGTCGCCCTCGCTCCGCTCCGACGAGATGCGGTCGGAAAGAAGCGTGCGCAGTAGCTTGAGCGTGGCTTCCTTGTTGCGAATGCCGATGAAGTACATCTGCCCTTTCGGATCGAGCGCCGAGCTCGTTTGCAGGGAAGCGAATTCACCGCTGAAGAGATCGAGCGCTTCGGGCAGAGGCATCCCGAGCCGCGTCTGCACCATGCCTTCGACGAGATCGGCCATTCCCTTTTGCCCTTCGGGCGCCGCGGCTTGGAATCCGCGCTTGATCGATTTGTAGAGCGAGAGAAGGCTGAATTGCGTTTCCGTGTAGCTCACCGCTTCGGCCGGCACGTACGCCAGCGATGCGGGCGCAACTTGGCTCTCTTCCCACAAATCGAAGAGCGTGCCGGCTGAGGTATCGCCAAACACCGCGCCGGAAATGCGCGTCCTCGCGCCCTCGAGCGCCACGTGCCCGCAGATGGAGTGAATCGCGTCGAGCCGCAGCGCGTCCAGAACCGTTTGCGCCTGCGCCGCATTGGGATTCGAAGCGGGCACAAGTTCCTTCAGGTCGGGAACGCGCAGGAAAAACTCCAGCATGCCGCCGCCCACCATCGGCTGCGCTTCGCGGAAGGCCGCGGTCTCCGCGAGGGAATTCGCGCGCGGCGATTTGTCCTTGAGCGCTCCCACGATCTCTTCGAACACCGCGGGCTCGCCGGCGCTGATGGCGTACTTTCCGCTTTCCGCCCAGTACGTCGTGGAATCCTTCCGCTCGACCTTCAGCGCGGAAACGCCGGCTAGCGTCACCGCGGAGAGCTTCGGCAACTCCTTTTCCGAAGCGCGCAGGCGCAGAATCGTCTTGGCCAGGAGCTCTTCTTTTCCGCTGCGGTCGTACACGAAAAAGATTCCGTTCCATTTGTGCTCCGCTGATCCCGCCACGGCTTTGCTCGCGCGCGCCGCAGCATGCGAAGGCTCGCCGAAATAGCCGAGCACGAACGGATTTTCGAGAAGCGTCGCAATCTGCGCGATCTCCTCGCGCGTCAGTTGCGGTTTCGCTTTGTCCGCGCTTTGCGCCTTCTGCGAATTGCCGGATTCTTTCGCCGCATCGGGTTTCTCCGCGCTCGCCGCTTTCTGCGAATTGTTCAGGAGGCTTTCCGCCAGCGCGGAGCGCACCGGAGCAAATTCCGGATCGTCCCACAGCGCGAGCAGATGGTTGGCGGCGCGCGCGGAGGCGGGCGGCGATCCCCGCCAGATCAGGTAGAACACGGTATTCGGCGGCAACTGCGCCGGTTCGAGCGGCGCCTGCAGGAGCGTGGCCGCGGGCTGCTGCGGCTGCGCGGGAGCAACCTGCGCCTGAGCCGAAACTCCTACGCTGAAAAGAGTCGAGCAAGAGAAAAGCAGCAGGGTGAAACGAATCGCCTGGTTGCGGAAACGCGATGGGTGACACATGGGATTCTCCGGAGACCGCGCTTCGCGTGGCTCGCAGAAAAGCGGATAAGAAATTCGTGCGGCCTGGCGCGCGTCTAAAGCCAGCGTAACCCGAAGGTACGGCGCGAAAAAGAAAAGAGCGGCGACAGGTTTCCAGAACCGGCTACCTGGCGCCGCGATATTTCTCGTGGAATGGGGCGCGGGCTGCGGGACGCCCGCTATTTCCATCAAATTCGGCTTCGGCTAAAAACCAGCCGCAATGCCCCGAGCAGGATATCCCGCCGGGCTCAGGACGGCTTCGTCGAGGTAGGCGTGGCCGCGGCGGGGGCTGCGGCTCCGCTTTCCTTCGGAGTAGCCAGGTAACCGTTGACCTGGTTCTTGCCGACGTCGAAGACGACGATCTCGTACGGGAACATGCGCGCCGAGCCCTTCACGTAAAACTGCACGGGCTCGCCGGATGTCTTGTCCTTCTTTTCGATGGCGCGGTCGTCCACGTACACGGTCATGGTGTACTTCTGTTTCTTCTGGTCCGTTTTGTTGAGCTTGATCTGAATCGGGCCGACGCGCTGGGCGTTCTTGCTCTTCGGGATGGTGAATTCGAAGTAGTTGCGGTCGCCGCGGCGCTTCAGTTCCTCGAGGTCGTCGTGATTGCGCGCGATCAGGCCGCTCATCACGCCCATGTCTCCCACGGTGTGTTCAAGCTTGCCCTTGGTGGCTTCGAGGTCGCTCTTGGTGTCCGCGAGATCTTTCTTCGTTCCGCCGAGGTCGGTGGCCACGGCGCCGATTTTCTGGTTGCTCTCCTGCTGGACCTGCGTGAGCTGCGAGGTGAGCTTCTGATCGGCGGCGATTTGCTCCTTGCGGATGGCTTCGGCGCGGCTCTTGGCTTGGGCGACTTCGGCGGCGGTCATGCCGACCTTCTGCTGTGTGACGTCCACGACGCCCTTGAGATCGGCGAGACGCGAATTGGCTTGCTCGAGCTGGGCGGAGAGAACCTTGTTCTGCTCCTGCGCCTTGGAAAGATCCTGGGAAAGATGAGAGACCTGGGAGTATCCGAAAAAGCCGAGGGCCCCAACGACGACAAAAAGAACCACGAAGAGCACGGTGATCCAGCGCGGAGTGCCGGTGCTTTCGTAGTGGTACGACTCCTGCGGGTTCGGCACGTTAGGCGAAATGCTCATTCCCCCTCCTCAGAAATGGCCCGCGGCAGAAAGCGGGCTGGCAA
>Ga0209581_1005105_pt1 | contig 10197 bp, 9 predicted proteins | sample Coa_R2_FD_187160 | JGI IMG/M metagenome (GOLD analysis project Ga0209581, IMG submission 187160) | Surface soil microbial communities from Centralia Pennsylvania, which are recovering from an underground coalmine fire - Coalmine... | ecosystem: Environmental > Terrestrial > Soil > Unclassified ...
GTCCCGTTCAGGTGGTCGTCGAACGCCGCGGGGTTGCGCGCGCCGGCCTTCGTCTTCCACGTGGCGAGGAAGGGCGCACGCGCGCCGCCCTTCTCCTGCTGGAGGAAGAACGGGTACAGCAACGCCTCGTAGGGCCGCTGGTCGTCCACCGAGAGCAGCGAGACGGAATCCGCCGTCCGGAACCCCTGGAAGGCGAGGAAGAGGTTGCGCCGCCGGGACGACCGCGGCGAGCGGCCGCTGTCCCCGCTCGTCGGTCTCGAGCGGCACGCAGGCGCCCTGGCGATCCTTGCAGTCCGCGCCGTGCACGACGTAGACGTCGATGCGGTTTCGTGGCGCCGGCCCGGACGCGAAATCGTCGGGCCGCGGCGCGACGGCCTCGGGCGTGATCGCCTGCCACGCCTGCCTCGGCGACGATCGCCCGGAGCCCGGCGTCGGGGTCCTGCGCCAGGTCGCCGCCGCCGCAGGACCACACGACGAAATGGCTCGTCTCCGTGGGCCGCCAGTCGGGCACGGACCCGCCGGGCGCGAACGGGCACTTGACGTCGGCGAGGGACGCTGCCGCCGCCTCGCTCGCATCGACGACGCCGTTGCCGCAGAGCGCCGACCCGCCCGTCGCCCGCGCCGCCTTGAACCGGACCGGCTTGCGTCGCTTCGCTCTCACCGTGCCCCGGGCGGTCCCGCAGGCGGCGCCGGGATCGTGACCGTGAGCTTCACCTTCAACGCGCTCCCGCACCGGGCGAGCTTCGCCTTCACGATCGTCGCCTTCCGCTTCGCCTTGATCCTGCCCGGCCCGGCACACGCGCCGAGCGCGATCGTAGAGCCGGGACCGAGTGTGAAGGTGCTCGCGTCGCTCCCGAGGCGCGCCGCCAGCCGTGCGGCATCGGCCGCGGCGACCGCGAAATCTCCGTCCGCACAGGGCTACGGCGGCTTGCGCTTCGCCGCGACCGTCACGGCCGTGCCGCCCACGGCCATCAGGAGGATGCAAGCGGCGGGGAAGGGCGCGACATTCGTCTTCTCCTCACTCGGGCAAGTCGGCCCCGGCCGCGCGGGCCTGGCGACCACGGGCGCCACGTAGCCCTCGAGGAGCGCCTTGCGGGGATGGCTGGCGCTCAGTTGGCCCATGAAGGGCGGGTGCACCGAATAACCGAGCAGCTCCCGCAGCCGCGCGGGCATCCGGCGCACCACCTCCACCGGCACGCCGAGGATGAAGTTCTCCTGCTGGCGTCGCAGTACTGATGCGAGAACGCGCAGGGTGGGCGGTGGCTCCGGTTGCGGCCGCTGCTGATCGTCGCCCTGTGGCCGGGGAAGCCGACCCGCCAGGTGCTCCCGATGATTCCCTTCGCGCTGTGCTACGCGGCCCGCGGCGTCCGGACGCTCGTGAAGCCCGTCAGCGAGCGGGACGGATGGGGAACGGCGCTCGCGGCCATCTCGGCCCTCGCGGGCGTGAGCGTCGCCGCGCACGTCGTCTATGGCCACCAGCTCCGCGGTCCGGCAGCGGACCGGCCGGTGTTCGTGCAGCTCTTCGACGAGGTCCTCGGTCCGATTCGCCGGGCGCGGGACCACGTGCCCCCCGGGCAACCCGTCGCTGCACCGGATTTGGCGCTCACGTGGACACCGCCTATCTCAACGACCCGCCGATCCCACCCGAGGGCCGGTTCACCACGGTCTACCGCTCGCCCGAGCTGCACCTGCGGGTCCTCGACCTGCATCGCACCTACGACGCGCCGTAAGGCCGCGGATGGACGTCCACTGGCCCTCGCTGCGCTCGACGAGCCGCCGTCAGAGGCCCTCCGGCGCCGCGGAGAAGGCGGCGTCGGCCGTCGCCGGCCCGACGAACCAGTCGCCGCGCGCGATCTCGTCGTCGCGCTGCTCCGGGGTCCAGCCGGCGTGGCCCGCGAACGCGCGCAGGCGCTCGCGGGGCACGCGGCCGTCGAGGGCGCGCTCGAACGCGTCGCGGCTGGTAAGGATGCGGACGTCGCCGAACACCGTGTCGGAGTCGGCCGGCGCCTGCTTCGCGCGCACGAGGGCGAGGAGCGACGTCGGGAGCACGGCCGCGAACTTGATCGCCGTCGGCTGGTTGACGATGACCCCCATGATGCCCGAGTCGTCGCGCGCCACCACCAGCACGACGCTCTCGCCGAAGGTCGGATCCCCGAGCTGCCGGGTGGCGACGAGGAACTTCCCCTTGTCCGGGCGGGGACGCGCGTCGGGCGCGACCGCCCCCGCGGCGAGGATGGCGAGCAGGCAGCACGCCGGCGCCGTCATGACCCGCGGCGACCTAGTCGGCCTGCGGGGCCGTGACAAGGAGGGGCGTTTCCGCCAAGCCGGCGTTGCCTCCCGCGGCCTGCCGCAACTACGATGCAGGCGCGGATCGACGCATGCGCATTTTCCTGGTCGCCGCGGTCCTCGTCGCCGCCGCCCGGTCGGCCGCGCCGCAGACCGTCGAGCGCGTCGCGATCAAGGGCGCGAACGCCGTGATCACCGTGCCCCGGGACTGGAACGGCAGCCTCTTCCTCTACGCGCACGGCTACACGGCCGACGCGCGCATCCTCGCGCCGATCCCCGCCGACGTCGCGCAGGCCGACCCGGTGCTCCTGCCCGGCCTGCTCCCCTTCGTCCCCGCGGGCTACGCCACCGCGGTGACGACCTTCCGCTCGATCGGCTGGGACGTCCGGGACGCGCTCAAGGACATCGAGAACCTCCGCCGCTACTTCGTGAAGAAGCACGGCCCGCCGAGGCACACGTACCTCTGGGGGCACTCCGAGGGCGGCATGATCACGGAGGCGGTTATCGAGTACTTTCCCCACACCTACGACGGCGCGGCGCCGATGTGCGGCACGGGCGCCGGCGCGCGCCGGCTCTTCGACGAGGAGTACGACCTGCGCGTGCTCTTCGAGTACGCCTGCCGCGACGTGCCCGACGCGCGCTTCGTGTGCGGGCTGTGCACCGACGGGCGCACGCGCTGCTTCGACGACGCCGACTGCCCCCCGGGCGAGACCTGTGCCGCGACCGAGACGCCCCCCGCCCCGGAGGACGGCCTCACGCCGGAATGCACCGACTTCCTCCTGGCGCGTCCCGCGCGCTTCGACAGCGTCTTCGGCGGCGGGCCGTTCGTCGCCCGCGCGATCGCGCCCTGCTTCGGGACGGCGACGCCCACCCCCGAGCAGGCCGCGCGCCGCGACTTCCTGGTCCGCGCGAGCCAGCTCCCCGACGGCCAGCTCGACAGCGACCTCTTCTTCGCGAGCGTGGGCCTCGCCGAGGTCGTCCACCGCCGCACCGACGGCCGGCATCCCTGGGGCAACGTCGGCGTGACCTACGCCTCGCCCCTGCTCACCGCGGCGGAGCGGGCGGCGCTCGACGCCGGCGTGCATCGCTCGGACTCCGACGCGGCGGCGGTCCGCTACCTCCGTCGCTTCTACGAGCCGCGCGGACGGACGGAAACCAAGGTAGTCACCGTGCACGCGCTTGACGACGGGCTCGTCATCCCCGAGCACGAGGACAAGTACCGCGAGGCCTTCGCGGCGGCGGGGCGCACCGGCCAGCTCGTCCAGTTCTTCACGCCCGCCGGCGAGCACTGCCTCAACGCCTACGCCTTCCGGCCGGCGCTCGAGGAGCTCGTCGCCTGGGTGGAGCAGGGTCGGAAGCCCACGGCGGCCTCGATGAACGCGGCGTGTGGCAACTGCCTCACGACCGCCGTGCCCGGCCCCTTCGGCCTCAAGGTCGTCGAGCGCCGGCAGCGGGGGGCGCCGGTGCGCACGCTCGTGTGCAGCGGCGAGCCGGGCGACTGCCCGGCGGGGACGGCCTGCGCGCTGCGGAGGCATCGCTGCCGATGATCGGGCGCGTGATCGCGGGCCGCGTTTCCCGCTTGTCAACGGAGCGCCGCCTCGGGTATGCCCCCTCGCGGATGGCATCGACCGGCGCCGCGGACGCGGAGCGCATCCGCAAGGCGGTCACCCGGGTCGTGGCGGCGAGCGCCTGTCAGGAGGCCCTTGCGCACGTGGCCCGCGAGGCTGCGTGGCTCTGCCACGCGCCCTGGCGGTCGTCACCAAGCTCGCGCCGAGCAGCGATCACCTGGCGCTGCTCGACGTGTTCGGCACCGGCGGGCGCATCGTGGAGCGCACGCTACCCACGGGGAGCAGTCTCAACGGCACCGTGGTGACGTCGAGCCGGAGTTTCCGCAGCGCCGACGTGCGGGGCGACGCCCGCCCGATCGTCCGAACGATCGCCGAGCGCAACCGGACCCGCAGCGTCCTCATCGTGCCGCTCGCGGCGCGCGGCCGGCCCGACGGCACGCTCGCCGTCGCGCACCGGCGCCCCGGACGCTTCGGCGCGCGCGATCAGGCCCTGCTCGAGGAATTCGCAAGCGTCGCGGCCCTCGCGCTGGAGAACACGCGCCTGCGGGAGGAGCTGCGGCGTGTGATCCACGCCGCGGGCGTCAACCCGGCGTCGCGGCCGGGGACGCTCGCGGGGACGTCCCTGCGGTTGACGCGCAGAGAGCGCGAGATCGTGCGGCTCCTCGCCGCCGACCGGACCGGGCCGGAGATCGCGGCGGCGCTCGGCTTGAGCGTCCACACCGTGCGTCACCACATCGAGCGGCTCAAGCGCCGCTGCGGCCAGCGGACGCTCCACGGGCTCACGAGCCGCCTTTTGCACGCGCTCGTCGCGCGCGAGTGGGCGTGAATGGCCCGGCTCCCCTACCTCGAGCCCGAGAGCGCCCCGCCGGCGGTGCGCGAGCTGTTCGACCGCCTGCCCGCGAAGCTCAACGTCTTTAAGCTGATGGCGCACGCGGAGACCCTCTTCCGTCCGCTGCTCGCCCTGGGGACCGCGATCCTCGCCCAGGAGGAGCTGCCGCCGCGGATGCGCGAGCTCGCGATCCTGCGCGTCGCCCGGCTCGCGGCCGCGGAGTACGAGTGGGTGCAGCACGTGCCGATGGCGCACGCCGCCGGCGTCGGCGAGGCGCAGGTGGAGGCGCTGCGCCGCGGGGAGATCGACCCCGTGTGCTTCGATCCGGTCGAGCGGCTCGTGCTGCGGTTCGTCCTGAATATAACCAACGCAACCGCCGCGCCAGATCGAGCAATGGTCATCGAATCCAGGTTCCCTCGTGCCGGCGGATCAGCGCCAAGGCGACGCCAAAAAGTCCGGCGGTCGAGATCCCGAACATCAACATGCCGGCGATCGCCTCGAGCGGCCCGAGCAGCCGCCAGCGGGGTGACATGACGATGTCACCGTACCCGAGGGTCGTGAAGTTCACCGCCGAGTGGTAGTAGGCGGTCGGGAAGTCCCTGAACTCGCCGAGGCCGTAAAACAGCGAGGCCCAGGCGCCGATCTGCGCGAGTTGCGCGGCGACCATCACCAGCAATGCTCGCAGGAACAGGCCGACGTCGTGCAACAGGTCGTCCGGCGGGTCTTCCCGTGCAAGGTCGGGGCGCACCAATCGAACGACGATTCCGATCGCGAGCGCTTGCAGCACGGCCACCACCCCGATCATGAGGGAACCAACGAGGAGTGGCGCGGCGAGCATCATGCTGGGAGTGGGGCCCCCGTCACCTTCGAGATCATCGCGCCGCAACCTGCTCTCCCGGCGTCTCCCAGCCGCCACCGAGCGCCTTGTAGAGGTTCACGACCGCGACGAGCTGATCCCGACGCGTCTGTGCGAGCGCGCTCTCGGCCGGGTAGAGGAGCTCTTCGGCATCGAGCACCTCGATGTAGTTCGTGAGCCCGGTGCCGTACCGCGCCAGCGACAACCGCATCGCTTCGCGCAGTGCCACGACCTGCGCCTCCTGCGCCTTCCGCTGCTCGGCCAGCCGGTCCTGAGCCGCGAGCGCGTCCGCGGCCTCCCGGAACGCTTGGACGATCGTCCCGCGGTAGCTCGCGATCGTCTCGTCCCAGAACGCCTTTTGCGCGTAGTACGACTCGAGCAGCTTGCCGCCCTGGAAGATGGGTCCGCTCAGGTTCGCCGCGATGTTCCAGAGACTCGCGCTGTCCTTGATGACGTTCCCGATCTTGTTGCTGGCGCCGCCGTAGAGCGTCGAGAGCCCGATCGTCGGAAAGAAGTTGGCGACGGCGACACCGATGCCGGCGTTGGCGCCGATCATCGCCTGCTCGGCCTGGCGGATGTCGGGTCGACGCCGCAGGAGCTCGCTCGTGAGCCCGACCGGCGTGACGGGCACCGGCTGGTCCACGAGCGGCATGCCGCGCTGGATCGGCCTCGGATTCGTTCCGAGGAGCACGCTGATCGCGTTCTCCTGCTGTGCGATCTGCCGCTCGAGCGCGGCGATCGCCGAGAGGCTCGCCTGGACGTTCGCCTCGGCGCGCGACATCGAGATCTTGGTGTCCGTGCCGCCGCGGTATCGCTTCGTGAACACGTCCAGCGTCTGCCGGTAGGTCTCGGCGCTCTCGTGGGCGATGGCGAGCTCGCGATCGAGCTCGAGGAGCTGAAAATAGTCGCGCGCGACTTCGCTCACCAGGGTCACGACCACGCCGCGTCGCGCCTCGTCGGTCGCCAGGTACTGGGCTTGCGCCGCTTCCGTGGAGCGGCGGATGCGCCCCCAGAGGTCGAGCTCCCATGCGACGTTGAACGCCCCGGCGAACACGTCGAACGTCGCGGCGGGGATGGTCGCGCTGATGACGCCGCCCGGTATGCGGCCGCGCGCCGCGGTCCCCGCATATCCGATCTGCGGAAAGAATTGGGACGCGGCGACGCCGATCTGCGCGCGCGCCTGGTCGATGCGCGCCACGGCGGCCTGGAGGTCGTAGTTGCCCTCGAGCGCCCCGCCGACGAGACCCTGGAGCGTCGGGTCCTCGAACACCTGCCACCACGGAAGGTCGGCGAACGAGGCGGCGTCCGCGGGACCGAGCCGCCCGCGGAAGTCCTCCGGTGTGTCGACGGCCGGCCGCTTGTACTGCGGACCGACCTCGAGGCGCCACAGCGTGCCGAGGAAGCCCGCCGGCTGGTGGATCGGCGCGCATCCCGTGCCGAGGACGACCGCTGTCAGGACCAGGCCATGGATTCGCGTCATGGCATCCCTCGCTGCGGCGCGGGCACCGCGGCTGGCCGGACCGGGCTCGCCGCCGCCGCGCCGCGTCGTCCGCGGTGAGTCAGGCGTTCGACGACCACGAAGAGCACCGGGACCAGGAAGATCGCGACGCCGGTCGCGAACGTCATGCCGGCGATGGTGACCGTGCCGATCACCTGGCGCGCCAGCGCTCCGGCGCCGAGGGCGTTCCAGAGCGGGAACAGGCCGAGGATGAACGCGAACGACGTCATGAGGATCGGGCGCAGTCGGAGTTGCGCACCCTTGAGCGCGGCGTCGACGATCGCCGCGCCCTTCTCGAGCTCCGCCTTGGCGAACTCGACGATCAGGATCGCGTTCTTCGCCGCGAGGCCGATCAGCATCAGCAGCCCGACCTGCGCGTAGACGTTGTTCTCGAGCCCGCGCGCCCAGATGCCGAAGAACGCGCCGGCGACGGCGACCGGCGTGCTCAAGAGCACGCTCCACGGCAACGACCAGCTCTCGTAGAGCGCCGCCAGGATGAGGAAGACGATCAGCAGCGAGAGCGCGAAGACGGCCGCGCCGCTTCCCGCGATCGACTCCTGATAGCTCATGCCGTTCCAGGCGTACCCCATGTCGTTCGGCAGGACCTGATCCGCGACGGCCGCGACGGCGGCCATCGCCTGACCCGAGCTGTAGCCCGGCGCCGGAATCGCGAGGACCTCGATCGCGCGATACCCGTTGAACCGGGTCGAGTACTCGGGGCCGGACGTCTTCTCGAGCGAGACCAGCGTCGACAGCGGGACCGCTTCGCCGTGCTGGTTGCGCACGTAGAACAGGCTGAGATCGCCCGGATCCGTCCGGTACTGCGGGTCGGCCTGGAGAAAGACGCGCCACACGCGCCCGAAGCGGTTGAACTGGTTCACGTAGGTCCCGCCGAGGAGCGCCTGGAGCGTCGTATACACTTCGTTGATCGGGACGCCGAGCTTGAACACCCGGTCCTCGTCGACGCGTGCGAAGAGCTGGGGCACGGCCGGCGCGTACGTCGTCGCCAGGAACGCGATCTCGGGGCGCTTGTGCAGCGCCGCCATGAACCGCTGCGTGTTCTGCCAGAGGGAGGCGACCGTCTTGCCGGCGCGATCCTGGATGAACACGTCGACGCCGCCGGCCTGGCCGACGCCGGGGATGGCGGGCGGGAGGAACGCGAACACCTGCGCGTCGGGGAGCATGTACAGCTTGCGGTTCACGGAGGCGACGATGGCGTCGGCCTGGAGCGCGCGGGTCGCCCGCTCGTCGTACGGCTCGAGCTGAACGAAGTAGGCGCCGTTCCGCGGGCTCGCCGTCTGCGACAGGAGGCTGTACCCGGACACCGCGTCGACGTAGCGGACGCCCGGCTCGGCCTTCAGGATGTCGTCGATCTTCCGCATCACGGCGTTCGTCCGTTGCATCGACGCCGCCTCCGGCAGCTGCACGTTCATCAAGAAGAAGCCCTGGTCCTCCTGCGGCATGAACGACGTCGGCATGATCTTCCCAAGCCCACCCGCGAGCGCCGTGAAGCCGGCGAGGATGACGAGCGCGACCCCGATCTTGCGGATGAGAAACCCGCAGGCTCGGACGTAGCCCGTTTGCGCCGTCGCGAAGGCGCGATCGAACCCGCCGAAGAACCTTCCGAAAAGGCCCCGGCGTCCGCCCTTCTCCCGCGGCCGGAGGATGAGGGCGCCCAGGGCCGGGCTGAGCGTGAGTGCGTTGAAGGCGGAGATGAGGACCGAGAAGGCGATGGTGAGCGCGAACTGCCGGTAGAGCGAGCCGGTGATGCCGGGGATGAAGGCGGCCGGGATGAACACGCTCGAGAGCACGAGCGCGATGCCGACGAGCGCGCCGCTGACCTCGTCCATCGCCTGGAGTGCCGCATCGCGCGGGGAGAGGCCGTGCTCGATCTTCGCCTCGATGGCCTCCACCACCACGATCGCGTCGTCGACGACCAGACCGACGGCGAGCACGAGGCCGAGGAGCGACAGCGTGTTGGTCGAGAATCCCATCATCGGGAAGAAGACGAAGGTGCCGACCAGGGACACCGGAATGGTGAGGATGGGGATGAGCGTCGCCCGCCAGTTCTGCAGGAAGACGAAGACGACCAGGATCACGAGGCCGATCGCCTCGAGCAGCGTCTTGACGATCTCCTTCGCGCCCTCCGTCACCGGGACCGTCGTGTCGAGCGTCAGCGCGACGTTCATGTCCGACGGCATCTTCTCCGTCAGACGGGCCATGGTCGCCTTCGCGCGATTGGCGGCCTCGAGCGCGTTCGACCCGGGGACCTGGTAGAGGCCCACGATCGTCGCCGGGACGCCGTTCCCGTATGCCTGCTGCGTGTAGTTCTCGGCGCCGAGCTCGAGGCGGGCGACGTCCTTCAACCGCACGAACGATCCGTCCGCGTTCGCGCGCACGATGATGTCGCCGAATTCCTCCGCATTCATCAGGCGGCCGCGCGCCCGGACCGTGTACGTGAGCTGCCGGCCGGGCGGGGCCGGCTCGCCGCCGAGCGTCCCCGCGGGGTTCACGACGTTCTGCGCCGTGATCGCGGTCACGAGGTCCGCCACCGTGAGACCCATGTTCGCGACCGTGTCCGGATTGACCCAGACGCGCATGGCATAGTTCGCCGCGCCGAAGATTTTGACCTGCCCGATGCCGGGCACGCGGGCCAGCTCGTCCTTGACGTTGATGACGACGTAGTTCGAGAGGAAGTCCTGGTCCCACGTCTTGTTCGGTGAGTCGATCGTGAAGAGCAGCAGCGGGATGCCGGCCGTCTGGATCGTCGTGAGGCCGTAGTTGTTCACGGCCGTCGGCAGGTTCGCCTGCGCCTGCGCCAGGCGGTTTTGCACCTGCACCTGGTCGAGGTCGATGTCCGTGCCGGTCTCGAACGAGACCTGGAGCGTCATCATCCCGTCGTTGCCGGAGATCGCCTGCATGTAGATCATGCGCTTCGCGCCGTTCACCTGCGCGTCGATCGGCGTGGCGACCGACTGCTCGACGGTGAGCGCGTCGGCGCCGGTGTACATGGCGGTCGTCTCGATCTGCGGCGGGGCGATCTCGGGGAACTGCGCGACCGGCAGCCGGAAGACCATGACGGCGCCACCGACCACGAAGAGGATCGCGATCACGATCGCGACGATGGGCCTGCGGATGAAGAACCTAGACATGGGCGTCC
>Ga0209581_1005107_pt1 | contig 10195 bp, 8 predicted proteins | sample Coa_R2_FD_187160 | JGI IMG/M metagenome (GOLD analysis project Ga0209581, IMG submission 187160) | Surface soil microbial communities from Centralia Pennsylvania, which are recovering from an underground coalmine fire - Coalmine... | ecosystem: Environmental > Terrestrial > Soil > Unclassified ...
CGCCGCGGAGGGCGCAGACGATTGTGAGCGCGAAGAAGAGTCCGAAGACGACGTGGCAAACGACCAGGAAGCCGTAGGCGGCGGCGACCCCCGCCCCGAAGAGAATCTGGCCGCGCCTGCGCGACGGCGTCGTCGCCGGGTCGGTCACCATGTAGAAGGTGAAGAGGATGAAGGCCACGCCCGTCATCGGCGTCAGCGCGGCGGCCACCGGCGTGTCGAAGGCGAGGCCGCGCACGCAGGCCTGCAGCGCGAAGCCGCCCAGCCACGCCGCGACGAGCGGGAGCCTCCCGGTGAACTTCGCGTTGAGGAGGCTGCCGGTCACGATGATGACGCACGGCAGCGCCCAGTCGCCCGCGCCGCCGAAGCGCTCGGTGAACTGGTAGGGCGGGGCGATGCCGACGACCGGGAACAGGAGCAGCGTCATCGTGATGCCGAAGTTCGACGGGTTGAAGAAGTGCCGGCGTCCACGGCCCGCGGGCGCGCGCAGCACCGCCTTCGAGGCGATGGCGGCGGCGGTCGCGAACGCGATCATCCAGTACTGCTCGTCGGCGTAGAGCAGCATCGCCACGGCGAGCGCGGTGATGTGGGCCGGCAGCAGGAAGTCGACGAACTCGCGCGGCGACGCCAGGAACTTCGGCCGGCGTCCTTGCGCCCACGCGCCCACCGCTTCGAGCAGCAGCTCCATGCCGTAGCCGACGGCCAGCGCCGCCAGCGGCTGCGCCCACGCCGGCTCGAAGCCGAAGGCGGTGTGGCCCAGAATGTTCAGCACCGTGATCGCCACGGCGAAGCGCCGCAGCCCGCCCAGGCGTTTCGCCTGTCCCTCTTCCTGCCGCCCTCTTCTATCCCTCTCGCTCATCTCTCCGACCTCAAGCCTGACTGCCGAGCAGAATCGTGTGCCAGCCCGCCGCGAGCCGCAGCCTCTCGTGGCGCGTTTGCCCCGTGCCGGTTAGAAAACATCTGCGGCTAAGCATCGCCCCTTCAGGCGAGATGTAGAAAAGGTGTTGTCGAATTTTCCGACAGAAACATCTACCGCTTTATGCCTCAGTCAGCCGGAGGGAAGCGGCCGCCGCCGCCACTTCTTCAACCCGTCGAACCCAGGCGCTATTCGAGATGGTATGCGGAGATGTAAGCGCGCCAGTCGGCAGGTTAAACTTCGGGTGCACTCATGCGCCGAAGAAAGAAGTCTTCACTGCCCGCCGGGGCGGCTACGAGGCTATAGGATGTCTTCGATGGAAAGGTGATGAAAGAGGTGTGCGTCTTAGGCATCATGGCGTAACGATCCTCCGAGATGATTGAACATCGCTACGTCATACGCTATTATGCTCGCTGCTAGGGCTAAGCATCCACTGCGTAAGCGCAGCTGTGTTGTTTTGTCCTGTAACCCCGCCGTCACTTGCAGGTGACGGCGGGGTTTCGTTAATCCTTACGTGTTTAAGTGCGGATAGATTGCATCCGCATACTTGGAAAATCACTTGAGCCGACGATATATAAACTGATGCGCCCCAACGCTTGGGAATTTACCAGAGGGCAAAGTCTCTTTCTAAAACCTTTTCAACATGGGATGATGCGGCTTATCATAGGGATTCTCAAGCACACGTCCTTATTGAATAGATCCGAAGATGGGGAATCCTGAGGGCGTTCATCAAGAGCGGGGCGAGCGGGAGCATATTCTTGTCTCTTAAATATGTCAACTGATTTTTTTTTGTAACTTTTCCACCTCTTATGATCACAGCATGAATAAATACCAATGACTTGTGGTTGAAATGCTTGGGAACAGTAAACGCCGCCCGTTCTGACAACGTCGGTTAACTCTTTTTCAGATTGTTTGGCCAATCCACCCAACTGACTGCCTTAACAATTGAGGAGGCTTTCAACATACCCGGACAACCGCCCCAACGCTCTAAAGGCTCGTTACCGTACTTTATGATCCCGAGGTGATTCGACTTATCCTTGTCAACTTCGGGGTCGGGATCAACGTAACCGAGTTTGCGCCGCAGCAGTTCCATCTCGTCCACCGAACCGGTATGAAAACTCCAGCCCGGCTTCACACGGTGGATCTGCGCGTACTGTCGCAGACTGGCGACCGTGTCCTCCTGCGGCTTGAGCGTAAACGAGTGTATGAAGATGTCACGTCCCATGCGTCTGCCGAGCAGATCCTGCACCCGCCTGAGGTTCATCGTAATGGGCATGCAGACGCCTTCACACTTAACATACATGAAGTTGAGTAAGACAATCTTGTCTTTAATCAGGTCGTCGTAGAACCGCACCCTTCTTCCTTCGTGCGTCAACAGAACGAGGTTGGGAAAGTATCGTTGCCTGATTCGTTCGCGCGAAGAGATCTTCTGAAATTTCGGAGTCGGGACAGAAGAACGAGCCTGCCCCGTCGCAGCGCCTGCGAAAGGGGCCGCGCCCAACAGCATCAACATATTTCTCCGACAGCTGTCTGTCATGACTACCCTTTACTACCGACGGCTCTTGAATGTAGTCGGCGCGTTCCGGGAACAGGATAACGCGCGCGCCTACCGGCGCTAAGGTAGAGTCTTGTTATCCCCGGTGTCATCTATCTGGCCCAGCACCATCATGCCGTGATCTTCGTGGAGCATGTTGTGGCAGTGCATCGGGAGCTTGCCGAGGAAGTCACGGAAACGGAAGTAAACGACGGCCTCCACATTGTCTTCCAGCCGCAAAACATCTTTCCGCCCTCTCTCGATGATTCCCGAACTCCTCGGCACCTGGCCGTTGATGGCGAGAGTCTGGAATGCCTCTAAGTGCATATGGGCCGGGTGGTGCCACCCGGGACGGATGTTCTGGAAAACCCATTTCTCGACAGTGTTGCGTTTGATTGCAAAGCGGATGTCGCCGGGGTCGTCACAACCGCCGACGAGCCGGCCGTTGACTATCCACTGACCGTTACTTCTTTCAAATCGGAAAGTGCGTGTGATCCGCGGCTCGTCCGTCGTATTAGGAAAACCGTAAAACTGGCTGATCAGCGCGGGATCAATACTATTGTCGGCCACGGCCGGGCCGTCAACGACGAGCTTTAGTATCTTCTGCCCTTGGCCGGCCTCCAGTAGTATGTCGCCCACGGGACCGCGCCCATCCACCTGTTTCAATCGGTTCTCAAGGTAGAAGGTCTTCCCGGCCTGACCGGTGAAATCGACGATCACGTCAACGCGTTCGGCCACGGCGAAGCGTGCGCTCGTGACCTGAACCGGTTTCTCCATCAGGTTGCCGTCGGTCGAGATTTGCCAGAAAGGCTTGGTGGAGTTGTCCGGGCCGAGCACGAACATCTCGTAGAAGCGCGAGGGGCCGGTATTGAGCCAGCGGAAGCGATACCGGCGCGGGCTGACGTGCATGACCGGTTGTATCTTGCCATTCACAAGGAACTTGTCACCGAGGATGCCGGCCGTGTTAAAGAGGTCAAACTTGAGCAGCCCCGTCCGGTTATCGAAAAGCTTGTCGCTGAAGACCATGTAGATGTCGAAGCTGGTGAGCGGGTTCTGCCCGTCGCCGAAACTGGGCAGCCGGAAGCCCGTGTTCTCGTCGCCGGTGTCGAACTCGTTGAAGAGGACGTATGCCCCGACCAGCCCCTTGTAGGTGTTTTCCGCCGCGTGGTCAATGCGGTGGTCGTGGTACCAGAGCGTCGCCAACGCCTCTTTTACGTCCCCGACGCCGGGGTGAGTCGAGTTGATCCCGGCGTAGACGTTGGGATAGTGGTAGTCATAGAACTGGCCCCTCTCGATAAAGGAGCAGGGGAAGCCGTCGCTTTCCGGCGGCGTGTGCCCGTTGTGCAAATGGGTCGTGACCGAAGGTAGCCCGAAGCCCCCGTTGGCGACCGGCAGGTTGTTACGTTGTCGCACAAGAATCGAACCTTTTTGCGGGCTGCCCGGTACGCTGTATCTCTCGACGATCATCGGGCCCGGGGTGACTCCGTTGAACCCCCAGATCGGCTGGAGGGGGAGTTCGTCGGGAGGGGCCACGCTGATCAGGCCGGCCTGCTGCGACAACTCGTAATATCTCAAGGGAGGGAACTGCGCGAAAGCCTGGTGTGCAACAGTCCGGGCTTCCCCGGCGGCGGCGTTCGGCGCGGCGGTCGGCGCGGGACTCAGCGAAGCGACCGGCGCGAGCACCGGCAACCGTGGCATGCTCTCGACGAAGGGGGTTGTCGGCGGACTGTAAGGCTGATCGTCGGGAAGTGCAAAGCCTGACTTGGTTTTTGGGTAGGCGCTCAGCCCCTTCTTCGGGATGAGCGTGCCGGCGGCGGTCAGTAGGCCCATCTTCATCAGGTCGCGCCTCTTAAAACCGGCCGCGATTAACTCCCGCCGGTTCTCCGCCGCTGTCTCCTTCTCTTTTTCCCGCCCCCTGTTTCTCCTTGAAATGTACGCCATCGAGGATTCCGTTCTGAAGGCCAGCCGGGCGAGTCGGTGATTGCATGAGGTGAGAGGCGGCCGTCGAGGGTTTATTCGCTCCGCGCCGATTTCTTCCCGCTGTGATCTATGCGCCTTACCGCTCGACTTGAAGAAATCCCGGCACCCTCTCCGACCGCCTCACCTCCTCTCTCAGCCTTGCCGCTACTTGATTGAATTGAGCACCAGGCGCGCAACGCTGTGAGTGAAAATAGCAGTGAACCAGATGGTTCCGTCTTGGCTGAACACAATCCCGCCGGGCCCCCGCGTGGGGGCGAGTGTCTGGCCTGCCGGCAGGTTCATGTTGGCATCAAAGGCTGCCTGCTTGACCGTATCACCGGACGTTACGGTGCCGGATGAGACGGCCTGCGTGCTCGTGGTAGGCGCGGCAAACTCTTGCACCTGTTTGGTCGCGGGGTTGAGTCTGCCGATCTGATTACCGAACGTCTCGGTGAACCAGATGTTGCCGTCCGTCCCGTTGACGAGAATGCCCGGCCCCGACCTGGGGCCATTCTTGTGCGAGGCGACGGGAATCTCGTCTGTGAACTTCCCGGCCTTGACATCAAAGCGGGCGATCTTGTCTGCGTTGAACTCGGTTACCCAGAGCGCCCCATCAGGGCCGACGACGAGCGAAGTGGGACCGGCCTGAGCGGTGGGCAGCGGGAATTCGACGATGGCGTGACTGGTCGGATCGATTCGCCCGAGTTTGTGGCTTCGCACCCCGACGAACCAGAGCGCCCCGTCCGGGCCGCTCGTGATGTAGAGAGGGGCGGACACGGGCGTCGGGATTGCGAAGTCCTGCATCTTCCCGGTGCCGGGGTCGAGTACGCCGACCTTATTGGCAAAAGCTTCCGTGAACCAGATGTTGTTGTCCGGCCCCGACGTAATTCCGACCGGCCCGCTGTTGGCGGTCGGTGTGTGATACTCCGTAACCACGCCGGCTTGCGGGTCGAGTTTGGCGATCTGGTGAGCATTCTGTTCGGTAAACCAGACGGTGCCGTCCGCCGCCACCATTATGCCTTCCGGAAAACTGCCGGCAGTCGGGATGGTAAACTCCTTGACCGTCAGTTTGCCGGTGCCAGCCGAGGATGGCGCAGCGATTTGTCCGATCTTATTACTACCGGCCTGAGCGTAAAAGATGGAGCCGTCCGGCGCGGCCGCCATAAGTTGGGGGAGGGCACCTGTCGAGAGGCCGAATTCAGTAATCGTCCCCGTGACCCCCGGCACCGTCTGCACCGCCAACTGCGACCCGGAGGGCGCGGCGGCCGTGGCGGCGACGGATGTCGTAGTCCCGTTCAGGGTCGTCTCCTGAACTGTCGTCTGCGGCGTGGTCTGGGCCGCGGCTGACGGCACTAGACTCGGGAATGTTCCGCCAGTCCGCATGACGTTAGAAGGAACAACCGTGAAAAGCAGCAACGCCAGGATCAACCCCGGCATGAGAATAAACAGACGGGAAGCTCGAACAATTTTCATAACGTCTCCTTTTACAGGCAAAGGGGTGGAAAGGCTTCGCAGAAATTTGCCTGACTGCCTTGAGCTCATCACCCCGCGACTTTATCCGGTTGGCCACTCACTCCTTAGCTCACGTTAGAACATGAATCTAAGACATTTGTAGAGCTAACTCGGAATCCTGTCTTCTCATGGATTGCTCATTTCGTGTGGCGTCGGTAATCGGTAAGCGTCACGGCAGTGAGGTAATGAATTATGCAGTATCTTCTGAATAAATGCACAAAGTCCGACGCGGCTGAGTACAGGACAAAAATCGTTCTTTGACACTGCATAAAAGGCCATCGCGCCTTTATCCTGAGCAAGACCACTAGCCGGTGAGTCTTGAAAGGAGGCAGCGATGGCCGACATCCGCTTGCTGGAGCGGACGCTCGCCCAGAATGTAGCGTGGAACAAGGCGCGCATCAACTTCGCGGCTAAGTTCCTCGTCGCCCTCATTCAGGTCAGGAGCGTCAACCTCGCGCAGGTCGCCGGCGTCTTCGCCGGGCGGGCCGAAGTCCCGTCGCACTACAAGCGCATCCAGCGCTTCCTGCGCCACTTCGAGTTGCCCTTTGCGGGCGTGGCCGCCTTCGTCCTGCGGCTGCTCGGGCTGCCCCCGCCGTGGGCGCTCACGCTCGACCGCACCGACCGGTATCTGGGTCAGACGCCCCTGAACATCCTCGTCCTCGGCGTCTGCCATCAGGGCACGGCCTTCCCCGTGCTGTGGATGATCCTTGAGAAGAAGGGCTGCTCTTCGACCGCCGAACGCATCGCGCTCATGGACGAGTTCGGGCGGCTCTTCGGCTTCGCGTCGGTCGCCTATCTGTGCGCCGACCGCGAGTTTATCGGCAAGGACTGGTTCGGCTACCTCCGGCGCAAAGGCGTCGCGTGCCGCATCCGCATCCGCGCCAACACGAAGGTGACGAACGCGCGGGGCGGTGCAGGCGCGGCGGTTGTTCCGCCACTGCCGCGTCGGGCAGCGGGAGGCGTTGCGCGGGGCGCGGCTGCTCTGGGGCGGGCGGTGGCACGTCACGGGGCTGCGGCTGCCGCGGGGTGAGTACGTCATCGTGGCGGCGGAGCGCGAGACCGCGACCGCCCTCGAAGATTATGCGCGGCGGTGGGGAGTCGAGACGCTGTTCGGGTGTCTGAAGACGCGCGGCTTCTGCCTCGAAGCCACCCACGTCACCGACGCCGAGCGGCTGAAGAAGTTGCTGGCGCTGGTCGCGCTGGCCTTCTGCTGGGCGCACGTCACGGGCGAATGGCTGAGCGGGCAGAAGCCGCTGCCCATCAAGAAGCACGGGCGTCGCGCGGTGAGCATCTTTCGGCACGGGCTGGATCATCTGCGGCGCATACTATGCAATCAGCTATGCGAAGCTGAACGCGTTGCGTTCCGACGAGTTATCAAGCTTTTGTCCTGTACTTAGTCCTTCGTTATAACGCAGGCTGAAGACGCGGACACGCGGGTCGCTCTGGAAGGGGACGATCTCTCTCAAAGTCCCATCGGTCGAGGCATCGTCAACGACGACGAGTTCAAACTCTTGGCAGGTTTGCAGCAGCACACTCTGTATGGCCCTGGCGATTTTATCTCGTGCGTTGTAGGCGGGGATGATAACCGAAATCGAAGGTGAGTTTGCAGCCACGGCCTTCGGTAAAATCAAACTGTAATCCCAACAGTTTTTGTGTAGTCTGAGGTTCAGGTATCTGAGGTCGTGATCATCCTTCGAGAAGTAAGGGATGTAGGTGAGGTGTGGGGCGATGTCGGCCTCGGTCGTCCCCGGCGGCAATAGCCACGCACTGCCGGCACGTGTGCCGGGAAGATGTTGGACTATCTGCTGGAATTTATTTTCGCAACGCTCCGCGGTGGTCATGAGCAATCGCCTCATCACGATCAAACGATCCTCAGCGAACGCCCTTAACTCCGGGTACTGTCGCGCTAGGTGGAGCCACCCTTTCATCTGCTCTTTGCGAAAGTTGATTGAGCGGGGGTGCTCCACGTGTATTACTTCCGGCGCCTGCGAATACTCGAAGAGCAGCCCCGCTTTGAAGAGACGGTAAGCCAAATCCATGTCGTGGCAGCGATAGCCCGTCTCGTCGAACCCGCTGACTCTGAGGAACGCCTCTCGCTCGACGGATGCGTTGAGTGAATACCAGAAGTCCCAGCCATCCCCCGACGGCGGCATTACATCGTCGTCCGGTTCAGAGCGATAATCACTCAAGCTCGCTTGCGCCAGCTCTTCGTAGGTCGAAGCGGGTTCTTTCAGCAGCAACTCCTGATTATAGACGGGCAACTCTTTCGCGGCCCCGCAGACCGCCAAGCCGCGGCTCTCACCCATCAATGTCAAGTGTGCCTCCAGGCAGTTCGGATGAAGGATGCAATCGGAATCAATAAAGACGAGCACGCGCCCGCGCGCGTGTCGCGCCCCGAGATTCCGGCAAAGGCCGGCGGAGTGACCGGCGAAGCCGGATGGGCGGCTGAGAGTCATCACCTTCGCCGCAAAACTGGTGTGGTGGGAACTGAGTATGCGCGTAGGGATGCGTCGGCTCGGAACAGTCGAACTCGGCGCATACGTTTATCTCTCTGTGTTGAAGCCGCGGCGCGCCGCAGCCATCTCTGGAACCGAAAACGACCCTGACCTTATCTTGTCGGCATTGCCCTGAAGCGTCTTGCGCCGCGTGCGTCGGGTTTGAAAAATAGGCGACGTAATCCGCGATTATCTCCGCCGGGTTGAACCGCCTGGTGTTGAGTCGGGCACAGTCGCCCAGTTCGGCTTTAAGCTCATCGTTGTGGTAGATCAGCCTGATAACGTCGGCCCACAAATCCGGTTCTCCATACTCCAGAATCACCCCGCCGTCCCCGACGCTCTGAGGTGATGAGCCACGATTGCTGGCGATAACCGGTATCCCGTTGGCCTGCACTTCGCCAATCACACGCGCCCATGATTCCTGCCAACGTGAAGGCAAGAGCAAGATGCTGGTTAATCTATATACCTCTCGCATGTCTTGCATTGACGATACCAGCGTGACATTGGGCAAGGATGAGATGAACTCCATCGCTTGTAGTTCGTCCGCTTTCAGCTTGTCCCTGCTCCACCCGCGGATTACAAGAAAAGGCATGCCGGGCAACAGGGCGGCGATTTTGCAGAATAGGTGAATTCCTTTTTCCGTACGCGGATTGACGTAAGTGATGTATCGAGGCGTCCTATGCTCTGCGATATAGGAAGCGTGATCTACGATTCCCAGAATGAAGTTTACACGACGCCCGTAGTACTCGCTCGCGACCTGCGCGGTGACCGGCGAGTTCGCGAGGATGAATGTGTCGGGACCCAACTCAGGATAGCCCTCCGGGCTATACGGGCCGACGACGCACAAGACCGTGGGGACGTTGAATTCGCTTCCGAGACGAACTATTTGGTCGCTCCCTTTCAGCCAGGTCACAAGCAACCGGCACTTTTTCTGCGCTACGATGTCGCGGCAGACCGGTTGGAATTCAGAGGGATGTACGGCGAGAATTGACAGTAGGCCGTCGCGGGCCAGAAGATGCTCGCCGCGAGTGCGTACCGACATCGAGCCGTCATACGAAAGCTCTACTTCCCCGCTCTTTCTGGAACAGGCTACGCCCATCGAGGCCGCGTTGGCTGCGCCGAGTTCTATGTCGCCGCGCGGAAATGTACAAATCTGCATTACCGGCATGCCTTTGTGAGCTAGCCCGGAGACCAAAGAAAACGTAGTTCTCTCAGCGCCTCCGTCAAAAATGAAAGGAACGCCGGGACGCGCGTTGCCGAAAATACAAATTCTCATTAGACCAACAGACTTCCAGTTCGTATTCATTCAAACAACTTCCGCCGCACGGGAAGTACGACGCATTGTCGAGCCGACATTTGGCTGAACGCCTGTCCAGAGTTGTAGCGACCGAGCTGCGGCGCTTCACGCTGACCGGAGGCGGAAATGATCTGTTGAATATCGGATGATGTGGATACGCGCGGCGACTTGTCCGCATGAAGTGTACCCTCCCGGAACAGTTAAGAGCCTATCCGGAGATGAGGTTTCAATGCGCGTACTTATCCTCGCCGCTGGGATGTCAACGGAAAATCGGAATAACTGATAGCCCGACAGCTCGACGAAATTCTAATAGGGGTTGAAGTATGGATTGAACTCATCACGTGAATAAGGATTGAAACGATCTGCCGCATCGTCCGAAGGCTCAGGGGTTGGTTTAATGTTTCCCGTGAGCGTTCGAGCGTGGGACGTGCCCGCGGGAAACATCATCATTGCCCAGCCCGCGAGGAGCATCGCCGTAATATGCT
>Ga0209581_1005110_pt1 | contig 10195 bp, 14 predicted proteins | sample Coa_R2_FD_187160 | JGI IMG/M metagenome (GOLD analysis project Ga0209581, IMG submission 187160) | Surface soil microbial communities from Centralia Pennsylvania, which are recovering from an underground coalmine fire - Coalmine... | ecosystem: Environmental > Terrestrial > Soil > Unclassified ...
CAGATCGAAGACACCCGCCACCTGGAACTCGCCTTCCTCGCCGCTCGCCACATCGGTTGCCGCGACGCCGAAGATCGAGCCGACCAGCACGCCACCGCCCGAACTCACCGCGTAGGGCGCGGTGAGCGTCAGCGTTTCACCCTTCTGCACGTAGTTCTTCATCGTTCAGTCCTCCTGATCAAGCCCCCGCGTTCTTCTGGAGCCCGCGCCAGTCGATCGCCTTGGCCCCGAAGTCGAGGCGGGCCTTGATCTCGACCCCATCCACATCGAAGCCCTGCCGCGTCTCGATGTACACTCCGTCCTGGCCTTCGAGGTAGGCGTACTCGATCGTGTCGATCTGGTCGGGCGAGGCGAACAGATACCAGGCCGTGGTGCTCGCCGCATCCAGCCGGGGCTCGGCAATCGGCGTCAACGCCCGGATGTAGTCCGGCACAAGGTCGGCCGATTTCGCGGGCGCCAAGTTCGGCGCGATCATCTGGAAGGCCGCAAGTTGCAGCGCTACTGGCACCACCAGATAACGCGGCTGCACGTTCAGCACGGTGATGCCGTCGAGGCCCTTCTGTTTGGCCATCGCCGCCATACCCGCCCCCAGGCCCGTAAGGGCCAGCGCGCTGCCTGTGCCGGTGTTGAGGTTCGCGTGGTTGGCGTGGAACAGCGCGACGCCGTCGCCCATCGCCGGGTTTGAAGTGATGATGCCCCACACGGTGTCACTCTCAAGCGTCGCCGCCGCCACGCCGAAGCCGGCCGGAATGCGCGTGAAGGCGCTCAGATCGTCGTTGATGATGGTCTGCCGGGTGATCGAGACGATGCGGCCGTAGGTGGCGAGCTTGTAGGTCTCCTTCGATTCGGCGATGGAGCCGTGGGTAAACTCGCCCTTCTCGTTGACCTTCATCAGGCTCGGCGCTTCGCCCAACTGCACGGCGTTGATGTTCTTGAAGTCGACTGCAGAGCGCCGCCGCGAGAAGGGCAGAAAGGTGCGCGGGTAGGCTTCGTAGGCCTGCCGCAGGGTCTTGTTGGCGACATCGGCGAGGATCGAGGGGAAGTCGGAGGTCGACAGAGCAAGTTTCGCGATCTCGTGGCGCGGCAGCCGCTTGGTGCGCGTGCCGGCGGTTTCCAGGCACTCCTTCGCCAGATCGAGCAGCGTCTGCCCGGCCCAGTCGCGGCCGAGGTCGTCCTTCAAGGGGAAGACCGCCGGATCGTAGCGGTGCAGGAGCGCCGCCATGATTCCGGCGCGGCGGGTGTCGGTTTGATCGCGCGTGACCACGGCGGCCGCGCTGCGGATGGGATTGCGTTCATCCTCTTCCGCCCGCTTGTCCAGCGCCAGCTTGCGAAACTCCTCGACCGAGGTGCCTGCTTCGACATGCTGAGCGACCAAGTGCGCATCGAGGCCGAGCGTGCGCCCGACCTTCTCGATTTCCCGGATGCGCGCGCGTTCGGCCAGTGCGGCGGCTTGGCGCTCGGCATCCAGGTTGATCTTCAAATCGTCACGGGCCTCTTCGCCCGTGGCATTGTTCTTGGCGCCCGCCGTCAGGCCGGCTTCCACGATGGTTTCTTCCATCTTCTGCTCCTGTGGGCCAGTTGCCCGTTCGAACTTGAATCCCGCGCCCGGGTCGGCGCCGATTGGAACCAGCGACACCTCCTCGGGCTCCCAGTCGGTCACCAGCACCTGGCGCATTGCCGCTCCCTGCGGCGTCACGTCTTCGGTGGCGTGAATCGCTACGCCCATCGAGGCGTTGCGGAGGATGCCGTCCTGGACGTCCTGCCAGACCGGGTCGACGTCGGCACGCTTCGAGAACCGGACCGTCGCCTTGCCCTGGCCGTTCTCAATCCAGGCCCTGGCGATGACGCCGATGACATCGTCGACGGTGAAGTCGCGGTGCGAGTTCAGCAGCGGCGCCGAGCCGCTCGCCAGGCGCCCCAGGCGCACCGCGCCCGGCTCCATCGAGAAGCGCATCTCAAACGGGCCGCGCGCGTCATAGCGGCGGACGGATGCGCCGGTGTACCAAGTGAGCGTCGCCGTGCGTTCGTCGCGGTCGGCTGGAGCCAGCACCTCAAACTGGGCTTCCAGCCGTTCTCTCGTTGGGGTCATTCTGAAGCTCCTTCTGTTGCGATCCGCTTTGCGTCACGCGGCGCGGGTCGCAGTCGAGCACGATGCCGCGCTCGTCAAGCAGCCGGTTGATTTCGGCGATCTGTTCCAGTTGCGCGTCGGGGTCATAACCCTGCTCGGCGATCGCCTGGCGCAGCGTCAGCGTTCCGGTGCGCAGGCGGTTCAGCGTGGCGACCGAGTCCTTGTACGGGTCGACGCTGCCAAATCCAGGCGGCGTCCACTCGGCGCGGAACGGCCCAGGCTCCGAGATTGCGCCGGCTGCGTAGGCCACCGCAAGAAACCGCTCCCATACCGGCGTGCACAGCATCGGAATGAAGGTCAGCCACCGGAAACCCTCGATGCCGTTGCGGAAGCTCAGCAGGCCGGCGCGGTAGCTCGAGTAGTTCACGCGCGACAGGTCGCCCGTCAGTTGCTCATAAGTGAGCTGCAACCCCGTGGCGATCTGCGCCTGCTTGGCAGCGACATAGTCGCGGTAGCCCGCCGAGGCCGACGGAGAGGCGAAGGTGATCTCCTCGCCCGGCTTCAGGTACTCGATCATGCCCGGCTCGAAGCTTTCGACGCGCTTGCCGGTGGCCGGATCCGGCGCGGCCGGCGCAATCGGCGGCCCATCCGGGCCCTGCGGCTGCGTCACGAAGGCTGCAAAACAGGCCTCGATCTTCTTGCGGACCAGTTCCGCTTCCTCGTACTCATCGAGATCGCGCAGGGTCACCACAACGGGCGCAAGCCAAGGAACGCCGCGCACCTGCCCCGGGCGGTCTTTCCGATAAATGTGCAGGACCTCACTGGCCGGGACGCGGACCGATTGAAGCGACGTGCCCCCTCGCACGCCCGTCTGCACCACGTCGCCGGGATGCTGGCCGTAGAGCCAGTAGAAGATGCGGCGGCCGACGAGATCGAACTCGACGCCTTGGATGATGTAGCCCGTCTCGGTCTTCTGCGTCTTCGTGTGGTCGAGGTAGTCCGGCTCGAGTACCTGAAGCTGCAGAGGAACAGTGAGTCCATCGCCTTTGCGCCACTGGCGGAAGCGCACCAGGCACTCGCCGCTCTCAAAGACCGTGCGCGCGATCAGCGCCTGGAGCCCGTAGAAATCCAGCTGCCCGTCGGCGTCACACTCTTCGATCCAGCCGGCCCAAACCGCGTTGATCATCCGGTCCAGGTCCGGCTCGCCGCTTCTTGCCTGCGCCGTAATACCCGTGCCGATGGCGTTGCCCACGACCTCGGCCACGGCGCGCGCCGCATAGGCGTTGTTGCGGATCAGGTCGCGCGAGCGTTCCCGCAGCTTCGACAGCGCCACCGAAATCTCGGCGTTGGCCGAGTTGCCGGTCGTGACCCATCCGCCCGTGCGGCGATCCGTGCGGGCGCCTTCGTAGGCGAGGCGCATGAGCTCTCCGGCGCGGCGTGCGCGCATCCGGCGCAGACCCGTCTCGGGCGATACCCAGGCGATCGCTTTGTCGAGCCAGTTCATCCTTTTGAGGTCTGAGCAAACGAGAAACGGTCCGTCGTAGTGCCCGATTCCGCGGCCAGCGCTTCCTGGATTACGGCGCGGGCCTGGAGCAGTTCGTCCATCGAGCGGTAGGTCACCGTGCGGTCGCCAAAGCGGACGGTCAACTCGCCGCTCGCGATCGCCGCCTCGATGGCATCGAGTTGTTGCTGCGTCCAGGCCACTCAGATTCTCCGGCGTTTGAAGTAAAAGGTCGCCCGCGTTCCGAACTCGCGGACGACGGCGACCAGTTCCCACCCTTGCGTGCCGTATTCAGCAAGAACGCCCGCCGAGTCCGCTTCGCTGGTAATCACCAGGTACTCCCAAGTGAGCGCAGACGATAGCGCCTGACTTCTGACTTTCATCGCGTGAGCCACTTCCTTCCCCGATCGCCCAGCCATCGGGCGCGGTCGGTGTCATCCTCCGGAACGGGACGCGGCCGGTTGGCGGCCAGGATCCGGTCGGCTTCGTTGTCGAGCGAGAGGCCCATCGAGACTAACGCCCGCAGCGCGGCGTAAGCATACACGCGCGCATCAAGCGCCTCCTGCCGCACACCCGGCTTCGGCCGCCACTCGCGCTTGGGCTGGCCTTTCGCATACGTGGTCACGAGCACCTCGCCCAGGAGTTGCTCGAAGTAGCCCTCCTCGCGGTCGGCTGGAAAGTGCGAGTAGCCAGGCGTGCCCGGCGTCGGATTCTTGACCCGCCCGTAGATTGTCTCCTTCGCCGTGTCGGTGCCCACAATCCACGGCTTCTCGCCGCGGATGTTCTTCGCCGTGGGCTTCCGCTGCCAGACGGGCAGAGGGCCGCCCTTGCCCTTCACCGCGAAGATGCGCCGGTGATAGCGCGTCCGGCAGAACTCGTACACCGCCTGCGACTCGTAGCCGGCGTCGATCGAGCATGCGGAGACTGGAAGCGAGATCCCCGTCTCATGCGCCCACCGCCGCTCGAGGTACGTGTCAAGCTCCTGCCAGACCAGCGCGCCCGACGGATCGCCCGGCAGCACGCGGTACTCAATTGACCACGATTCTTCGCCGCGCCCCCAGCCCACGAGTTCCAGCTCGAGCCGGTCCTTCTGCACATCGACGCCGGCTGTCAGTATCACCACGCCGTACGGCGCCGCCGCCCGGTAGTGCTCGCGCCGTGCCATGACCGTCGCCTGGTCGACCGTCGTTTCTGCGGCGTCGTCCCAAGGCTCGGCGAGCACCGTGTTGACGAACTCGCGCAGCGTCTCGATCGACTTCTTGTCGGCGAGAAACTTCTTGGCCAACGCGCCCCACTTCCGCCAGGGCGAGTACAGGCCGTTGATCCAGAAACCCGCGATATCGGCCACCTCGGGCCGCGCCGCCCGCCACTCGCCAGCTTTGAGCATCTGGTGCTTCTGCCAGTCGGCGATCAGCTTCGAGCAGTGCTCGCAGCGGTACTGCGCTTTCTCCGGCGCATCCTTGGGCCAGACCAAGTTGCCCCACGTGAGCACCTGAAACGTGCCGCAGTGCGGGCACGGCAGCCAGAAGCTCTGCTGGTTCGAGTTGAGCCACGCCTGCTCGATGCGCGAGGCGCCCTTGGTCGTCGGCGTCGAGCACAGCACGATCTTCCGGTTCCAGAAGTTCGCCGTGCGCGTAATGGCGAGGTTCACCGGATCGCCTTCGCTGCCGGCGCTTGCCGGATAACGGTCCACCTCGTCGAGCAGGCAGTAGCGGATCGAGCGCATCGCCAGGCCTGCCGGAGAGTTCGCTGCCGCGAGCGTAATCGAGCCGCCCAGGAACTTCTTGTGCAGGATCGTGTTATTCGAATCCCGCGATCGCGCATCGGCCACCTTGCCGCGCAGACACGGCGTATCGCGCAGCATCGGCGCCAGGCGGTCCTTCGAGAAGGCCTCGGCATCCACCTCGCGCGGCTCGACCAGCAGCACGGGACCCGGATCGAGGTCGATGATGTAGCCGAGGAAGTGGCCAAGCAAACTGGTTTTCCCACTTTGGGCTGCCCACATCATGACGACCGTCTCGTACGGGCTCGACGGGCCCATGGCATCCATCACCGCGCGCTGATACGGCGCCCGGTCCGTGCGCCACTCGCCCTTCTCCGCGGCAAATTCCGAACTCAGCCGTGCATTCTGGTCCGCCCACTCGGAAACGGTCAGGTCCGGCGGCGGCAACGGCACATCGGCCGCCAGGATCTGAATCTCGTCAACGCGCATGCTGGACTGCGCTCCGGGTATCGTTGAGCAGGGTGCGCGCCTCGCGCATCAGCACGTCCCACACCTGGCGTTCATCGGTGAGCGGCGCGACCTCCGGCGCAATCCGAGTCGGCCAGGCCATGACCGTGTCTCTGATCACCACGTAAATCGCCTCGATCCGTTGGCGAAACAGATCGGTCTCCATCAGCTTGCCCATCTTCAAGTCGTACTCGATCTTGCGAAGCCGGGCCTTGAAGACCATGTCGGCGGTCTTGGCCTGGGCAAACGTCGTCCCCGTGGATGCAGCCTCAATCGGAGCGGCGGCCACGCGTTCGGAGACGGGCTCGGGCCGGTCATCAAGTACTGCATCCGAGGCCGGCGCGTCCACCTTTCCGCCACGCATCACCAAGACGCCGGCCTTGGCGAGGCGGCTGATGTACTGGCGGCTTTTGCCGCGATGCCGCGCGTACTCGGCCTGTGTCATCAACCGGTCCGACATTTACGGCCCTATCTGTTTGAAACGTCGCGAGATTCAGTTGTTCGATTTCGCTTGATTGTGCCGCGCCCCCGAGGGATGAATGGAGTCGCCATGAGGAACACCAACATGCGAAAGCAAACCACCAAAAACGACTTCTTCATCCGCCGCGTTTCTGGCGCGTGGGCCATCCTCGACGTTCACGGCCAGGTGATTGACAGTGGCTTCACATCCGAGGCCGCCGCCGCGGATTTCATCGTCCGGTTCTGCCAGGACCACCGGATGCTGTATGCGATCTACTACTGACCACCAGGAGACGAACCATGACCGCACAACCCTACATCGAATGCTCGCTTTGCGATGAGGCGAAGCCGATCCACCGCGAGCTTGTGTTGACCACCCGCGAGGGGCTGCTCCTCGACAAGGTCCAGTTCTGCCACGACTGCTGGAACGACATCCGGCAGTCGGTCGAGGACGCGAGCGGCCTCATCGACCGCCGCCAGGAGGACTGACGCCATGGCCATGACGCGCGATGAACTGATCACCTGGGCCACACGGAACGGCTGGAAGCTCGACCGCTGGGGCCACCTCAAGAAGGAGTTCGACAACGGCTGGCATCGCCTGAAGCTGAGCCGCATCGCCGTTCGGCATGAGCTGCACACGCCTTTCGGTTGGTGCAGAGTGGCCAGCGGCTACTACAAGAACCTGCACTTCACCGCCGACGATCAACTCGCCGGCATGACCCGATAGAAAGGACACCCAACATGACGACGTTTGCCATCGATAACGACAACATCATTACCGCCTACCTCGCTCGAGAAGCGATCCCCGAGGGCCAGGCGCGATTCTCGACCGAAAAGGAACTCGCCAAACTCGCCGCCAATTGGCCCGTTGAGCGGCTGGTCGAGATCTGGAACAACTTTGCCGGCGTGCCGCCCTTCGGCGACCTGAAGCCGGTGAAGAAGTTCACCGACCGCAAGACCGCCGTCGCGCGGATCTGGCGCGCGATCCAGGCCCTGACGCCCACCCCCGCGCCACAGTTCGCCGCCCATCCATCCAGCAACGCCGCGCCGAAGAAGGCCAAGGCCAGCGAGAAGGCCACGCAGCCCAAAGACGTGCGCGAGGGCTCCAAGAAGGCCATCGTGCTCGAACTCCTGCGTCGCCCCGAAGGCGCCACTCTCGCCGACATCATGGCCGCCACCGGCTGGATGGCGCATTCGGTCCGCGGCTTTATCTCGGGCGCACTCGGCAAGAAGATGGGGCTCGCCGTTGAATCCATCAAGACGCCCGAGGGGCCGCGCGCCTACCGCCTCAAGGCCCAGTAGCATCCAACCGCCCACACCGCCGCCAGCCTCAATCGCTGGCGGTTTCTCTCTTCCGCTCGGTCAGAGCTTGCAGGCGCTCCTCAAGCAAGGCCTCCCGCAGGTCGGCTTCCGCTTTTCTTAGGTACAGACCGTTTAGGCGCAGAATGATGCGGTTCTCGAGTTCGGCCAGTTCCTTGCGCACCTCGGCCAGCAGCGCCCGGTTCTGGAGACTGACGTAGGTAGCGATGAGCCCCGAGACCAACCCGATGCCCGGCACGATGGCTGTCAGGATCCGCTCATCCATTGCTCACACTCACGGTTGAAAGCATCGCGTCCCTGACTTCATCGAAAGTCTGCCCGCTCGCTTCCAGCTTGGCCGCCTTTCCGGCGTACTCCTGCCAACGGCGGATGATCACATCACAGTATGGTGGATCGATCTCCATCAGCCTCGCCCGGCGGCCGAGCTTCTCGCAGGCGATCAGCGTCGAACCCGACCCTCCGAACAGATCCAGCACCGTCTCGCCCGCCTTCGACGAATAGGTCAGCGCCCGGGCAGCCAGCTCCACCGGCTTCTCGGTCAAGTGAATCATCGATTGCGGAGGCACTTTCGCCACTTCCCAGACGTCCCGCACGTTGTTGTAGTCCGGGTTGAACCAGTGCGCCGCGCCTTCACGCCAACCATAGAAACACCACTCATGCGCTCCCATAAAGTCCTTGCGCGTGAGCACGGGCATGTTCTTGACCCAGATGATCGCCTGCGAGAAGTACAAGCCGCATTCGGCCAGCGCCGGAGGGTAGTTGGCGCAGTTGGCGTAGCCGCCCCAAAGGTAGAAGGCGCCGCCGGGCTTGAGCGCCGCCGCGATGTTGCCGAACCATTGGCGCAGAAGGACATCGTAGTCGGCGTCCTTCATGAAATCGTTGGCCAGCGCGCGGTCCTTCGGCCGCATCTTCTTCGTGGTGGCCTTGGCCTTGGACGCGCCCCGGTGGAGATCAAAGCTCGGATGATGCTGGAGGCCTTTTCTGTGCGCGATCTCCCGCTTGATACTCTCCCCGCCCCTGTCGCGGTGTGCAAGTTTCGGGTCATTCGCAAGATTCGCGAACGAGGAAAGCCCCGCGGCGATGGCGTTGTTCGAGCGCGGCTCGACGCGCACATTGTACGGTGGATCCGTGTTAACCAGGTCGACCGGCGCGCCTTCCACCAAGCGCTTCACATCCTCGCTGCTCGCCGAATCGCCGCACAGCAGCCGGTGGTTGCCCAGAATCCATAGATCGCCCCGGCGAGTGACCGGCTCCTCGAGCGGCTCCGGCACGGCGTCCTCCTCGGTGAGGCCATCCTGCGGCGCGCCGGGATCCTGCGTCAGCCAACCGGCGATCTCCTCATCGGAGAACCCAAGCAGGTCCAGGTTGAACTCGTCCTGGCGCAGATCGACGAGCAAGCCGCGCAGCAGCTCTTCATCCCATCCAGTGCCTGCCAGGGCCAGCTGGTTGTCGGCGATCACCAGCGCGCGCCGTTGCGCCTCGCTCAGGTGATCGAGCACGATCACCGGCACTTCGCGCAAGCCCAGCTTTCGCGCTGCCTGAAGCCGCGCATGCCCCGCGATGACCACGCCATCCGCGCCCACCAGGACTGGAGTTGTCCACCCGAATTCCACGATCGAGGCCGCAATCTGCGCAACCTGCTCCTCGGTGTGTGTGCGGGGATTCCTGGCGAAGGGAACCAGCCGTTCGAGGGGCCAGCGTTCAATCTGGAGATCCGTCTTCACTTCTTGATGTAGGGGGCCTGCGCCGGAGTGCCGTCCGGATTGGCGAAGTGCGCGAGCACGGCTGCCGCGCCTTGCACGGCGGACAGCCCGACCATGGCCCAGAACTTGCCGCGCCCGGGCAGCAGGTCGAGCGAGACGTTCAGGCCTTGCGCCACGAGCGCCAGCATTTGAATGGCAACATTGACGGAGAACTTCATCTTCGTAAGCTCCTGGAATTGGTTGACCAGCGGCCGCAGCCGCCACCAGATCCGCAGTTCGTGAATCATGGGATTACGGTGCCCAATAAGGCGTGGGCACCCAATATGCGACGATCAGGCCCTCGCCGGCGACGTTGGCGTCGATCCAGTAGTCGGCGGGCCGGAGTCCATTGGGCGATTCGAGAACTAGGTCGTCCGCCACGCCGCCGCCCACGCCCGTGGGCCAGAACTCTTTGATCACCCCCACGCCAGTCCCTTTGTTCATTCCGGCCACGCCGAGAAACACCCGGCCCGTCTCGCCGATCAGCGTGGCAAAGCGCAGGCGGATCGCGCGCACGGTCTCATCCGAGGTGAGCCGCACAGGCGTCCCTGGCACGGCCACGGCAATCTTGCCGAACGATCGTGCTTCCAGTGCAAAGCGGTCAGCCATGGAAGTTCACCAGCTTGTGAAAAAGCGGGCGGCCCTGCGATGTCTGCGGAACCGCCCATGCATGCGCCTGGAGGAGAAACACTACTTGCGGCCGGCCAGCGCGTCGGCCACGTCAGCAGCCACCACCGCGCCGATCCGCAACGATAGAGGTTTATGAATTGTCAGCGCCAGTGCAATAATCCCCAAATCGCCATTTGAAAAATCCCCACCTCGGAACTGAGTTAGAACGGCACCGAGGAGGTGCCGGCGACGTTACGGAGCGTAGA
>Ga0209581_1005111_pt1 | contig 10193 bp, 13 predicted proteins | sample Coa_R2_FD_187160 | JGI IMG/M metagenome (GOLD analysis project Ga0209581, IMG submission 187160) | Surface soil microbial communities from Centralia Pennsylvania, which are recovering from an underground coalmine fire - Coalmine... | ecosystem: Environmental > Terrestrial > Soil > Unclassified ...
GAAATGATGCACCTGGATTATGAATCAATGCGGATTTTAGTGCTTGATACGAAGAATCAGGTGGTGGAGAACATCAATCGCTACCAGGGGACGGTGAACCTTTTTTTAGACTCTTCTGTTAACAGTGATGGGAGGGAGGATACAAGGCGTCAGGCTTGTATCCTGTTCACCTATAATCGCCATTGAACGCCAAAACCCGGCACGTTTGCTATCAAGTTTGCTATCAACTTGGAGAGTATCGAAGTATCTTGGGCTGGTTTCCCGAGCAGGCCCCTTGCCCTTTCGCCTGTTTGTCTATACATGAAACAATTCCCCCACCGCTTTTACCCTCTTCTCATGGGGCCAGATCACAGCCATTTGGTTATAGTTCTCGTATGCCTCGTTCCAGCATTTCTGACTCCCCAATGTCTTAGCCCCGGATACCCCCGCCTCTACGTATACCGCCCCTTGCTCCAAATCTCCTGAAACAATAGCCGTTTTTGCTCTCTGGTTGAAAAGTTCCACGCGGATACGCTCAGGTATAAGGATGCCTGGCTGATCAATACGGTTGAGGGTATCGAGCGACCTTTTTGCTTGACCTAATTGAGTACGTGCGATGCTCTCCCAAAGTACCATTTGAGGAAACCCAAAATCTGCATAAGAAAAACAAGGATCGGTTTCAGGATGATCAGGGAAAGCATCCACTGCCAAGCCTAAGTAATTGGTTGACTCCCGCCTTCGATCGATGTGAGCATAAGCTACAGCGAGGCCCATATTTACACGCGCTTGTAAAAGCGGCGACACCCCCTCTATGTACTGTGATGCCTCTAGATACGTTCGCAAAGCTTGTGGGTACTGCCCGCTGTAGTAATATGTGTCGGCAAGCCCCTTAAAGGCTGCTATAAGCAAGTCCCGATTCCCTGCTAATAGACTGTACTGTACTGCTTGCTTGCAATAGAGTTCCCTGGCAAGCAGGTTGTTTTTATGCAGGGCAAAGATACTATAAAGTCGGTATCCCTGCGCGGCTAGATGAGCGGCGGCTTGCTGGTGGTTAGAGGGTTGTTGGGCGAGTGGGACGAGCTTGGACATACACTCAGGCAGGAGCTTCTCCGCTAAAGCTAACTCGTTTCCCCGGCTGAGTTGCCAGCACGCATTGATAAGACTTTCAAAGCCCTGAATCGTGGTCTCGTCTATCTTCGCGGAGTCCGGTTCTAGGACCAGGAGTTGCTGCCATGACTCCCCTTGTAGAAACGCTTGTGGTTTCACTACAGCCATACTGAGAGCGGTTACTAGCGTTTCGAGCATTTTTCGTTTTGTTGGGTCAAACATGATCGATTCTCCTAGCCGGAGCAGCGAGGCAAAGGCGGTTAGCTGCTCGTCAGCAATCGTGTACAGGCTCGAACCAGTGGATGATACCCCTTGCCTGCTCAGCTGCTCTCCCTCAGCGAGAGCAGGCTCTTTCGAGAGATGGCCGTACCCCAGATCACTGGCCGATTTGCCAAATACGTTACACAGAGACTCTAGAAGGGCTGGTTGTGGCTCCTGGTGTCCGTTCAGCCAACGCGAAAAAGTGACACGACCTACCCCGACTCTTGCAGAGGCTACTTCAATGGGCCAGTTTTTTTCTTGCAGGGCTGCGAGCAACTTATGATTGATCATCTGAAACCCTGTGCCTACCCTTCAATTGTAGAGTCCCGCCAGGGGGGAATCAAGGGAAAACCAGCGGGAGCAGGGATTCGATACGAATTTCGATACACCCAACGATACGAAGCCCGCTACGGAAGACGATACGAACGATATAGCCAGGATAACGAGCGCACCGTATACTTTCGATAGAAACTATTGAACGGCGGCCCGGCAGGGCAACCGATCACTATTATACACGATGCTGATGCAAATTTCAGAGCACAGGAAAAATACCTGCTGCAGAGACTTGCATAACGGTACTCACTATGGTATAGTGAATATCAGCAAGAGATAATCTTTGCAGGAAGGTGATAAACGTCATGACACTGCGTCAGTATCGCATAGAGCTAGGCTGGACAATTAACCGTCTTGCCCAAGAGGCCGGCATAAACCGCTTGACGGTAGCCAGCGCCGAAGATGGCAAGCCAATTCAGGCACCGACAGCTAAGGCCCTGGCTGAAGCCCTTAGCAAAGGATACGGACGTGAGATCAAGGTTTTTGAGATTGAAGGACTCAATATTTTGTAGCGCGTCTTCAAGAGTGAAGATAGGCCGCGTCAAGTTTGCGAGACAACGCGCGGCCCATCAACAAGGCAACGGAACCTCTGGTGTGCTGGCAAGCATGCCAGAGAAGCCGCTGTGTGCATTCGGCAGTTAAGCCTTCTGCACGCTTCTAGTGTAGCATAAATCGCCTGTCCGTACAAGCTCTTTTACAACCGAACCCCGCGTAGCCGTACCTGAGTAGCCAGGCCCCCGCCACGTCAGGCCGTGCGTGTATCCCTCTACGCACAGCTGAGCCGGACCGGGGAAAAGAGCCAGCAGACAGGCGAAAAGGCGCAACGAGGCGGAACCCCTCAGGGCAAGAGTTCCAGCACTAAGCCGCTTGAGGACACGCGGGACGACCTCCCTTACAGAACCAGCTACAGAAAGGAAGTCACAGTATGACACCAACGCCGACCGAAACCGTCCGGGTCATTTGGAGATGCCGGCGCAAGTCCTGCAAATATGTATGGGCGTTTGACTATCTCTTGCCAGAAGGCAGCGATCATCCCTATCGCCTACTCGCTGACGGGACGCGCCGTTGGCTGACGGAGGATCATATGAACGCCCTGTCTTGCCCGAAATGTGGCTGCTCGCTTCCCAAAGGGGAGCGGGTACAGGGGCGCTACAGCGAATATCACACATGCGGTCCCCGTTGCTTGAATGCGATCGGGCCTTCATGTGACTGCCAGTGCGGCGGGAAAAATCACGGGGCAAACCACGTGATATAAGCCCGCTTGTCGAGTAACTCTCATAGCACGGCTGACGGCATCTACAGAAAGGAAAGGCAGCATGCTAGACGACCGTCTCTCCGACGACGGGCTAACGTTCCGTTCTCTCAAGGAGGGAAATTATCACCTGGCCAAATTTGGCCCGTTCGGGCATTTCCTCGGTTTGACCTCGGCAAAACCGCCGGTGCTTGTCCAAATCCGCGAGAAAAGCACTGCCAGCATATTGGACATCGAGGTCTCTTGCCGATCCGATCGGCTTCCCCTCTGGTTTAAACCGCTCCGCTATGTTGTTGAGGACGAAAGCTTTGTGGAACTCCGCCTTCAGATCGGGGACGTGCAGTACCTCATACGCAAAGCGTCCGGGGCGTAAGCGGCTTGGCCGCCCGCGGGCGGACCGCTTTCCCTCTCATCTCCCACCAGGCCCTTGTAGCAAAAGGCCCGGCGTACTCGCAATACACCAGGCCCTCCATTGAGTGATTTTTAGCCCACAAGGCACACAAAGCCACTCGCCCCACTATACCACACGGAGGCGAGTGGCTTTGTGCATCAGAAAGGATGTGATGCCCTCTGCTTGTTGTGACTCTACCACCTGCTGACTTTTCCCGCGTTGTGCAGTCCCGGCAGACTCAGGAGCAGGATCTGATCGCTCGCATACGGCGGGGCGACCAGGTACGAGACGAAACTGTTTTGTTTCTTCAACCGACGCTCAGGCGCATGGCCAAGCGCATGTATCAGCGCCACCACCTCTACAGCAACGCGGAGCAAGCTCTGGAACCTGCGGACCTTGCTCAAGCAGCAACCCTGCGCCTGCTCGAAAAGTTTCCCCGCGCTCGGTTTCAGGTAAACCCGCTCGCCTGGCTGTACAGCGTGGCTGCCAATGCTATGCGCGACCTGCTTAACGGGCGCGCTGCTCTCATCAAACGTGAGCCGGATCGCCCGCCGATCCTCGTCCTTGCGCTCGATGCTCCGCTGACCGAGCAGGGTACTACCCTGACGGACCTGCTCACCTACGATCTGCTGCTTCCGACTTCCGATACTCCGCCCCTTTTTGAGATTGTTGCGCAGGCGGTAGCAGCCCTGCCGGACAACCAACGGATGGTGATTGAGCGCGTCTACGGCCTCAACTCCCAGGCCCCAACCCCCTTGAGGCAACTCAGCCGGGAGTTATCTCCGGCGCGGGCCTGTCCTTCCAGCGCGGAGTACCACTATCGGCGCGCCCTGGCCGCTCTGCGGCAAAGTCTCTCTCACGTGGTTTCTCAGCACACCACCACAGGAGGTACCCAATGACTTGCACACAACATCCCCCACAGCACCAAAAAGTTGAACTGACCCCCAATCAGATTTATGTGAAACGTCCAGGATGTAAAAACCCGATACAAACGCTCATCGAGGGCGCACCAGGTTGGAGCTTCCACTCATGGGAACATACCAATCGAGTCGGCCTCTACTACAAAGGCCGTTATGTGGCTTCCCTGCTTTCACGTAATGGCGGCACAACCTACGAAGAAGAAGCGCACATACCCTCTCCGAATTCTTTCCCCTTTGTCTTCCATTCCCTGACAGATGCGGCCCAGCACTACGCTCGTACAGGATGTATTAGCTGGATAGAAGAGGTCAATCGGCAAGAGGGGTTAGAAGAGTGGTGCCTCACTGCCAGTTTCACTTTCAGAACACGTATCCTCCATCTCGCCTTCCCGCCTCAGGATTACGAGCGATTAGAACGCGTTGCATCTCTCAAGGGCGCAAGCTTTGAACAGCTAGCATTGCAGGCCCTCTATACCGCCTTGCCTGAATTAGAGTCCCTGTGCCAAATCTTCGAGGAAAGCGGGGAGGAGGTAAAGGTATGAAATGGCGCTGGGCCTATCCAAAGGACTGGGACAGGCTGGCGCGGGCGTGCAAAGAGCGCGCCGGGTGGAGGTGCGAGGAGTGCGGTATTCAGCACAAAGCCAGGGTGATCGATCCTCTAACGGGCGAGGTAAAGCGGGTGGTTCTTTGCGCGGCGCATCTCGATCACGACATTTGGAACCCTCGCCCGCGCTTGCGTGCTCTCTGCCGCCCATGTCATGCCCGCTACGATTATTCCCCACGTGAGCGGGCACGCTGGCTGTCCCTCGAACGACGACGACACCAGTGGTTGATCCGGCGCTGGCAAGAACGCCAGCGCCAATAGTACGCGAGGGCGGGCGCGTGATCCCGCCCAAAGGGGCCAAACATGCGTAAGGGCCGTAAAGGTGACTGGCAGATTATGAAGATCTGCGCAGGGGATCGCCCATTCCTTCTGTCCGAGATGGAAAGTGATCGCGCGTTCCACTACCGGCGCAGCCTGGCAAGTGAGGCTGATGTACAACAATTCGTGCGTGACCATCATCTCGTCCTCATCGAGACGTTCACACACGGGACATGGTCTACACGCCTGTACAGGCCGCGAGCCGGGCGTCCCTCACTTAACCGCAAACACTTTCCAGAACATAGGTAGCCTGACCCGTTCAAGCGCGGTGCCGGGGTGCAGTCCCCCGGCCAGGCGTGGCCCGTTGAGTGGCGGGCCTGCTTCGTCGGTTTGTTCCCTACTCCCCTCGCTGAAAGGAGTTCTCGTCATGTCTCGGAACCAGTGGAATCGCTCTGCCCGGTATGGCCGGTACGAGGAGTATTATCCGCCGTATGCTGACCCTTACGACTACGATGAGGAAGAGATGGAGCCGAACTATTATTACGACCATCGTCGGCGTTATCTGCCCGATGGGTGCGCAAACCTGCTGCTAGTGGTGGTGGTGGTGCTGGCAGTCGTAATGCTCATCCTGCTCACCGTTCACCCGCAGGGTTTTCAACTCGTCAACTTCTAACGTTCCTGAGTGTTTCTCCCTCTCTACCTCCTGAGGGCTAAGAAAGGATACGTGCCCATGTGGCGTTCGCAGCACCATCAACCCTTTGAGGATACCTCTTCCCCTGATAGCCGATGGGGGGAAGCGCGTGATTCTCATTATCACGCTCTGCCTCCGTCTCTTCGCCGGCGGCCTCCCGCTCCCCTGTTTCTGCCACAACGTCCGGGCAGAAGAAAGTATCAGGTCCCGCCTCGCCCAACAGGAGGCGGTTCACCTCGTCTCCTGCTCTTCTCTCTGGGCTTCATGGGAACTGGCTTCCTGTTTGTCGTCCTGTATCCCTATCGCATGTTCATCCTGCACCTGCTGATCGCCTTGCTTATTCTCATGCTCGCAGTGGTGTGGCCAATTGTGGTGGTCAAAGTACGCCGGCGCATGCGCGCACGGCGACAGCAGGTCCTTCTGTTGTACCCGTCCCCCGCGCCCCTTGTGCATGAGGATGCTCCCGGTGAACATTCGATTCGCCGGGGCAATGCCTGTTCTCCGCTCCCGCCGCTTTCTGACTTTGAGGGTACTCACGATCCCGATTTTCTGTACGACTACGACGATCGACGAACCAGCAAGCGGGCCTCTGAGCGATTAGTCCCCGACCAGAGACGCCGCTTCTAGTACCACAGGAGGCAAGAAAGGACGCTCCTGCGCGCTTGCCCATTGTAACACACCGCCGGGCAAGCGCGTATGGGTATTCTTTCTCGCTCGCCTCAAGGAAAGGATCTATGCCTATGCTTGCTCTTGCTTCCGCGAACGCGAACGCGTCCCCGCAACCCTTGATCACTCTCCGGCCCTACCAGGAAACCTGCGTGCAGCGTGTACTCGATGCTTACCAGCGCCAGCCTCGCGGCGGCTCCGCGCTCATCGTGTTGCCAACCGGCGGCGGGAAAACGATCGTGTTTGCCGAAATTGCGCGCCGTTTGGGCCTGACTACTCTCATCATCGCTCATCGCGAGGAGCTTCTGCGGCAGGCCGCCGAAAAGTTTCACCTGCTTGACCCCTCCGCGATAATTGGCCAGGTCGGTGCGAGACGCCACGAATGGGGCGCTCCTATCACTATTGCGAGCGTCCAAACCATCAGCCGGCCTGAGCACCTCAAGGCCCTGCAACGCTTTGGCTACCAACTGGTGATCATCGACGAGTGTCACCATAGCGCGGCTGATGGCTACCTCTCTGTCCTCAAAGCTCTTTCAGAGGCTTTTCTCGTCGGAGTGACCGCTACACCCGATCGACTGGACCGGCAGGACATTTCCAGCATCTTCGGGGAGCCTGTGTTCACAATGGGCATTGTTGAAATGGTGGAGCAAGGGTACCTCTGTGACCTGCGGGCCATCGCGGTAAAAACTACGACCTCCCTGGATACCCTGCACACCCAGGCGGGGGATTTTAAGCAGGATGAATTGGAAGAGGTGGTTGATACGAAAGAGCGCAACGAACGCGTGGCCCGTGCCTATCTGGAACATGCCAGGGGGCGTCCGGCCCTTTGTTTCGCCGTGACGGTCCTGCACGCTCAACACCTGGCGGAAACCTTTGCTCGTTTCAAGGTGCGAGCCGCAATGGTCTGCGGAGAAACTCCCTCAGAGGAGCGCCGGCATCTTTTGCACGCTTATGAGCATGGGGAAATTGAGGTGCTCTGTAACGTTGGGGTGCTCACCGAAGGATATGATGCGCCCCAAACCTCCTGTATCATCCTCGCTCGCCCCACGCAGTCGCGGGCACTGTTTGTGCAGTGTATTGGGCGCGGGACGCGTCTTGCCCCTGGCAAGCGTGATTGCCTTGTTCTTGACATCACGGATAATTGCCTCAAACACCGGCTCCAGCCTGTCACGCTGAGCAAGGCGTTGGGCAAGGCGCTGGGCGAGGGTGAAAGTGTGCTTGAAGCAAAGGTACGCGAGGAGGAGGAACGCGAGAAAGAGGGGAAAGATATGTTGCTCGGCGAGCGCGAGCAGCAGGAACGCCGAGCCAGAGTGACCAAACGTGCGCAGGACTTGCTTATCAACCTTCTTGCTCCGATGGACTGGAAGCGTCGGGCGAGTGGGGCGTATTGGTTAGAGGTTGGTGAACGCAAGCACAAGATCACACTTATTCCCCTGGAAGACATGGAGGGTTACTACACGGTCAAGGCCGCGCTGGCTCCTGATTACAAGTGGCAAACCTGGCTCGATCGTGCGCCGCTGGAATGGGCGCAGCAGCACGCCGAAATTAAGGCACGCCTGCTGCAAAGCGATGAGCGCAAACGCGTTCTAGTGGACAGTAGAGCCGCCTGGCGCGCACATCCGGCCTCGATCAAGCAGTGCTACATGCTGCGGAAATTCGGCATTGACTATTCCCCGGATATCACTGCCGGCGAGGCTTCCGACCTGATTAGCAAGGCGATTCATGAACGGGAACGGGCAAAGGCAGAGAAAAAGCTCGCCAAACTCCAACGAGGCGAATCGTCCTCTAAGCGCGGAAGGAGGGGCAGCGCATGAGCCTGGAATCCTACCTCGATACCATTACGACAGGAGACGCCCTGGAACTTTCCAGGGCTATCCCAAACGAAAGCATAGACCTGGTGTTCTGCGATCCGCCCTACCTCAAGCGCCACATTGAAGCCGGGGTGTATTCCTGGCTTGCGCAAACAGCAGCGCGGGTCCTCAAGCCCGGCGGTTTTTGCCTGGCGTACACCGGCACGGAATGGCTTGCAACGGTTCTCAGCCAGATGCAGGCGCATCTCACCTACTTCTGGCTGTGCGTTCTGCGCTACGACGGGAGTGCAGGCTATGTCTATTGCAAGCGTGTTGTTACGCGTTATACCCCCATTGTAGCCTTCGTGAAAGGCAAAAATGCTCCTCAGGCCCCTTTCCTCGACTGCGCCTCCGGGAGCGGGGCTGACAAGAGATTTCACATTTGGGGGCAAGATGAACGCACGGCCAGCTACTACATCGATTGCTTTTCGCGCCCCGGCGATCTGGTGTTTGATCTCTTCTGTGGAGGAGGAACCGTCCCCGCCGTGTGCAAGCAAATCCATCGCCGCTATATTGCGTTCGAGATTGATCCCGCGACTGCTGATCGAGCGCGCCGGCGGCTGGAAGTCGTACAGCCAGTGCTCTTCCCAACAGAAAGCCTCAAGCAAATACCGCTGGAGGAGGCACGTGCATGAGTGATGTCACTGCTATCACGCTGTTTGCAGGCGCTGGAGGTTGGGATCTGGGCTTTGCCGCGTGCGGCGTACCCATCCTGGCTGCGCTCAATCATAACGAGCGTTCGCTCGCCACACATGCCCTCAACTTTCCAGATACCGAGCATATCAAAACGGATATCACACAGGAAAACCCGCGCCGATTCCCACATGCGACAATCCTGCAAGCTTCGCCAGAGTGCCGCTATCAATCCGCCTCTCACGGCGTCAAGCTGCTGGGGCAAAACCAGCCGGGCCTCTGGACAGATCGCGAAGAGGATGATCCCTCTGAACGATCGCGAGCAACCATGCGCGAGGTAGTACGCTGGGCGGCAGCAAAGAAAGAGCAGGGCCACCCTTTCCAGCTAATCTTCGTGGAAAACGTGACCAAAGTACGCTTATGGAGCGGCTATCACTCCTGGCATCAGGATCTGCAGGCGCTGGGCTACCGGGCAAAGACGCTGTACTTTAACAGCATGTTCGCCCCGGCGTTCCCGGCCCCCTGTCATGAATCGCGGGATCGTTGGTATGCTGTCTTCTGGCGAGCATCCAACCGCGCTCCTGATCTGGATATCCGCCCGCCGGCATTCTGTCAGCATTGCAGCTTCCTGGTTGACGCTCGCCAACTTTGGAAACGTCCTCAGCGACCCTATGGCGACTATCGCAAGCAGTATATATACGCCTGCCCGCGCTGTTACCGGGAGGTAATTCCGTTCTATCATCCCGCGAGCGCGGCGCTTGACTGGACATGCCCCACGCCAGCGATAGGAGATCGCACCATGCCTCTAGCAGAGACAACCCTGGCAAAGATCAGGAAAGGCGTTCTTCGTTATCGTTCCTCCCATCGGGCCTTTCTTTACAGCTACTACGGCACGGCCATATATCGGACGGTAAGCGATCCACTGGGTACCTGCACTACCAGGGATAAACACGCGCTGATTACCATTCCTCACCCGCTGGCCTGTGTCGAAGAATGTGGCTACCGCATGCTTACGCTAGATGAATACAAGAGAGCGATGGGCTTCCCTTCCTCGTTCCGCTTTCAATGTTCTCGGACAGAGGCCCTGCGTCAGTTGGGGCTAGCCGTCACCCCAGCAGTCGCCGCGATGCTCGTCCAACGTGGCTTAGCTTCACTTGGCTATCAGCTTAACAAAAAGGGGGCGGCATGAGTTCCTCTTCCACAAAAGCAGCCCGGATGAAACAGTTATGGCTATTCCCTGACTCTGGCAGA
>Ga0209581_1005113_pt1 | contig 10191 bp, 8 predicted proteins | sample Coa_R2_FD_187160 | JGI IMG/M metagenome (GOLD analysis project Ga0209581, IMG submission 187160) | Surface soil microbial communities from Centralia Pennsylvania, which are recovering from an underground coalmine fire - Coalmine... | ecosystem: Environmental > Terrestrial > Soil > Unclassified ...
GCTCCGGGCTGGCGTATTCCGGCGTCAGCAATCGATCCTGCGTCAGCGTCGCCGCGCCACTATCGGGCGGCGAGTCGTCCAGGATCTTGGCGATGCCGAAATCGAGCAGCTTCGGTTCGCCCGCGCTGTTGACCAGAATATTGGAGGGCTTCAGATCGCGATGAATAATCAGATTGCGATGAGCGTAAGCGACTGCGTCGCAGACCTGAAGGAACAACACCAGCTTCGCGCGCAGATCGAGCTTCCCCGCGTACTCATCGATGGGCACGCCCTCGATGTAATCCATCGCCAGGTAAGGCTGGCCGCCGGCGGTGTGGCCGGCATCGAGCAGCCGCGCTATGGCCGCGTGGTTCAATCTGGCCAGGATGTGCCGCTCCTGAAGGAAGCGATCGCGAAACGATGTATCGGCTTGGTCGTAGCGCAGCAGCTTGACGGCGGCGCGCTGATCGACCTCGCCGTCGGCGCGCTCGCCGAGATAAACCGCGCCCATTCCACCTCGTCCCAGCAAGCGTGATAACCGGTACGGCCCGCAGCGCGCGCCGGCCCGCACCGGCGAGGTTTGCAGGAACTCTTCCGCGCTGGCGGCGACGCAATCTCCAAGGGCGCGTTCCGCGTCCGTATCAAAACGCAGCAGCGCTTCCACTTCCGCTATGATTTCTTCCGAAATGCTTTCGCGCCGATAAATCTCATCCCGTTCCGCGTCCGCAAGATCGGCGACTTTATGAAACAGGAGCTCGGCTTCGCGATTCATCCGGCGAACCTTTCCCTAGATCTTATCGCGCCTGAAAACATCAGGGCCCGGCGCCGGCGCTAAAGCGTCTTCAGGAAGGCGATGATGTCGGCCTTTTCCTGCGCCGTAAACCCGATGCTGAAGCGCTGATTGTAGAACTGAATCACGTCGTCCAGCGTCTGCGCAGATCCGTTATGAAAATACGGCGCGCGAGCCGCCAGGCCGCGCAGTACCGGACCTTTGACTTTGCCGATATCGGCCCACAGACCGGTGATCAAGGCGCGGCCGGGATCGGTAGTCTGGACGACTTCGCCGGTCGAGTTGTTGCGCACCGTGAACACCGGCAGATAGCTTATATCCAGTGGGCTGTTCACATCACCGACGCCGATATTCAGGGGCGCCGAGACGGAATGGTTCCCCACACCCGGAGTATCATGACACGTCCCGCACGTTCCGGAAAGCGAAGGCACGCCGAGCACATCGTTGATGCCGGCGACGTTGGTTATAGTGATCGGCTTCGAATTGAACAGCTTTTCGCCCCGGGCGATGCTCGCGCGTGGTTCGATTGGCGAATTTAGCCACGCATCGTAAAGCGTGAAGATCACCGCATTGAACGGCGCCGGAAATGGATTGAATCCGAAACTCGGAGGAAACGAATCGTTTATACCGATATAAAATGGCTGCGACGCCAGTGTCATCGGACCTCCCAGCGCCCCGTCGTTGTTTAGCAAACCCGCCCGAAAGTCGATCGCCTGCGCGGTTCGCAGCGAAGTTTCGAAATTGACGATGCTCTGAATTTGCGCCGCCGTCGGAGGATTCGCGCCTTGGGCGTGGCCCGCCGTCGCGTCGATGGCCTGATGAGCGAGATCCGCCATCAGATCGGCCGGATTTGTGGCATACGTAATCTTCTGCGTACCGGTCTGCGGAGAAGATTCGCGGCCATCCCACATCACCGTGCTCAGGAATTTCAGATTCGTCGCCGGAAGAGGACGGCGATACATGGATAAAGTCTCCATATCGCCGCAGCCGTAGGGATTGGCGACGTTGATCACCGTGAACTGCGCGTTGGCCGGAACCGGCAAGGCGATCCGGATCAAGCCGCGGCTCAGCAGCAAACTATAAGCCGCCATGCGCCCCTGCAAGGTTGACGTATCAATGTTGTGGTCGCAGTTGGAGCCGTCGTTGGTTCGGAAAATCGGATCGGTTCCCTGGGTGAAAAAAAATCGCAGTCGAACCTCGGCCGCCGAAACCGACCAGCCCTCGGCCGGTCGATGGCAGCTCGAACAGGATCTTCCGTTGGTGCCGAGAGACTGAAAAAACGCGCCGGTCAGATCCAGACTGGCGTCATTGACATTGTAGGTCTCGATGAACCCGCTCGGATCCACCAGAGGAAATGAGTTGGGAAGACTTTGCGCGTTTCCATGCACCGCGAAAATAAGGGACAAAATCGAAGCACGAGCTGTAAATTCCATACTGGCATCCTCCTTGCCTGGCAGGAAGTTTCATTTTTCCCAACTCTCCTGCGGAATTTACCGAAGAATTTAGACGCGTTTCAAAGATTTTTGCCGGATCAGGGCAGGGAAGCGGCGCCTATTCGATCTGGCGCATGATTTGCCTGACTTCATCGGCATAGGCCCGCCGCGGATTATAGGTGAACAGCTTTTCGACTAAATCCTTGCCGGCGTAAGGAGGATTGATGGCGAGCTGCCGCGCCAGGAACTCGATGCCCGATTCGACCGAGGCAAAACTCTGGCGGCCCGGGTGATAGCCCCAGAAATTGTTGTTCTTTTCTTTCCAGCCGCAAGTGGTTTCGCGCACGGAGATGGCGGGCAGCAGGCGATAATCGAGGCCATAACGGTCCGCCGCCCGGAGATACGCCTCGACATGGTGAGGCTCGGGGCAATGATAGCTTCGGAAAAACACGCGGAGCCGTTCGGCGCGCCGGTCGGGCTGGTTGGGCGCCTGGACCGGCTTGTCTTGCGGGCGCGCAAGGTTCAGATTCGCCGCGCCGGCGCACAAAAGCAGCCCGGCCAGCGCGCCGCGAACAGCCTTGCGAAAGCGCAGCCGTCCGGTGGCGCCAAAAAATTCCGCCGCTCGACGGGACGCCGCGGACTCCGGCAAACGGATGACAAAAATCACAGGGCTCTTGTTTTCTCGCTTGGCCCGGTCAGGACGTCTTGTCCGTGCTCGCCGGCTTGGATTCGGATTTGCTCTCCGCGGGCTTGCTTTCGCCGGATTTGCTTTCCGCGGGCTTGGCGTCGCCCTGGGTCTCCGCCGGTTTCGAATCGGGCTGAGATGAATTGCCTTTGGCGTAATCGGTGATGTACCAGCCGCTGCCTTTGAACTGGAACGCGGGCGGGGAAATCAGACGCTCCACCGCGCCGCCGCAATTCTCATGCATTGCCAGCGGAACGTCCGAAAACTTCTGAATTACTTCAAAAACTTTACCGCACTTGGCACAACGATATTCATACAGGGGCATGTCAGTTCTGCATGATCGTGATCACGCGACCGAGGCCTTTCTGCATGATCGTATCGGGTTCGAGTTTCTGGGTGTTCGGGGCATCCGCATCATCATCGTCGCTTGCGGCCGCCTCATCCTGCTGGATGTTCGGCGCAACGCCGGTATCTTGAATCGCCTTGCCGTCCGGAGCGTAGTATTTCGCGACAGACAAAATCACCGCGCTGCCGTCGTCCATCGTTACGGCCTTGCGAACTCCCGCATCGCCGTAAGTATGCTCGCCCACCAGATCGGCGCGCTTGGATTGGAGCAGGGCGGCGGCGGCAATCTCGGCCGCGCCCGCCGTTCCATGATTCACCAGCACCACCAGCGGCGCCTTGGTAATCTGCTTCGATGCCACCGCGTTAAAATCCTGGCGGCTCACCTTCTGGCCTTGCAAATAGGTGATCAGGCCTTTATCCATGAACACATTGGCCACCGCGACACCCTCTTCCGGATCGCCGGTCGAGCAGTGCCGCAGGTCCAGCACGAATCGCTTCGCGCCCTGTTTTTCCAGTTCCTGAATCTTGGCGGCGATATCCTTCGCGCGTCCGCGCGCCAGCGAATAGGTTTGAATCACGCCGATCTGTTGTCCATCCTGGGTCACGATTTTGCCGCTTACCGGCGGAGAAACCAGATTGGCGCGAATCAGCGTGATGCTCTGCGGCTCCGACTTGCGGACGCGCAGCACGCTCATCTCAACCGAGGTGCCCGGCTCGCCGCCGAGGAGAATTTCGGCGAAGGCCAGCGGCATGTCGCGCGTCGAGACGTTGTTGATCGATTCGATCACGTCGCCGGTCGAGATGCCGGCTTTGGCCGCCGGTCCGCCCGGAATCGCATCCACCACGCTCAAATACCCATAGCGGCGCGAGAGCACCAGTCCGACCTGCGGTTTCGGCGATTCCTTGGCCTTCAAATATTGCTTGTATTGATCCGCGTTGAGGTAACTGGCGTAGGGATCGAGCGACTCCAGCATCCCGTTGATCGCCCCCGCCGTCACCGCCTTCATGTCCGGCTCTTCTACATAATCCATCTTGATACGCGACAGCACTTCGCTGTACACGCTCAGATGAGTGTAGGTGTTATCGGCGGAAGCGCTGCGGCCGCGCACCGCGCCGAACAAAAGCAGCACTACCAGGCAAGTGGAAGATGCCACAACGGCGAATTGGAAACGTCGATTCATGGGCAGACAGCCTCTAGGGGACAGGATAGCAGACAAGAGGTTCGAGTGCGGCAGGTTGGTGAGGTTTAGTTTACATAATATCCGTTATCAGAAATAAAGCAACCCCGGATTCATTCGCCGGAAAGTCATTTTCCCGATGCGTTGTGGCGCGCGATGGTTCTTGCTTCCAGAATCAAATCCGGCATTCCCAGGCCCTTCATCGTCCCCTCCGACACCGTACACGGATTCACCACGTCGTTCATGTTGAATTTCGTGAACACCATCAGGCCGAACAGAACGAACGGGTCCGTCTTAAACTCCGCGGCCACCTCGGCCACTGTGAACGGCTTTTTTCCATAGAATACCCGGTAAAGCCGGAGCTGAAGCATGGCGTGCGCCACGTCCGCACCCCGTTCGAGCATCCCGGAAGAAAAAAGCTTGTTATTGCTCCAATTGGTGAACTCCCAGTTGGGCGCCTTGTCCTGATACGCCGCCGGGACGTTGTCTTTCGGCATTTTCTGCATTCCGGCGCCCGGCTGGTGATGGCCCGGCGCGAGCGAATCGGGCGTAGTCTCATTGTGTGTATCATACGCAGTTTTGGCGTCAATTACGCCCTGGAAGACGTCTTTTATGGACCCAAACGCGCTCAGGAACGTTTTTGAGTAATCGCCGAAAATTTCGATCATGTCCTGCTCGGTCAGCTTCGACCCTTCTCGGCCGGGCCGCGGGTCCCAGCCTTCGGCAGCCTGGCGATACTGTTCCTCGGTCCACTTCAAGCCGAGCTCGCGGAAGTTGAAGGGATTTTTCAGCCCTTTCGAAACGATCTCGTTGAATTTCGTCGTCATCCAGGTCTCGGTGTCATGCGCCGACCAGTCCAGATCGCCGCAGATATCGAGGGCGCGAATCACTTCGAGCGCATTTTTATCGGCGAAATCGAACGGAATCCCGGCGTTGCGCATCTGCGTCTTCAGCCATTCGAGCGCGGCCGGATAACCTTTCCTGGTTCCTCCGTTTTTGTTGACGATGCTTCGGACCTCGGCCGCCATCTTTTGCACCATCGGCGCGGCGTTTCGCAGCCATTCGACGTGATGCGCGGTTTCGATGATGAACCGCCGCCACCAGGAAATCTGGACGCGCAGCCCGACGGCGCGATTCAGGCGATGGAAGAAATCCTCCGGATTGCGGGGGTCGGCGTTTCGCAGTTGCTCGTGGATTCTGTTTTCAAGATCGCGAATCCCCTCGCGCCAGGAGCGGTACTGGGGCGGATATTCCGGCGGCGGATCCGCTCCCGCCTCTCTTTTGGTGGATTCCCCGCCCTTGGTGTCCTTCATCTCGCGCGCGGCGCGAATCGCTTCGAAGATTCCCAGCACGGCCTGCACGCCGATCTGCGCCGCCAGGTCCGCCAGCGCCTCCGCCAGCGCGTTGCCGGCGGCCGCCAGTTGCGTCGGGGTTTGCGCCGCGTCGATATCGAGCAGAATGCCGTTGAAGCGATAGGCGAACGAAACGACGCTCCAGAGTGCTAAGACTTTGCCGACCGCGCCGCGCAAAACCTTGAACCAGGTCGCCGGATTCCTCACGAAATGGATTGCGATCAGACCGATAAACATCGGGTCGGTAAGGGTTTTATAGACCGCCGGTCCGAGCTTGGAAATAAACTTAGCCTTGGCCAGTTCCACGGCTTTCGCGAATTTCGCCGGGAAATCCTCGACCAGCATGTCCTTGGCGAGCGTGATGCGCCAGAGCGCCTTGCTGGTCGGAAACGGCTGTCCCTGCCAGCCGGTGGCGGTTCCGTGGCCGTTGCGGCCGACGCTGGCCGGAAAAAACTGGCCCATGAACACCGCGACGCCGGTGAGGTTTGGCACATTGAGGACGAGCGTGCCGCGGAAAAACGAGGTAATGCCGACACCTCGCGGCAACGGCGTCGCCTGCACGACGTGCCAGGAGCCGGAGCTCGGGAATGAATAAAGTTTGCGGCCGGGGACGTGCGACACGGCGCGGTCGATCGTGTGCCACGTCATGTCTTCTTCCAGCCGGACCTTCACCTGGAATCGTACTTCGTTTGTGTCGGAATCGACACCGTCAAGATCGAATTCGACCGGCATAACTTTTAAGGAGAGGCGTAAACTGCATCATTATATTACTCGCGCGCCGAAGATCAACGAACCCGGCGGCAAAACCGCGGCTGCCGCCAGAGGCGGCGGGTCCCGTTCGGCAGCGCCGGCGCGAGCGGCGCCGTTATCTTATCTCCGAAGCGATTTGCGGATTTTCTCGCGGTATTCGGCGGCTTTGGCGAGCACCGCCGCTTCATCGAGCGTCAGCATCTTGCGATCCCGCACGATGGCCCGGCCGTTCACCATTACGTCGGAAACATCGGAGCCCTGGAGCGAATATACAAGCTGCGAATAGACGTTATAGAGCGGCGAGGCATGCGGAGCGCCGAGCGAGATCTCGATCAGGTCCGCGCGTTTGGAAGGCTCAATCGAGCCGATCATTTTTTCGAGTCCGATGGCGCGAGCGCCGGTAATCGTCGCCATGGCGAAGGCTTCTTCGGCAGGCAGGGCGCGCGGATCACCGGCCGCGACTTTTTGCAGTTTCGCCGCCAGATCGATTTCCCGCATCAGATCCTGATCGTTGTTCGAGGCCGCGCCATCGGTGCCCAGGCCCATCGCGATTCCCTGCCCGAGAATCTTCGCCACCGGCGCGATGCCGCTCGCCAGTTTCATGTTGCTCGAAGGATTGTGCGCCAGCCCGACGCCGCGGGCTTTGAGGATCTTCAAATCCGCGTCATTGAGCCAAACGCCGTGCGCGGCGATGGTCCAGCCGTGGAACACGCCCATCGAATCGAGCGCGGCGGCCGCCGTCATTTTGTATTTCGCCAGCGCGTCCTCGTTTTCCTTTTTGGTTTCCGCCAGATGAATCACCAACGGGCGATGATAACGGCCGGCCAGCGCCCGCGATCGTTTAAGCGTGTCTTCGGAGTTGGTATAAATCGCGTGCGGCGCAACGGCGGGAATGATCAGAGCGTCATTGGAGAATTCGCGGAAAAATCTTTCGGTGGCGGCCAGCGATTCCGAGGACGTTTTATAATCCGGCGCGGGAAATCCGATGATCGTTTCGCCCAAAATTCCGCGCATTCCCGCCTCTTTTGCCACCGCCGCGATGGAATCCTCGAAATAATACATATCGACGAACGCCGTTGTTCCGGAAAGAGCCATTTCCAGGCAGGAAAGCCGGGCGCCCCAGCGCACGAAATCGGCATCGACATTTTTCGCTTCCGCCGGGAAAATGTAATGCTCCAGCCAGTCCTGCAAATCGAGATCGTCCGCCATCCCGCGGAATAGCGACATCGGCACATGCGTGTGCGCGTTGATGAGGCCGGGGGCGAGGATCGCGTTGGGACGGTCCAGGCGCTGCTTCGCCTGCCAGGCGCGATCGATTTCCGCGCGCGGTCCGACGGCGGCGATGTGATCGCCCACGATCGCGACGGCGCCGTTTTCGATGACGCGCCGCTGAGCGTCCATGGTGACGACGTAGCGCGCGCTCCAGATCCAATCGGCGGGCGCGCCGCGGGCCGCCACCGCGGCGATCAGCAGGAACAGCGATAAACGCGCGGTCCGATTATTTGAGGAACGATGCATCGAAGGGTCTTGGAAGAAGCCCGGACAACCGCAGCGATTCCCGATATCCTTGAATATTTACCAGAATGATCTCAATATCGCCGCAAAATTCCCATAAAATCTGGCGGCACGCCCCGCAAGGGGGCGTCAGGTCGCCGGTGTCCGCCGCGATCGCGATGCGGCCGAACTCCCGCGCGCCTTCGGAGATGGCCTTGAACACCGCGACGCGCTCGGCGCAGATGGTAAGTCCGTAGGTGGCGTTTTCGATGTTGCATCCGGTATGGACGCGGCCGGAGGAATCTTCAAGCGCGGCGCCCACGCGGAATTGCGAGAACGGCGCGTGCGCGTGTTCGCGGGCCGCGATCGCCGCGGCGCAAAGAGCATCGCTCATTTTCTTTGCAACACCATCGCCAGCAGGACGAACATCGCCAGCAGCAAAACGGCCGCGCCGATGCCCGCCGCGACCATCCATCCGCGCTTGGGAACCGGAACGGGGGCGACCGGCGGAGGCGGCGGCTGCTGCTGCGACAGCTGCGGATCGCGCGGCCGTCCGATCAGCTTGGTATATTCGCCCGGCGAATTTTCGGCGGGCCCTGTCGCCGGCTGAATCGCGGGAGGCGGCTTGAAAATCCCGGAGGCGCTGCCGATGGTCAACGGGCGCGGCGGCGCTGGCGGACCGCCATGCTGCGGGCCGAAGACGCGGGTAAACTCGCTGGGCTTCTGAAACGGGCGGCTCTCCGGCACCGCCGATTGCGCCGCGCGAGCCTGCTCCTGTTCGATGTCGATCGCCTCGCCGGAGGGTCCGGAGCCGAACAGGCGAGTAAATTGGCCGGTCTCCGGAAGCGGCGGGGACTTGGGCGGTGGCGGAACGGGCGCGGGCTGCGGAGCCCCAAACATTTGCGTGAACCCGTCCGATTCCGTTTTGAGCGTCGGCGCTTTTGGAGGAGCAGGCCCAAAGAATTTCGTGAACTCGCCGGTATCGCGCCGCGGGTTGGCGGGAGCGGGCGCGGGTCCGAAAAATTTGGTGAACTCGCCTTGGGTCTGCGGCACGGGCGCGGCCGGCTTCGGCTCGCCAAACAATTTTTCGAATTCATCGCCGGCGGCCGCCGGCGCGGGCGGGGACGCGGGCCGCTCCACCCATTCCCGCAAATTGCGAAACGGCGCGAGCGCTTCGGTCACCGCGTAGGGAGTGCCCGCGAACTCGCCCAGCTCGATCAGGGGCGGCGACGGCCTTCGCGGGTCCTTGGCGAAGCGAGCTTTCAAGCCGGCCAGCACGTCCTGTCCTTCGGAATTGAACATGTGCAGGAGCACCGGCCGCCCGGTGGCGTTTTCCCTGGCGCGGAAGGTTTTAACTTCCCCGTCCGCGATGAGACGCTCCAGCTCGTAGTTGCTATAAAAGCTCATCAGCTGTGCCAGCCCGTTGTTTGTCGCACAATCCCGGGCTGTAGTATCATGATGCCAATTTGTATACAGAAGTCAAACAACCGAGCGGGTGCGGATGAAGAATCTTTCGAGAGTCGTGTGGTCGGAGGGGATGTATATCGGCCCACATCATTTTCAGGCGCAAAACCGCTATTTCGAGGATTCGGTGCACACGGCTACGGAGAGCCTGTACTTTGCTCCGTTCGGCTTCACCGGCTATGAATTGGATTCCGAGGCGCTGCGCAATGGCACGCTGAACGTGGTCCATGCCCGCGGGCTGTTCGCTGACGGCCTGAGCTTCCATATGCCCGGGTTCGACGAGCTGCCCGCGCCGCGATCCATCGCCGGCCTGTTTCCGCCGATGCAGGACAGCCTCGATTTTTTTCTTGCCGTGCCGGAGCATCGCCAGGGCGCCTGCAACTGCGCGCTCGATGAGAACGAGAGCATGCTGCCGGTACGCTATATCGCCGAGGAAGTTCCGCTGCCGGATGAAAATACCGGACGCGACGTGAAGCTGATCCGGCTGGGGCGGAAAAATATCCGTCTTCTGGCGGCCGGAGAAGACAGCGAGGGATTGATGACGCTGCCGCTCGGGCGAGTGCGGCGGCACGGTTCGGGACAGTTCGTCTTGGATGAAAAATTCGTGCCGCCGGTGAGCTTCGCCATGCAATATCTCGGAAACTTGAAAACGAATCTGTACACGTTCTTACGGAATGACTTTCATATGAAGTCCGGCATGAAGTACTTGATTGAATCTTTC
>Ga0209581_1005115_pt1 | contig 10189 bp, 10 predicted proteins | sample Coa_R2_FD_187160 | JGI IMG/M metagenome (GOLD analysis project Ga0209581, IMG submission 187160) | Surface soil microbial communities from Centralia Pennsylvania, which are recovering from an underground coalmine fire - Coalmine... | ecosystem: Environmental > Terrestrial > Soil > Unclassified ...
CAGCAGAACCTCCTCGTATACGCGAGCTACCTGCTCGTGCCGGCGGTGTGGGCCGCGCTGTCCCATACCCGGCCCGGCCTCGCGCTGCGGGCGGCCGGCGAGGACGCGGCCACCGCCGATGCCCTCGGCCTCAACGTGGCGGCGTTGCGGTACACCGGCGTGCTCACCGGCGGCGCCCTGGCCGGCCTGGCCGGCGCGTACCTGTCGCTCGCCTACACGCCGGCGTGGACGGATAACATGACGAGCGGCCAGGGGTGGATCGCGATCGCGCTCGTGATCTTCGCCACCTGGAACCCCCTGCGGGCCGCCGCGGGCGCGTACCTGTTCGGCGGCGTGGAAGCGCTGGGCTTCCGGATCCAGGCGGTGGGAGGAACGACGCCGAGCTACTTCCTCCGGATGCTGCCGTACCTCTTCACGCTGGGAGTGCTGCTCGTGGTGACGATGCGCTCGCGGCGGCCCGGCGTGCCCGGCAACTTGGGCCGCCCCTACTTCCGCGAGGAGCGGTACGGCTGATGCATCATCGCGTTAGTTGGGCGGCAGGAGAGGGGGGTGGGGGCTGGCCCGAGCGCCCTTTGGTCTCGGTCTTGATCACACAAATCCGCGGAAGACCTCGACCTCCCGGGCCACTCGGCCCCGCGGTGGTCTCGATCGAAGGCATGAGCGCAAGGCCTCGCCCCCGTCGGGCCCTCGGCCCTCCGGTCGAATCGGTTGCTCGAAGGAAGGCGGCGGACGGCCCCCACCCCCCGCCGCAGCCGTCGGGGAGCTGCTGCTCTGCTGGGCGAGCAAGGAGCGCGACGTGGGGAAACGGCGGTGGAGTTGGAGCAGCCCGGCTCGGTGCGATGGGGGCCCGGGCCGTGAGATCAGGAGGTGGCCGCGTGTACGCATACGTCTACGGCGAGAAGCGGACGCTGCCCGCCGGGTTCGATGAGTTCTTCGATGTCCGCCGGACGGCGGTCGTGTCGATCGATATGCACCGAGGGCACCTGGAGGACTCCCCTGACTGCCCCTGCCCGGCCCCGCGGGCGCGGCAGATCGTCGAGCCGATCGATCGCTTCCACGCGGCGTGCCGCCGCCTCGGCGTGCCGGTCATCCACGTCGAGACGACCCTGCGGCGCGGCGGCGTGGACGACGTGAGGGGGAACGTCGCGGCGTGGCGCAAGGTCTTCCCGCTCTACGCCGGCCCCCTTCCCAACGCCGACGAGCACGGGATCGAGGGATCGCGGTGGACGCAGTTTGTCACCCACGTCGATCCCGAGCGCGACCTCCTGGTCACCACCAAGAAGCGCCTCTCCGTCTTCTACCCGACGGACTTGGAGTTTCTGCTGCGCAATCTCCGGAGGGAGACTCTCGTGCTCGACGGCGGCTTCACCGACTGTTGCGTCCTCAACGCCGCGTTCGACGCGTCGAACCGTGACTTCCGGGTCGTGGTGCTGCGCGATCTCGTGCGAGGAACCAACCCGGAGATGGAGGACGCGGCGCTGCGCATCGTCTCGCTCCACCTGGGGCTGGTGACCGACTCGGACGAGGTGCTGCGGGTCTGGCAGGCGCAGGTGGTGCCGTCGTGAGCCGCCCGGACGAGATCCGGGTCCTGCGCGTGGACCGCGACTACGTGCCGCTCCCGCGTCCCGGCGACGTGCGGGCGGTCGTCTGGCCAGGGATGGGCGCGCGCCACCGGAGCATGCACTACGTCAGCCTCGCCGCGGGGGAGGCCGGCGCGGAATGGCAACACGAGGGCGAGGCCGTCTACTACGTGCTGAGCGGCTCCGGGTGGTTCGAAGACCGCGCGACCGGCGCGCGCCACGAGGTCCGCGCGGGCCTCATCGTGCACGTCGAGGCCGGCACGCCCTACGCGATGCGTGCGCGCGAGCCGCTCGTCTGCGTCGGCGGACCCTGCCCCCCTGACCCGTCGCTCTACGCGGCGGTGCCCCGGGCGCGGCGAGCGGGGCGGGGGGAGCCGCGATGATCCGCGTCTTCGACCCCGCCCGCGAAGGCGTCGCGGTGCCGATGATCAGCCGACAGGCCAGGCTGGTCGCCTGGCCGGGCGTCGGCGCGCGGCAGGCGCAGATGAACTACGTGGTCCTGGAGCCCCGCGAGGCCAACGTCCCGCACCGCCACGAGCAGTCCGAGGACACGATCTTCGTCGTCGAGGGCAGAGGCATCGTGACCAATACCGACAACGGCGGCGTGCAGCCGGTCGAGGCGGGCTGCATCGTGCACGTGCCGGTCGGCGTCGGACACGCTGTCACCGCACAGACGCGGATGGTGAGCGTGGGCGGGCCGTGTCCTCCGGACGAGGCGATGATGCGGCAGTTGGGGTTGCGCTCGGAGTAGGGAGACGCGGCCGACCGCAGGATTCCCCTGCGCGCGAGACGAACCCCCCGCTGTCCACGCGCGGCGGGATGTTCCGGGGGAGGGATCGTGATGCCGTACCGCACGATGAGCAGGCGCGAGCTTGTGAAGGCGGCGGGTGTGCTCGCCGGCACCGCGGCCGCAGGGGGCCTCGGGGGCTTCCTGCCGCCCGGACCGGCGCCCGTGCCCCGGGCTCGCGCCGCCGCGCCGTCAGGGGCTCCGCTCCGCATCGGGTTCGAGGTCCATCGAACCGGGATCGGCGCGGTGTACGGCCGGTGGTTCGAGCGGACGACGCTCGCGGCGGTCCGGCTGATCAACGAGACCGGCGGCATCGCCGGCCGGCCGGTCGAGATCGTGGCCGAGGACGACGGCACCGACCCGGCCCGCGGCGTCCTGGTCATCGACAAGCTCGTGCTCGAGCACAAGGTGGACTTCCTCTTCGGGACGCTCTTTTCCAACGTCGTGATCGCGACCGCGCCCCGCGCGGGCGAGCTCAAGGTGCCCTACTTCGTCGTGAGCGAGGGCTACCACGTGGCCTCGGGCAAGCTGAACCGCTACGTGTTTCAACCCGGGATCACCGACGTCCGCGCGCAGGTGACCTCGCTTGCGCCGTGGATCGTGAAGAATCTCGGCAAGAAGATCACCATGATCTTCCCCGACTACGCCTTCGGCTACGATCACCGCGATTTCTTCAGCCGCGCCGCGGAGCGGCAGGGGGGCCAGATCCAGGCGTTGATCCCGATCCCCCCGACGGAGACGTCGTTCACGAAGTACTTCTCACGCATCCCCGCTGACACCGACGTGGTCTACCACGTGATGGTGGGACCCGGCGTGCTCACGTTCGTAAAGGAGATGGGGGAGTACTTCGGCGCGCGGAAACCGAAGCTCTTCGGCTTCATCGACTCGCTGGAGGGCGTGGATGTCGCGAGCCCCGGTCTGGAGTTCCTCGAGGGATCGTACATCTGGGAGGCCTTTCCCCGGTACGCCGGCAACGTCAACACCGCGGCGGAGCGGACGTACCGGCAGCGGGTGGGGGTCGACGCCAATGGGGCGAGCATCCGCGACCCCAAAGATGTCTCCACGTACTCGCACATGTTCGGGTGCTGGGAGACGCTGTTCGTCATCAAGCAGGCGGTGGAGAAGAGCGGGTACAGAACGCCAGGCCCCGCCGCCTACAAGGCGCTGATCGAGACGCTGGAGAAGGTAGAAGCCTTCCCCGAGGGGCTGCAGCACCCGCAGGGAGCGAAGCGGTTCGTCGGCCGCATCCACCAGTGCTTCGGCCGGCAGTTCATCTCCCGGGTGGAGAACAAGAAGCTCCGGGTTGTGTACACCACGCGGATCGAGGACGGGATGTACCCGCCGGAGGCGGACTACACCAAGCAGCCCCTTTAGTGCACCGCGGCGGGCGTTCCGTGCCGGAGACGGGAAGGTGTGGGGTCTGCGCGTCGCGGTCCACACCCGCTGTCACCTCCCGCAGGCCCGACGCGGTAGGGCACCGGGGGAGCGTCGCGGACGCGTGGTAGCAGCGACGGCGAGGGGGCGGGGGCCTGCCCCTCGCCGATGAGCCTCGGCGGCCAGCTCGTCCTCGCCCTGCTCGAAGGGCTCGTCTCCGGCCTCGTGCTCGCGCTCACGGCCCTGGGCCTGTCGCTTGTCTTTGGCGTGATGCGGATCGTGAACATCGCGCACGGCGAGTTTTTCATGCTGGGCGCGGTGCTCGCATGGTACGTCTCCACGGCCTCGGGCAGCTTCGCGCTGGCGGTGCTCGCCGCCCCCCTCCTCGTCGGCGCGATCGCCCTGGTCATCGACCGGTTCGTCCTGCGGCCGATTCGCTATGCGCCCGAGGCCACGATCGTCGCGACGATCGGCCTGCTGTACATCCTCGAACAGCTCGTGCTGATCGTCTACGGCCCCTACGCCCGTCCGGTCGCTCCTCCGTTCTACTTCCGCGTCGACTTCCCGTGGTTCGGCTACTCCGGGTACAAGCTCGTCATCGCCGGGGTCGCGGCGGCGCTCGTGGCCGGCACGTGGCTCCTTGTCACCCGGACCCGGCTGGGCCTCTACATGCGGGCGACCCAGCAGGACCGCGAGGTGGCCCAGGCGTTCGGCGTCCCCGTGCAGCGGATCTACGCGGCCGCGTTCGCGCTGGGCGCGGTACTGGCGGCCGTCGCCGGCGCCCTCGTCGTCCCGGTGCAGCAGGCCCACTACCTGATGGGCCTCGACGCGTTGCTCCTCTCGTTCATGGTCGTCATCATCGGAGGCCTGGGCGACCTCGGGGGCACGCTGGCGGCCTCGTTCCTGATCGGGCTCACGGACGGCGCGGTGTCGATCTTCTTCTCGCCCACGCTGGCCCGGATCGTTGCCTCCGTGCTCGTCGTCCTGGTGCTGCTGGCGCGGCCCGGCGGCCTCGGCGGGGAGGCCGCGCCGTGAGACATCCTGTGTCAACCCCTGATGGCTCAGGCACTCGCTGCGGCGATGTGTGGGAGGGAGTGGGCGGATCTGTGATGGGCGGCATCGTAAGGCAGACGGTCCTGCCAGCAGCGCCAGAGCACCCGGAGCCATGCGCGGGCGAGGATGCGGGTCGCGTGTGGGTGATCACAGCCGCGGGTACGGGCGCGCTGGTAGACCTGGGCGGCCCAGGCCGACGCGTGACGCGAATTGTCGGCAAACGTGGTGAGGGCAAGCCGCAGGCGCTTGTTACATGCCCACCGGAAGGTCACCGCGCGATGTTTGCCCGAGGCTTGCGTCACGGGAGCGACGCCCGCTTCCGCGGCGAGATGTTCGTACGAGGTGAACCGTCGGCGATCGTCGCCGAGTTCCGCCAGGATTTGCGCCGCATTGATGCGGCCGGCGCGGGGCAAGGACATCACGATGGGGCCATCGGCGTGGACGGCGACGGCCTGCTCAATCGCGCTGGTGAGGTGTTGCAGCTGGCGGACGAGCGGCTCGAGGACGGCGACGAGCGCGCGGACCAGGTCGCCCTTGACCTCGCTTTCCGCCTCGCCACAGGGGACGGTGGGGGCAGCGTGGAGACGCGCCAGCAGATCGCGGACCGGGCGCCGGCCGCAATAGTGGTGCTGGGCGAGAAAGGCAGCCAGACGTTTTTCTCCGAGCCGCTGGGCGCTGGAGGGGGTGGGATAGCGGGCGAGAAAGGCCAGCGCGATGGGCGAGTCGACGTCGGCGAAGATCTGGGCGGCGCCGGGCCAGAAGCTCTCCAGCAGCGCGCGGAGCTGATTGGCAAGCGCCCCCCGCTGAGTCACCAGATCGTCGCGGGTGCGGACGAGGGCGCGCAGCGCGCGGGTGTCGTCGGCGAGGGGGCGGAGCGGCCGGAAGCGGTGGCCGTCGGTGCGCAGGAGATCCGCAAGGATGAAGGCATCGCCAGCATCACTCTTGCCCTGCGCTGCGGTGTAGCGCGGTCGCGAAGCCTTCAGGACGTTGGGATGGATGGGCACGACGATGAACCCCCCGTCGACCAGGCTGTCGATCAGCAGCCCGGAAGGACGCTCGACCGCGATGGGGAGGGTGGCCGGCGGCGCCAGCCGCGTAAGCCGCGTGCGCAGCTCCGCCAAGCCGGCGGCTGTATGAGGGATCGTGGTGCGCCAGACGATCTGTGCGTGCTCGTTGATGACACAGACGGCGTGCTCCCGGCTCGCCCAATCCAAGCCGACGAAGTAGGACATCCACCCCTCCTTGTGCGAAGCTCTCCGGTGCTGGGAGGTCCCCTCCGGTCGCTCACTAACCGGCGCTCCGACCCCGCGAGGACTCGGGCGCATCATCCTGTGGCCGGTTCGGACCTCCTGGCCACTCCGAGGGGGCAGGTCTCACGCAGGCCGTCGAGCGGCCAGCGAGCTAGGCCCTCCTCGGAGCGGCACCGGAGGCACTCTGAACATCCCGGCGGTCTCCTTACGATTCCTTCCGTGTCCCCGGTCCTTCCGAGGGTACACTAGTGAGCCTGCTCGAGGTCCGGGACCTCGTCACCGCCTACGGCAGCATCGAGGCGCTCCACGGCATCTCGTTCCGCGTCGAACAGGACGAGATCGTGGCGCTCCTGGGCGCGAACGGAGCCGGGAAGACGACGGCGCTCCGGACGATCTCCGGCCTCCTGCGCCCGAGGTCGGGCGAGGTGTACTTTGCCGGCGAGCGGATCGACACGCGCCCCGCGCACGAGATCGTCCGCCTCGGCCTCACCCACGTGCCGGAGGGGCGATGGATCTTCAGCCTCATGACGGTCGAGGAGAACCTGCGGCTGGGCGCGTACGTCGAGCGGCGCCTGCCCCGGGACGCTCTCGACCGCGTCTTTGCGCTGTTTCCGCGCCTGGCGGAGCGGCGCGCGCAGGTCGCCGGCACGCTGTCGGGCGGCGAGCAGCAGATGCTCGCGATGGCGCGCGCGCTGATGACGAAGCCGCGCCTGCTGCTGCTCGACGAGCCGTCGATGGGGCTTGCGCCGGTCCTCGTCCGGCTGATCTTCCAGAAGATCTCCGACATCAACCGGGAGGGGACCACGGTGCTGCTCGTCGAGCAGAACGCCAACGCCGCGCTGCGCCTGGCGCACCGCGCGTACTGCCTCGCGAACGGCCGCGTCGCGCTCGAAGGGCCGGCCGCGGAGCTGGCGCGCAACGAAGCGGTCCGGCAGGCGTACCTCGGGATCGCAGCCGGCGCGAGCGCCCGCGACGGACCGCGGTAGCGTCGCGTCCCGCCCGGGCGCAGCGACCTCCAGGAGGTGCCAGATGCGAGAGCCGCCAGCCCTCTACGACCACGGCCCCGGAACGCCGCTCGACGTCGACCGCGCGTTCTACGGTCGGCTCGCGCAGGAGGTGGAGGCGCGACGCCTCGTCGAGCGGTTCGTGATCCCGATCCGATCCGGCCGGGCCTGGACCGTCCCCGCGGGCCACTTGTGCCGCATCGTGGCGGTCGAGGGACCGCAGGTCGGCGACTTCAATGCCTGGAACCGGCACAACCCCCGTGAGCGCTTCTGGGCGTCGCGCACGCGGCAGCTGCACGGCACGCACGTCACGACGTTCGACCGGCTGTGGTCGTGCCTGCCGTACCTCCGCCCGATGCTGACGATCACGAACGATACCATCCACTACGGGATCGACGAGGACGGGGCCGGGTGCCACGACCTGCTCGGGACGCGGTGCGATCCGTACGTGCACAAGCTGCTGGACGGCGAGGAGTTCGACTTCTCGTGTCATTCGAATCTGGTGCGCGCGATCGCCCCCTACCACCTCACCGAGTTCGACGTCCACGACGTCCTCAACATCTTCATGGTCACCGGGTTGAGGCGGGACGGCCGCTACTTTGCGAAGGCGAGCCCGGCGAGGGCGGGGGACTACTTCGAGTTCTTCGCCGAGATCGATCTGCTCTGTGCGCTTTCCACCTGTCCGGGCGGCGATCTGTCCGTCCCGATCTGGGGGCCGAACCGCGGCGACCCTCTGCCGACCTGCCGCCCGCTCGCGGTGGAGGTGTACCAACCAGCTCCGGCGCTGCTGGCGGGGTGGTCGCCCGCACAGGCCGTCGACTACCGCGGAGGGCACGGGCTGCGGTCTCCGTAGGCGACCGCGGCGCGAGAGGAGGGCGCGGGATGGAATCCATCTTCGGCTACATGGAGCGCTATGACTACGAGAACGTGTTCCTCTGCCAGGACCGCACGGTGGGGCTCCGCGCGGTCATCGCGATCCACGACACGACCCTGGGCCCCGCGACCGGGGGGACCCGCATGTGGACGTACCCCTCGGAGATGGAGGCGATCGAGGATGCGCTCCGGCTGGCGCGCGGGATGACGTACAAGTACGCGGCAGCCGGGGTGAACCTCGGGGGCGGGAAATGCGTCGTGATCGGGGACCCCCGGCGGGACAAGAGTGAGATGCTCTTCCGCGCGCTGGGGCGGTTCATCCACCGGCTCGGCGGGCTCTACATCACCGGCGAGGACGTCGGCACCACCCTGCGGGAGATGGAGTACATGCGGATGGAGACGCCGTACGTCGTGACCCTGCCCGCCTCCTGGGGCGGCGCGGGTCCGATCGGCGGCGCGACCGCGTTTGGCGTTGTGCAGGGCATGAAGGCGTGCGCGCGGGCCGTCTACGGGAGCGACGCGCTCGAGGGGCGAACGGTCACGGTGCAGGGGCTCGGGGCGGTGGGATCGGAGGTCGTCCCGCTGCTGGTCAAGGAGGGCGCCCGGGTCGTCGTGGCGGACATCGACCCGGAGAAGGTCCAGGCGGTCACGGACCGCGTCCGCGTCGAGGTGGCGGACCCCGACGAGGTCGTCGGGCGCGAGGCGGACATCTTCTGCCCGTGCGCGCTCGGCGGGATCATCAACGCCGAGACGGTTCCCGCGTTTCGCGTGCGGATCATCTGCGGGTCGGCCAACAACCAGCTCCGGGAGGAGCGCGATGGCGACGCCCTCGAGGCGAGGGGGATCCTCTACGCCCCGGACTACATCGTGAACGCGGGCGGCACGATTTTCGACACCGACCGGCTGAACCCCGGCGGGTTCAACAGGGAGCGCGCGATGGCCAACGTCGCACGGATCTACGAGACGATGTCCTCGCTCATCCGCATCGCCCGCGAGGAGCGGATCCCCACGTACCGCGCCGCCGACCTGCTGGCCGAGCGGCGCATCGAGGCCGTGCGGAAGGCCAGGCTGCTGGCCTCGCGCGGCGAGGTGCCGATGTAGGGACGGAGGGACGGCCATGAGGTTGCGTGACCGGGTGGCGATTGTCACGGGGTCGAGCATGGGGATCGGGGAGGCGATCGCATGGGCGTACGCGCGCGAGGGGGCGCGGGTCGTGGTCCACTCGCGGGCGGCGGAGCGCGCCGATCGCGTGGCGCGGGCCCTCGCGGAGGGCGGCCACGAGGCGATCGCGGTGGCCGGGGACGTCCGCGAGCGGGCCGCGGCCGAGCGGCTCGTGGACGCGGCGCGCGAGCGGTGGGGCCGGCTCGATATCCTGGTGAACAACGCGGGGACGTCGATGATCGGCCCCTCGGAGACGCTGGCGGAGGAGGGGTGGCGGCTCACGATCGACACCAACCTGACCGGCGCGTTCTTCTGTGCGCAGGCCGCGGCGCGGGTGATGATCCCGCAGCGGCGGGGCGTCATCGTCAACATCTCCTCGATCCTCGGGGAGGTGGGCCTGCCGCGCCGGGCCGCCTACTGCGCCAGCAAGCACGGCTTGATCGGCCTCACGAAAGTGCTGGGCACGGAGTGGGCGCGCCACGGCATCCGGGTCGTCAGCCTCGATCCGGCCTACATCAAGACGCCGATGGACGAGCGGGACCAGGGTACCGGCGACTACACGAGCGCGGACATCGAGCGGCGCACGCCGCTCGGGCGCTTCGGGACGGTCGAGGAAGTGGCCCGGGTGGCGGTGTTCCTGGCCTCGGACGACGCGAGCTACATCACAGGATCCTGCGTGACCGCCGACGGCGGCTGGGTCGCCTACGGCGGCTGGTAGATCCGGGATGGGCGCCGATCGCATCGCGGAGGGGGGCGAGGTCGCGGCCGCAGGAGCGGCGGCGACGCTCGCGCCCGGGGAGCTGGCGCGGATGTACCGGTACATGCTGCTCCAGCGGCTCGCCGAGGAGCGGGTCGTCGCCCTCTACTACCAGGGCGCGATCGTGGGCGCCTGCTTCACCGGCTGGGGGCACGAGGCGATCGCGGTCGGCGCGGCGTCCGCGCTCGGCCCGGAGGACGCCGCGGCCACGCTGCACCGCGACCTCGGCGCCCGGCTGGTGCTCGGGATGCCGCTGCGGTACTACTTCGCCAACTTCCTGGGGCGGGTGGGATCGCCGACCCGCGGCCGGGAGGGCAACCTCCACATCGGCGGGCTCGGCCCGCGCATCC
>Ga0209581_1005116_pt1 | contig 10187 bp, 8 predicted proteins | sample Coa_R2_FD_187160 | JGI IMG/M metagenome (GOLD analysis project Ga0209581, IMG submission 187160) | Surface soil microbial communities from Centralia Pennsylvania, which are recovering from an underground coalmine fire - Coalmine... | ecosystem: Environmental > Terrestrial > Soil > Unclassified ...
TGATGCCGTTGAGCCTGAGCGCATCAATGACGAGGTGGAAGCCGTCGGTCAATTCGCCTTCTGGCTCCGCCGCGGGCGATTTCTCCTTCACTGCCGCTTCTGCCATGGGATTCCTCCTGCTTCCCGGCTCGTCATCCGCGAGCCCCTTGACGCCACGCCTCGCGCGGAATGAACCGCGCCCGCTCGTACCGGCGAGGCGGCACCGTCGGGCGCCCGGTCAAGCGCAACGGGGACGGCGTGCGTGCTGCAAAGTCTTCCCCGCATTTTCAATCCAGATAATTCGCGTATTTCGCCACATGATCGGCGAGGCCGAGCGCATGATCCCGCACCAGCCGCTCGGCGCGATCCGTATCGCGGGTCTCCAGCGCCTTGATGATGTTCATGTGGTCGCGGATCGATTTCTCCACGCGGTCCTTCTCGCCGATCGTCTTGCGGCGGATCATGCGCATGTGGGTGAACAGGTTCTCCGCAAGCGAGATCAGCACGCCGTTGCCGCTCATGCGGATGATGGTCTGATGGAATTCGATGTTGGCTTCCGAATATTCGTCGAGATGGGCCCGCAGCTCGCCGTTGTCGAATGTCGCGAACATGCGCCGCAGCCCGGAGATTTCCTCGTCGCTGGCGGTCTGGGTGATCAGCCGCGCGGCCATGCTTTCGAGCGCCGCCCAGGCGGTGATCATTTCGATCACCTCGCGCTTGGTCTTGCGCACCACGTAGATGCCGCGGCGCGGGACCGAACGCACGAAGCCCTCGCTCTCGAGCTGCGCCATCGCTTCGCGCACCGGCGTCCGGCTGATGCCGAAGTCCTGTGCAAGCTTCCGTTCATCGAGTCGAATGTCGTCGCGACTGCGATAGACGTCCATCGCGACGATGGCGTTCTTCAATGCCGCATAAGCCTGATGCTTGAAGCTCGATGCGGTGTCGATCGGCGCCAACAGCGGTTGCGGCGCGGCGGCCTCGAGCGCGGCGCCCGTCTTGCGCGAGCGCGCGGCGTCGCCGCGGCGAAGGGTTCGGCTGGTGCGGGTCATGGCTGGTATACAATATGCCAGCTCGGCAACCGGCGCAACCGCGTCCTCCCCTGTCGCCCGCGCGCTTTACCCCCGCTCGACGCCGTGCAGGAGGACAAGGTTCGCGCGCGGCCGCTCCCGCCGCGCGCGCGTCACGACGCACGAGAAGGCAAGGACGGTGCCCCAAGCCTGACCAGAAGCGGATGCCGACCCTCTACTCGGCGGGGCGCAGGGCGCCGTTGATGAGATCCCGCGCGCGCGTCAGCAGCGTCTGGATCACCGGCCAGAACAGCGCGATCAGACCGAGTGCCATGATGGTGCTGACGAGTCCGTTGGAGAAGAACACGCCGAGGCTGCCCTGCGAACTCAGCAGCGACTGCCGGAAACCTTCCTCCGCCTTGTCCCCGAGCACGATGGCGAGAACCATCGGCGCCAACGGATAATTGGTCTTCTTCATGAAATAGCCCATGACGCCGAACACCAGCATCATCACGACGTCGAAGGTATTGTTGTGCACGGTATAGGCGCCGATCGCGCAGAACACCATGATGATCGGCGCGATCACGCTGAAAGGAATGCGCAGGATGGAGGCGAAAAACGGCACGCAGGTGAGCACGATCAGGAGCCCGACGATATTGCCCATATACATGCTCGCAATCAGTCCCCACACGAAATCCTTCTGCTCCGTGAACAGCAGCGGTCCCGGCTGCAGTCCCCAGATCAGCAGGCCGCCGAGCAGCACCGCGGCCGTGGGCGAACCGGGCACGCCGAGCGAGATCATCGGCAAGAGCGCGGAGGTCCCGGCTGCATGCGCGGCCGTTTCCGGCGCCACGACGCCCTCGATCTCGCCGGTGCCGAACTTGTGGCCGTTCTTGGAAATGCGTTTGGCGATGCCGTAGCTCATGAACGAGGCCGGCGTCGCGCCCGCGGGGCTGATGCCCATCCAGCAGCCGATCAGACAGGAACGCAGATAGATGAGCCAGTAGCGCGGCAGCCTGGCCCAGGTCTCAAGCACGACCTTCATGTTCAGCTTGGCGGTCTTGCCGCGGAAGCTCAGGCCCTCTTCCATGGTGAGCAGGATCTCGCCGATGCCGAACAGGCCGATGACGGCGATCAGGAAATCAAAACCGTTGAGCAGCGGCTCGGCGCCGAAGGTGAGCCGCAGCTGGCCCGTCATCTGGTCGAGACCGACCGCGCCCAGCCCGAAGCCGAGCATCATCGAGGCGATGGTCTTGAACGGCGGTTCCTTGCTCAGGCCCACGAAGCTGCAGAAAGCGAGAAAATAGACGGAAAAGATCTCCGGCGGCCCGAACTCCAGCGCGAAACTGGCGACGAGCGGCGCGATGAGCGTGATCACGAGCACGGCGAACAGGGCGCCGACGAACGAGGAGGTGAAGGCCGCGGTCAGCGCCTGGCCGGCCTGGCCCTTCTGCGCCATCGGATAGCCGTCAAAGGTCGTCGCCACGGACCAGGGCTCGCCCGGAATATTGAACAGGATGGAGGTGATGGCGCCGCCGAACAACGCGCCCCAATAGATGCACGAGAGCATGATGATCGCGGATGTCGGCGACATCGAGAAGGTCAGCGGCAACAGAATGGCGACGCCGTTGGCACCGCCCAGTCCGGGAAGCACGCCGACGATCACGCCGAGCACGATGCCGATGACCATCAGCACCAGGTTGAAAGGCTGCGCGACCACCGCGAAGCCGTGAAAGAGATTGCCGAAATCCGCCAGCATTCGTCGCGTCTCTTTGGTGTTCTGCTAAACCTTCGACGTCGAATTCGCCTCCGCGGCGGCCTTTGCTCGTGCGGGCCGCCTCGCGCTCAATATCCGAGATACGTCTCGAGCGGTCCCTTGGGCAGCGGCACGAGGAACCACATCTCGAAGGTGACGAACGTCGCGATCGGCACAAGGATCGCAACCGCCACGGTCGGCAGCCAGCCGTAGCCACCGAACCAGCGCATGAAGAAGCCGATCAGCAGGGCCGAGGCGACATAGATGCCGGTATAAGGGACCAGCGTGACATAGATCGCGGTCGGCACCAGGACGGACAATACCTGCCGCAATTGGCTCCATTCGGCAAAGATCTTGCGGGTCTCGCGCGCCGTGAGCACCGTGACGATGTTGACGGCGCAGGAGATCAGCACGATCAGGCTGACATAGAAGGGAAAGAAGCCGGCGCGCGGCCCGTCGGCTCCCCACCCGACGCCCACCTGGAGGCTGCCGTAGATGCCGATGAGCGCCAGGATCGCCATCGCAACGGCGACCCCGACCTCCACCTGCCGGTGGGACGGGCCTGTCCCACCGGAGTCGCTTGCGGTTTGATTCATCTGCGTCCCTGTCCTGATCGCATGTCGGCAATCGGCGATCGCAGGCCTACTTCTTGGCAAGGAAGCCGGCCGACCGCATCAGGTCCTCATGCAGCTTTTCGGCGCTTTCCAGCCATTTCACATAGGCCTCGCCGGTCATGAAGCTCTGGTTGTAGGCGCCGTCGTTCATCAGCTTCTTCCACTCGGGAGTTTCGCGGACCTTCTTGAAGAGGTCGACATAGTACGCGACCGCATCCTTGCTCACGCCGGGCGGCATGAAATAGCCGCGCAACATCAGATATTCGATGTCGAGGCCGGATTCCTTGCAGGTCGGAATGTCGTTCCACGACATGTCGCCGGCAATCTTGTCGTGATAGTCGAGCCGCTTGGAATCGAACACACAGAGCGGCCGCAGCTTGCCCGCGCGCCAATGGGCCACCGCCTCGATCGGGTTGTTCACGGTGGAATCGACATGGCCGCCGACGAGCTGCACGGCGACCTGGCCGCCGCCTTTATAGGGAATGTAGGTCAGTTTCTTGCCGATCGCCTTTTCGATCGCGATGGTGATGATCTGGTCTTCCTGCTTGGAACCGGTGCCGCCCATCTTGAAGGTGTTGTCCGGTGCCGCCTTGATGGCGTCGATGTAGTCCTTCACCGTCTTGTAGGGCTTGTCGGCATTCACCCAGAGGACGAATTCGTCGAGCGCCATCATCGCGACGGGGGTGAGGTCCTTCCAGCTGAAGGGAATACCGGTGGCAAGGGGCGTGGTGAAGAGGTTGGACAGGGTGATGATGAGCTTGTGATCATCGCCCTTGGAGTTCTTCACGTCGAGGAAACCCTCGCCGCCCGCGCCGCCCGACTTGTTGATCACGACGATCGACTGTTTCGACAGGCCGTGCTTGCTGATGATGCCTTGCATCACGCGGGCCATCTGATCGGCGCCGCCGCCGGTTCCCGCCGGCACGATGATCTCGATGGGGTGGGTCGGCTCCCATGCTTGGGCCGAACCCGACAAGGCGAGAACGCCGCCGAGAAGCGCCGCACCCGCGCAGAAAAGCCGATTGAAGCTCATCATGATTCCCTCCCTCACACCTTCCTCCATGCGACCGATCTTTGCCACTCGTCGGTTCGCCCCCAATTCCGAGCTCTCACAAACTATCCCCGCATCGCGCCTCTTGGCAAATCGATGCCGCGCGCTCACATAGCCTCGGTCGGGACCACACGCAATCCGCACGCGCGAGGCAAGACCCTTCCCTGGCGCAGGTCCGGGACGGCGTCCCGCGCCCGCGCGCGGCACAGCCCAATGCCGATCGCCTCGCAGACAGGAGCGCCGAACGCCGTCATCAAGTTTGGATCGGCGGAATCTCGCGAACGGCCGCCGCGCCGCCCCGCGTTGACGCGGAGGAGACGCGCACCGGTGCTGCGTCGCACAATGCGCGGCGAGGCCGACAGACGTGCCGGGGTCGGCTTTCCGCGACGTCCGCAGGCGCGTTACGATCGCCTTCCGCCGTGCTGGCGGACGCGGCGAAAGCACAATACACCGATACGCGTGCCTAGTCGGTGGCGCCGGCGACAGCGCGACCATCACGCATGAGGCGCAAGGCGGCCCGCGATCGCGACGACGTCAATCAACCGCTCGTGTCGTCCTCCATGCACTCGGAAACCGACCGCGCGAGCCGAGGTCCCCACCCGCTTAACACCGTCTCATTTCACGGCGTTGCGGCCATGCTCCTGCTCGCCGTCATGTGGGGGCTCTCCATTCCGGCGACCAAGCTTGGTCTTGAAACGGTTCCTCCCGTCACCGTGACGGTCATGCGGTTTGCCGCGGCCGCGCCCCTGTTGTTGGTTCTTGTCATCGGGAGAGAGCGTCTGCCGCGACGGGCGCTGACGCGGGTTGCGGCGCTCGGGGTTCTCGGCGTCGGTCTGGGCCAGGTCGCACAAGCGTTCGGCGTCGAAGGCACGACCGCATCAGTCGGCACCACGATCTCGGCGACCATCCCGGTCTTCGTTGTGGTCTTTGCCGCGCTTCGACTGAAGCAGCCGGTCACGGGTCGGCAACAACTCGGATTGCTGGCTGCTTTCGCTGGCGTTGCCCTCGTCGCCATGGGTAGCGGGCAGAATCCGGGCGGCACACCGAACGACAGTTTCACGGGCGCTGCCTGGTTACTGCTCTCCGCCGTCGCCATCGCGTTCTACTATGTGTGGAGCGTCGAGCTCACCGAGGCATTCGGTACGGTCGCGGTGGCCGCGTGGAGCACGCTCCTTCGCTTCATTGCCATGCTGCCTTTCGCAGCTTGGGAAATGTGGCACGTGCCAATCCGCATCACGGCCCAGGCGGTGGGCGTCGCGGCCTATCTCGGCATCGTCGTGACGGTCGCCGGACTGTTCCTGTGGCTGCGATGGCTGCGCACCGTTCCCGCCCGCGTCGCCGCCAGCGTCCAATATCTGCAACCGGTCGTGGGCATTGCCGCCGCGTCCGTGATTTTCGATGACCGGCTCGGCCTCCTGTTCGCCCTCGGCGTGATCCTCGTTCTCGGCCGCCTTGCTCTCGCCGTGACCACGCGCCGCGCGCCGGAGGAAGCAATGCCCCACGAGTGAAGGCGGTCGCATGCGCCGTTCGGCGGCCTCGCCGCTCGCCATTGTGACCTTCGTCGAGGCGACCGGCTCGCATCGCGGGCGCCCGGCCGCGGTCATGCCGGTGGTCTGCCGTCGGGTCCGCGACCCGCAAGGGGCGCATCCATCATCCGGCGCGGAACGGTTCAGGAAGCCGGCACGAACCTGGCCGCGCGGCGGCGTCCAGCCGATCGATCGGCGCGGCAGGCCGGAGGATCGCCGACGCCGATGGCAGCTTCGCCGCGCAGGGCGCTCGCGCTCCTTCCTTTCGTCAATTGGAAAAAGCGCCGCACCGCTCCCTGCGCGAGCGCTGCCGGCCTCCGTCCACGCGCCGAGCCTCGTGCGGCGACTCTGTCAATAAGCAAAATGGCGGTTGCCAAGCGCGGGCGGATCGCGTTTGCTAACCTCGGAGAATTCAAAACGACGCCCGGTCGGATGGGGGAGGAAGTCTACATGTCACGCAAGGAATGGGTTGTGTCGGGGTTGGTCGCGCTTGTCGCGATGGCGGCCATGCCCGCCGAAGCGCAGCAGCCCGCGACGGTAAAGCTCGGCATCGTATCGTTTCTGACCGGGCCGGCCGCCTCGCCCTTCGGCATTCCGGGTCGCAATGGCGCGGAGATCGTGATCGAGGCGCTCAATGCCGGCAAAGCACCGGCACCCTTCGACAAAGTCGGATTCGGCGGCAGCAAAATCGAGGCCAAATATGTCGATGAGGCGGGGTCGGCCGCCAATGTCGTGACCGAGTTTCGCAACCTCGTGCAGCGCGATCAGGTGGATGCCGTGGTCGGCTACGTATCGTCGGGAAGTTGCCTCGCGGTGACGCCGGTCGCCGAGGAACTCAAGGCGCTGACCGTTTTCTACGATTGCGGCACGCCGCGGATATTCGAAGAGAAAGCCCGGCACTATGTGTTCCGCGTCAGCCCCCACGCAACCATGGATAACGTAGCCGCTGCCCGCTACGTCGTGGCGAAGAAGAAGAACATCACCAGCTATTCCGGCATCAACCAGAACTACGCCTGGGGTCAGGATTCCTGGCGCGATTTCGAAGGCTCCATGAAGGTGCTCGCGCCCAAGGCAACCGCGGACAAGGTTCTGTTCCCGAAACTGTTCGCCGGCGAATACGGCGCGGAGATCTCGACCCTGCTTACGTCGAAATCGCAGGTCCTGCACACGAGCTTCTATGACGGCGACCTCGAGAGCTTCATCTTCCAGGAGCAGGCCCGCGGCCTCGACAAGCGCATGACCATCATCATGACGACGGGCGAGACGGCGATCTGGAGGCTCAAGGACAAGATGCCGGACGGCACCATCATCGGCGCGCGCGGCGCCAACGGCCCGCTCGCGCGCGACACCGAGATCAACCGGTGGTTCCAGAAGATCTACACCGATCGCTACAACACGCCGCCGACCTATCCCGCCTATCAGATGGCGCAGTCGCTGCTCGGCCTCAAGCTCGCCTATGAGAAGGCGGCGGCCGCCGGCGGCAAGCCCGATGCCGATGCGATCTCGGCCGCCTTCAAAGGGATCGAGTTCACCGGACCGGCGGGCCATGTGAAAATGGCGCTGGGCGATGGACATCAGGGCATCACCGAGACGGCTTACGGCACGTACAAGTTCAACAAGCAGACGAAGATGCCGGAGATCGTCGATATCATGCGCTTCCCTGCCGAATGCGTGAACCCGCCGCCCGGCATCGACGCCGACAAATGGATCGCCGGCGGCATGCAGGGCGCCAAGTGCTGAGGCCGTAGCGTCGAACAGGGACGGTTGATGTTTGGCGCGTCATGGCCGGGCTTGTCGTCGCAAGTCGGGGATACTCGACTTGCGACCGCTTCGGGCCATCGCACGGCGAACGAATGGGCGTTGCATCCCCGTCCCTCCTCAAGCAACGCACGATATGGGTGGGCGGCACGGGTCGACCGACGAGTGCCGAGGCGAGCCTTCCGGCATGACGAAGGGCGGGGCGGCAATGCCCTTGGATAGTTGCGGAGCGCGGCGGTGCTGACGGCCTTCGCCATTCTCGCCGACGGGCTCGTCTATGCCGCCTATCTGTTCATCGTGGCCATCGGGCTGACCTTGATCTTCGGCGTGATGAAGATCCTGAACGTCACCCATGGGTCCTTCTACGCCTTCGGGGCCTATGGCGCCGCGACCGCCGTCGGCATCTACGCCAATGCCGGTTGGCCGGCCGCGCTCGGCTTCCTGTTCATGATCGCCTTCGGCATGGCGATCGGCTTGGTCATGGGCATCATTCTGGAACGCGGTCTGTTGCGCCTCGTCTATGGCCGCGACGAGGTCGTCGTGGTGCTCGTCACCTACGCCACCTTCCTCATTCTGGAAGACGTCATCGTGCTGATCTGGGGGGCCCAGTCCTACGCCGCCTATCAGCCCATGGTGGCGGCCGGCAACATCGCCATCGGCGATCTCGTCCTGTCCAACTACGACATCATCCTGGTCGCGCTCGCCGCGGGGCTTGCCGCGCTGGCATACTGGGCGCTGAAGTTCACGCGCTACGGCCGGCTGCTTACCACCGTGATCTTCGACCGCGAGACGGCGGCCGCCTTCGGCATCAACGTCACCGTGGTCTACACCGCCACTTTCGTCATCGGCGCCATGCTGGGTGCCCTGGGCGGCGCGGTGATGGCACCGAAAATCTCGGTGACGCTCGGCATCGGCGTCGAGGTGATCGTGCTCGCCTTCGCCGTGGTCGCCATCGGCGGCATGGGGTCCATCGAAGGCGCGCTCGTCGGCGCGCTGATCGTCGGCATCTGCCGCGCCGCGGCGGTGCATTTGGTGCCGCAGATCGAGTTATTCGTCATCTACGGCGTGATGGCCGTGGTCCTGGTGGTGCGCCCGTACGGGCTGTTCGTGCGTGCGCGACCGAGAAAGATCTAAACGCATGGCCACGCGTGCGCACCTGGTCGGCGCTCTGATGTTCCTCATGGCCGCTGCGGCCGGCCCGACACTGCCGGACTGGGCCGTGTCGCTCGCCACCATCGCCTTCGCCAATGCCTTGGTCGTGCTCGGACTGGTGGTCATGTGGCGGGCCGGCCTCGTTTCCTTCGGGCAGGCACTTTATTACTGCATCGGCGCGTATACCGTGGCGCTGATTGCACGCTGGACCGGCTTCGCCGATGCCCTCGCGCTGGTGGTCATCGGGGGCATCAGCGCCGCGGTCGTGGCGGCGCTGGTCGGATTTCTGCTCGCACGCTATCGCGAGATCTTCTTCGCGATGCTCTCGCTCGCGCTGTCGATGATCCTTTACGGAGTGCTGGTGAAGACCGAGTCGCTTGGATCAACCGACGGTTTCAGCGTCGCGACACCAACCTTCCTCGGCTTCGCCTTGCACGGCGACAAACTCATCCTGGCGCTCTACTGGCTGACACTCGGCGTCGACGCGATCGCGGCGGTTGCGGTCGGCTATTATTTCCGTTCCATCGCCGGCGCGCTGGCGGCGCCGATCCGTGACAATGAGATCCGGGTCGAGTTCCTGGGCGTATCCGTGACCGGCATCATCCACGGCAAGGTGGTGATCGCGGGGATCCTCGGCGGGCTCGGCGGCGCGCTCGCCGCCCTCACCATCGGCCATGTCGACCCGGCCATGGCCTATTGGACGACGTCCGGCGGCTTCGTGTTCGTGACCATCCTGGCCGGAGCCGGCTCGGTCGCCGCCGCCTTCATCGGTTCGCTGGCGTTCGAGGTGGTGCGTTCGATTGCCGTCGACGTGATGCCGGGCCTCTGGCAGATGCTGCTCGGTGCGGTGCTTCTGTTGACCATCCTGTTTCTGCCGGAAGGACTCGGTTCCCTCGCCGCCCGTTTGAGGAAGCGCGGGGAGGCCCGGTCATGAGCGACATTCTGGCCGTCCGCGACCTGGAGAAGACTTTCGGCTCGCTGGTTGCAGCCCGAGACATCACGGTGAGCGTGCCGGCGGAACAGACCGTTGGCGTCATCGGCGCCAACGGTGCGGGCAAGACCACCTTTATCAACATGATCACCGGCCATTTGACCCCGAGCAAGGGCACGATCCTGTTTGAGAACAAGGACATCACGGGCCTGCCCTCGCGCGAGATCACGCGGCTCGGCATCTCCCGCTCTTTCCAGGTCGCCCAGATCTTTCCGACGCTCACCGTGCGCGACAACATGGTGGTGGCGGCCGCCATTGCGCGCCGCGCGGGCGGCACGCTCCGCACGATCGTCACGCCGGTGCATTCGCCGGCCGCACTCGCCGAGGCCGAGGCGACCATCGAGCTGTTCCAG
>Ga0209581_1005119_pt1 | contig 10181 bp, 7 predicted proteins | sample Coa_R2_FD_187160 | JGI IMG/M metagenome (GOLD analysis project Ga0209581, IMG submission 187160) | Surface soil microbial communities from Centralia Pennsylvania, which are recovering from an underground coalmine fire - Coalmine... | ecosystem: Environmental > Terrestrial > Soil > Unclassified ...
TGATGGAATACAACATTTTAATAATAATGTGCAGTTTGGTAAGAAAAATATGGAAAGAGGTAAAAAAGTATACGAGCTAAGCAGACAACGAGATTTGATTAAAGATAAATACTGTTTGATTAAAGGTATATCTCTATTAAGAATTCCATATACAGTAGATTTAAATTATATAGAATCTATAATATTGCAATTTATAAATTGTCTCAATTTAGGAATACGAGTATATTTTTCTTATTTCCATCATTTCAATATTGTACAAGACCATATTAAAAATTTACATGAATTCTTTGTGATTTTACAAGAAATTAAACATAGTGAATTATAAAAATATAATAAATATTGTCATTAAAAATAAAATGGTTGATGTTAATTTTACACTTAAATCTTTATTCTATCTTAGTATCGTAGGATTTATAATATGGACATATCTGATGGAAGGTCAGCATAATTTATGTATGAATGAATTAAGAAATAGTGCTACTGCTTGTAAGTCAGATTCTTATCGAATAGATCCTCATGAAGGAGATTCGTTAGCAGATTTAACTCAGCGTTTATGGAATTACACTACTATTGATCAAGAAAAGGTTTTCTGGCGGCGTAGCATTATTTTTTCTATAATAGTTACAGTAGTGATATTCTTCATTTTGGAGCAAAGACTTCCCGAGATTTTAGAATTGATTGTTACAGTACTAGTATTGTATATAGTATTTTATCAGATGAATAGCTATTATGCTATGCATGTCGATTTTAGGAGTAATATTTTTGCTCAACATACTATAAATAAACTTAGAGAAAATCTTGGTCTTAGAGAAAGCACTAGCGCTAAAGACTTTACTTATCTCTAAAGGTATTTATATAGAATTTATACAGTAACATTACTGTATAATGTTTTTTTAAATGAACATAGAAAAAGTCTATAAGAAGAAAACTTGAGCTCCTCGTTGAGCTTCTTCCTTAAGAAAATCTTCACCCTTTACGAAAGATATTATAGGGACGTCATGATTGGTACAATAATCGCTTTCACCTTTTTCGCATTTATGCTTCTCTTTAAGGGAAACAAGTATTTCAGGATTTAGACATCTACCAAAATCTTCAGAATCACCATGTTCTTCAGAAGAACAGGTTTGTATCTTATCACAAATAAAATAAAGGATGCCAGGCTCTTTAACTATGTAGTTAAAATCGTAATCCTTGATTTTAAAACGTTTACATAATCGTTTGAAAAATCCCAAATCTATTCCCTGAAGCTTATCAAAACCTTCCGATTCTGTCATGATGTAATAACATCCCATTGTTACGCTGTCAGTTTTATCTTCATAACTGACATACCTTCTGTTAAATAGTTTCGAAAGTTCTGGTATCTCTCCAGTAAACTCTTTGGTATAGTCAGTGAAGAATCTAATAAGTTGTTGAGGATCACTATTGCTCAATATTGAGTTAATAAAAACTGACAATTCACAGACAGTTTCTGGAATTCCTACTTTAGAAAAAATCTCACCGAGTAGGGCCATATCAAAAGCCGGCAAAATATATCCAGGAATACTATTTTCATTATGCAGAAGAGAAACTTTGATTAGAATATGTTTACTCGACTTATCTATTTCTGCGATAGAAATCTTAAAGGCGTACTTTGGAAGACTAAGAAGGAGACAAACTTCATCTTGTCTCATTAAACATCTTCGTATATTTTCATCTATGTACGGGACACTGTTATTATATTCGAAACGAGTTTCGAGGTACGCTGCTGTATCTTTAAATTCTTCTCGAAACGGATTAATGACTTTTCCTACAATCTTCGCCCGGTTGTTGTAAAAATATTGATTCAATCGAGTTTCGACACTACAAAGAAGTTTAAGTTTTTCAATTGTTTCAGAAAGGTTCGTCTGCCTCTTGATTTGTTGTACTTGTTTTCTGAAGAAAGTAAGGGGTAAATCATCGCCATGTTTACTGATGAATTCTATTACATTAGGATCCGCTTCAATGATTTCTGCAGATTTGTAAAGATCGGTAAGACAAAAAGTGTGTTCGCAATAATCGTAATAAACGCTTCCATCAGTTAAGTAAGGCGCAAAACTTTGCCATTCTTCAAGAGATACGACAAAGAGATTGTGACCGATAATTACATCTCTATTGCATTCTTCGATTTCAACTTCGACCTTTACGACAACAAGCTTGGACATTTTTCTTTAAATTTTAAAGAAAATTATTTTCATTTTTTCTCTAGACCACCACAATATAGTTGTTGATTTCAGAAAATGCAAATTGAAAGGAGGTGGGTTTTATAATGAAATGGATTTTGGAATTTTCTAACTTGAGCTTTAAAAATGAGCAAGAAATTTGATGAAAAATTATTAAAAGAGTGGAGTGAGACATGCCAGCGTTGCCGTTATAATCATGCAGGAAAGGAATGTAAAGAGAAAGACTGTTATAATTGTGGTAAAATGTTTTATGGGCCTTATTGTCATCTCTGTCTAAATTGCGAAGAAGAGCATAAAATATGTCCACTCTGTAGAAAAAATAAACAACATTATCATATTGGATTTAATTTTGCTGTTTGCGAAGAATGTTTCTTTATCTATCGTCCTCTTTGAAAAATAATCATCATTCGAAACTGATAATAAGTTAGAATTATGAAACTTTGAAGATGAAATGGATTTTGGAATTTTTTAAGTTTATGATTTAAAAATGGATGGAAGATTTGATCCAGAATTACTAGAGGAGTGGAAGAAAGTATGTAGAAGTTGTCGCTATAATCACACAGGAAAGGAATGTAAAGAAAAGCAATGTCATAATTGTGGTCACTCGTTTTATGGGCCTTATATATTTCTCTGTCCAGATTGTGAACAAGAGGAGTCGGAATGTCCGATTTGTAGGAAAAGGAAACAATATTACTATATTAAATGTAACTTTGGCTTATGTAAAGAATGTTTCGTTAGACATTATCCTTTCTGAATTGTTGTTAGAATCAATACAAGATTAATCTTGTATTGTTGCTTTTTATTATTGTTACCTCCATTGCTGAAGGCTTTTTTTATTGACTTTTACTAAATCTTTTTTTATTCTCTACAGGTGAACCGTTTCTCTACTTGCTTTGAGGAGGCTGTTGTTGCTGCTGTTGCCACATGCTCATCAAAGCTGCCATCTGTTGCATCTGCTGTGCAGAAAGCTGAGGAGCTTGAGGAATCGGCTGTTGGAAGAAAGGCTGCTGGAACATTCCCAAACCTCCGTAGAAAGGCGCTTGAGGAGGTGCTTGCTGAAAAACAGGGTTAACTTCCTTGCTCTCATTTCCTTCTTGCTCAGGAAGGAAAACATCTTCGTCGCTCTCTGCCTCTTGAGGCACGCGCCATGCTCCTTGCTGCTTCGCCGGAGCAGCTCTTCTGGTAGGCTTAGTCTTCTCTGACTTCTGAGGCTTGGCAGTTCTCTCGTTGCGACGAGGTGATGGCGATCGCCTGTTACGATGACGCGTGTCGCGAGGTCTACGATCTCGTTGCTCTCGATGACGTGGCTTCTCGTCGCTTCCGCTGTCGTCATCGTTTCTGCGCTCCTCTCGTCTTGCCTCTCTCTTCTCGCGAATCTCTTCCTTCTTGGCCAAAGAATCGTCGCGGTATTGTCTACGCGTCTTAATCCTCTCTTCCATGTAGTGTTGGACCTGTTGCATGTAGTAAAGAAGTTCTTTCTCATCATTGAAGAAGAGCTTCTTCGCGATGTACGCCTCAACATCCTCGTTGTTGTGCCAGACGATGGGGTAGAAGTTCTTGAACTTCCCGATGGAAGTGAGATTCATGGCATAAGGATGCCAGTAGAGAATGAAGGACCACTTCTTGACAGAATTCAAGTCAAAGAGATGTCCCGCGTAGGTGCCCGCCATCTCCTCATTCTGCAGCAAAAAGGTATAAATGCGTCCAAGGCCAGGAAGAACGAAGTACTTATACTTCCTAGTGTAGTCTCCGAAATCAATCTCTTCGTCTTCGAGATCGATACGCTCGCCCTCGAGGCCGTAAGCCTTTCTAATGTGATCCAGGGTACCAACGAGACCAGAAGTGTTCTTGAAAAAGATGGCACGCCCCTCAAAACGCTTCAGAACTCCAAAAACATTCCGCTCCTCTTCTTCTGCTACCTGTCCTGCATTTCCAGTTTCTACGTTTTCAGTCGACATTTTACAGTTGTAGAACGTGAAGGTTTCTCTAAAAATTAAAGGGTTTCTCTAAGATTGAGAAAAGGCGCTTTTATTTTCTTTTTTCCTTTAAAAAAATAAAAAATCATTTTTCGACTTTCAAAATTTTAAATATCGTATTATATTCAATAGACAGAACTGAATTTTCTATAATTAGGACAATGTATTGTCGATTCTGAATAATTTTTCCTTTGAATAAACTAGGCAACGATTGATTTAGAAAAATTATAATTTTTCTAAAATCCCTATTCCCAATCACGAGAAAAATAAAATTATAATTTTTTGTGAAAAGAAGAAAAACAATTTCTTCTTTGAAATCCTTACAATTTAACATGGAGAATACCTTTTCTGATAATTCGGAAGAAGATTGCAGTCAGGAAGAATTTATCTCTGCAGGCGTTGCTGTTCCTCTTAAAGTTACAACGGCTGATCTTGACGTGATAGAAATTCTTGACACAGAATTGGTAGGAAATGTTACAAATTTTATCGATAAGTATATGAAAGGACCTCCACATATCTTTACTGTAACTCCAAATTTTATCAAACAACTCATGTCAGCTGATGAAATTTTCAGAGGAAAAGACGGTAAGTTTGTAGGTTGGCCTCTTCTAAGAGAAGAAGAAATTTTTGCATTCATGCTCTATTTTGTAGAAGCAAAATTTAATACTTACATGCCACAACAGAAAGAATCTAACGATAAGGACATTTCTCACGTTAAAATTCCAAACAATTCAAGAAAAGAATTGTTAACGGCATTTCCTCTGATCGATGAGATTATTGAATTCGGAAAAGGACATATTATAGCTGCAGGAGGAGCCATATCTTCAGCTCTTAGTTTAGATTTCTATTACCCTACGAGAGCGAACGATTGCGATTTTTTCCTTTGCGGGTTTAAACCAGAAGAAATAGATCAAGCCGGCATTCTCGTCGAGAATGTTATTATCTTCCTTCAAAATAAATATGAATCTTTTCTCGAGAAAGATTTAATTATGGATGATAAGAAATTCGTAATTTTAAGAAGTAAGAATACCGTTACTGTTCTTTTTCCTCCTTACCAAATTAATGAAGATACTCAGACTACCCCACAAAAATTACAATTTGTTATGAGAGCTTATCCTACAACAGGAAATATGGAAACTGATATTTCTATGGTTATCGGAGGATTTGATTTATTTTCTTGCTCTGTCGCCTATTATAATAAGCAATTTTATGCAACTTATGCTGGTGCTTTTGCTTTGGCTACTCTAACAAACATAATCATGACTAGCAGATTTAGCACTTCCATGATTCATCGTATTAGAAAGTACTCTAAAAGGAATTACGGTGTTTTATTTCCTGGAACTTCAAGAGAAAAGATGGCGCGACATTCTTTTGTAGCTAAACTAGCTTATCATCAGAATAAAGAAAATATATCTATCGAGCTACCTTACATTAAAATTTTTGCTAAAGGTAAATACACGCATAGTACTGAATTTACGGAAACTGATTATGGTGCAACAGAGGCTTCTACTTATTATATGGCATTAGGAAATCTTAGATCGATTATAGAAGAGAAAGAAGATCAATATTGCATTACTGGAGATACATGGGATGAAGTATTTTATTGTTCACTTTTTTCGAAAGCTCCTCATAGTACAATGGAACAGGTTTTAGAAAAACATATTAAAAGTCTTAAACGATCTCGAAATTTAGCAAATGTAGGAGATTATTATTTGTTTTCGAAAATCCAATCTCTCAGAAATATATTAAGAAAAACTTTTAATAGAATTCTAGAAATCGAATTACATGAATGTATTTCTAAGAAAACCATACCAGATAGTGAAATACTAGTTTCTTTGTTTAAACAAGTGGATATTGAGAAACTAGGAATGCTCTATAAGGCTATGATGAAATTAGAAAAACGAACAGGAAATGGGGTATCTTTAGAAATTGAAAATAAGAAATTTAAAGATCTTCTAAATAATGGTATTACGAATATTTATAATGAACTTATACTAATGGATGAAGATTCTTTCGCCGAATTTTGTGAATGTATGAAAGTTAAGATTTTAAATCATATCGAAGGTCGCGAAAAAGCAATTATTGATGAAATGACGGGAAAGCATTTCATTGATTCTAAAAATCCTACGAGACAGCATACAGCATCGCACAATCCTACAATCATTAGCGCGAAAGCATGGTATGGTGAAGAAAATCATGTATCGTTTCGCGCAGGATTTCCAGATGAAATCTATTTCTATCTCAAAACTGCTTTCAGTCCTGGAGGTATGTATAGTAAAGTCACTGTTGGAATTTTCAAAACTGTTCTTCTGCCATATTATGCAAGAGCATGGGCAGAAGGAGTTTGCGAAAATCTCAAAGCAACAGTGATGAGAAATTTTAAGTTGAACATGCAATATCGTTATTATAAATGTGCAGAAAGAGAGCTTAGACATAAAACTATCGACAAGCTTGATAAAGTAAATCTTGCTACACAACCATTTCTATATACTGGACATGACGACAAGTCTATTAGAGATAAACAAAAGATTCCCAAAATCACTGTATTCAAAATCGTAAGAAATGAGAAATATAGGAAACTTAAAGCAGAAGAAGATGAAAAACGTAGAATAGAGAGGGAAGAACGTAAAATTAAATTAAAGGCGAAACAAACGGGAGATCGTAAATTCAGAGTTCATGTTAAACGTAATAACAACAATAACAATAATAACGAAGAAGAATAAGCAACTTTGGAATTAAAAAACGTGAAAAATTATAACGGAAATTTCCGTTATAAAAACAAACGAAATAAAAATAAATGGGGCAGAATAATGTCAAACACGTTTTAAATGACGACGTTTTTAAGCGTGAAGTAGAAATTTTAAAACATCTAGAACCTTGTCCTAACAAAGAAGTAAAATATATTAATGGAAATGGTGAAGAAGAAATTAGAGTTTATAATTTAAGCCAAGAATTCATTGGAGAAGATAGGGGCGTACTATTAGACAGAATAAATGAATTTAGAGTATCTGAAGAATTGGATCAACGATTTTTCGATAAAAAGCTTATGGACGTTATATCTTGTCTTTACGGTAATCTTTGGGTAGTCGATAAAAATTTATTTCTTGCTTCAGATAAGGATTATTTTAGAATTACAAATAACTTTTCTGCTGGGGCTTATGGTACTGTATTTTTAGCAGCAAAAGGTGGCTCGAATTTGAAATTTATCATTAAAAGTAATACTCATCCATTAGCAGGTGCATTAACAGTGCATGAATTATTCATAGCTCTCGTTGTAACGAATAGATTAAGAGCTTATTGTCCCAATTTTTCTTTCGTTTATGGAGGTTTCGTCTGTGGAACTCCAAATACAGCAAAAGGAGAAATATGTGAAGGGGCTTTAGAAATTCCTTACATGATTTATGAATATATTTTCGGATACAATTTAAGAGATTACATGAGTAAACAATATGAACCTAGAGAAGTTATAGCAGCTATGTTACAAGTTTATTTCGCTCTGAGAATTGCTAAAGAAAAAGGTAACGATTTTGCACATAGAGATTTACATACAGCTAATGTTATTATGAGACCATTAAAACAAAAAACGGCAATAAAATATGTAATTTTTAATTCCAAAACTAATAGCAATGAAACGTATTATGTTTATAGTAGTTACGTAGCTACATTAATAGATTATGGCTTTTCTGAGGCTTATCTTCCAATAGAAGACGGAAAAATATTAAGATTTGGAGATAATCAATATCCTGATCCTGTAGTAAACGGTAAACAGATTAGTCACATCAGAGATTTACAAAAATTAATTGGATTCATAGCTTACGGAATAACTAATCAAGAAAACGGAAAATGGTTCAAAAATATAATGGGCGGAATTTACCTTACTGCAATTAAACCTTATTTGTTAAGAAACGGGGCTGTAAGAAATTATCAAGATATGTTAAAGATATTGGAAATGGATAGAAAAGATTTCTTTTCTCCTGGACCGGATGAAGCGATATCTTTAGAAAATAAGGAAATAGACTTTGAAAATTTCATTCTTATAGTTAAAGGATATATTCCAGAAAATATATTGTCTCAAATTTTATATCAAGATAAAATAACTATAGATTCTGTTGAAAATATTGGAGGGGTAAATCCTGTTTTACCGTTTCCTATATTGCAATGCGATGAAAAATGCTTGGATACATGTTCTACATTTGCTAATATAATGCTTAGAGATCCGCAAGGACAAGCTGAAAGTGCCGGTCATCGTCCAGATAAATTAGCATATCATGCTTTAGATGCCGAAAAATCTTATGCAAAATTTAAAGATAATAAAGAATATGCTCCTTATGCTAAAGAAAAAGTTGATTCTGCCGTAGAAGAAATGAAAAAGCATCCAGACTATATAAGAGATTTAAATACTATGATTTTGAATAAACTTAATTATATAATAGGCTGGATGCAAAATCCTTTAAATGTTATCGATAACCAATTGTACCAACGTAAAAGTTCTGTAGATCCTTACGCAGATATACAAATTTATAAAGCTAAATTACATTTATTATTTGAATTTATAAAAACCGTTAGAGAAATGATAGAACTAAATAATTCTTTATCTATTTTAAATTCATCTTCGAATAAATTTGTAGTTCTTTCTATCTATAAACAAAACATTATTAAAACAGTAAATACAGTCAACGAATTTCTTAAAACAACTATCTATCCTTTAAAATCTATTTTGGCTAAGAAATCCAATACTGGTTACTTTCACGATATGAAAGTAGATTTTGAAATCGGTGTTGTTAGTCAATATCCGACTAAAGTAATATTTCCTGCAATTTTATAACTTTTTTGCGAGTTTGAGAAAAATTTGTAAAGCAAAAGTGCGAAGGGAAAAATTGAGAAAAATATTTTTCTCAATAAAACTTCCGATTTTTATTTTCAACTCGTAAAATGGGTGGACAGCAAAGTGCTCTTGTTGGTGGTGCTAATGCAGAAGATGAAAGAATGAAATTACAAATAAGAAGAGAGGCGGCTATTTTAGTTGAAGATTCTACATGTCAAACAACTTTAGCTAATAGTACCGAAGAAAATAATCCTCAAATTCTTCTGGATAATTTAGATCAATTTATTATTCAAGAAAAATCTTCATACGATTATTATGATTTTAATTTTATGCATGCTATTAGTTGTGCTTTTAGAGTAGGTCTAGTTCTAGATAAACAACTTAATGCTTCGAAATTAGTTAAAGAAATCTTTTCTGATCAGAAACAAATTGGTGGAATTTCTGTGGAGGGATTCGCTCTTATGGTTGGAGAGAAAGGTTTGAAAAATATGTTCGTCATTAAAGCTCCTAGAGATCCAAGAAATGATAATTTAGTTCATGAATATTTCGTAGCTGTTGGAGGGACTATTCCAAATCTTAAGGGAGGAATGACAAGCATTATCGGTGTAAATTGGTTGAGAAAAGTATGTCTTAACTATTCTCAAATTCTTGGAGCATTTAGATGTGGACCTCCAGACATAGATCCTCTCAGCAAGCAAGTTAGATCATGGTGCGATACTACAAATAAGTCTAGATATGTAAACTATGTTATTTACGAGAAAATTGACGGTCCAGATATGGATAAGTTATCTTCAACCATTACTACCGATGTATTCGTAACATCTATGATACAACTCGCATACGCTTTAGAAATTGGCCAATTGTATAACGGGTTTACTCATTATGATCTCCATCATCAAAATGTCATTATGAGAAAAGTATCCAAAAACGAAGGTGAAGAAGCTCTTATTCCTTTCGTATTAAGTGAAGATCTTACAGTCTACATATCGTCACCTTACATTCCTACAATTATAGATTATGGAAGAGTTCATATTCAAAGTCCGTCTCCTGCAGCAGAAATGATGGGACAACCTACAGAACATTTTGGATTCCATGCCAGCTTTGCTCGACAATATGGAATTTATGCTGATAGAGCTCGCCCTTACTACGATCTTTATAAATTTCTCGGATTTACTTTATATT
>Ga0209581_1005124_pt1 | contig 10172 bp, 9 predicted proteins | sample Coa_R2_FD_187160 | JGI IMG/M metagenome (GOLD analysis project Ga0209581, IMG submission 187160) | Surface soil microbial communities from Centralia Pennsylvania, which are recovering from an underground coalmine fire - Coalmine... | ecosystem: Environmental > Terrestrial > Soil > Unclassified ...
GGAATCGAGGAAATCGCCGGCGTTCTGCAGTCCAATTCCAGCGCAACGAAGAACACGGTCTTTCGCGCCGTTCAGAAGTTGCGCCGGGCCCTCGAGCCGTTTCTCGAGGCCCATTCGCAGGCCAAAGCTTTGGGGACAGAACGATGAAGCATTTCACCGAAGAAGAATTGATCAGCTACCGCGAGGGAGACGCCCAACACGAGCAGCGAATTTCCGTCCACGTTGCCGAATGCGCCGCCTGTCGCGCCGAACTGAACCGAATCGACGCCGTGCTCAAGGCGCTTAACGAGTTCTCCGTACCTGATCCTGGCAGGGACTACGAGCAGCGCATCTGGCGCCAGATTGCTCCGCGCTTGCCGCAAAACCGCGTTCCTTGGCGGCATTCGTGGCTAAGGGCGCGCCGCCTAGGCGCATTCGGTGCCCTAGCCGCGACGGTGCTCGCCGCATTTTCCCTGGGCCGCTGGGTGCGCCCGCATTCCGCAGCCGTGCCGGACTCCCTCAATGCTCAACAGGTCCGCGAACGCGTCCTTGTGGTCGCTGTCGGCGATCACCTGGACCGTTCGGAAATGATCCTTGTCGGGTTAGAGCACGCCCAGCCGGCTGCGCCCGGCCAGAAGGCCATCAACATTTCCGCCGAACAAAGGCGCGCCGAGGACTTGCTCCAGGAAAACCGCCTGTATCGCCAGACTGCCGCCAGTGAAGGCGATGCCGGCCTCGCCAGTGTGCTCGACGAGCTCGAACGCGTTCTCGTTGACATCGCGCATAGCCCCGGCGAAATCTCGCCCGCGCAATTGCAATCGATTCAGAAGCGCATCGAGTCGCGCGGCATTCTCTTCAAAGTGCGCGTCATCGGCAAGCAATTGGAGCAGCGCCCGCAGCGGCAAGAAGACGCACCCAAGGCGGCTCCACAGAGCAATTCGGTGGTCAGAGAGAGGAACAAAGCATGAGCATTGTAATTGGTTCGGAAGTCAAGAAGGGAGCTTGGGTGGCGCTCGCGCTGTTACTGGGCGTGTCCGCCAGCTCTGTTCGCGCCGCGGCTCGCAGTACTGCCGCCGAGCCCGCAAGCTGGCAGGAGCCGGAGCAAGAGCGCCAGGATCGCGACCAAGAACGCCGTGATCGCGAGCAAGAGGCTCGTGACCGCGCGCAGGAACGCACCGAGCGCCTCGAAGAACTCTACGACGATGGGCGTGAGGCCCTTGATGACGACCACTATGAGCAGGCCGCCGCAAAATTCACGGCGCTTGCCGATATGAACGGTCCGCAAACCGACGCTGCTCTCTATTGGAAAGCCTACGCGGAGAACAAACTCGGCCGTCGCGACTCCGCCCTTACCACCATTGCCGATCTTAAGCGCCGCTTCCCACAGAGCCGCTGGCAGAAAGATGCAAGCGCCCTCGAAATCGAGGTCCGTCAATCCACCGGGCAACCTCCGCATCCCGACACACAAAAGGACGATGACCTTCGCCTTCTTGCGATTCGCGGGCTCATGAATGTCGATCCTGAGCACGCCATTCCGCTCCTCGGCAAAGTGCTCGACAGCCCAACCGCCTCGCCAAAGGAAAAATCCCAGGCGCTTTTCGTTATCGCGCAGAGCGGATCTCCACAAGCGCGCGACGTTCTCGGCAAAGTTGCCCGCGGCCAGAGCAATCCGGACTTGCAGCGCAGAGCCGTCGAGTACCTGGGTATGTTTGGCGGGAATCAGGCGCGCACGGTCCTCGCCGAGGTGTACTCCTCCTCTTCCGATCCCTCTATCAAGCGCGCCATCCTTCGCAGCTACATGATTGGCGGGGATAAGGATCGCTTGTTTGCGGCCGCTAAATCGGAAAAAGATGAGAAATTGCGCAGCGAGGCTATCCGTCAACTCGGCCTGGTGCACGGCGTCAACGAACTCGAGCAGCTCTACAAAACCGAGTCCTCCCCCGAGCTTCGCCGCGCTATCCTGCAGGCTTTCTTTCTTTCCGGCGATGCCGGCCGCCTCGTCGCTGCCGCGCAAACGGAGAAGGACCCGGAATTGCGCCGCGCTGCTGTTCGGAATCTTGGCCTGATTCACTCTGACGAGTCCGGCAAAGCGCTCCAAGCTATTTACGCCAAGGAGACCGACCGCGACACGCGTGCCGAGGTCTTGAACGCCTTCTTCCTCCAAAATAATGCCGCCGCGCTCGTCGCCATCGCCCGCTCGGAAAAGGACCCGGATCTGAAGCGCGAGGCCGTCCAGAAGCTTTCGCTCATGCACTCGAAGGAAGCAACCGATTATCTGATGGAACTGCTCAAGTGAGGTCCGCCATGAGGAACACAAATAGGAAATCTATCGCGCTGCGGGACGTTCTCGGATCCGCTCTCATCGTGGCCGGTGTGGCGGGACTATTCATCCAGTCCTCCACGGGCCATGCCTGGCCGCGGGCTCTGCCGTCGCAAGGCGCGGCGGCCTCTCCCGGCCAGCCCCGCATCGAAAATGCCAAGCTCGAAACGCACGCGCTCAGCGGCAGCCTGGAAGCCGCGATTCGTGAATTTGCGGCCCAGGCCGATTCGCCGCTCTGGCTCGGCTACACGGTGGACCAAATCGCCGGCGACGGCTCCTCTTGCTGCGGCAACTCTTCTGGTGACGGGCAAGCCTGCGGCACGTGCCGCCTGGAAAAGGAAAATGGCGCCAGCATCAACAGCCGTTCCGATGCGTCCGGTTCCGGCACTATAAGCCTCGAAGGTCCGCGGCGGCTCGCCGTTCTGTATCGTCTCGCGGAAAAACGCGTCTCTCGAATCCGCATCGCTTCGCCCGAATGCACTCTCGATGCCGGCGGCTTGCGCTTCATCTGGCTCGCCGGAGTGAAGCCCGCGGAAAGCATCGCCGTGCTCTCTGGATACGTCGAGACGCGCGGTTTCAGCGAACGCAGCGATCATCACCTCGGCAACGAAGCTCTGACCGCCATCGCTTTGCACGCTGACCCCTCCTCCGATCGCGCCCTGGAAGACTTCGTCTCGCCTCAGCAGCCCGAACACCTTCGCCGCCAGACCGCCTTCTGGCTGGGCGCGGCGCGCGGCAAGGCCGGCCTGTCCCTGCTCGAACGCATGGCCAAGGACGATCCCAGTCCCGAGGTGCGCTCGCAGGTCGCTTTCGCGTTGTCCGTCAGCAAAGAGCCGGCCGCGCTCGAAGACATGATTCGCATGGCTCATGGAGACACAAGCGCGCATGTTCGTGGACAGGCGCTCTTCTGGCTCGCTCAGAAAGCTAGTGAAAAAGCGGCCGGCACGATCACCGGAGCCATCGAAAACGATCCGGACACGCAGGTCAAGCGCCAGGCGGTCTTCGCGCTCAGCCAGCTTCCCAAGGACGAGGGCGTGCCTAGACTCATTGCCGTCGCCGAGAACAATCGCAACCCGGAAGTCCGCAAGCAAGCCATGTTCTGGCTCGGCCAATCCAACGATCCGCGAGCTCTCGATTTCTTTGCCAAAATCCTGGGCCACTGACGTAGCTTGTTGCCGGCCAGACTTCCAGGAGCGGCGCTCGCTGCGCTCTTTAAGCACGGCGAGTGAAATCGTTCGCGGTCAAACCGGCCGATTCTCTCACCGCAACCACTCTTCCAGTGTTACGCGCGCCTCTGTCTTTGCGTCCCGGTATTTCACAATCACCGCAGCCTGCAGCGAAATTCCCCACTTCGCGCCTGCCGGATTCCTCACAGCGCGCGACCCCGGCACAACAATGGCCTCCTCCGGAATCACCAGCGGCTCGTCGCCTTGCGCCGCGTACACCGCGTCGCGCACCAGGTCGTACACGGGAATCGAGCCGTTCAAGATCGTTCCCGTCCCGAGCACCGCGCGCCGCTTTACTACCGTCCCTTCATAGACGCCGCAATTCCCGCCAATCAGCACCTCGTCCTCGACAATAACTGGCACCGCTCCCACGGGCTCCAGGACGCCGCCGATTTGCGCGCCCGCAGAAACGTGGCAGCCTCGCCCAATCTGCGCGCAGCTTCCCACCAGCGCGTGCGAGTCGATCATTGTGTTTTCGCCGACGTACGCTCCCACGTTGATGAACATTGGCGGCATGCAAATTGTGCCGCGCCCCACGAAGCAGCCGTCGCGCACGCTTGATCCGCCCGGCACAAGCCGTACGCCGTCGTTCAGCGTAAATGACCGCGGTGGATATGTTGTCTTGTCAAAGAATGTCTGCGGCGAGCCCGGCACTTCGGCGATCGCTCCCATGCGGAAACCCACCAGAATCCCCTGTTTGACCCAGGCGTTTACCCGCCAGCCGGTCTTGGCGGAAATATCCGGCTCCGCGGCGCGAATTTCGCCGCGGTTCAACGCTTCTTTGAATTCCGCAAAAAGCGCGAAGTGTCCGGACTCATACTTCGCCGGCGGCGAGGCAAACAATGCTTCAATTCGCGACCGCAGCATGAGCCCTTTCGGCCATCCCCAGCGATTCGAGCACCTCGCGGATCCGCGCCCGATTCTCCGGCTTCGGCGCCACCAGCGGCAGCCTCCACACCGGCTCCAGCAGTGCCATCTCCGCCATCGCCGCCTTCACCGGGATCGGATTGGACTCCACAAAGTTGACTTCCATCAGCGGATGCAATTGCCGGTGAATCTTGCGCGCTCCCGCAAAGTCTCCCGCAAGCGCCAGCCGCGTCAGCCGCGCCATCTGCTCGGGGGCCTCATTCGAGACCACCGAAATCACTCCGCGGCCGCCGAGCGCAATGAGCGGCAGCGTGATCGCATCATCGCCCGAGAGCACGATGAACTCTTCCGGCACAGCGTTCAGAATCGCCGCCATCTGCCCCATATTTCCCGAGGCCTCCTTGATGCCCACGATATTTTCAATTCGCGCCAGCCGCTTCACTGTGGCGGGTTCTATGTTCACTCCCGTTCGGCCTTGCACGCTGTACAAAATCACCGGCAGCGGCACTGCTTCGGCGATCGCTTTGTAGTGTTGAAACAAGCCCTCTTGCGTCGGCTTGTTGTAGTATGGCGTCACGCTCAAAATTCCGTCCACGCCAATCGCCGCCAGTTCGCGCGCCGTGGCAATCACGTCCGCCGTGTTGTATCCGCCTGCTCCAGCCAGTACTGGCACCCGCTTTCCCGCTGTTTCCACGGCGATTGCCGCTACGCGCAAGTGCTCCTCGCGCGTCAGCGTCGGACTCTCGCCTGTGGTTCCACACGGTACGAGAAAGTCCACTCCCGCTTCAATTTGCCGTTCCACCAATCGCCGCAGCGCCGCTTCGTCCAGCGATTTATCGTGCCGAAATGGTGTGACTAGCGCTGTCCCCGTTCCCGTGAACATTTTCGTCCTCCTCCCCTGTTCCACATTTCCCTGCATCTATTCCAGCTCCATCCAAATTTCCTGGAACTCGAAAACTCCCCGTTTGCCGTCAATCCATCTCGCAGCCCGCATTGCTCCCCGCGCGAATCCCTCCCGGCTTCGTGCCGTGTGGCGTAGCGTGATGGTATCCGCTGCCGAATCAAAACCAATCTCGTGCGTCCCCGGATGCCCTCCGGCCCGGTTCGCTGCCAGTGATACCGTCCGCGTGTAGCCGCTCGCTCTCATCTCTTCCGTGAGCCGCTTCAGCGTTCCCGAGGGCGCATCCTTCTTCGCCGCGTGATGAATTTCCCAGCCCCACGCTTCGTATTCCGGGTACTTCGCAAGCAAGGCCGCTGCTCGCGCCACCGATTGCAAAAACACATTTACGCCAATCGAAAAATTCGCGCTCCACACCAGCGCGGTTCCCGCCGCAGTCACCGCGTCGCGAACGGAATCCAGCTTGCCCTCCCATCCGGTCGTTCCACAGACCGCGTTCACGCCGAGCGATGCCAGCCGCATGATGTTTTCCGCTGCCGCGCTCGGCGCAGTGAACTCGAATGCTACGCGCGCTCCGCGCAGCGTCTCCGCGGAAAGCGTCGTGATATTGCCTGAATCAAATCGCGCTCGCACCTCGCACCCGAATTCCGGCGCAAGCTTTTCGATCAGCCGCCCCATCCTTCCGCAGCCAACAAGCGCCACCGCCAGGCTCAAGGCGCGCTCCCATTGGTCAGCAAGCGCCGTACCATCCGCGCATAGATTCCCGCGGCCGCCACTAGCTCTTTCTTCGCCACACGCTCTTCCGCCGTATGCGCCACATGGATGCTTCCCGGCCCAATCAGAAACGGCTCTCCCCACGTCCCGTCAAACGAAGGAATGTCCGTTGTAAAGGCAACGACGCTTGTCGGAAAGCCGTCGAGCGGCTTAAATCGCATCGCGCGCGACAACAGCACTTCCCGCGCTTCCACGCCGTGCGCCGCCGCCGCCCGCGCCACGTGCGACCGTATTCCCGCGGGATCGCCCACCAGGCGGAACATGATTTCCGCTGCCGCTTCGTCGGCCACGACATTCGGCGCGCGCCCGCCGCGGAGCGTCCCCACATTCAACGTCGTATCGCCCAGCACCCCATCGCGCGGCATTTCCATCGCGCGAATCTCGGCCAGCGTATCCAGCAGAGCGTGAATCGCCGAATGCCCTAGCTCTGGATATGCCGAATGCGCCAGCCTGCCCCGTGCAACCAGTTCGTATCGCAGCGCTCCCTTCGAACCAAGCGCCAGCATGTTCTCCGTCGGCTCTCCATTGATCAGAAATTTTGACCCGCGTGGATTTCTCGCCGCAGCGAGCGCTCCGGCGCTGTCCCGCTCTTCGCCCACCACGAACAGCATGCCGAAGTTTCGTGCTCCCTCTTCCAGGAGCGTTTTTGCCGCGGCCATCATCGACGCGATAATCCCCTTGGCGTCGCACGCGCCACGTCCGTAAATGAACTCCTCGTCTTCCGCCGCCGCGAAATAAGGCGGCACGGTGTCCATGTGGGTTGAAAGCGTAACCACCGGCTCACCAAAGCTCGCGAACACATTCTCGCGGCCCGGCGCCGCTTGCATCCGTTCCACGCGCCCGTTCCAATGCGTCGCCATGCTCGAGAGTTCCGCCGCCAGAAAATTCCCGACTTCTTGCTCTCGCCCGGTGGTCGAATCCAAATTCACCAGCGCGCGTGTCAGCGCAAAAATGTCCATCGCTTTGGCTCTGCCTGGCTATCTGTTGAGGGAAACGCCAACGAAAGGAAAGACCGCGAGGGGGAGTCGGCGCGGCTGCCTCTCGATAGCGCTCCATTCCCGTTCCTTCGGGAATGACAGTGATCAGGCCTTGGACCTGATCACCAACCGCCGCGCTTCCGCTCGCGCTGCGATTTCGGCGGACTTGGCTGCCTCGCCTTTCGGCTCAACAGCACCCCTTTCACCGGCCTTCCGAAGCAGATCGGAACTCCAGCCCGGCTACTCTTGGCGTCCGCGCCTCTACCAAGCTCCTCTACCCTAGCACAACTTCCGCCGGACACAAATCTCAGAGCGACTTCATCGTCGTCTGCGTTCTAGCGCCGTCGTTCTTTGGGCGGCGGCTAAGGAACTCCAAGTCTCGCTCGATCTAACGAGACGAACTGCGCTGTAAGCGCGGGCAGGCTAAACTTGCAACGGCTTCAGCGGCTCGTGCTGCAGCGCCACCAGCAGCTCTCCGCCAAAGGCTGCCTCCGCCGGGCGACGGCCCAGCGCTTCTTCCGCCGAAAGCCGCGCCAAATCCGGATTGTTGTTTTCTTGCGAAATGTGTGCCAGCACTAGATATCGCGTGTTTCCGTCAAATCCTTCCGGATCCGCCAAATATTCGCTCACGGCATGATTCGAAAGATGTCCCGTCCGCGATAGCACCCGCTGCTTCACCACCCATGGATACGGACCCACTTTCAGCATATCCAGATCATGATTCGATTCCAGAATCACGCATTGCGATTGCCGCAAATGCACCCGCACGTGATTCGGCATGTAACCCAGGTCCGTCACCAGCGCCACCTTCACGCCTTCCGCCCGGAACGTGAACCCGATCGGATCCGCCGCATCGTGCGGAATCCCGAACGCATGCACTTCGATATCGCCGACCACGAAATCCTGTCCTGAGTGAATCCTCTCCAGACCCCGCAATCGCTTCCCAAAGGTCTCCGGCAACGTGCGATTCAGCGCATCCATTGTCGGTTCCGTCACATACAGCGGCGCTTTCCACAGTCCCAGCATCTGCGGCAATCCGCTGCAATGGTCATTGTGTTCGTGAGTAATCAGAATTCCGTCGATGTGCTCGACGTCCCGCTCAATCGCCGCCAGCCTCGCCAGCGTCTCGCGCTTCCCCAATCCCGCGTCAATCAAGAGTCGCGTCCGCTCCGTCTCCAGCAACGTCAGATTGCCGGAGCTTCCAGAGGCCAATATGGACACGCGCAACCCGATTGCTTCCCCCGCTACACCGATATCGTCGCCCGGGCGGCACAGGCAGCGCTTCCTGCGCGCCTGCAACCCAGCCGCACGCCACAACGCCGAGCACCGCTTTCATGCAAAAGCCGGCTCGTTGCTAGGGCGACCTTTGCATACCCACCTCTGAGCCGCGGGCCTCTGCCGAAGCGCAAATTTTCAGCATCATCGCAGAGAGCACCTCACGCGTCAACAGACGTTCTGCCCTAATTGCCGCGTTGACTGGCGATCTGTCGAAGAGAGTGGTCCGGAGAAGCGTGCTCAGCAAGCCAGCCGCGAGCGGTCGAGCTTGAACCCGTTCAGCGGCCCCAGCACCGTCACCGCAATCTGCTCCGGCCGGAAAAAATCTTGCGCCAGAGACCGCAGCTCTTCCCGCGTCACCGCTTCGATGCCCATCAGAATCTCGTCCATCGAATAGAACCGTTCAAAATACAGCTCCTGCCTCGCCAGATTCGACATCCGCGAGCTTGTCGATTCAAGCGACAGCATCAGTGAACCCTTCAAATGATTCTTTGACCGCAACAATTCCTCGTGTGGCACCAGCTCCTCCTTCACGTTGCGGAATTCCGCGATCGTCAGATCAATCACGTCTCCGACTGCTTCCTTCGCCGTCCCTGCGTATACCGTCAGCATTCCCGCATCCGAATACGGCGTGAGCTCGCTGAAAACCGCGTATGCCAGCCCTCGCTTCTCGCGGATATTCTGAAAAAGCCGCGACGACATGCCGCCGCCCAGTAAATTGTTCAGCACCGCTGCGCCAAACCGCCGCTCGTCCGCCAGGGGCAGCGACGGTACCCCGATGCACAGATGCACCTGCTCGAGGTCCTTCTTTCTCTCTACGTGAATTGGCGCGTCCGTCCGCGGCGCCTCGTGTCCGTCAAGGCCGCCTCCGCGCGGCATGTTCCCGAATTCTTTCTGCACCAGCTCCAGCACTCGCTCGTGCGCAACATTTCCCGCGGCCGTTATCACCAGCCGGTCCGGCGCAAACCAATTCTGGAAGCGCGCCCGCAGCGCTTCACGGTTGAACCGCCGCACCGTTTCCGGTGTCCCCAGTATCGGCCGGCCGAGCGGATGCTCCGGCCAGAATCCGCGCGTGAAAATTTCGTGCAGTAGATACTCGGGATTGTCCAGGTCCATCTTGATCTCTTCCAGCACGACCTGGCATTCCTTCTTCACGTCTTCCGAATCGAACTTTGGTCGCAGCACCAGGTCCGCGATCACGTCGAGCGCAATCGGCAGGTGCTCGTCCAGCACTTTCGCGTTGAAACAAATTTGCTCCTTGGAAGTGAACGCATCCAGCATGCCCCCAATCGAGTCCATCTCCCGCGCAATCGCTTCCGCCGACCGCCGCTCTGTCCCCTTGAAAACCATATGCTCCATAAAGTGCGCCAGCCCATTTTCCTCGGCCATCTCGCGTCGCGAGCCGTTGCGCACCCAAACGCCCACGGAAACCGACCGAACATGCCGCATCGTCTCCGTGATCACTACTAAGCCGTTCGGAAGGACATGCCGTTGAATATCGCGTTGTTCGGAAGCCATGCCCGCATTGTGACATAGGAGCAAGCTTGCGGAAAACATTCCAAAAGTGACAGCCAAGTCGTTGTCGTACAGATATTTATGTACTCGCGTATACGGCGCTGTTTCGTCTCGCGTAACCCCTCCCTGCTCTTCACGCCACTGGGATCTCGCTCTGTCATATACTCCCCTGGAACCCCAAAGCGGCAGCATCTTCGAAAACCTCGTGCGCATATTGACCTTTACCAGCCTTTTTCCGAATTCGGTTGAGCCTAATCTTGGCGTCTTCGTTCAACAGCGCATGAGCGCCTTTGCCGCTCTCGAGGCAACCGCGGCGGCTGCGTCCTCCCCGCGGCAAGACG
>Ga0209581_1005125_pt1 | contig 10170 bp, 9 predicted proteins | sample Coa_R2_FD_187160 | JGI IMG/M metagenome (GOLD analysis project Ga0209581, IMG submission 187160) | Surface soil microbial communities from Centralia Pennsylvania, which are recovering from an underground coalmine fire - Coalmine... | ecosystem: Environmental > Terrestrial > Soil > Unclassified ...
AAGCTTCGCCAATCCAGGGGCTTGCCGAAGCGAATTCCGGGTCTCGGTATCCATTCGGGACAGAGCCCAGTAGAGGCGCGCTTTCACAGGATCCTGCACGAGGATCTTCAGAAAATCGCTTTCCTCACTCTTTTCGCCGAATTTCCAATCTTCCGGCTTGAAGATCAGCGGTACAGGTGAAGAAGGATACGGATATACGAATGGCTTGCTATCCCGAACCGCCTGCTCGAATTCCACCAGAGGGAATCCTGAATCATTGGCGATAAACGCACGGTCGGCATCGGAGGCCTCCAGCTCGCTGTTGGGCCCGCAGCCCTGCTTGAGACGATAGCCAATGATGGCGAGTAGCGGGGCTGTTTCCTGGCAGTTTGACGCACGCAGGGTTTCCTGAGGGCCGGCCAATTGTTGCAATTCTGTCGCCTGCTGGATATAGCGCCGCAATAGCAGAAGGAATTCAGTGGGTTTGGGATCCTTGTCGGGCGCTCCGCGATAACCATCGATGACCACATTGCGCGCCAGTAGCGGCAGCACTTCCTCTGGATTTACCTGCTGGCTAATGGCAGCCATGCGTAGGAATGGTTTCAGGGGGCCTGGAATGGTCACACGTGCCGGTTGGTCGGCCGTTTGCGCCGGTTCCGACGCCCTTTGAGCCGGCCCAGGGTGAGCCGCCGCCCAAATGGCCGAACTGCAAGTCACAGCTATGCAGAGAGAGAACTTCTGAAGTAAAGCAGGGCGGCCGGTAGAAGATCGCATGGGCCGAAACCTCCAGTAAACATCCGTTTCAACAGGACGGAGCTACAAGCAATTGCCCGCGATTAATGCAATGCCGACCTGTGCACGCCGTCCTTTGTGGGCGGGAAGGTTAGATCAACTTCCGCCCGGGGTCAATCCGTGCGAACCCCTAACTAACAAGCCGGCGTTAGAGAACAAAACCTCCAGTTGGGATGCCTGGAAGTTATGAAATGGCTGGAAAGCTGGGTGATGAGCATCACCGCGGAGGAATGGGAAAAGGACTAAGGAATAAAGAGGAAAACGAGACGCGGAACGACTCGGAACGCACCGGAGGTAAACCAATGAGAGTGTTACTGGCGACAGATGGTTCAAAGTTTTCTGAAGCGGCGCTGCGGGCAATTATCGGCCACTTCGAACCGAAAGAGACGGAAGTGAGGGTCCTGAATGTTGTCGATCTGCCTTTGCCAATTCCCACACTTTATGCTGAAGAATTTCGCGAAGAAAGCATGAAGGAAGGGCAAGAATTGGTTATGGAAGCCAAAACGCGATTAGCGAAAGCGGGATATAGCGTTCAGACCGAGGTGAAAACGGGGGACCCAAAACGAAAGATCGTTGAAGATGCGACTCGCTGGCATGCAGACATGATTGTAATGGGTTCACATGAACGGAGGGGCATCGATCGCTTTCTCATGGGCAGCGTCTCAAACGCGGTGGCCCGGCATGCGCCGTGCTCAGTGGAAATCGTGCGGCTCACCGGAAACGTGAACGGGGAAAAGAGGAATGAGCAGGCGTAGTAGGGCGGCTTCCTCGAACGCGAGCAAAGGCAGAAGGCCGGAAGTACCACATGCGACAGGGGATGCGGCGAAGTTATGGGCACAGTCACATCGTGGATGCTTCAGATCAGAACTCAATTAACTGAGGACGGTCGCGCTGCCCTCATCCAATCTGCCCGCATCAAATGCTACCGGACCACCAAATCGGCCCGGGTACGCGCGCCTTATGCTTAATTCGCGCTCTATCGCCTTCAGGGACTTCCGAAATTTGAATCTGCTGGGATTACTACGCCGGTATGTGCGGCGGGAGGCTCTGGAACCGCTGGCGGCAGGGAGCATCGCACCTGCCATCGAACTCGAGGATATCGAAGGTCAGAGGAGAAACTTAGCGGAGTCTCTAAGAGACGGCCCAGTACTGGCTGCGTTCTTCAAGGTGAATTGCATCACGTCGCAATTCACCTTTCCGTTTCTTCAGCGTATACACGAGAGATACGGCGGGCAAAAATTCAGGGTCTGGGGAATTTCGCAGAATCACCTGAAGGATACGCGCGAATTCGTCAAAAAGTTCGCTATCACGTTTCCAGTTCTCCTTGACGGCACAGGGTACCCGGTGTCCAACCGGTACGGGCTCACAAACTCGCCTACGTTATTCGTTATCTCGCCGAGCGGAGTGATACAGATTAGCTGCATTGGTTTCTCGAAAGCCGACCTGGAGGCGATTGCCGGCCTAGCAGGTCGCGCCTCTGGCCGGGTTGTCACAGCACTGTTCGAAGAAGGCGAAGTGGTGCCGACATTCAAACCGGGCTGAGTGGCACGCAATTAGGTTCCGTGTGAACCTTCGATATTGGCGCGAGAAATGAGGGCAAATAACAGATGAGGCAATCTCGTCCCGTTTTTGTCCCAGAGTACAGTTTCACTACCCTGCCGGGTCAACTTAGACTCGCGCGCCATGAAAAATCACCCAGCGAGCAATTATGTCGCCGATGTACCGCATCAGAGTTCTCACCGTCCACGGCGCGCATGCCGACGCCGGTTAGCGCTGTTTGTTGCTTTACTTACCCTCGCCGCAGCCGGTACGTTTTCCGGTTGCGCATCTCAGGGGCTCGCCGGCCTCTCAGGTTCATCAGTAAGTAACGCTTTGACCGGAACCCAGGGTACTTCAAATTCCGGCTTGTCTTCAGCGCCTAGCCCATTTAACACGCCGGGCCTAGCTCACGATGTAAGTTTGACTTGGAATCCGAGCGCTTCGTCGGGGGTCCTGGGATACAACGTGTATCGAGGGACCGGTTCCGGCGGACCATATACTAAACTCAATACATCTCTGATAGCCGCGAGCAGCTATACGGACCGTGCCGTCCAGGCAGGCCAAACATATTTCTATGTTGTGACGGCAACCAGTTCAGGGGACGTCGAGAGCGTTTATTCGAACGAGACGTCGGCAGCCGTTCCGTGAAGTACGCTGATGTTAGATCTTGACGCGATGGTCTGTTGTGGCGAGCCGAACGGGAGCGCCACATAACTGCAGCCGATTATGGTGACGCTGAGTTGTGATGCTTGAATTAGTCCGGCTTGCGCTCCATATAGGTGCCTGAGTGACCGCAGTTCCGCGCTGTTGTGCATTCCCTTTGCGCCTTCATTGCGCTGTTATTGTTAACGCGCCCAAAGTCGCTGTTGCCGTTCCGGACTGAGCTTGGACGTTGAAATTCACTGTTACCGGAATGTTCGAGCCGGTATTCCCAGCAGCACCATTGTTCGCATTGGCAGCCGCTGATGGACCTGAAGCACCGGCACAAGAGGTGAGCCCAATCGACAGCGCGAGCACCAGCGCTACGACTGCGATTCCGCGCAGCAGAATCTGAGCGCTCCTCTTTCCGCGTCGCGATGCGGCGATCATCAGCAATAACAACGACGCGACACACAGGCCTGCGAACATGAGGGCGTGCAAAGCAAACAAACTGAATTGCGGATAACGCAAAGAGGAGGCGGTTGGCTTGGATACCACCGTCACCGTTAAAACAGAAGAACTACTCGCTGTGGACGATGCGGTCACCGAAGGAGGGTTGAAAGCGCATTGAATCCACGACGGCTGGCCTGCGCAGAGGAAGTTTACATTGCCTGTGAAGGGCCCGGGATTGATGGTGACGTTGAAGTTTGCCGAAGCTCCCGTGGCGATGGTAGCTGAAACCGGGGTGACCGAACCCGCAGGACCTGTTGTGCTGAAGTTGACCATAACCCGGTGTGTCGTCCCGCCACTCGTACCGTTGATCGCAAAAGGATATGTTCCGGCCGGCAATTGCGCTGGTATCGACAGATTCACGGTTGCGGAACCGCCTGGATTGAGAAGGCCCGAAGCTGTACACACAAAATCGGATCGCCGGACAGTTCCGCCGTGACTTGCCGCAATCGCTGGAAAGTCATTGCAGCCGAGCGTTATCGGGCTACTGAAACTGCCTACAGCTTGCGCAGTCACGGTAAACGTAACCGTTTCGCCGGAGTATGCGGTCGGGGTACCCGGGTTGATGCTAATGCTGAAATCCTGGGGAGGAGTCGCCGCCACATTCGCAACGCTAACGTCGATATTGGCTGACGAGCCCGGATTATTCACCCAGGCGATGTTGGGATTGAGGTTTGTCGTGGAATTTGTATCCAGCGCCATCTGAACGGTCCCGCAAGTCGTCTTGTCGGGCGTGGTGGGCGGCGCGCCGCCAGAAGGAGTCGCAGGGATGCAGAGCACAGAAGCATTGGCGGAAGTTGCCGGTTGAACCGGCCTTATCGTGGGGAAGGTATTGCCTCTATCCTTCGAACGGGCGAAGAAGAGATGGAACGTATTGCCGCCGCTCGCTGTGATCGGCTGATCGGCTTGCTCCCAAACGACATTTACATTTCCGCTAGAGTCGACGACAACCTGTGGGTAGGCTGGCGAGATCGCGCCCGGTGGGCTAATGACGGCGGATTCGGGTAGAGCAAAACTCGCGCCGTCGTTATCAGAACGGTTGAAATAGATACCTTCGGTGTCAGCCGGCGCTTTAGGTCCGGCCGCGTAGACAATGTAGAAGTTTCCGTTCGAATCTGTTGTGACGTTTGGAGCGCCTGCTCCTTCGTCACCGGAGGTTCCGATGGGAAATGAAAATGTCGGTGAACCATTTGCGGCGAGCGGAGTGGTGGCGGTACTGGTCAGCAGATCCTCGATCGGTGCTTCGTCGGCCCAAAGCAGGTGAAGGTTATTGTTCTGATCGAAAAACAACTGGAGATTGTCATAAGAACAGCCGTAATAGCCGTTGGGATAGCTCACGTCAGTATGTACGTTTTTCCAGTCGGTATTCGAAAGGCTCCTGGTGTTAGCGGCATTCGGACTCGTGCCAGCCTTTGTCCAGTTGAAATAATAATTGCCACCGGAGGAATTGTTGTAAATGGTGACAACTCCACCACTATTCGTCGTTCCCGAGGGCTGAGTGCAATAATTTCCGGATTGGTTTTGAGTCTCAGCGAGCCGATCGGTCCAAGCGACAAAGACATTTCCGCTTTTGTCGACGGCGATCCTCGGACCACCCGAATCTTGCGCGGCGATTGACAGTTTGATTGGTGCACTAGCAAACGTGACGCCATCGGCGGCAGATTGGCTGATCCAGGTCTCAGTGTTGCCCCAAACAACGTCGACTGCTGTACCGTCGAACGCTAAACGAGGGGAATCAGCCAACACCGCTGCAGTGACGATCGGTGTTGTAACCGGGGTGAGCGTGCTGAGATTGAGCTGAGTTACAAAGACGTCGTAGCTTCCCGCCGATGCACCCGCGGCCGTGCTCGGCTTAACCCAGGCGATCTCAACGATGGTTGCCGTGGAATTCACTACCATTTGCGGCTGAAAGGCAGCGCCGACGCTGCCCGCAATGGTAATTGGCGCAGAGAACGATAGACCGGATGTCGTTGAGGTTGTCGCGCGCCTGAAGTTGATACCCGAGACGCTATCGACCCACGCTATGTCTATGCTCCCGGCCGAATCAACGAAGATGCTGGGATAGGATGAGTTCGAGACAGGATTCGAAAGCTCCTGAGGAGTGGAGAAAGTCTGAGCCTTAACACCAGGTGTGTGAAGGACGACGAAAAGAGCGCTAAAAACCGCCGGATAAACAACGCGACGCAAGCGGCGAAATTTGTCGGACATAGCTCCCTTTCGGCAGGCTGGAATGCCAATCAAGACTAAGGTTTTCGGTAAAACAGTGGGAAAGACTCTGGCAGCGTACAAAGAAGCGGGTATCGGGGGAATACGGCTGGTTGCGTAGAGAAAGGTCAGATTCGCCCGATATCGAGGAGAGTATTCTACGGGAAAGCGCTGAGGGCTTGAGGGTTTGTTTCAGGGACGAGATGCAGCGTAGTCTGAGAAGCGACCCAGCACGGAGAAGTTTACCTGTGAGGAGACAACATCACGCGGTGAAATTCGGGGTACGGAATCGGAGCCTCGACCACTTCCGTACCCGAAGGCCCGGTATTTCCGAGCTTGCGAACGCGTCCTTAGCGGCAGTCTGTTATGCCGTTCGAGCCAAACCTGAAATCGAGCAGTCGTTCACGGCGTTGGTTCTGCATTGTTGTGGGAACGTGCCCAAGCACCCTCCTGAAACGTAGCTTTGAATGTGGTGTTCGCGCGTTCTTTGATTGCGAGAATTCTGCCGGCAACCGCTGGGGAAGCAAATTCGGCACCAGCGACAAAGCGCATTAGAGGTCCAAAACTCCAGGCTGCCGTGGCGCCCACAAAATGCAAGCCCGGAAGCGTAGTTTCAAAGCCTTTGTCGAGCACAGGGAAGCCGGCGACGCGTTCGATCTTTCCCAGCACTCTGGAGGACAGAAACGGATATCGAGCGATGTCCACCTGATATCCCGTGCCGAGCAGAATATGATCGAAAACGCGTTCGCAGCCGTCATTCGAACGAACGCGCACCTTTTCTCCTTCCACGCGGGCCCGGACAACAAATCGGGATGTGTGAATCGGCACATTCGAAGCGCGGGCCATGACCCAAGATGAGGCTGCCGGCCGAATTGAGCGAGGCGCCCATTTATCTTGAAGCGTGCGCGGCAAGCGACGATAAAGATCGGGGCGCTGCACCAGCAGGCTGACTCCCGCCGGGCCTACATCGGCGCGACCATAGAACATCCAGCTGAACATTTTGCTGTGCATCCACTGGTGTTTGATTCCGAGCCAGCGCACTGCTGGTTGGCGCACAAACACCTCCACACGAGCTCCGGTTTCGTTCAGCAGGATGGCCGATTCAAGGGCACTTTGACCGCCTCCGATTACCAGCACCTCTTTGTCGCGAAACTTGCCGAGATCATTGTGTCGTGATGAGTGCGAAACCAAAGCAGCAGGCATATCCGCAAAAGTTTTCGGGATGCGTGTGAAGGGCGCGATTCCCGCAGCTATGATGAGCTTTTTGGCCTCCAACGAGCTGCCATCTTCGAAATTCAGCGCAAGCCCTCTGGAATTGACGTCTATTCGTGACACTTTGCGTTGATCAAGTCGAAAACCGGCCTGCTGCACGAACCACCGGCCGTATTTTACGAAATCTTCGAGTGGAACCTTCCTAGCCATGTCGAGCGCGTAGCGTTCCTCGACCATGACAGCAGGCATTTTGACCGAGAAACGTCCCGTGGCCGCTTCGTAGGCATCGAGAGTAAATCGCCGGTGCGGATCACAAATGTGGGAAGCCACGCGCGGAGAGCGTAGAAGCATGCCCGCGGGCATATGCTGCTCCCAAAAGGACATGGGCTCCCCAACTACGCGTAAATCGAGTGATTTGCATTCAGAGAGATGCGCGGCCACGGAAAGGCCGTATGGTCCAGCTCCCAGGATTGCTACATCGCACGTTTCCATAGGTCAGACGCTCCTCGACATCTGTGATAACGGAACCCGAGATCTGCTCAGCTGAATCCGAGCCGCCAATTACCGCTGGAACTATCTCGCGAGCACAAACAGGCTGAATCCGCCCAACAGCCGGGCCGCTAAATCTTCGCTAACAGCGGAGAGCAGCATTCGCGGCCAACGGACGATATGTCCTTTCAATCCAACCGGAAAATCCAGGCCAAAGGGCGCGTAAAACGATTCGATGATTTCATAGCCTTCGTCAGCCAAACTTTGGAGAACCAGATCTTTGGTGAAGTAGTGCAGATGTCCATACGTTCGCCGTCGCATCATCAAGCCGTCAGCTCGCACTAGGGACTGGACCGAAAGATCCAACGGAAAATTGAAGATTTTGTCGCGAGCGAGGGGTTTCACGTTTCGGAGGAAGGCGAAATAGTCTTCGACGTGTTCCACGACATCGAGAATGAGGAGCAAATCGAAATAGGCGTCGGGCTCCTGCAAGATATCCGCCAATTTCACGTGCAGCCGTTGATTTTGACGAGACCGCGCAAGTTCGATCGCTTGAGGCGAAATGTCATAGCCGGAAAAAATACAAAGCGGGTCCATATTCAACTGTAGCTGGCGCAGTACTTCCCCGGCACCGCAACCGACTTCGCCGATGGTCCGGGGCGAGAGTTGGTGACGCTCGAGAATCTGCAGTACGTGTCGCGCTTTCCACCCGGAAGCATAAACGTGCCAATCGGGATTCTTTTCGAGATGTTCGCCATTGACGTAAACGTTGCGGGACATTTGAGGCTGGGCTCGGCTTCGACGCGTTTGTTACTTCGCCAAGACAAAGAGGCTGTAGCCACCTAACAGGCGCACGGCGAAATCCGGACAGAGCGCAAAAAATACGAGCCGCGGCAACTGCAGGATTTTTCTGGTGGCGGTGGACGCGCGACGCAGTGAACGCGACACATAGAACCAATCCAGAATTTCGTACTCTTCGTCACGCAGGCTCTGCAGGAACGTGTCTTTGGTGAAAAAATGCAGATCATCGGTGCGCCGGCGACGCTCGGACAGATTCGCTTTTCGCAAAACGGCCTGTGCGGAAAGATCCAGAACCGCGTGGAATAGCTTGTAAGGCGCGAGGGGCTTTGTCTCGCGGAGAAAGTGGAAATAATTTTCCTGGTGCTCGAGAACGTCAAGCATCAGAAGCAGGTCAAATCCTGGGTTCGCCTCTCTGCGAATGTCCGCGAGATGGCACTGCAAACGGTCGTTCTGGCGAGTTCGGCTCAACTCGATGGCTTGCGGTGCGATGTCATACCCGATGAAAATGCATTGTGGTTCCATCTTCAGTTGCAGTTGTCGAAGCACCTCGCCAGTACCGCACCCGACCTCAGCAAGGACCCGCGGCGAAATGCCATTTCGTTGAAGCATCTGATGAACACACTCGGCTTTCCACACCGAGTCGTCGGTGTGCCAATGGGGAACCTTTGCCAGGTATTCGCCGGTTAGAAATGTGTTCTTCGGCATGTAAGTAACCCTTATAAAAACGAACCAGGGAAAGAACCTGTGGAGCGATTTGGCGGAGGCACCCTTAGCGCGCCGGTATGACGGCTTTGATCTGGTTTGAGTACAAACTCTCTCTTCCTTGACCGTCGACGGCGGTCACCATGTAGAAGTACGCATGGCCGCTCTGGACGGTTTGATCTGTGTATCTCGTCTCCACGATAGGAACTGCAGTCAGTTTCGCAAATGGTCCCGCAGTTTTTTCCGAGCGATACACGTTATAACGAACGCCGGGCGTAGCACTGCGGCTCCATTTCAAGTCCACCGAATGGGGTGGATTGCGATCCTGAGGAGCACCGACTCGATGCGCGAAACGAGAAGCGGAAAACGCCAGAACAAAAAATACAACACACAGCGCGACAGTCGATGCTCTGCGAGTGAGTTGCATTAATCGCGTCACGACAACCTCGACCTTCAGCCATCGAGTCTACTCCATCATCTCAGGTCGAGATGGCGACGAAACATGCAACCACTGTCCCAATTTGCCCTTTATGCCAGTTGTAGAGGCCTCCTGCCCTGTGGAAAGATCTCCTGCCTAAGTGGTTCGCTGTACGTAGTTTGCTGTAAGGAAATGTTACGACAATGTGGCAAAAGACATGTTTCCGGCTCTGTGGCTTAGTAGTTCTCTTAATCCCCGCCGCTCTATATGGACAGCAATGGTCTGGAATTCTAGACCCGAGCCGAGCAGTAAACTGGGCGAATGCCGGATTGTCGTCGGGCATCCCGAACCGTACGATTATCTGCGCCACCTTGAATCCCGGAGCGACCTCCGCTCAGATTAATTCCGCCATAGCCAACTGCCCCGCAAATCAAGTTGTTTTTCTGAACAGCGGTACCTACAACATTACGTCCGGTATAACGTTTGCCGGTCACAGCAACGTGACGCTGCGTGGGGCAGGCGCCGACCAGACGATTTTAGTTTTCAGCGGTGGAGATAATTGCGGCGGATTGGGCGGCGACGTTTGCGTCATAAACTCGACAGGTTACTACGTCGGCAGTACGGCCGTTCTGCCAGGGGGCTCGAACGCAGCGAATTGGACCTCAGGTTATGCTCGCGGAACAACACAGATTACTCTGGACAACGTGTCAGGACTCTCGGTCGGCAGCATTCTAGTGTTGGATCAGGCGAACGATACTTCCGACCCGGGTGGAGTGATCGTTTGCGATGTTCAGCCCCTTTGCCGACCCACTACAGAGGCTGCTGCGCCCGGCCGTGTAATCGGTAGTGTGGAGCATAATCAGCAACAATTTGTCCAGGTCAAA
>Ga0209581_1005128_pt1 | contig 10164 bp, 9 predicted proteins | sample Coa_R2_FD_187160 | JGI IMG/M metagenome (GOLD analysis project Ga0209581, IMG submission 187160) | Surface soil microbial communities from Centralia Pennsylvania, which are recovering from an underground coalmine fire - Coalmine... | ecosystem: Environmental > Terrestrial > Soil > Unclassified ...
CTACATGACATTCGTGCAGGCCAGCACCGGCAGCGGCGGCTGGCCGATGTCCGTGTGGCTCACGCCGGAGCTGCAGCCGTTCTTCGGCGGCACCTATTTCCCGCCGGATAACCGCTTCGGACAGCCCGGCTTCGCTTCGATTCTCGGCCAGATCGCGGAAGCCTGGCGGGAAAGCCGCGGCCAGATCGAGCAATCCGCGCGCGACGTGGTGGCGCAGCTTCGGCAGCAGACAGCCGTCGAGCCGGGGCGGGCCGGAGCCATCGATACGGGCCTCCTCGACAGCGGCTTTTTCGTTTTCCGCCGCACCTTCGATTCGCATAACGGGGGCTTCGGCGGCGCGCCGAAATTCCCGCGGCCCGCGGTCTTCGATTTCCTGCTGCGCTACCATGCGCGCACGAAGAACCGCGAGGCGCTCGAGATGGTGCTGCTCACGCTGCGCAAGATGGCCGAGGGCGGCATGCACGACCAGCTCGGCGGCGGCTTCCATCGTTATTCGGTCGACGAACGCTGGTTCGTGCCGCATTTCGAAAAGATGCTGTACGACCAGGCGCAGCTTGCCATCTCTTACATCGAGGCGTTTCAGATTACGCAGGATGCCCAGTACGCCACGGTGGCGCGCCGCATCTTCGATTACGTGCTGCGCGATATGACCGGCCCCGAGGGCGGCTTTTATTCCGCCGAGGATGCCGATAGCGTCATCAACCCCGAGGAGCCGGAGGTCAAGGGCGAAGGCGCCTTCTACATCTGGTCCGCCGAGGAGATCCGCTCGCTGCTGCCCGAGCCGCTCGCCGGCTGGTTCTGCTACCGCTACGGCGTGGCAGATGGCGGCAACGTGGTCAACGATCCGCACGGAGAATTTCAGAACCGCAACATCCTTTACCAGGCGGTGAGCGTGGCGGATACGGCCATGCAGTTCCGGCAGATCGAGGAGACCGTGGCGGAAGGGCTGCGGAAGGCGGAGGCCATCCTGCTCGAAGCGCGTGGGCGGCGCGTCCGGCCGCACCTCGATGACAAGGTGCTCACGGCGTGGAACGGGCTGATGATTTCCGCCTTCGCGCTCGGCGGAGCGGCGCTCGGCGAGGAACGCTATGCCGCGGCCGCGCGGCGCGCCGCGGAGTTCCTGATCGGCCGGATGTACGACCGCCAGACCGGCGTGCTGCTGCGGCGGTACCGCGCGGGCAATGCGGCGATTGCCGGTTTCCTCGACGACTACGCGATGCTGGCGCAGGCGCTGCTCGATCTCTATGAGACGCAATTCGACCTGCGGCATCTCGATCTCGCGCTCGAACTGACGGACAGGCTCCGGGAGCGCTTCGAGGACCGCAAGGATGGCGGCTTTTTCACCACCGCCGACGGCGATTCCACGCTGGTCATGCGGATCAAGGACGATTACGACGGCGCCGAGCCGGCCGGCAATTCGATCGCGCTTCGCAATCTGCTGCGGCTGGCACGGTTCACCGGCCGCGCCGATCTCCGGGAATCGGCCGAGCGGCTGCTCGCGGCCTTCGCACCGCGGCTCGGCGTGGCGCCGGTGGCGCTGCCGGAGATGCTCGCGGCCTGCGAGTTCCATCTCAGCCCGCCGCGCGAGATCGTCTTCGCCGGCGAGCGCGGCCGGCCGGATCTGCAGGCCCTGGCCGCCGCGCTCTACGGCCGTTTCCTGCCAAACCGCATCGTCCTGCTGGCGGACGGGGCGTCGCGCCATGCGCTGGCGCGGTGGAATCCCGCGATCGAATCGATGCGCGAGTTGGACGGGCGCGCGACCGCCTACGTGTGCAGCAACTATGCGTGCCAGCTCCCCGTCAACGAGGTGGCCGGGTTCCTCCAATTGCTACAATAGGGATTCACTTCACCTGGAGGAGCCAATGGAAAGACCGGGAGCGACGACTCTGCGAGGAAACCCGATGACGCTGGTGGGCCCGGAGCTGAAGCCGGGCGATGCCGCGCCCGATTTCAAGCTGGTGGATAACGGGCTGAAAACGGTCACGCTGAAGGATACCGGCAACAACGTGCGCATCATCAGCGTGGTGCCTTCCCTCGACACGCCGGTGTGCGATGCCCAGACCAAGAAGTTCAACGAAGAAGCCGCCAACCTGCCGGGCGTCGACATTCTCACCGTAAGCATGGACCTGCCTTTCGCCCAGAAGCGGTGGTGCGGGGCCTTCGGCGTGGACAAGGTCAAAATGCTTTCCGACCACAAGGATGCTTCGTTCGGCTCGAGCTACGGCACGCTCATCAAGGAGCTGCGCATCGAGAGCCGCGCCATTTTCGTGCTCGACCGCGACAACCGCATCCGCCACGCGGAATATGTGAAGGAAGTGGCCGATTTCCCCAATTACGAAGCGGCCCTTTCGGCGGCACGCGCGGCCGCTTCGGCGACGGCGTAATGCGACGCTCGCGGGCGATGAGCCCGCGCTACTGAGGTTTCCCTGAGTTCCCCTTCTCCGCTCTCCCCTGCCCGCGCCGCGGGGCTCACGCGCGCAGTCGAAAGCCCGCTGGTCCGCGGCGGGCTCACGCTGATCGCCGGTGTCCTGACGGGCAACGTGCTCGGGTTCGGGCGGGTGGCGCTGGCGGCCGCGCTGCTCGGGATGCATAGCCGCGCCGATTCGCTGGCGGTGGCGATGGGCCCGGTCGATACATTGAACGGCGTGCTGATCAACAGCATCGTCTTCGCGTTCGTTCCGATGCTGACGGCGCGGGCGGGCGCGGAGCGCACGGCCGTTTTCCGCCAGCTGGCGCGTTCGTATTTTTGGATTTCCGCGGCGGTTTGCGCCGTGCTGGTATGCAGCGCGCCGTGGCTGATGCGCGCTCTGGCGCCGGGGCTCGACGCGCCGTCCTTTGCCGCGGCAGTCACCATCCTCCGCATTCTCTCGTTTTCGACCATCGCCGCGGGCACCGGCGCTGTACATTGCGCCATCCTCTACACGGACCGCCGGTTCGCGCCGACCGCTTTCTACCAGGCGGCGCTCAACGCGTTTACGATTCTCTGCGCGCTGGCGCTGTGGAAGGCTTTGGGCGTGTACGCATTCGCGCTCGGGTACACGCTCGGGGCGTGGGCGCAGCTCGGGATCGTGCGGTTCGCGGCGCGAGGCCACGCGTCGGGCGAAGCGACGCCGCGGGCTGCACCGGCGTGGCGTGAAATGCTCGGCAAGCCGGCGTTCTTTGTGGTGTACGCGGCCGGGCTCGGGCTGAACGTCACGTTCACGCGAGCCTACGCCACGCACGTCGGCCCGGGCATGGCGGCGGCGCTCGATTACTGCATGCGCGGCGTGGGCGTGCCGCTGGCGCTGCTAGTCAATCCGATTTCGAATTCCCTGCTGCCGGAGATTGCGCGCCTCCGCAGCCTGGGCCGGCTGCGCGACGCCCTGCGGCTGGTGGACCGGACCATCGCGCTCACGGCCGCCATCGCGATGGCGGGCTGCGCCTTTGCGCTTATCTTCCGCGAACCCGCCATCCGGCTGGTTTACCAGCGCGGCGAATTTACGGCACAGGAGACGCGCGTGGCCGCTGCGGTGTTTCTCGGCCTCGGGCCGAGCCTGGTGGGCTGGAGCCTGATCGAGATCGCGGCGCGGTCTTTGTTCGCGCTCGACCGGCGCTGGCCGCAGGTCGCGGCGGTAGCCGTGCCGCTTGCCTGTAACGTTCTGTTCACGCTCCGCATGCGCTCCGGGCTGCCGCAACTGCTGGGCGCCGGGGCGTCGGTGGGACTCTCGCTGGGATTCGTGGTGCTTTTCACACTGCTGCATACCGGCCGCAAGCGCTGGGTGTAAAGCCGCGCTACGCTGTACGCATGTCCAACGCCAAACCTGCCGCAAAACCCGCGAGCGATTCCGCCCTGCGTGAGCAGCTCATCGCGCTGCTGCACGGCGGCCACGCGCACGTCACGTTCGAGAAGGCCGTGGAGGGATTTCCCGCGGAACGCGCGGGCGAGCGGCCGGCGGGTTCGCCGTATTCCGCCTGGGAACTGCTGGAGCATCTGCGCATCGCGCAGAACGACATCCTGCGGTTCAGCCAGTCCGCCGATCACGTTTCGCCGGAATGGCCGAAGGGTTACTGGCCGGGCGGGCCGGCGCCCGCCGATCGCGGTGCGTGGTCGAAATCCGTGGCGGCTTTCCTCGACGACCGCGCGGAATTCGAGGCTCTGCTGCGCGACCCGTCGCGCGATCTGAATACCGCGTTCGCCTGGGGCGACGGGCAGACGCTGCTCCGCGAGGCTTTGGTGCTCGCCGACCATAATGCCTATCACATCGGCCAGTTGATTCTGGTGCGGCGGATGCTGGGCGCGTGGGCGGAGTAGCGAGCTAAAAGTGAAGCCCGCCGCCGCAGATCAGGACCTCGCCGGTTACGTAGTCCGAAAGCGGCGAGCAGAAGAATAGTACCGCGTTGGCGGCCTCTTCCGGCGTGCCCATGCGTCCGAGCGGGCAGGCGGTCTTGACCCATTCCAGAACCTTAGGCTGCACCCCCACGGTGATCTTGTGGCCCTGGACATCGATGGCGCTCGCCTCTCCGGCAAGCGGCTGCGTCAGCCGCGTCTCGATGATGCCGAAGCCGACGGCATTCACGGTCACGTTGTAGCGGCCCCACTCCTTCGCCATGGTGCGGGTCAGCCCGATGACGCCCGCCTTGCCCGAGGAGTATCCCGCCTGCCCCGGATTGCCGTCCGTGCCGGCAATCGAGGTGATGTTGACGACCTTGCGCGTCACGCGGCGGCCCTCGGCGGCCTCGCGCCTGGCGGTCTCCCGGATGTAGCCCGAGGCGGCACGAAGAATACGGAACGGCGCGACGAGGTGGATGTTCAGCATGGCTTGAAACTGCTCGTCGCTCATTTTCTGGATGACGTTGTCCCACGTGTAGCCGGCGTTATTCACGATGATGTCGAGCCCGCCGAGCCGCTCGACGGTCGCATCAACGAGGCGCTGCGGGAAGCCTGGATCGGTGACGTCGCCCGCGAGCGATTCGGCGCGCCCGCCCGCGGCGCGGATGGTGGCTTCGGTTTCCGCCGCCGGGCCGGCGTCGAGATCGTTGATCATCACGGCGGCGCCGTACTCGGCAAGCTTTTCGGCAATCGCCCGGCCGATGCCGCGGCCCGCGCCGGTAACGAGAGCGGCCTTGGATTGGAGCGTGAAGGGCACGAGACCATCTTATTAAAATTCGGCGGTCCCACCAGGCTGAAAATCTCCGGCGGGAGGCGCTCTCCGGCCACGCCCTGCGCTGCTGCCTTGGGATGTGGAGTAGTCAGGGGCGAGAAGGGCCGGGCAGAATCCGAAACCGGCGCTTGCCGCCGATGCGGTACGTTTCGAAATCCGAGCGGTCCACGGTGAAGATGGTCGAGATCGATTCGCGGCCAGCCAGATAGACCAGGGTGGCATCGGCAAAATCCATTGGCCGGTCCGAGTACCGCGACATGAGCGCGTGGACGGCCGGGAGTTCGGCGTCCGCTATGGCCGCAAGTTCCACCGCGCCCGAACGGACGAACTTCCATGCGTGTTCCATGTCGCGGCGGTTGTCTCCCACCAGATGAAAGAGCTCCGTCAGGACGGCTTCCGAGGTCATCAATGGGAGCCGCAGCGCGGCGAACTGCTCTACGCACGGCCTGTGCCAGGCATCAGAGGAGTCGAGAAGGGCGAGCATCGCGCCGGTATCGATCAACGCTTCAGCGCGCATGCCTACGACGCAGGCGTTCGCGCACAGCCTGCCGCACGGTTTCGGAGCGGCGGGGATTTCCGCTGGCCAGCTTTCCCAAATACCGAGCCGCGGCTTCGTGAAGCCGCTGCTGCTGCAATTCGTCGGCGGCTTCGTCCGCGTGGTGCCTCAACCATTCCTGCGCCGCGAGGTCCAACGCAGCGGAGAGCGATATCCTGCGCCGGCGCGCCTCACGTTCGAGACCGGCTTTGAGCTCCGGGGCGACCCGCCAGCTATAAACTTCGGTCTTCATGCACTACATTGTAGCGCAAACGGTCATGGCCCGCGCTACCGCAGCAGGTCTTCGAGCTGTACACGCGCGTCGGTGCGTTCGTCGCGGTACTTGACGATGATTGGGGTGTAGATCGAGAGACCCCACTGTTTGCCGATGCCGCTGGCGATGGCGCGCGAGCCGGCGACTACGACGGCCTCCGCGGGAATGACGAGCGGCTCGTCGTCCGTGGCGCGGTGCACGGTTTCGCGCACGATGTCATATACCGGCGTCGAGCGGTTCAGGATGGTGCCGGTCCCGAGCACGGCGCGGCGCTTGACGACGGTGCCTTCGTAGACACCGCAGTTGCCGCCGATCAGGACATCGTCTTCGATAATGACGGGCGAGGCATTGACCGGCTCGAGCACGCCGCCAATCTGGCTCGCAGCGGATATATGGCAGCGCGCGCCGACCTGCGCGCAGCTTCCCACGAGCGCGTGCGAATCGATCATCGTGCCCTCGTCGATGTACGCGCCGGCGTTGATGTACATGGGCGGCATGCAGGTCACGCCGCGCGCGAGATACGCGCCGCTGCGCACGCTCGATCCGCCCGGAACGATGCGGACCGCGTCCTGCGGGCCGAACTTCTTCAGCGGGTACGTGGCCTTGTCGCGGAAGCAAAAATCGCCCACCGGCATATCCACGATGGCGCCGATGCGGAAGCCGAGCAGGATTCCCTTCTTGACCCAGGCATTGACGCGCCAGCCGGTGGGTGAGGCGGCGTCGGGCTGGGCCGCGCGGACACGGCCGGCGTTGAGGGCGGCGCGGAAGTCCTCGAAAAGGCGAAAATCCTCGGGCGCGTACTGCGCCGGCGGGTTGTCGAACAGCCGCTCGATCTCAGCCTGCAACGGGCACCTTCCCGAGCAATCCGGCCGCTTCCAGCACCTTCTCGATCCGCGCGAGATTGGCCGGCGCGGGCGGGCACATCGGCAGACGGTAGACCGGCTCCAGCAGGCCCATGAGCGCCAGCGCCGCCTTGACCGGGATGGGATTCGATTCCACGAAGTTGACGTTCATCAGCGGCAGGTATTTCGCCTGGATACGGCGCGCGGATTCGAAATCGCCGCGCAGGCAGGCGCGCGCCAGTTCCGTCATCTCCGCGGGGATCTCGTTCGAGGCCACCGAGATCACGCCGCGGCCGCCGAGGGCCATGAGCGGGATCGTGATGGCATCGTCGCCGGAAAGGACCGTGAACCGCGGCGGCACTTCGTGCAACACGTTGGCCATCTGCGCGATGTTACCGGAGGCTTCTTTGACGCCGACGATGTTTTCGATCTGCGCCAGGCGCACGAGCGTCGCCGGCTCCACGTTGACGCCGGTGCGCCCCTGCACGCTATAGACAACGATTGGCAGCGGCACAGCTCGCGCGATGGCGCTGTAGTGTTGGAAAAGACCCTCCTGCGTGGGCTTGTTGTAGTAGGGCGTCACGGAGAGGATACCGTCCACGCCGATGCGCTCCAGCTCGCGCGCGAGCTCGATGACCTCGTGCGTGTTGTAGCCGCCCGCGCCTCCCAGCACCGGCACGCGGCCGCGCGCCTCCTCGACCGTGACTTCAATGACGCGAAGGTGCTCCGCGCGGGTGAGAGTGGGGCTTTCGCCCGTCGTGCCGCAAGGCACCAGAAAATCGATGCCGGCATCGATCTGCCGCCGCACGAGGCGGCGGAGAGCCTCTTCATCCAGCGAGAGGTCGCGGCGAAACGGCGTGACCAGCGCGGTGCCGCATCCCGTAAAGTTAACGCTCATAAAACCCCTTCTTCCCAATGATCCACTGCGCGGCCCGCAGCGCGCCGCGGGCGAACCCTTCGCGGCTGCGCGCGGTGTGCCGCAGCGTGATGGTATCGGCGCCGGAATCGAAGCCGATCTCGTGTGTCCCCGGGTGCTTGCCGGCGCGATTCGAGCTTACGTCGATCGCGCGCTCGTAGCCCGCCTCCGTCATGGCGTCGACCAGCTTGAGGAGCGTGCCGGAGGGCGCGTCCTTCTTGGTCGCGTGGTGGATCTCCCAGGCCCAGGCGCCGTATTCCGGCTCTTCGGCCAGCAGGCGGGCCGCTTCCGCCGCCAGCTTCAGGAATACGTTCACGCCGATCGAAAAATTCGGGCTCCAGACGAGGCCGATGCCGTGCCGCTCGACAGCGGCGCGTACGGCCTCGATGTCCTTCTGCCAACCGGTGGTGCCGATGGCGATGTTGACGCCCAGGGCCGCGATCTTTTCCACGTTGCGCGCGACGGCGCCGGGGATCGAAAAATCCACGGCCACATCGATGCCGCGGAAATTTTCCGGCGTGACGCCTTCGAAGGCGGCATTGTTGAATTCGTCCAGCCGGAGCGCCGTCTCGAACCCGTACTCGGGAGCGAGCTGCTCGACCAGCCGCCCCATCTTGCCGTAGCCGACGATCGCCAGCCGCCGGACGCTCCCGGCCGCCAACCCTTCAGGCATGCACCGCCCCGTTGCGCTCGAAGACCGCCGGATCGAGTTCCGAGAAAAACTCGGCGTGCAGCGCCGCGACCGCCGGGCGGAGGTCCGCTTCCGCCACGACGAAGCTGATGTTCAGCAGCGACGCACCCTGCGAGATCATCCGGATATTGACGCCGCCGAGCGAGTTGAAAACGCGCCGCGCCACCCCGGGCGTGTACCGGATGTTCTCGCCGACCAGGCACACGATGGCCTGCTCGCGTTCGAGATCCACTTCCGCGAACTGGCGCAGGTCGGCGAGGATGGCGTCGATGTGGCGCGTGTCGTCGATCGTCAGCGAGACGCTGACCTCGGCGGTCGAGACCATGTCCACGGGCGTCTCGTACCGGTCGAACACTTCAAAGATGCGGCGCAGGAAGCCGTGGGCCATGAGCATGCGGGTCGAGTGGATGTTCACGAGCGCGATCTTGCGCTTGCAGGCGATCGACTTGACGGCGTTGAGACAATTCACGGGCTCGGCGGTGATGCGCGTCCCGGCCACCTCCGGCCGCCGCGAGTTCAGGATCAGCACGGGAATGTTCTTTTCGACCGCGGGGACAACCGTGGCGGGGTGCAGCACCTTGGCGCCGAAATAGGCCAACTCGGCGGCTTCGGCGAAGGAGATCGTCTTCACGCGGTGACCGACGGGCAGGAGCGTAGGATCGGCAGTGAGCATGCCGTCCACGTCGGTCCAGATCTCGATCGCCTCGGCTCCGATGCCGGCGCCCACGATGGAGGCGGTGTAATCGGAGCCGCCGCGGCCGAGCGTGGTGGTCACGCCATCTTCGGTGGAACCGATGAAGCCGCCCATCACGACGACGCGGGTCTCCGCGACCGGCGGGATAGCGGCCTGAAGCCGCGCGTACGTTTCCGGAAAGTTCGGACCGGCCTGTGTGTGGCGCTTGTCCGTGATGATGACGCGCCGGGAATCGAGGTGCTCGGCCGGGATGCCGAAGTGGCGGAACGCCTGCGTCACGATGTAGCTCGAAAGCCGCTCGCCGTAGCTCGAAATCGCATCGATGGAGCGGGGCGTCAGCTCGCCGAGCACCGCCAGGCCTTTGACAAGCTCGGTCAGCTCCTGGAAATGCTCGTCGAGCGTGCGGTCGAGCTCGGCGCGATCTTCGAGCGGGACCACGCGGCGCGCCTCGCGCGAGTGAAAGTCGCGGAGATCGTGGATCTGCTGGATGTAATCGGCGCGGCGGCCCTCGATCGCGGCGGAGGCGATGGCGAGCAGCTTGTTGGTGGTCTTCCCCATGGCGGAGACGACTACCACAGGGCGCTTCGGGAGGCGGCCCCGCACGATGCCCGCCACGCGCTCGATCGCTTCCGCGCTTTCGACGGAGGTTCCGCCGAACTTCATGACGATCATCAGTCGAGCATCCCTTCCGAATGCATCAGCTCGGCATTCAGCACGGCCGCTCCGGCGGCGCCGCGGATCGTGTTGTGGCTCAGCACGACGAATTTATAATCGAGCACCTTGCATGGCCGAAGGCGGCCGATAAAGGCGGCCATACCGCGCTCGCGCTCCACATCCTTGCGCGGCTGCGGGCGGTTGGTCTCATCCATGTAGATCACGGGGCGCGCGGGGGCGCTCGGCAGGGCGCGCTCCTGCGGCACGCCGCGGAATTCGTCGAAGGCGCGGCGCAGGTCGGCATCGGCGGGTTTGGAGGCGAACTCGACCGAGACCGTCTCGGTGTGACCGTCGATCACGGCCACGCGGTTGCAGTGAGCGCTCACGCGGGCGGGGAGCGGCTCGATGCGGTCGCCG
>Ga0209581_1005133_pt1 | contig 10162 bp, 7 predicted proteins | sample Coa_R2_FD_187160 | JGI IMG/M metagenome (GOLD analysis project Ga0209581, IMG submission 187160) | Surface soil microbial communities from Centralia Pennsylvania, which are recovering from an underground coalmine fire - Coalmine... | ecosystem: Environmental > Terrestrial > Soil > Unclassified ...
AACTCTACAGCGGACGAGTGGCGGATGGCGGCGCCAGCGGGCTTGTGAAATTGATTTCGTTGATTCCAATACAAGGCTTACACTACGGCAAACCGAACGCCGATGTGGCGGAATGGTAGACGCAACGGACTTAAAATCCGTTGGGCCGTAAAAGGCCCGTGCCGGTTCGAGTCCGGCCATCGGCATTTTCTGCGATTGTGAATTGCAGATTGCAGCTGGCGGGTGGAAACTGGACATCAAATCGACAAAATGCCCGCTGCGCCCGAACGCCCACTTTTTATCCCCATTCTTCTGGGAACCGCGCGACAGGGGCGATACAGTGAGAGCGCTGCTCGATTTCTGCTGGAGCAAGCAACGAGGCGTCCCGAGATCGAGTCGGAGTTGATCGATGTCTGCCGGCTTCCCATGAAGCTCGATGACGCCGGCGAGCAGATGAAAGACCCGCAATTCGCAGCGACCGTGGAGCGCAGCGATGGCTTGATCATCGTCACGCCGGAATACAATCACGGCTATCCCGGGTTGTTGAAACACGCGCTGGATATGAATCTCAAGGAGTACATCCACAAGCCGGTCGGCATTTGCGGCGTTTCCGCCGGGGCGTTTGGCGGGGCTCGCGTGATCGAGCACCTGCTGCCGGTGCTGCGCGAGCTTGGTTTGGTGGCGATTTTCTGGGATGTGAATTTCGCCAAAGTGCGTGAGCTTTTCGACGAACAAGGCCGGTTGCTGGATCAAAGTTATCTGCCGCGGGTGAACAAATTTCTCGATGAATTAATTTGGATGGCGCGGGTGCTGCGTTACGGGCGCCAGAATATTCCGGCAGTCTGAGTCGTGGGGCCAAAGGCTGGTCAGTCGAGTGAAAACAGCGCCGGTGGCCGCGGTGCGACGGCGGCGCTGCTTGGGCTGGCAGCGGCGACGCTGCTGGCGCATCTCTGCACCGGCGGACGATATGGATTTCATCGAGACGAATTGGCGACTCTGGATGACGCCCGACATCTTGACTGGGGTTACGTTGCCTACCCGCCCGTTACGCCCTTTTTTGCGTGGCTCTCCCTGGCATTGTTCGGGACCTCGTTGACTGGATTTCGTTTTTTTGCTGCGCTGGCGAGCGCGCTGTCGATTTTTCTGACTGGTTTGATGGCGCGCGCTCTCGGAGGCGGGCGCGGCGCCCAACTATTGGCGGCGTGCGCGGCGATTCCATTCAGCTTCATTGCCGGCAGCTTGATGCAATATGTGGCGTTTGACCTGGCGGCCTGGGTGGCGTTGGCGTTTTTTCTGATTCGGCTTTGCCAGTCGGACGACCCGCGGTGGTGGCTCGCGATAGGAGCGACGATCGGCTTGGGAATGTTGACAAAGTACACGATGATTGTGGGAGCGGGCGCCATCGTGATTGGCGTCCTGACAACGCGGTTGCGGCGCGATCTGAAAAGCAGGTGGCTGTGGTTTGGCGTTGCCTTGTCGGTGGCGATCGCGCTTCCAAATGTGATCTGGCAATGGCGACACGATTTTGTCTCATTGGAGTTTCTGCGACAGATTCACGCCCGCGATGTGGCCATTGGTCGCGCCGCAAATTTTTTGCCCGAACAGTTGCTGCTGACACTTCTGGCGTTTCCGCTGGCGCTGGCCGGGCTGGCTTTTTACGTATTTGCAAAGGCAGGTTGGCGTTTTCGCCCGCTGGCGTGGTTGTACCTGGCGCCACTTCTGTTTTTTGCCGTTGCAAAGGGCCGCGCCTATTACATGGCGCCGACTTATCCTCTGCTGTACGCCGGCGGGGCAGTGGCGTGCCAGCAATGGTTGGTCCATCGCTCGCGCGGCTGGGCGCGACTGGTTGGAAGTCTTGCCTGGGGTGCGATTCTTATCGATATCGTCGTGGCCGGCGCGTTTTTGCTGCCGCTGGCGCCGATAAATTCGCAATGGTGGGCCACGGTGGCGAAAGTCCAGCCGGAATTTTGCGAGGAGATTGGCTGGCCGGAGCTCGTCGCAACGGTGGCTGAAATTCGTGATGCCCTGCCCGCGTCTGAACGCGAACGGGTGGCGATTTTATGCGGCAATTATGGCGAAGCCGGCGCGATTAATCTTTACGGTCCGCGGCATGGCCTTCCCCCGGCAATCAGCGGTGTGAATTCCTTTTGGGCGAGAGGCTACGGCGATCCGCCGCCAGAGACGGTGATCGCCCTCGGGTTCCCGCGTGAATTTTTGGAAAAGAATTTTGAATCGTGCGAACTGGCCGGTCATATCCGCAACAGGCATGGCGTGGCTAACGAAGAGACGGTGTCGCATCCCGACATTTTTGTCTGCCGTCGGCCGCGCCGGGCATGGCCGGAATTCTGGAAGCATTTTCGTTGGTATGGATAAGATCGAAAGATGGATGGCCAGGCTTGGCGTGCGCGAGGTTGACCTCGAGGAAACATTTGCGCGATCGAGCGGCCCCGGGGGGCAGCACGCCAACAAGGTTTCCACTGCAGTGACGCTTCGTCATCGGCCAAGCGGTATTCGCGTTACGGTGGAGGATTCGCGCTCCCAGGCCGTGAACCGCAAGCTGGCGCGCGAACGCTTGCTGGACGCCATTCAACAGGATCGAATGCAAAAGCGCGCGGCGGAAATTGCGGGACGTGAGAGGGAGCGACGCAGACGATCGCCGCGGCCGGCTGCGCTCAAACGCAAGATTCTGGAATCGAAACGCAGACGCGCAGAGGTCAAAAAGCAGCGGGCCAGGATTACGATGTAAAAATTTCGGGCTTTAATACGTCTGGCCGCGCGCCTTGTGACGAATTGTTGGGTGAAGACATCATTCACGCTATGAAACACGCCATCCTGGTTTGCTCTACATGTTCCATGATCGCCTTCTTGTTTGCTGCCTGTTCCAGCGCACCGGAGACGACTACGACCACGACGCGTCAGACCACGGTCACTACGACAGCGGCGCCGCCGCCGACGCAAACTACGACCACCACCACCACGCATCACAGCGGCGGCTACTGAACTGCGAAGCGAGTGTTATGCCCCGTGAAATTGCGGATCGCTTGCTCGCTTTGCGCTTTCTTGGGCGAGCAGGCTCGCAGCCGAAGTGGCAGCGACACTCTAGAGTTTCTCCGCGGACGCGTCCGTCTCTGCAGTCTGCGCTTCTTCCTCTTCCGCTCTGCTGACGACCGGCGCGATCGCCTGTAATTTTTCGCCTTCGCGCAGGTTCATTAATTTCACGCCCATCGTGTTGCGGCCGGTCTCGCGGATTTCCTTCACGCGGGTGCGCACCATCTGTCCCTTGTTGGTGATCAACATGATTTCATCGGTGTCGCGCACGGTGAGCGCGCCGACGACGTCGCCAGTTTTTTCGCCGGTCTTCATCGTGATGATTCCCTTGCCGCCGCGCGATTGCCGCCGGTAATCGTCAAACGGCGTGCGTTTGCCGATGCCATTTTCGCCGGCTACGAGCAGCATGGCATCGGGATCGACGATGGCGATGGCCACCACGTGGTCGTTTTTTTCCGGGCGAATGCCCCACACGCCGACGGTGTTTCGTCCCTGATCGCGCAGCTGATCCTCGTGAAAGCGCAGGCTCATTCCTTTTTTGGTGATGAGCACCAGTTCGTTGTTCCCGTTGGTGAGCTTGGCGTCGATGAGACGGTCGCCCTCTTCGATCTGGATCGCGATGATCCCACCCTTGCGGACGTTGCGGTAATCGGAAAGATTCGATTTTTTCACGATGCCCGACTGGGTCGCGAAGACGATGTGCAGATTTTCGTCCCAGGTTTGATCGGACGCGTTCGGACCGGAGCCGGATTTTTTGGATTGAATCCGAATGGTGGCGGCAATTTTTTCGTCCGGTTTAAGCTCCAGAATGTTGGCGATGGAGCGGCCTTTTGCCGCTCGCCCCATCTCGGGGATCTCATAAACCTTTTCCACGTATGCGCGGCCGGACTGGGTGAAGAACATCAGGTAATCGTGCGTGGTGGCGGTGAAGAGATGCTCTACAAAATCGCCCTGCTCTTCTTCGGTGGCGCCTTCGCGGGTGGCCATCCCGATCACGCCCTTGCCGCCGCGTCGCTGCGCGCGAAAGGCGCTGATGGCTGTGCGTTTGATGAAACCGCCGTGAGTGACGCTGATGATGCAGCCCTCGTTGGCGATCAGATCTTCCATGTTGATCTCGGCTTCGTCGGGCACAATCTCCGTCAGACGCGGCGAGCCGAATTTGTCGCGGATTTCGCGCAGCTCCTTCTTGATGATGTCCAGAACGCGCTGCTCTTTGGCCAGGATGTCGCGGAGGTCTTCGATGGATTTGATGATCTCCTTGTATTCTTTTTCGATCTTTTCCCGTTCCAGACCGGTCAATTGATAGAGACGAAGGTTGAGAATTTCGTCGGCCTGTTGTTCGCTGAAGGCGTAGCGGCCTTCTGTGAGGCGCGCCGGGCTGCGGATGATAATTCCCAGCTGTTCCACCTGTCGTCTGGTGAAATCGAATGCCAGCAATTTCACCCGGGCTTCCTCGCGGTTGGCTGATTCGCGAATGATGCGGATGAATTCATCCAGGTTTTTCAGCGCGATCAGATAGCCTTCGAGCGTTTCGGCGCGCTCCTCCGCCTTGCGCAATTCGAAGCGCGTGCGACGCAGGATCACGTCGCGGCGGTGTTCGATGTAGCAGGCGTTGGCTTCCTTGAGCGAAAGCAATTTGGGCCGCCCATGGTCGATGGCCAGCATCAGCGCGGCGAAGGAGCTTTCCATCGCCGTGTGCTTGTAGAGGTTGTTGATGATGACCTTCGGATTCGCATCTCGTTTCAACTCGATCACGATGCGCGTATTCTCGTCCGACTGATCGCCCACGTAGCTGATGTCGGTGAGCACTTTCTCATTCACCAATTGCGCGATGCGTTCGACCAGCGCAGCTCGATTTACGCCGTACGGAATTTGAGTGATGACAATTTGTTGCCGGCCGCCTTTGAGTTCTTCCACGCCCGCTTTGCCGCGCACCTTGATGCTGCCCCGTCCGGTTTCAAAATATTGGCGGATACCGTTGACGCCGCAGATGACACATCCGGTGGGAAAATCCGGGCCTTTCACATGCTGCATCAGTTCATCGAGGGTAATGTCGGGATTGTCGATCTGCGCGCAGATTCCATCGATGACTTCCGCCAGATTGTGCGGGGGAATGTTGGTCGCCATGCCGACGGCAATGCCCGTGCCGCCGTTGACCAGCAGATTTGGAAACGCGGCCGGGAAAACGGTGGGTTCTGTGCGGGTTTCGTCATAGTTGGGGACGAAGTCCACCGTCTCCTTGTCCATGTCGGTCATCATGGCAGCGCCCAGATGAGTCATGCGCGCTTCGGTGTAACGCATGGCCGCCGGAGGATCGCCTTCCACTGAACCGAAGTTGCCCTGGCCATCCACGAGCGGTTCGCGCATGGCCCAGGGCTGCGCCATGTGGACGAGTGTGGGATAGATCACCGCTTCGCCATGCGGATGATAATTGCCGCTCGTATCGCCGCAGATTTTGGCGCATTTGCGGTGCTGACGTCCCGGGAAAAGTCCCAGGTCGTGCATGGCGTAAAGAATTCTGCGCTGCGACGGTTTCAAGCCGTCCCGGACATCCGGCAGCGCCCGGGAAATGATGACCGACATGGAGTAATCGAGGAAGGAGCGCGACACTTCGTCGGCTACATTCACCGCCTCGATCTTTTCGTTCGGGTTAAACATTGGTTTTATCCTTGCGCTGCCGAATACGCGAATGGGCGTTCGGCGAGAAAACGTTCTTCCCACGCGCGCGACAGCTCGTCGGACTGCCGCGTTGTCACAGGCGGTCCGATCCGCGTGCCGCGCGGCAGCTTGATTTTAAGAAACTTCAAGACCGAGTGGAGGGTGCCTTCGTAATCCGCGCATAGCTTTTCGTATTCCACCAGGAAGGGTTTCACGCTGTTGCGCTGGAAAAAATCGTCCCAGATTTTTTCCTGTCGTTGCGCCTCGCGAAGAGATTGCTCGATCAGGTCGGCGTCGAATTGCGGCTCCCGCAGAATGGTTCTGCCCTTTTGCACTTTCCAGAGACCGGTCTGAAGTGCCCGGGCCGTGGATAATGCCTGTCGCAATTTGTTGCGGCGCAGGATCCGCACAAATCGCAGGCGTGGGAAGGCATTGCGCAGCAGCTCGAGATCGGTGGCAGCCGCCGGGCCAAAAGCGCCGGTCTCTCGCAGCCGTTTCAAGAATTCGTCCAGATACCAGCTCATCAGTTTAAAACCGAACACTTCATTGCGCGTCGTTGCACCATTGACGATGCCGCGCACGTAAGCCGCATAATCGGCCGCCGGGTCAAGCCCGTGTCTCGCCCCGTACGCGGCTTCAAATTTTTGGAGAAAGAACTGTTTGGGCGCGCCGGCGCGTCGGGTGCTGCGCAAGCCGTCGGTCAAAAGATTGCTTCCGGAGCGGGGAATGGCGCACACCACGTAGCAGCGCCGCGGATAACGCAGTCTGTGCAACAAACCTCCCATGATTCAATGGCAAAAGAGAACTAAAGCGCACCGAATGCGCGAAGCAGGTGCAGTCGCACGCTGCCTGCCGGCCAATCTACACATCCAGATTTCGCACATTCAACGCGTTGTCTTCGATGAATTGCCGGCGCGGTTCGACGACGTCGCCCATCAGGATGGTGAATATTCTGTCAGCATCGACCATGTTGTCTTCGTTTAAATCCACTTTGAGCAGTTTGCGTTTTTCGGGGTTCATCGTGGTCTCGAACAATTCCTTGGCGTTCATCTCTCCGAGACCCTTGAACCGTTTGATCTGCACGCCGCGCCGGCCAATTTCCAAAATCTTTTGCAGAATTTCGGGAATCGAAAACAGCGGGTGCGCCACGGCCTTCTCCCCGTCGCCTTCGATCAGCTCGAAAATGGGACGGTCGCTCGCGGCGTAGTGATCCACCCTGAGGCCCTTGCGCGCCAGTTCCGCGATCAACTTTTCAATGGCGGCGGATTCGTGCAGTTCCACGAGCTTGCCTCGGCGGCGGGTGCCGTTTGCACGCGAGGGCGTTTCGCCCAGCGGCAATAATTCCTGGCCCAGATCGGTGTCGAACAGGTTCAGGTCCAGATTTTCCTCGTGAAATCGGCGCACCGCCTTTTCGTCGTGGAAATAGTGCACCGATTCGTCGTTGCCCTCGCGCACCTTGACCAGGTACGTGGGGAGCTTGCCAGACTTGGGATTCCGGTGCGCGAGGTAGGTTTCGAAATCGCCGCCGTGCCGGCGCACCGCTTCGCTCAGTTTCGCCAGTTTTTCCAGGGATGTGAGGATGTCCTTGAGTTGCGCGGCGCTGATCTCTTTGTCGTCAGCCAGGTTTTTGAGCCGCACGTCTTCGGCGCCGAGCGAGATGAGGATCTTGTTCAGTTGCACATCGTCCTGAACGTACTCTTCGCGCTTTTTGCGCTTGATTTGATAAAGGGGCGGTTGCGCGATGTAGATTCTGCCGGCCCGGACCAGTTCGGTCATTTGCCGGAAGAAAAAGGTCAGCAGCAAAGTGCGGATGTGCGAGCCGTCGACGTCGGCATCCGTCATGATAATGATGCGGCCGTAGCGCAGTCGCGACATGTCAAAACCGGCTTCGTCTCTGCCATTGCCATCTTCCCTGGGCTTGCCGATTCCCGTGCCGATGGCCGTGATCATTGCCTGGATTTCGTTGTTTTTGAGAAACTGATCTTCTCGCGCCTTTTCAACGTTTATCAATTTGCCGCGAATCGGCAGGATCGCTTGGTAACGCCGATCGCGTCCCTGCTTGGCGGAGCCGCCGGCCGAATCGCCTTCGACAATGAACAGTTCGGTCAGTTCCGGGTCGCGCTCCGAACAGTCGGCCAGTTTGCCGGGCAACCCGCCGCCGGTGAGCGCGCCTTTGCGAATTGTTTCTCTGGCTTTTCGCGCGGCTTCGCGGGCCCGCGCTGCGGTGAGCACTTTTTCGAAGATGCGGCGCGCGACGGGTGGATTTTTGTCGAAATAAGTCATTAACCCGTCGTAAACGATGGAGTTGACGATCCCGTCGATCTCGGTGTTGACCAGTTTCACCTTCGTTTGCGATTCAAAGCGCGGGTTGGGCAACTTGACGCTGAGCACGCAAATGAGGCCTTCGCGCACGTCGTCGCCGGAGATGGACGGATCCTTTTCCTTTAAGAGGTTGTTCTGTTTTGCGTATTGATTGATGGCTCTGGTGAGCGCGGTGCGGAACCCCGTCAGGTGCGTGCCGCCGTCCGGGTTGGGGATGGAATTGGCAAACGCCAGGATCTGATCGTTGTAACTGTCGTTGTATTGCAGCACCACATCGACAAAAACTTCATCGCGCTGGCGCGAGATGACGATCGGCTTCGGATGCAGGACCTGCTTGTTTTCGCCCAATTGCCTGACGAATTCTTCGATGCCGTGTTTGTAATAGAACCGCTCGCTCTTGGGCGGATCGGTCCGTTCATCGCTAAGAGTGATTTCCAGTCCCGGATTGAGAAACGCCAGCTCGCGCAACCGCGTCGCCAGTCGCTCGAACTTGAATTCCGTGGTGATGGTGAAGATGGTCGGATCGGGCAGGAAGGTGATCAGCGTTCCGGTGGTCTTTTTGTTTTTCACTTCGCCGATGACGGTAAGTTTTTGAGTCGTCTTACCCTTGGCGAAAGCCATGTGATAAACCTTGCCCTCGCGTGACACCTCCACCTTGAACCACTCCGAGAGCGCATTTGTGCACTTTGCGCCCACGCCATGCAGGCCGCCAGAGTATTTGTAGGCGCCCTGGCCGAATTTTCCTCCAGCGTGCAGATTCGTCAGCACCAGTTCAATGGCTGGCATTTTCCATTTGGGATGAATATCCACCGGAATGCCTCGGCCATTGTCGCGCACCGAAACCGAACCATCGACGTGAATGGTCACCTCGATTTTGCTGCAAAAACCGGCGAGATGTTCATCGATCGAGTTGTCCAGCACCTCGAAAACCAGATGGTGCAAACCTCGCTCATCCGGATCGCCGATGAACATTCCGGGCCGTTTGCGCACCGCTTCCAGCCCCTCAAGCTTGTCAATTTGAGCCGCGTCGTATTTCTGCAGCGGAGCGATTCCGGTTGAGCTGGTGAAATTTTCGGCCGGAATTTCTTGCTGAGCTTTAGGCATAGGAGTGAGGCCGGGACGACCTTACGTAAAAAGGATAACCAAAATGTTTCGGCAAACAACTAATATCTCGTAGCTAAATTCAGTCCCTTGCCCTACTAATAGAGGCGGGGCGCGCCGCTCCCTTCAATATCTTGTAGGCGGGCCAGCGAAATGCCCAGTAGCGTTTCACCGCTGTTTTGCCTCGCTTGACCGCCGAATTTCGAAACAGGAAAATGCCTGCAATATGCGACTGCAAACGCTCTGGGAAGCGCGCTGGATTCTGCTCGTTTTGGCTTCGCTCACAGCTCTTTTCTGGCTGGTCTGGGCCTGGATATCGCTGGCGTTTTTTGCCGCTTTTATTTTCACCGTTTTTTTCTTCCGCGATCCGGATCGCGCCGCTCCGCCGGATCCTAATTTGATAGTCGCCGCGGCGGACGGAACCGTTTTCGATATCGCGGAAGCGGACGAGAACGACGTTCTGAAATCGCGAACGCGCCGGGTGGGAATTTTCCTCTCCATCTTCGATGTGCACACCAATCGCGCCCCGATGGACGGGCGAATCGTTTACTGCGAGCGGCGGCGAGGGATCTATCTGGATGCGCGGCACCCCGAGTGCGGTCAAAAAAACGAAGCGATGACCTGGGCGTTTGAAAATGCGCGGGCGACGATTGTGGTCCGCCAGCTCACCGGCGCCGTGGCCAGGAGAATTGTGGCATGGGCGAAGATCGGCGATGAACTAAAAAAGGGCGAGCGCTTTGGAATGATTCGCTTCGGTTCGCGGACGGAACTATATTTGCCGTTAAGCGCGCAACTGCTTGTGAAAACAGGCGATCACGTCCTCGGCGGATCGACAGTCATCGCACGGCTGCCCAACACATGAAAGAACAGCCGCCCAAAATTTATCTGCTGCCCAATTTGATGACGGCAGGCAACCTGTTTTGCGGGTTCACGGCGACACTCAAGATTGTCGAGGGCGCTCTGCTTCAGGCTTCCAATCCCGACGCGGCGGCCGATCTTTTTCATACCGCGATTTGGTTTATCCTTGGGGCCTTTGTTTTTGATTTTCTGGATG
>Ga0209581_1005135_pt1 | contig 10160 bp, 11 predicted proteins | sample Coa_R2_FD_187160 | JGI IMG/M metagenome (GOLD analysis project Ga0209581, IMG submission 187160) | Surface soil microbial communities from Centralia Pennsylvania, which are recovering from an underground coalmine fire - Coalmine... | ecosystem: Environmental > Terrestrial > Soil > Unclassified ...
GATATGGATAACCGCAGCGGGTACCAGCTCAAAGGTGATGCAGAAGAGGTCCAGGACCCAAAGCTGGTCTCCGAGGCAGAGGTCAAGTTAAAGGAATACGGAATAAATCTCAAACCAAGGAAAGTATGGACCATGGCCATCAAGGAGGTATATTCGCTTGAGCCCAGCTCAAGATCTAGATCTCCTATATCGTCGGCCTACGGCTAGACCAGTCGTCCAGTTATATTCTGGTCGGCAGCACAATACTCTGCAACCTATGGAGTGGTCTGCTAGTATATCATGCGCCGAAAACTGCGCTCAAAATACATACCTTCATTTTCCATCCTTTTGTTGTCCAGTGGCATACCTATGGCAATAGTGTCTTTTGTCTCGGTTATAGTATAATTTGCATACTTGGCATGGTTGGCCGCCAGATATGATTCTGCCAATTGCCTGATTATTTGCTTGCAGTTTGGGCCAGTGTTGTTTTTGATACCCGCATCTGGCTTGCTAATGTAAATTTCGTCATCTCTGCTGGCAAGTTCATAGCTGGCTAGATTTGCCTTCAGAAATGCAAGGAAGGACATTGTCAGTTCCCTGTCGGCAGAGCAATAAACAGTCACTTCTGGCATCTTTCTATTACTGCTATGGATCTGATATTAAGTATACTGCAGTAGCCGGCGAGAAAAGATATTGGGCCTCTGCTGACAGTAAATATCGTCTGGCCATGATTGTTTTACATCAATAACAGTAGTGTAACAATTTTTTTGATTGAGTATGCAAAGCCGGGTCTTTTAGCGTCTAACGCCACACTTTACGAGGAGATTCTGCCTTGAGTCCGTAAATAAGCAACACACCGCCTGCGGCAACAACAATCCATCCAATTATAAAGTAATTTATTGGATCTGTGCCGCATGCCCCTGCAGGAACTATGGTGTTAAAATTGCTAGCAATGCCGCCAGCCGAAGATGACAGGCATCTTTCATATGCCGGCTGGTCTATCAGTGCTGATTTTATGATTATAGCCTTGGCAATGGCCAGCACTACAATTCCCGCAATGATCAATACCTTGTTCAAATTGCTTGACTGCTATTGTTGTGGCCTTATGCAATATAACTTGTATCGTGGACAAGCTTGCTAACAATAGCGTAGACTAGGCAGCATCAGTGCGGCCATGTTCTTCTGTCCATATTGTCTGTCTCTGTCTTTCAAACGCATGCCTCTGGCGCGACTTTCTTTTGCGATACTCTTCCCGAGCTTTTTTGTACTTTCTGTGAGACTGGTATATCTGGGCCAGAAACAAAAGCCCGCCGCATGCAAGCAATGAGAAGAAAATGCCAGCGACTATGTTGTGGCCCAAGAATCCAGAGATTGCTGCATAGATAGATGGGGCTGTAGTAGCTATCACTATAACGGGAATTAGCCTACAGACTTTGGTGACAATGTTCATGATAAACAGGGCACGATGGACAGTTCTCTCTGCCTCGTTCAGGGTATTTACACCAAGAACCCTGCCCATAGTACGAGATAGGCTACATCGCTCTTTAGCGTTTACTTGCCTTTTATACCGGATACAGCAGGATTATCCAGCTCTTTTTTCCTTAACTATTTCAGGAAACTATCAAATTAATATCATGAGTATTGCAATTGCAGAATGGGAAAGAATAACCTCTCATCGATTGTCTCAAATGCGTTGGAGATTATCCGCGATATCGGAACACCAGAAATAATAGATTCATTTGACATAATTAGAGATATTACTGTATCACTAGATGGGATAATTGAAGCACTAAAGTCCCAAGAGATGGCAAAAAACATGGACAATATTGGCTTGGCTTTGGCCGCCATTGACTCGGCGTCGGCCAAGATTAAAAGGATCCAGCAAGAGCTGGGACAGACAGGCTCAGGCGGCAGGATAGAATCGTTGGTTGCTGTATTGCACAAATCCAATTCAGGTCCACAAGGTAAAGACATTTCTTTGCCGGGTCCCAATGGCAGCACTCTGCAGAACCTAGCCGGTGTTGCTTCTGATTTCAAGTATATGGTAGATTCGGTCAAAAGTCTGGCAGAAGAGATACAGTCTGCTAGTTCAGCTGCAAAGCAATCCCCAGACAGGACATGAGTCAGTGTAATGATCTGCCGATACTTCGGAGAAAATTCTGCATACAATTTAGTCTGGGTGGACAGGATAATTAGCAGCTGGCTCTCCAAAACCTGCAATGCTATCTCTGGAGCAGTGAGGTTGCTACAAGGTACAAATCCAGTACAACTATTACTGCAACAAACGCAACTGCAATAAAGGTTGTACTCTGTCTGTTTACAAATTCTCCCATCAGATGCCTGTCTTTTGATAGAAGAACAAGAGGTATCATCGGCAATGGGATCAATAGGCTGAGGATGACCTGGCTGTAGACCAGTATGTTCAATGGGTCCAAGCCTATTAGCAATGCAATCGTGGTCGGGACAACATTTACAAATCTAGTGATAAAGCGCCTGAGCCAGACATTGACTTTTCTTCCAAGCAGCCCTTCCATCACTGATTGCCCTGCAATGGTGCCGGTAACTGAAGATGAGATACCTGAAGCCAACAGGGTTACAAGAAATATCGCACCAGCACCAACGCCAAACAGGGGCACAAGGGTCTTGTAAGCTTGTGAAACAGAAGAAATTCCAGAGTTGTGTGGATTAAAGGCTGCAGCTGCCGTTATCATTATCGCTGCATTAACAAAGCCAGCAATAGTAAGCAAGACAATATTCTCATACATGTGCATCTTGCGCATCTTTCTTTTTTCTGTGATGGGTTTGCCTTGCAGCTTGCTTGCAGTTAGATGCGAGTGGACAAACAGAGCATGTGGCATGACAGTGGCTCCTATCACTCCTACTGCAAGGAATAGAGCGCTATTGCCGGCAAGGGTAGGAACAAAGGAATGATATGCAATAGCGGCAGGGTCGGGGCGTGTTATAAAGATCTCGTACAGATATCCAATTCCTATTATAGACACAAGTAGCATAAACATCTGCTCTATGATTCTGAACCTTCTCGAAGCCATTGCCAGTATCAGGATGACATCAAGCGCTCCAAATACTGCCGCGTAAATCATCGGTATGCCAAATAAAAGGTTCAGAGCAATTACGGTTCCAAGGTATTCGGCTAGGTCAGTTGCTGCAGTTGCAGCTTCCGCAGCAAGCCAATACGGAATTACGAATTTTCTTTCCCTGAGTTTTTCTCGCAGGACTTCGGCTAGAGACTGGTCTGTAGCTATTCCGAGCTTGCCTGAGAGGTATTGAAGAAGCATTGCCATCGCACTAGCAAGCCATACAACCCATAGGAGGTCGTAGTTGAATGAAGCACCGCCTTGAATATCAGTGCCGTAGTTTCCAGGATCCATGTAAGCTACGCTGACAATTAGTGCTGGCCCCATGTAGGCGAAAAACCTGCCAATTGGGCTACTGTCATAGGCAGCTCTGAGCCTTGGTAAGATCATAAAGTGGTCACCTTGGTTAATCGCCTGTGCTCCAATAAGATGGGCCACCTTATAAAATTTAGCCATGGCTAACATTCTTTTGGTAAGGCAATTTCTATAGAGTCCACTAACAAAACTGAACTAAGTTAATATACCCATGAGTGGTATGCATTAGTTACAGCTAGTTGAAGACCAAATTCAGGCCTATGGTAAATGAGGAAAACAGGCTTGAAGCCATCCGCCATGCTCACGTGACAGAAGGACAGGCTATAAGGACTGATAGAATGGAAGATTATCTTGAAGTGATCTTTGAGCTTATAGAACAGAAAGGCTACGCAACTACCGTAGATATATCAAAATACCTCAACGTTAGCTCGCCCAGCGTGACCAAGATGGTTCAGAAGCTGGATGAAAGCGGCCACCTCAATTATGAAAAATACAGAGGAATAGTGCTGACAGATGAAGGAATTCGCGTTGCAAAGAGTATGAGAGAGAGGCATATCCTGCTGGTGGAATTTCTAAAAATGATAGGGGTAGACGATAGCGTGGCAAATAAAGACGCAGAAGGAATAGAGCACCATCTGCATCCAGAGACGCTCAAGAAACTGGAAGGATTTGTCAGGGTTATGAAAAAGTCAAGCTCTGATGAAAAGCTCTGAATCAAACCTGTCTGAATTCTCTGTTATCGGGGTTAGCCTAATGCCTTTCGTGCTCTTTTTCCTTGTGGATATTATGCACTGACAGGCTAGGATGGCTGGGAGAGAGACTGCTAATAATGCCTAAAGGGCTATCGGGGCCTTTGAATGAATAGTGCATATTGAACCCTGCAATGATGCTCATGTCGTTGTTTTTTGATGGCTTTGCAGTATTGTCTATCTTGGCCACATTTGGCGGCTGGTTGGCCTGTTGCGGCTCCTCTGCCAAATTTTGTTGATTATTGGCAGAGGCCTGCTGTGCACTGTACTGCTCTTCGATCTGTTGCAGGCTCGGCCTCTGGCTTGGCTGGTAGTGGATCACATACATGCTCAAGATAATTGCTGTCTCATTTACGCTTGCCGATTCTGTATGATTGGATTGACTTGCCTTTGCTGATATGGCTTGGGGAAGTGCAGACTGAACAGCTAATTTGCTTGCAGCCTGTATGGCTGACATTTGGCTGGTAGTTGAGTTGAACGAGCTTGCTACTTTCAGGTAATCCGACACCGTCTGCACAATACCGGAGTTTTCCTTGCTAACATTCGCATTGTTTGTTGATGTAATTACAGTAATTGAATGCGACCTGTTCTCTATTCTATCAACAGAAATAGTACTCTTTTTGATTTTTCCGGTATCCACGCCAGGACCTGTGCTCAAAGACAGTGAACCTGCTGTCATGCTGTGAGAGCTATTGTTTGCAAATACAATGGGAGCAAGGATCACCAGAAAGACTGGTAAAATAAGAGCTGCAGTAACTATTCCTCCGATTATAATATTGTCTGGTCTGGTCAATTACATAGTAGAAAGCTAGATCATTAATATGCAGAAAAGTAATTCCACAATAGAAGAATCATCCAAGGTAATTTCCTTATGAAATTAGCTTGACTCGAGGGCCTAGGCACGGAAAAAGTAGTGCTTGAGACAAGTTCAACTTGAGGGCTAGGCAGGGTTTATAGGTCTGTAAAGCCTTGTAGTAAATAGCATTATATTTATAGTAGTCTACTATAAACTACTATATGCAAACCGCACTCAGTCCTGAAGTTTCACTTCTTTACAGGCGGATAGATACAATCACCCAGGGAATGAAACCTTGGATTGCAAAGAGATTGAAGAAAATATCAGAGAAGCAAGCTTTAACTATTGTCGAATATGTAGAGGCCATGCAGTCAGAATTCAATCCTACACTAAAGACTAGGATCAATCTAACTACCGAATGTCTGAACATTTCAAAATTCTATCCCGACAGAGATTTCATGGAATTGAGCAAACAAGATGTCATGTTTTATCTAAACAGTCTCAGGAAAACCGAGGAAGCAGATCCTCTTCACAAGTGGATCGGGACCTATAATCTCAGGTTGGCCATGCTCGTTAAATTGTTCAAATGGTTATACTACAAAGACCGCAGGCCAGAAGATAGGCCAAGGCCCTTACCCGTCGAGAATATTCGAAGGCTGAAACGAAAAGAGGAATCTATCTATACACCTGCCGACATGTGGCCCGCACATTGGGACGTTGTATTTTTAAAATATTGTCCGAGGAATGATATCCGCTGTTTCCACTCTATGGCCAGAGACACATCCGCAAGGCCGGGCGAGCTTTTGAAACTGACTAGAGAGGAAGTGCAGTTGCAGATATCGCCTAACGGATCGTGGTATGGTCAGATAGTGGGTAGTCAGAAAACTACTCAGCGGCCACTTCCTCTTATCGACTCTATCCCATATATCAAGATACAACTAGATGAGGCCGCCCGTATAACTGGTAATAATCCAAAGGCCCCATTATTCCCTGTTACCAAAGGTCCAAACAGAGGCAAACCAATGAAAGAAGATCTTCTATACCAGACATACCAAAGGCTGAAGGAAGAGAAACGATATGGAAAGAGACAGTTGCGCCATGGTGGGCACTTTCCCAAGCTATTGAAAGATCCTACAGTTCCGACGGAGGATAAGGCCGTAATCGAAGAGATGTTAAAACGAAGGTGGAATCCCTATGTGCGCCGACATACTGCGCTGACAGAGAAGGCCCCTATCCTTCCTGGCCCGCTATTCAATCAACACAGTGGCCATTCTCCAAATAGCAAAATGCCAAGCCGGTATACTCACTTCTTCGGGGCAGAATCGGCCAAGTTTTTGTTAGAAAAGAAAGGGATTTTGCCAGTTAATGGAAAAGAGCAGGAGATATTGAAGCCAAAATCCTGTCCCAACTGCGGGCAACCAAATGCCCAGGATGCGAAGTTCTGTTCAAATAATAGTTGCAAAATGCCACTCGACATGGAAGCTCACTTGTTGGTAATGAAGGAAAAGGAAACGAACGAACAGAAAATGAAGGATCTGATAAGGCAGCAGTTAGAAGAGCTTTTGCTAGAGAAATATGGAAAGAAAGATGGTTAGGCTTCTATGGCCTGCCTGATATCTTCGGCCACTTTTTTGAGTTGAGAATTTACCTTTTCTTCCATTCCTGCCTTCATGGCGGGACCAAAAGCATCAGACACTTTGATTTTAGATTGAGCAAAATCTATCATGACTTCTATAGGCCAATTATCCATATTTCGGACTCCCATCATCCTAGCCTTTAGTGGGCTTCCAATATTTCCCTTGATGTATACACCGGATTCTTTTTCCTTTATTTTACTATTCTTGCTCTGTGCTATGAATACAAGTGCCTGATCATAAGCCTGTTTTCTATCAGTTTTGTTAAAAGTTACCTCTGCAGGCGTTATTGCCATGGTAAAAAATGGCCGTTTGCCAGTTTTTAACGTTGTGGCCACTTTTGGTATATACCTGAGCATCTACCTAGGAATTTACCTAGGTGGTTGTATCGGTTACCAACCCCAAGGTATTGAGTGCTGAAAGCAGGCTGGCCAGGGCAGCATTACCACCTTTTGAACCAGTTACATTGGGCTTTGCTTGTGGGTTCTGTCCGTAGAATCCTATATTGCCAACAAATGCCACTGTGCTAGAGAATGTAACAGCCGAACTAAATGTTAGAGCATTATGGAAGTTAACTGTATTGTAAAAGTCGACCTGCGAATTAAAAATGGCATTACCATTGAATGTAACTGGATTATTGAATGTCCATGCGGCCGCTCCTGCTACTATTGTGGTCGAAGTGGCCGAAAATGATACTGAACCTTCGAAGGTAACAGTGCTAGCACCTGTAAAATCAACACCAGAAGCGAAGGTGGCGTTATTGTTCCAGGTGTTTGTTCCCGTCCAGATCAGATTATCAGAAGTGGATATACTGTTGATAGTCAGGCTGAGGGGCCCATTTGAATAGGTAAAAGTGACAGCAGTCATAGAAAATAAGCCGAAAAATCAGAATAAAAGAAAGGTTATGGGAATATAGTGTTGGAGAGAATGTTATCCGGAATATCCGGGATCCTCTGGACATATTCGTCAGTCTTTTTAGGTGCAGAACTGCTCTTTGTTGCTGTAGTCAGATTGGCCATTTACATTGAGTTGGGGCCTGAAGAATAAAAGATCAGAGCCTTTGCAATGACGGCGCAAATTCTAGGTCAACCCAGTAAAAGCCATACTGGTCTGTATAGTGCCTGGCCTTATCTATCCTCAGAGTGCCAGAGTGGCCGTTTCCAAACGTCTGATTGAAATTCACATTGCATAGATATCCTGGCCTCTTAAAGTCTGTATTTCCCGGGATTGTGCATTCCGCCTTCAATGCATATGCGGACCTAGCAAGTTCCATAGTGGCCTGAGTGGCCATAACAGAGGCGTTCTTTATCGAGTTATTGACCACAGACTTTGTGGTGTTGAGGCCACCTGCAGAAGTGGCCACAACATTTAGCCTTCTTGCAAAGTAAAACATTGCAAACTGCATATTGCTTCCAACAGGCCAGCCACTTACAGTGCCAGTGCTTGTTTTGAAGAATTCAATCAATACAGTGTCTATCTTGTTCCAGGCCAGAGCTCCGTTCTTTGTCCAGCCATTTGATATTGTGCCAGCAGCTCCACTTGTAGTGGTAGGCAATTGATAGAGGACGGCAGTCCAGACATTTGAGCCGTTGAGATCACCTTTTATGTTCCTGTAATAATATTCTCCTGTCGTCTGGTCAATGAGTGATACTTTAACCTGGCTTGCCAGAGTCAGATCCACGTTTGTGTAAATTTGGAATCTCAACTGGTCCCAGGCGCCGGCAGGGATTTTGAAATATTGTGAATTCTGAACTGGATTGTCGCCTGAGACATACCAGAAAGTGGCCGAGAACTGATCCGTTGTGGCCCCTGTGGTCAAAGAGACGGCAGGAGCATTAACATTGCTTCCAGTTGTATTGCCACCTGATTCTGGTCCTGGTATAAACTGAGGGATCCTAAATACAGTTCCAAGCGGAGCGGTGGCTATAGCAGTGATATATCTTGAGGCAGGAAATCCTAGCGTGCCATTCCAAAACGTAGTCTTTGTTATTTCGTCTATATCTGCCGGCCACGTTTCCCAGTTGTTATTCACCACCCGCACATTTTTGAATCGAAACATGGCGCTGTCAGGATTGTAGAGGTATTGATGAAGATGTGATACTTCGATCTGTTGAGCTCCACCACTGGCAAAATCTTGGATCTGATATGAAAGGGCGCCGGTCTGCAAAGTTGGTGGAGAACTTTGAGGCCAAGCATTCAATACGGTATTTTCGTCACCAAACCAGTCGGCCCCTCCATTTTCCACAGCGAATGCAAGAGCATCAGAACATGATGTTCCATAGAATGACCGCTTGAAAAACTGATTCAGAGAAGCACTAACAGAAGAAGTTACGCCTAGAGTGCCTGCAATATCCTGAATTAACTGCTGATATGTCTTGAACCGAAAATAGTCGTTTTGGAATTCAGTCTTTTTCAGATAGCCTATTTTGTCTGCCACTATCACCTGTAGGGCTAATTTTTTGCCCGGATTAGTCTGAGTCAGGGGCTTGCAGATTCTTGGGGCCTCAACGATGTAACCAGAAAGCATCACAGTGCTTTCTATCTTGATAGTGGCCGAACTTTCGGATGCAAAAGCACTTACTGGCGGCGGGCTTGGCTCATTTTCGTCCAAAGTCAAAGTGGCCAATTGCCAAGAATTGGCCATATATGTAACATCGAGGCCATCCATCCTCAGTTTATAGTCTGTCCCACCCACATTGATGTAACAATTTGGTCTCACATATGATGGCATTTCGATCTAACCTACCTATTGACCCAAAGATACGATCTGCATCTGTCTGGCCGCTTCGGCGGCAGTGGCCGATGGATCCGAGCCTTGAATGTTGATGGTTACGTTAGTCTGATTGGCCGACTTGTTGTATCCTGCCATGGGTGGCAGAATTCCTTGATTGATAAGGTCTTGAGTGCTCATGTTGGGTATTTGTGAAGGTGGCGGAGGCTGGCTAGGTCCGAGGAAGTTTGTGGCAATTCCTGCTGCCAATCCAATTCCTCCTCCAATGGCAGCGCCTACAGCAGTGCCCAATACTGGAACAATGGATCCTATCATAGCACCGGTGAGGGCTCCGCCGCCTGCAGTCATTAAGGTGCTCAAAACTTTCTGCGTGTTGTCTACACTGCTTGTGGGGTTCATGGCCTGACTTGTCATTATCCCTGCACCTGCAAGGCCAGCACCAGCCGCTATTCCCATGGCCGTTCCTGCTTTACCTAATCCTACTCCGCCGCCTGCAGATAATCCACCCAAAGCGCCAGAAAGTGGAACTGCTGAAGTAGTCTTTAGCAGGCCCAAAGTGGCCGCCAATGCTGTAACCCTAGGAATCAGATTAGCTATATTGGCAGCTGCACCAACTGCTTCTATACCATAACCCACTAGGGCTAACTTGGATTGATTGGTAGCGTTCTGCTCTTCTATCTGAGCATCCCTGACACGTCTAAGAGCATGGACGTAAGCCTCGCTGCCTGTTCCTTCTGTGAGCATCACGTATCTTAGGTCCTGCTGAGCATCCTCCAGATTCCTTGTGTCGGTGGCCAGTCTTATCTGCTGAAGATTATACTGAGAGTAGATGTTCATAACCCTGCCAACAGCAGATCCAAC
>Ga0209581_1005139_pt1 | contig 10154 bp, 6 predicted proteins | sample Coa_R2_FD_187160 | JGI IMG/M metagenome (GOLD analysis project Ga0209581, IMG submission 187160) | Surface soil microbial communities from Centralia Pennsylvania, which are recovering from an underground coalmine fire - Coalmine... | ecosystem: Environmental > Terrestrial > Soil > Unclassified ...
ATCGCCGGCGGTATGAACTGGAAGCAGGCCATCTTCACCATCCTGCTAGGCAATCTCATCGTGCTTATCCCCATGCTGCTCAATGCGCATGCCGGCGCAAAGTACGGCATCCCGTTTCCTGTTTTTGTGCGCGCATCGTTCGGGCCGGTGGGCGCGAATATTCCGGCTATTCTCCGTGCCATCGTCGCCTGCGGATGGTTCGGCATCCAGTCGTGGCTGGGCGGTGAAGCCATTGCCGCTATGGTCGGCGTGCTACTGCCGCAAACGATCCGCATGCCGTGGGTGCTGTGGACATGTTTCCTCGGTTTCTGGCTGCTGAACATGGCCATCGTATGGCGCGGCGTGGAATCGATCCGCTTCCTCCAGAGTCTGTCTGCACCCTTTCTTCTGTTGATGTCGTTTATTCTCCTGTTCTGGATGCTGCATAAGTCAGGCGGCTTTGGGCCTATGCTGTCCGCGCCCAGCCGGTTCAGATCGACTGGCAGTTTCCTGCGTTTCTTTATTCCATCGCTAACGGCGATGGTCGGATACTGGGCGACGTTGTCGCTGAACATTCCTGACTTCACTCGTTACGCGAAAAACCAGAACGCGCAGATGATTGGACAGGCATTCGGCCTGCCTGTCGCGATGACGCTCTATTCTTTCATCGGCGTCGCCGTCACCTCCGCATCGACGGTCGTTTTCGGCGAGCCTATCTGGAATCCCATCGAGGTGATCAGCCGCATCCATCAGCCATTCGCGGCCTTTCTCGGGCTGATCGGGCTGCTCGTTGCTACGCTCAACGTAAATATTGCCGCCAACGTCGTCTCGCCGTCGAATGATTTTTCTAATCTGGCGCCGCGACTCATCAGCTTTCGCACCGGCGGTATGATTACCGGCTTTCTCGGTCTGGCCATGATGCCGTGGAAGCTGATGGAGACCTTCGGCAGCTATGTCTTCGGATGGCTCGTCGGCTACTCCGGCCTGCTTGGCCCGGTCGCGGGTATTATGGTGGCGGACTATTTTCTGGTCCGCGGAACGAAGCTCGACAGCTACTCACTGTATCGCCGCGGCGGAACTTATGAATACAAGCGCGGGCTGAACCCGGCGGCCCTGATTGCGCTTGTGACTGGCGTGGTGGTAGCTCTGATTGGCCGCTTCATTCCTTCCGTCGCATTTCTTTATGACTATGCGTGGTTTGTCGGATTTTTTCTCTCCGGAGCGCTTTATTATCTGATGATGCTGGGCAAGCAACCAAACGAGGTGACTCCATGACTCCCAACGAAACCATCTCGCAGCCTTCTACTACGGGATTGACTTCAGAAGAAGTCGTCCGCATTACGCGCGAGACAAACTACGGCACGTGGCGCTTTCAGAAAGGCTGGAATCCGCTGCATATCGTCGATGCTGATGGCTGCTACATCATCGACGCGAATGGCAAGCGATACCTCGATCTCTCCGCTCAGCTCATGTGCTCGAATCTCGGCCACAAAAACCAGGCCGTCATCGACGCCATTGCAAAACAGGCACAGGACCTGGCTTATGTTCTGCCGGGTTACACCACCACCGCACGCGCAGATCTTTCAAAGCTGCTGCTGGAAGTGCTCCCGAAGGGACTGAACAAATTTTTCTTCACCACCTCAGGCACGGACGCCAATGAAGCCGCCTTCAAGATTGCGCGCATGTATACCGGCAAGACAAAGATCATCACTCGCTACCGCTCGTATCACGGATCGACTGCCGGCTCCATCGCTGCCACCGGTGATCCTCGCCGCTGGGCCATGGAACCTCGCGGCAAAGGCCCCGGTGTCATCTTCGGGCCGGAAGTGCATTGCTATAAGTGCCCCATCCGGCACACCTATCCAGGTTGCGGGATCGCCTGCGCTGATTACATCGAGCATATGATCCGCAACGAATCCGATGTGGCCGCAGTGATCGTCGAACCGATTGTCGGCACGAACGGGGTAATTCCGCCGCCGCCGGAATATATGCCGAAGCTGCGCCGCATCTGCGACGACCATGGTGTGCTGCTCATTGCCGATGAAGTCATGAGCGGATGGGGACGCGCCGGCGAATGGTTCGCCATGAATCTGTGGGGCGTAACTCCGGACATTCTCACCACTGCCAAAGGTATTACTGCCGCCTATATGCCACTTGGACTCTGCGCTACTTCGGAAAAAATCGGCGACTTCTTCCAGGACCACTACTTCGCACATGGACACACTTATGAAGCGCATCCCATGACCCTGCTCCCTGCCGTCGCCACGATTCAAGAGATGCGCCGTCTGGGCCTGGTCGAGCGGGCGCGCAAACTTGGTCCCTTTGTTGAGGAGAAGCTGAATTGGCTGAAAGCCAAGCATCCCAGCGTTGGCGACGTGCGCGGCAAAGGACTCTTCTGGGCAGTGGACATCGTGAAGAACCAAAACACAAAAGAGCCGTTCAACACCTATGCGGATAAAGTTTCAGGCAAACCGCTCGTTGTTGATCAGATCGCAGCAAAAGCGCTGGCCGATGGTGTCAGCATGCAGGCGTGGGTGAGCCACTTCATCATCGCGCCGCCGCTGATTATCTCTGAGGAAGAGATCACGCGGGGGATTGCTACACTCGATAGGCATCTGCACATCGCGGATGCATTGTGTGTTGCCTGATAGAAATCCCACATCTCTGCGAGATGTGGGGCACCCTTGCCCCGGGAGTTACCCTAACGTGGGCATTGTAGTATCGACGCCGGTGCGGATGCCGGCTGGCCAGCGTGCCATTACGGTCTTCAGCCGCGTATAGAAACGCACTCCCTCCGGGCCATACATGGCGTGATCGCCAAAGAGTGAGCGCTTCCATCCGCCGAAGCTATGAAAAGCCATCGGCACCGGAATGGGCACGTTGATGCCCACCATGCCTGCCTGCACGCGCCTCGCGAAGTCGCGGGCAGTATCGCCATCGCGGGTGAAGAGCGAAGTGCCGTTGCCGTACTCGTGCTCGTTGACTAGCTGCAGGGCTGTTTCAAAATTGCTGACGCGGACGATGCCAAGTACGGGGCCGAAAATCTCTTCTTTATAAATCCGCATCTCCGGCTTTACGTGGTCGAAAAGGCAGGCTCCCAGAAAGAAGCCTTCGCCGCGAGGCACTGCGGCCTTGCGCCCATCTATCAGGAGCTCGGCGCCTTCTTTGCCGCCCAGCTCAACATAGCCGCCTACTCTCTCCATGTGCTGCTTCGTAATGAGCGGACCGAAATCGGCCTCTTCTTTCATGCCGTCGCCGACGCGGAGACCGGCGATACGGTCTTGCAGCTTTGCAATCAGCTTGTCCGCCGTCTGGTTTCCGACTACGACAGCAACGCTGATGGCCATGCAGCGCTCTCCGGCGGAGCCATATGCCGAGCCGACCAGCGCATCTGCGGCCTGATCGAGATCAGCATCGGGCATCACGATGAGATGATTTTTTGCGCCGCCCAGGGCCTGCACACGCTTACCGTGCTTCGTGCCCTCGCGATAGACGTATTCGGCAATCGGAGTGGACCCAACAAAGCTGACGGCCTGGATCACGGGATGCGTGAGGATGGCGTCGACTGCGGCTTTATCGCCATGCACGACGTTGAAGACGCCATCGGGCAAGCCAGCTTCTTTCAGCATTTCAGCCAGCAGAATCGATGAGCTGGGGTCACGCTCGCTCGGCTTCAGAACGAAGGTGTTTCCGCAGGCGAGCGCGATCGGAAACATCCACATCGGCACCATTGCTGGAAAATTGAATGGCGTAATGCCGGCCACGACTCCAAGTGGCTGGCGCATCGACCAGCTGTCGATACCACCACCCACCTGCTCGGTGTATTCGCCTTTCAGCAAGTGCGGGATGCCGGCGGCGAATTCGACCACCTCAAGACCACGCATGGCCTCGCCTCGTGCATCGGACATGACTTTGCCATGCTCACTGTTGATGAGCGCGGCCACTTCTTCCATGCGCCGCTCAAAGATTTCGCGGAAACGGAAGAGCACGCGCGCGCGACGCAAAGGCGGCTGCGAAGACCACTCGGGGAATGCATCGGCCGCCGCCATAACGGCACGATCAACTTCAGAATGATCGGCCAGCGGCACATGCGCCTGAACGCGGCCCGTAGCGGGATGGAAGACATCGGCGAACCGTGCGGATGAGCCTTCGATGCGGGCCCCGGAAATCCAGTGCGGAATACGCGAGATGCTTGTCTGAGATTCTTTCAACGAAGCTGCGACAGGAGAGGCGGAAACTGCAGACATACGAGTCTTCTCCTTTACGGAAGAGACCTACATCATAGCAGCGGCATAAGACGGCATGCCGGAAACGAAAAGAAAGCCCGACGGCATGAAACCAGCGCCATCGGGCTATGAGCAAAAGTCTGAATTGCGAGCCGGTCAGAAGACGATTTTGCCAGCGAACTGCAATTGACGTGAAGAGCCGGCATCGCCGACTGCATTCCTTGTGGCCGTGATCTGGCCGAAGGTGCTGGTGGCGGCCCCTGTAGCCGAAAGATTCGGGTTCCCGAAGTTCACGTGATTGAGAAGATCGAAGGCGTCCACGCGCAAAACAAGAGAAACAGATTCAGCAATGCGTGTGGTCTTCTGCAGAGAAAGATCGGTATCGGCAAAGCCAGGTCCGGTAAGGGCATTGCGGGCCAGATTGCCGAACCCGGTGGGCTGTGCGTAAAAAGAGCACCCTGCAACAATCTTTGTACATGCTGACCCGTTAATAAAGGGCACATTGCCTGTCGCGAGAACCGCACCTCGTCCGGTTGAGAATGGCCCGATAACTGTAGGCCGGATTGTGCCTGCATTCCCGTTATATGTGGAGGTAGTGGTTACGTTGAGCGGATTACCACTCTGCAGCTGGGTGATATTTGCGAGCAGCCAGCCTTCTTTCAGACGATTGCCGCGGAAGGGCAGTTCCCATGTGCCGCTGAAGACGAAGTGGTGGCGAACATCAAAGTCTGATAGCCCATAATTGCCGCGCGGATTGAAATTGTCCTGCAGGTTGTAGCCGCCCTGCGAGCCAAGCGAGTTTACGTCCATCGACTTCGACCAGGTATAGGTGGAGTTCATCTGCACTCCGTGCGAGAGGGCCTTACGAACTGTGACCCAGAGCGCATTGTAATCAGAGAACGAATCGGAATCGATATATGCGATGTTACCCAAAGCCGAGCCGGGGCGAATATCGCTTGCCGTCGAGACCGCCGGGAAGGGACGTGTTTGCTTGCCGCCCGGATAGATGAATTGATTGAGGTTGCGCTGGATGCGGAGGTGGCGTCCGACCGAGCCGATATAGCCCATGTCCATGACTGTGCCCCAGCCAATGTCCTGCTGCAGGTTCAGGTTGTATGACTCCGTATAAGCATTGCTAAACAGCGGATTGATTGCGCTGGGCGCAAGTCCGCTGGCTGAGGCGCTGGAATAAAGCGTTCCCACCGGCAGGCCTGCGCCAGAGGCTGTGAGGCTCACCGGGTTGGCATTCGGCGGATTGCCGGCAAGTCCGGTGATGGCGTTCGATACAGGTTGATCCGCCAGCAGACCAAAACCGGCGCGGAGCACTGTTTTGCTGTTGCCGAAGGCGTCCCAAATGATACCGATGCGCGGCTCGAAGTTGTGATTCTGGTTGTATGGCTGGTCTACGTGCGCGAGGGCGTCTGAAGCGGCAAGGAAGTTCACGAAGCGATGGCCGCCTTCCGCCGGCGTGCCGTTCCATTCATAGCGGAAGCCGATTTCCGTTGTCAGGCGAGGGGTCAGTTTCCATGTGTCGGAAGCAAAACCGCCGACAGAGGAGATAAAGATACGATTAGTGACATTGGTCGGTGTCACTGTAAACGAGTTTGCCTGGCCCGCTATGAAGTTGCTGGTTGTAGTGAAGGTGAGTGTACCGGGCGTTTGCGCAAAGTTGCTGCCGATGAAACGGCGAAACTCGCCGCCAAACTTGAAGGTGTGATTGCCGGAGATTTTCGTCAGAGTGTCGGATGCAACGAGCGTGGTATCGAAGCGTCCCTGAGGAAATCCGGATGGACCGCCGAAGTTGAGGCCAATGTCGGAGACAGTGATCTGCGGCAGCCCGATGGGAGCCGCAACGCCGTTCTGGATTCCGTAGCTGGCAGCATCGAGCGGCGTATTGGGCGAGAAAGAAATGGCTACGCGATTAAAGCCGATGCGGCCTTCGTTGACAGTGTTCGGCGAGAAGATGTGCACCTCATTGATGGTGCCGATCTGGCGATGCGCGGTGCGATGATCGCCAAACCCGGGGATGGTGTTGCCCTGCAGGTTCGGCTCGGTGCGGTTATCCTGCTGCCAGGCGTAGTAAAGGTGCATGCTGTCTGCGTCTGAAATTTTATGCAGAAGGTCTCCGCTGAACTGATCGACCTTCACCGGGCCGGGAGAGGATCCTGCAAAGACAGTGCCGTCGCTGTTGTTTCCAGCGGGTATAAATGCGAGGAGGCCGGCATAGGCAGACCCGGCGGGACTATTGGCCAATGCTGTGCGCTGTGCCGGAGACAGCACGTTGCTGCGCAACAGAATGTCCTGTGATTGACGCAGCCCTTCATAGCTGAGGAAGAAGAAGGTGCGATCTTTCCAGATAGGCCCGCTGAAAGCTCCGCCGAAGTTATTGCGGCGCAGCGTGTTCATCGGATTTGGCTTGCGATTGAAATAATTGCGCGCGTCAAAGTAGTTGTTGCGGATGTAGTCAAAGCCTTCGCCGTGGAAGCCGTTTGTACCGGAGCGTGTGGCCACGTTCACAATGGAGCCTGAGCTGCGGCCATATTCAGCGCTGTAGGTGGAATTGGAAATTTTGAATTCGGCCGTAGTGTTGATCGACGGCTGAAAGGTGATCTGATTCTGCGACATGTCGTTCAGGTTGATGCCGTTGATCATGAAGTTTGCGGAATCTTCGCGGTTGCCGGCCGTAATGAAGGAGTTGGCGCCGAGACCGCGGCTGGCTGAAGTAAGATTGCCATTGGCCGGAGGTACGACGGAGCCGGGCACCAGCTGCGTGAGGTCGAGGAAGTGCCGGCCATTGAGCGGAATCTGCTGTACCGTGACACTGTCGATGACCTGACCCACGGTCGTGGTCTGCGCATCGACCACAGGCGCGCTGCTCTGTACCTGAACAACTTCACCGGTGGAGGCTACGGCCAGTTGGATGTTTACTGTCGATTTCTGGTCCACCTGCAGCACAATGCTCTTGATGACATAACGGCTGAACCCTGCTGAGGACGCCTCGATGCTGTAGTCTCCCGGTTGGATCGAAGGGATCGTGTAGCTGCCGTCCCGGTCAGAAGTAACGACACGGGTAATACCGGTAGCGTTGCCGTGCAGCGTAATCTGCGCTCCGGGAACGACTGCGCCGGAGGGGTCAGTAACGGTCCCCGATACAGTGGCGGTGGATTGAGCCAAGAGCATGCGGGTGGCGAAGAGAACGAGAGATGCGATGAATACGGCCTTCAGAAAGCGCTTCAAGGTGGACCTCCTAAAAGGAACTGCTTTTATGTATGTACAGCCGGCAATAGCGCGCAACCTGATGGAACAGGTGATGAATGACAGCGCAGCCCAGGAATAGGGCGGGAAAAGCACTGTCAAAAAAACAGTATGGTTTGGGCTGTAATATATCAGATACCAAAAAATTGTCTGTCAAAAATTTGTCTCTTTTTGGTAAGAAAGGAACCGCGTTTTGCACTTGTCCCGGACCTTGCAAGTGAGTGGTAAACCATCAAAACTGAAACTTATCCCTTTATGACTGCTATAGAAAAACTGGCTCCGCCCCGAAATCTGACTGCGCTGGCATATGAAAGCATCAAACGATACATCCTTGAAGGCGAACTTGATGAAAACTCTCGTCTGACTGAGGATTTTCTTGCGGGTCAACTTGGCATCAGCAAATCTCCTGTACGCGAGGCGCTAAACACGCTGCAGAGCGAAGGGCTCATCCGCATTGAACCGAGACGTGGGGCATATCTGCGGCACTTCAGTATCAAAGAGGTCGGAGATCTCTATGATCTTCGAGAAGCTCTGGAAGCGCACGCAGTATTAACTGCAGTAGTGACGCCCAAACTGATTGCTTCACTCGAAGCCAGCATTAAGCACACCAGAAAGTGGCTGAAGGCAGGAGACAAGCTGCGGCATATTGAAGAAGACACTGCCTATCACCGCGCCATTGCTGAGGCCAGCGGCAATACGGAACTTTGCCGCGTTCTGGCAAACATTCAGCAGCAGATATGGCTTTTCCGCTGCAAGACGTACCGATTATCTTCAACAACTGCTCCCACAGCGCATCGCGCCATTCTGGATGCGCTGCGAACAAACGACAAAAAGGCCGCCGAGGCGGCCATGCGCGAACACATCCGGCTGGTACGGGACCGGCTGATTACCCATTTAAAGCAGAACTGAATTTCAAAACATCCAGCGCTGCGCTATTCGGAAAGAATTGGTTCTCTCGCCTCTTCTGTTCTTTCGCGCAGTTCCTTGTGGCGATCGAGGAAGCGAACGCAGGTATTCCAGCGCAGGATGGCGTCATCATTGCCTGCGGTCCGAAGCCGCTCTGCCTGCCCAAAAAACTCAAGCGCTTTTGCAATCCAGTCGTAGACATAGCCGCTGGAGCCGGGGCCGTTTGCTTCGTAATAAGCTTTAGCGCGGCGCTCCCATGCGATACCGGTGTAGTATGCGCGATCGTATTCGGACTCAAGGGCCTCAATAGCGGCAAGTGCGTGGTTGAAGGCCGATGGATCCTGCGGGATGGAATCAGTAAGAGCGAGAACGAGGCTGATGCGCGCCTGGCGGTTCGCGGGATCGATTTCGAGAATGTCACGGCAGATGCTTTCGGCCTCGTTAGGTTCATTGAGCAGGCGATAGCGCTCGGCTTTGGCGAGAGCGGTTTCAATGCTGTCGTGGGAGATGGGCTTGAGGATGAACATCGGATTTCCTCCTGTTTTTTTGAGTTACAGGATGTGGAAGAGCGACTTCAGCGGATCGAAGTAGCGATCCACAACCCGCTCCTTGAGCGGGATGATCGCGTTCTCGGTTATCGTAATCGACTCGGGGCAGACCTGGCGACAGCAGGTTGTGATATTGCAGTAACCGATGCTGTGTTTGTGGCGGAGATCACTGACACGGTCTTCGGTATCAAGCGGATGCATTTCCAGCGCAGCGGCGTAGACGAGCAGACGCGGGCCGATGAACTCGTCATGCTTGTGATGCTCGCGTAAAACATGGCAGACATCCTGGCATAGAAAGCATTCGATGCACTTGCGGAACTCCTGTACGCGCTCCACATCGGCCTGCTGCATGCGCCATGTACCGTCTGGCGCATCAGGCGTACGCGGCTTGAATGGCTTGATCATTTTCTTGGCGCGGAAGTTCCAGGAGACATCAGTAACAAGATCACGAATAGGCGGGAAGGCGTGCATGGGCTCAAGTGTGACGGGCGCTTCGAGATTGATGTCGCTGAGTCGAGTCATGCACATGAGTTTCGGCATACCGTTGATTTCTGCCGAACATGAACCGCACTTGCCGGCTTTGCAGTTCCAGCGCACGGCGAGATCGGGCGCCTGCTGCGCCTGGATGCGATGCACGGCGTCGAGGACGACCATGCCTTCTTCGATGGGAATGGTGAAGTCCTGAAACTGACCTCCGGCCGGATTTCCGCGCCAGATGCGGAATGTGGTTTGTGTGGTCATTTACTTGTTCTCCTCGATGACCGCCTTGAGATCTTCGGGCATGGGCTCAATAGCTCTCTTCTCGATCTGCATTTCGTCATTCGGGCCGCGCTTCACTATGATGTTGTACTTGCCCCATTCAGCGTCTTTATTCGGATAGTCTTCGCGGAACTGCGCGCCACGGCTTTCTTTTCGCAATATGGCTGCGTGGGTGACAGCTTCAGAAACGAGCAGCATGTTGGATAAGTCGATTGCAGTGTGCCATCCGTTGTTGTACTCGCGATTGCCGGTGATGCCGACGCGTTCGGCGCGTTGATCGAGCTGAGTAATTTTATCGAGGGCCTGCTCCATTTCGCTTTCCGTGCGGACGATACCAACGAGGTCCTGCATGGTCTCCTGCAGGTCGTATTGAATCTGGTATGGATTTTCGCCGGATGGACCGCGCTCGAAGGGTTGAAGCGCTGCTGTTGCAACGGATTGAAGGTGTTGCTCGTCAATGCCTGCCGCGCCGTTAGATTTT
>Ga0209581_1005142_pt1 | contig 10151 bp, 8 predicted proteins | sample Coa_R2_FD_187160 | JGI IMG/M metagenome (GOLD analysis project Ga0209581, IMG submission 187160) | Surface soil microbial communities from Centralia Pennsylvania, which are recovering from an underground coalmine fire - Coalmine... | ecosystem: Environmental > Terrestrial > Soil > Unclassified ...
ATTTACTTCTTCTGGTCCTGGTATTACGGCCCCGCGGCCGGGCCGAATCCGTGGCGGGCGACCGGTCTCGAATGGCAGACGACCTCGCCGCCGCCGCCCGATAACTTCGAGATTACGCCGGTGGTGACGCGCAAGGCCTACGACTACGCCGGCATGAAGGAGGAACTGCGGCTTGCCTAGCCCGACCGAATCGATGCTGCGCGAGCAGTACGGCACGCCGGAACAGCAGCGGGATTCCGTGACGGTGGGGATGTGGATCTTTCTGGCGACGGAGGTGATGTTCTTCGGCGGGCTATTCGCGGCCTTCGCGGTCTATCACATGTACTTCACGCGCGGGTTCAGCGAGGGCAGCGCGGAGATGAACATCGTGCTCGGCTCGATCAACACCGCGGTGCTGCTCACCAGCAGCCTGACCATGGCGCTGGCGATTTACCATGCCGCGGCGGGCCGGCTGGTGAGGACCTATTGGCTGCTGCTGCTGACGGCGTTCATCGGCCTGGTGTTTCTCGCGATCAAGTTCACGGAATATTATCAGCACTACCAGGAGCACAAAGCGCCGGGCATGTGGTTCGAATCGAACAGCCCGTATGCCTCGGCGATCGAGCTGTTTTTCGTTTTCTACTTCATCATGACGGGCCTGCACGCGCTTCACATGACGATCGGCATTGCGCTGGTGGTCATCTTTGCGATCCGGACGGCGGCCGGCTGGTTCAGCGCCTCGTATCACACGCCTCTCGAGGCGCTCGGCCTGTACTGGCATTTCGTCGACATCGTGTGGATCTACCTGTTCGCGATCTTCTACATTGTCGGATTACACAAGTGATATGTCCGCGCCATCGTTCCGGCCCAAGACTTACGTATCGGTCTACGGCGTGCTTCTCGCGCTGGTGCTGATTACCGTATTGGTCGGCTACGTAGACCTCGGGTGGGGCACGGAGTTCGTGGCGGTGACGATCGCCACGATCAAAGCGTCGCTGGTGGCGATGTTCTTCATGCACGCCCTGGCAGAGAAGAGACTGGTGTGGCTGGTGATCGCCGGGGCGCTGGTCTGGTTCCTGATTCTGGTGACGCTGACGATGGGGGACTATATTACGCGGAGCTGGCTGCCGTTCCCGGGGAAGTAGCGCCTGCGCTTACGATGGAAGCATGAAATTCGCGAAGCGGTTCCTCGTGGAGCCGGGAAAGAAAGCTCACCTCAGCAGACGCGATCCCGCCGACACGCTCGGGATGGCGAAGGGCGACGCAGATACCGGGCGCCACATCGATGAGCTGCGGCAGTTGCAGGACGTTTTGTATGCCGACAGGCGCTACGCCTTATTGGTAGTCCTTCAGGCGCTCGATGCGGGCGGCAAGGATGGCGCGATCAGCCATATCTTCTCCGGTGTGAACCCGCAGGGGTGCCAGGTGACAGCCTTCAAGCAGCCGACGCCCGAGGAGCTGGATCACGACTTTCTATGGCGAGTGCATCGCGCCGTTCCACCCCGCGGCTTCATCGGCATTTTCAATAGGTCGCACTATGAGGACGTTCTGGTTGCCCGCGTTCACAAGCTGGTTCCGAAAAGTGTTTGGACGAGACGGTACGGGCAGATCAACGACTTTGAAAAGGAGTTGGATCGGAACGGCGTCCGGATCCTGAAGTTCTATCTGCACATCAGCAAGGAAGAGCAACTCAGGCGGCTGCAGGCGCGGCTCAACGATCCGAAGAAGAATTGGAAGATCGCGGCGCCGGACTTTCAGGAGCGCGAGCATTGGGAGGAATACCTGGCGGCTTACGAGGATGCGCTGACCAACTGCAGCACGCCGCATGCGCCGTGGTACGTCATTCCGTCGGACCACAAGTGGTTCCGCAACTACGCCATCGGCGCGATCGTCAATGAGGCGCTGAAGCAGATGAAGCTGCGATATCCGCCGGCGAAGATCGACGTTTCGCCGGTTCGACTGAGGTGAGCCCGGCGCTCCCGGCGGACACGTCCGCGCGGACGCGCGCCGGGCTTGGGTGGCGCCGCGCCGGGGCGAAAACCGCTAAAGTTTAGCGGTTTGTTTCTTGAGGGCCTTGCAAATCAGTAACTTTGCGAGGCAAAGCCGCTAATCTTAGCGGTTTTTCTTGGATAGCGCCGCAGAGACAGGGCAGGATCGCATGCGGCGGACCCTCACCGCGCCTGCGGGAATCCGAGGTCGACCGTGCTGCCGGCGGGATCGGGCCAGCGCGCGGTGACGACCTTCGAGCGCGTATAGAACTGGACGCCTTCGGGGCCGTACATGTGAAGGTCGCCGAAGAGCGACGCCTTCCATCCGCCGAAGCTGTAGTACGAGACCGGGACCGGGATCGGCACGTTGATCCCGACCATTCCGACTTCGACCTCCATCTGGAAGCGGCGGGCCGCGCCGCCATCGCGGGTGAAGATCGCGGTCCCGTTGGCGTAGGGATTCGCGTTGACCATGCGGACGGCTTCGGCATAGGTCTCGACGCGCGCGATGCCGAGCACGGGCCCGAAGATCTCGTCGTTGTAGCAGCGCATGCCGGGCTGCACGCGATCGATGAGGGTCGGGCGGAGAAAGAATCCGGGCATCGCTGACGTTCCATCGCGGCCGTCGACGGCGACTGCTGCGCCTTCGGATTCCGCCGCGGCGACATAGCTCGCGACGCGGTCGCGATGCTCGCGGGTGATCAGCGGACCCATTTCGTTGCCTTCCTCGAGACCGGGGCCCACGCGGATGCGGGCGATGCGCTCGCGGATGGCGGCGATCAACGGGTCGGCAACAGCGCCTACCGCGACCACGACCGAGATCGCCATGCAGCGCTCACCGGCCGAGCCGTAGGCAGCGGAAACGGCCGCGTCCGCCGCCATTCCGAGGTCCGCATCCGGCAGGACGACCATGTGGTTCTTGGCGCCGCCGAGCGCCTGCACGCGTTTGCCGTGGCGCGTGCCGGCTTCGTAAATGGCGCGCGCGATGGGGGTCGAGCCGACGAAGCTGATGGCCTTGACCTCGGGGTGTTCGATCAGGCGGTCCACCGCGATTTTATCTCCCTGCACCACGTTGAAGACGCCATCGGGAACGCCGGCCTCCTGTAGCAGGCGCGCGAGATACAGCGTGACGGACGGGTCCTTTTCCGACGGTTTGAGGATGAAGGCGTTGCCGCAGGCGATGGCGTTGGCAAACATCCACATCGGTACCATGGCGGGGAAATTGAACGGCGTGATACCTGCCACGACGCCGAGCGGCTGGCGGATCTGGTAGACATCCACACCATTGCTGGCCTGCCCGCTGAAGCCGCCCTTCAGGAGCTGCGGAATGCCGCACGCGAATTCAATATTTTCGAGGCCGCGCGCCACTTCGCCCAGGGCATCGGAGAAGGTTTTGCCGTGTTCGAGGGTGATGAGGCGGGCGAGCTCGCGGCGGCGGGCGTCCACCAGTTCGCGCAGCTTGAACATCACCTCGGCGCGCCGGGAAAGGGAAGTGGCGCCCCAGGCCGGGGCGGCGGCTGCCGCGGCGGCGACGGCGTCATCGACTTCGGCGGCGCTGGCGAAATCGACCTCGGCCTGCAGTTCGCCGGTCGCCGGATTCCACACGGGGCCGCGGCGTCCGGAGCGCGTAGGCGTTGCCTTGCCGCCGACCCAGTGGGGTACGCTGGCTACCGCGGTCCGGGTCTCCGTCACAGACATATTCACTTTCCTCCGGCGGCCCCGGCCGGGTGGCCTTTGGCCGCGATCCATTGCATGGTTTTTGTGGCCGCGCGGTCGAGGGCATCCACGGACATTTCCAGGTGCTCCTCGCGCGTATCCTCAATTTTATTGTGGCTGATGCCGCGCAGGGACTGCACGAAAATCATCACGGCGGGGATGCCGGCGCGCGCGACCTCCGCCGCGTCGTGCAGCGGTCCGGAGGGCATGCGATGCGCCGTGCCGCACACCTCGCGGACCGCCTCGGCGGCGAGATCCAGCAACTCGGGATGGAATGGCACGGGCTCGATGTTCCAGATGCGCGACCACTCCACGGTGCAGCCTTCCTGCTCCGCGAACCGCTGGCTGGCCTCGCGCGCTTCGCGGTACATTTGGGCGAGCACGGCGGCATCGAGATCGCGCTGGTCGAGCGTAGTCTCGCAGCGGCCGACGACCGCGGTGACGATCCCGGGAAACGTCTTGACCGAACCCATGGTGCAGACCGCGTCCGCGTGCTTGCGCGCAATGGGGCGAATTTCGAGCGCCAGGCGGGCGGCGGCGGCGAGCGCGTCTCGCCGCGCGTCCATCGGGGTCGATCCGGAATGCGCCTCCTGGCCGTAAAACGTGATGGCGTGGCGCTCCACGCCTTTCGTGCCGAGCACCACGCCGAGCGGTAGCCCGAGCCGCTCCAGCACCGGGCCCTGTTCGATGTGCAGCTCCAGATACGCGGCGGCATTTTGGCGTTCGGCGGCGGCGTCGGGGAAGCGGCTGAACTGGTAGCCGCAGCGCGCGACGGCGTCTTCCAGGCGGATGCCCTGCGCGTCGGTGCGGCCGCGGTCCGCTTCGATCGAGTGCGTGCCGGCGAATGCCGAAGAGCCGAGCAGGCTGCGGCCGAAGCGCGCGCCCTCCTCATCCGCCCAATCGACCACGCGGACGGTGACAGGCGGACGGCCGCGGTACTCTGCGGCGATGCGCCGCAGCACTTCAAGCGCAGCCATCACGTTCAGTGCGCCATCGAGCCAGCCGCCGTTCGGGACGGAATCCAGGTGGCCGCCGAGGAGCAGCGCGGTTTCCGATTCTCCCCGCAGCGTGACCCAGTGGTTCGCCGCCGCGTCGTAGTGCTGCTCTACGGGAAGATCCTGGAGCTTGGAGGTGAACCACTCGCGCGCCTTGAGCCAGGTATCCGTCCAGGCGACGCGCTGCGCGCCGTGGTCGTCCCCAGTGAGGGATCGAAGTTCCTTTAATTCGGCGACCGTTCGTTTGGGATCGAGAGCCATCGCTCACCTCGTTCAGAAATGAATCGGATCGCGCCGCAGCAGCCGGCCGCGCCCGCCTTCTCCCACAAACCGGCCGTTGCACACCTGGACTTTGCCGCGCACGGTGACCGCGACGGGGCAGCCCTCCAGCTCGAAGCCTTCAAAGCCGTTGTAGTCGTTGTTGACGTGCTGGGTGGTGGCGGTAATCGTGCCGCGCACATCGGGATCGTAAACTACGAGGTCGGCATCCGAGCCGACGGCGATGGTGCCTTTGCGCGGAAAGAGCCCGAACAGCCTGGCGGCGCGCGTGCTGGCCGCGTCCACAAAGCGGTGGATATCGAGGATGCCGCGCTTGACGCCGTAAGTCCAGAGCAGGTTGACGCGCTCCTCGATGCCGGGAATGCCGTTCGGGATCAGCGTGAAGTTGTCGCGGCCCATCATTTTCTGCGTGGTGTCGAAGGGGCAATGGTCGGTGCCCACGGTATCGATGAAGCCGTGGGCCAGCGCGTCCCACAGGACCTTCTGATTGCGGCGGTCGCGCAGCGGCGGCGACATCACGTGCTTCATGCCTTCGATGCCCGGACGCTCGGCGTACGTGCGGTCGAGCATCAGGTGAGGGATCACCGATTCGATATGGAGCGGCACGCCGCGCGATTTCGCCGCCATGGCGCGCTCCAGTGCGGGCTGGCAGGAGAGGTGGACCACGTAGCCGGTAGCGCCGGTGTTTTCGAGGAACGTGGCGAAATGCGCGGTGCCCTGCGCCTCGACCGATTCCGGGCGGCTCGGCTCGTGCCATTCCGGGCCGGTGCGGCCCTCGGCCAACAGGCTCTGCTGCAGCCGCGCGACGAGCTCGGCGTTTTCGCAGTGGGCGGTGGTGATCACGCCGAGCTTCTTCGCGAGCGTCAGGGTCTGGTAGAGCTCCGCATCGTCCACGCCGAAGAAGTTCTTGTAGGCGAGGAAGACCTTGAAGGACGCGATGCCATCGGCGACGATCTCGCGCAATTGCGCTTCGGTGCGGTCATCGAAACGCGTTACGGACATGTGGAACGTGTAGTCGCAGGCGCTCGCGCCCTCGGCCTTCGATTTCCAGAGGTGGTAGCCCTCGAGCGCGTCGTCGTTGCGATTCGGGCAGCACATTTCGATGAACGTGGTGGTGCCGCCGGCCAGAGCCGCAACGCTGGCGGTCTGGTGCGTGTCCTTGGCGAAGGTGGACATGAACGGCAGATACACGTGCACGTGCGGGTCGATGAAGCCGGGGAAGACGAGCTTGCCGGCCGCATCCACGACCTCCGCTCCTGGAGGCGCATCGAGGTCCGCGCCGATGCGCGTGATGGTATCGCCTTCCGCATAGATATCGGCGCGGTAGCGGGAATCCGCCGTTACGATCGTGCCGTTGCGAATCAGCAAAGCCATGGCTGCTCCTGTTGCGCGAAATCAGTGAATTTCGATGCCCGCTTCTTTGCGGTAATGCTGCATGGCGTCCCAGTCCTCGGTGACCTTCGGGTTCGACCGCGCGAGTTCGTCCCACGTCACCGGCGGGCGGCCCGAGTCGACGGTAACCATCTCGATGCAGCGCTCCACCGGACACACGTTATAGCAAAGACGGCATCCGACGCAATCCGCCTCGCGGATCACCGGACGCGGGCGCGTTTCCACCGCTTCGCGGCGGCCGTTGGAGCGGACATCGTATGCGCCCGGCTGCACCAGATTTCCGGCGGTGCCGATCAGGTCGATGCATTGGTGCGCGGCGTCGTTGCATGCCACATAGCAGAGATCGCAGCGGATGCAGCGCGCGGGATCGATGCGCGCCACGGCGCGGAAGGAAAGGTCGAAATCCTTGAAATCCGAGATGCGGTGGAGACTCCTGCCAATGAGCGCGGCGATGGAGGCGAAGCCGTGGGCGTCCATCCAATTGGAGAGGCCGTCGCACAGATCTTCGATGATGCGGAAGCCGTAGTGCATCACGGCGGTGCAAACCTGCAGGCTGGCCGCGCCCAGCAGCAGGAACTCGGCCGCGTCGCGCCAGGTCGAGATGCCGCCCATGCCGGAAACCGGTACGCGCGAGGCGGAGACGGCCGGGTCGGCGCCCAGCGCGGCGAGCATGTGCAGGGCGATCGGCTTCACGGCCGGCCCGGCGTAGCCGCCGTGCCCGCCTTTGCCGCCGATGTTCGGGACCAGTTCCAGCGTGTCCAGATCCACGCCGACGATCGAGTTCAGCGTGTTGATCAGTGAAAGGCCCGCGGCGCCCGCGGCCACGGCGGCGCGCGCCGGCGGGACGATGCTGGTTACATTCGGCGTCAGCTTGACGATGACCGGGATGCGCGCGGTTTCCTTCACCCACCCGGTGATCTGCTCGCAATATTCGGGCACCTGGCCGACGGCCGAGCCCATTCCGCGCTCGCTCATACCGTGCGGGCAGCCGTAATTCAGCTCGATGCCGTCGGCGCCGGTGTCCTCGATGCGGCGGACGATCTCGTGCCAGGCCTCGCGCTTCGATTCAACCATGGCGGAGACGATCACGGCGCGATCCGGCCAGGCGCGCTTCACCTCGGCGATTTCCCGCAGGTTTGCTTCGAGCGGACGGTCCGAAATCAGCTCGACATTGTTGATCGCGAGCATGCGCTCATTGCCGGAATGCCAGGCGCCGTAGCGATTGGAGACATTCAGGACGGGCGGCCCGATGGTCTTCCATACGGCGCCGCCCCAGCCGGCCTCGAAGGCGCGCTGCACCTGGGCGCCCGAATTGCTCGGCGGCGCCGAGGCCAGCCAGAATGGATTCGGCGACCGGATGCCCGCGAAGTCGATCTTCAGATCAGCCATGGTTGCTCACTCCCTGTGCGGCGCGGCGGCGGGCGAGCTGCCGGCCGATGGCGCGTGCCGCGAGTTTGCCATCCTCGACCGCCATCACGGTGGAGGCGGCTCCGCGTTCGCGGATGCAATCGCCGCCGGCATAGACACCCGGCAGACTGGTCTCGAACTCTTCATTGACGCGGATATAGCCGCGCTCCGTAGCGAGGCCGAGCATTGCCGCGAGGCGCGGCTTCTGCTGGCCGACGGCTTTGACGATCTGGTCGGCGGGCAGCACGAATTCGGAGCCCGTCACCTCGCGCGGAGCGGGACGCCCGGAGGAATCGGGCGGCCCGAGTTCCACGCGGCGGCATTCGAGTCCGCGTACGTGGCCGGATTCCGACAGCACGCGCACGGGCTGGGTCAGGAAGCGGAATTCGATGCCTTCACGCCGCGCGAAATCGTACTCGTGCGGGTAGGCGGTCATTTCGCGCGGGGTGCGGCGGTAGATCATGGTGACGCGCTCCGCGCCCAGCCGCCGCGCGATGGTGGCGCAGTCGATCGCGGTATTACCCGCGCCGATCACGGCCACTTCGCGGCCGACGGCGAAACCGTTGGTGTGCAGTTTGCTCTGCTCGATGTACGCCAGGCCGTCCAGAACGTGCTCTTCGCCGGGTATGCCGAGGGCGGGCGTCTCGCCGAGGCCGATGGCGAGGAACACCGCGTCGAATGCATCGCGCACGGTGGTCCAATCCAGGTTGCGCGCCAATTCGCGGTCTGTCTCGATCGTTACGCCCAGCCGCGCGATCATCGCGGCCTCCGCCAGCGCTACTTCGACCGGCTCGCGTAGTGCGATGATGCCGTAGGTGGAGAGGCCGCCCGGCAGCGTGCGGCGCTCGAATACGGTCACCGCGTGTCCCATTTGCGCGAGGTAGCCGGCGCACGCGAGGCCAGCCGGGCCCGCACCGATCACGGCAACGCGGCAGCCGGTGGGTTCGCCGGGCTGGAACAGGTCGATGCCGCGGCGGTACGCGTAGTCCATCGCGTAGCGCTGGAGGCGGCCGATTGCGATCGGACGGTGCTCTGCGCCGAGCACGCACGCGCCTTCGCATAGTTCCTGAACCGGGCAGACACGCGCGCAGGTCGCGCCGAGCAGGTTGGCATCGAGGATCGTGCGCGCCGAGCCTGCCAGGTTGCCGGTAGCGATCTTCTTAATAAAGCGCGGAACGTCGATGTGGGTGGGGCAGGCATGGGTGCAAGGGGCGTCATAGCAGAACAGACACCGGTTGGCTTCCACCGCGGCTTCTTGTGCGCTGAGGGGTGGCAGCGCTTCGGCGAGTGGCTTCACTCGGTCCTCCTTGGGCTGAGCAACACGAGGTAGACGACGCCCGAGACTACAAAGCCGACGAACCATGCGTAGTCGTACAGCCAGCGCAGGCCAGGCACCACCAGGCCGAGCAGCGCCATTCCCGCACCCGCCGCCAGGCTGGCAACGGCGCGCGGATTCCAGCCGCCGCGGTATTCGTACTCGCCGCCGCGCCGGTACAGATCGTCGATTTTCAGGCGGCACCGCCGGACGATGAAATAGTCGGTGATCATGGTGCCGGCGATCGGGCCGAGCAGCGCCGAGTAACCGACCAGCCAACCGAAGATGTAGGCTCCGTAGCTGCCGAGCAGCTTCCAGGGCATCATCAGGATGCCGGCAACGCCGGTGATCAGCCCGCCCGTGCGGAACGAGATCAGCCGCGGCCGGAGATTGGAAAAATCGTTGGAGGGCGAAACCACGTTCGCGGCGACGTTGGTGTTCAGCGTCGCGAGCAGGATCGCGATCAACGCCACCAGCGCGACCGCCGGCTGGTGAAAGCGGCCGATGAGCTGCACCGGGTCCCAGATCGGCTGGCCGAAGAGCACGGCCGAGGCGGAGGTCACGGCCACGCCGATGAAGGCGTAGAGCGTCATCGCCGCCGGGAGCCCCAGCGCCTGTCCGACGGCCTGCGCGCGCTGGCTGCGCGCGTAGCGCGTGAAGTCCGGAATATTGAGCGCCACCGTGGCCCAAAAGCCGACCATAGCGGTCAGGGACGGCACGAAAAACGGAAGAAACTCGCGAACGGTGTGGAACCTTCCCGGAGACGACAGAACCGGCCCGAAGCCGCCGGCCTTACGCGTGATCCACCACAGCAGCAGCAGCCCGACGCCGAGCATGAATGGCGCTCCGATGCCCTCCAGGAAGCGGATGGTCTCGATGCCGCGCCAGATGACCGCCATATTCAGCATCCAGAACGCGAAAAAGCAGATCCATAACGCCGTCTGCGAGCCTTCAAGCGACGGCCACAGAATCGAGGCCATGGAGTGGACGGCCTGCCCGCCGATCCACGTCTGGATGCCGAACCATCCGCACGCGACCAGCGCGCGCAGCACGGCCGGCAGGTTCGCTCCGCGCACGCCG
>Ga0209581_1005146_pt1 | contig 10148 bp, 12 predicted proteins | sample Coa_R2_FD_187160 | JGI IMG/M metagenome (GOLD analysis project Ga0209581, IMG submission 187160) | Surface soil microbial communities from Centralia Pennsylvania, which are recovering from an underground coalmine fire - Coalmine... | ecosystem: Environmental > Terrestrial > Soil > Unclassified ...
GAAATCAGCCGCCTGCGCGACTTGCCCGACACGCCGGTTCAGCTGCCGCCGCCCGCCATTCCGCTGCCGGTCCAGAGGCCGCCCGAAATCGCCGCGGTGCCGAACGCCCGCAGCGATGCCGAGCCGACCGACGTCACCGGCACGATCGTGCAATCGCCGGGCAGCGCCATTCCGGTCGACATCGGCGAAAGCTCGTCGGCCGAGTTGCCGGTGATCCCGCATGAGGAGCAGCCGCCGGTCATCATGACGCCGCGCCGGGCGAACGAACCGCGTGAGAGTCAGACGGCCCCCGAGGCGATCACGCCGCGGGCCAACAAGACGGCCCGCCGCGCGCGCCGCGCCAGGCCGGCGGCCAAGCAGCAGGCGGCGACCCAGCCGAACCTGTTCGAGTCGTTTTTCGGAGCGGGAGCGGGCTCGGGCGTGCAGCCCGTGTTCACCGCTCAATAATAATTCGGCCGGCCGTAAGTGTTCGACGACGACGCGGTCTCAATGCCGGCGCCCGAGGCCCTGGCGCCGCCGGTCCCCGCGTCGGACGCGAAGGCGCCGGTCGCATTACCGTTGGCATCGAACATGCCCTTGCGCTTGCCGGCATAATAATAGCCGGACGCATAGTAGTGTACGGCGCGATCGCTGTTGCCGCCCGCGGCGCGATAGGCGCCGGCAAGATATTTGACCGCATAGGTCATGTTGGTGTTGGGATCGAGCAGGCCCGCAGCATCGCCCGTGTAGCCCATGGACCGGGCAGTGGCGAGCTTGATCTGCATCAGCCCGTAATTGCCGGCGCTCACCACGCGTGGGTTGCCGCCGCTTTCGCGGCGGATGACGCGCCGCACGAGATCTTCCGGCACCCCGTTGGCGGCGGCTTGGCTCGCGATCAGCGCATCGAGATTGCCGTTGGCATCGAGCGCAACGCTATGGCGATGCTGCGCCGAGACCGGCGCCGCGGCAGCGGCCGCGAGCAAAGTCGTTGCAAGAAGGATTTGGCGAATCATGTCGGCTCCATTGCTGGTTCGTCGAATCACTTGGGCGGGGGAAATCAATAAGTCTCCTGGAACCCCGGCGAGTTTGTGGCGCAACGGAACGGCGCAGGCGCCGTTCCATCACGAATTGATTCAACCGCTAATATTCTGCGGCGACCGGCCGCACCGTGCGCCGAACCGCGATTTGATCCAGATCAAAAACGGTCGAAGGCCGGTTCCTAGGTTCCACCGTCGGTACGTGGACACTGACGGAGCGCTTCATGCCGACCGATATTGCCATTGTCGTCGCGATCATTGTGCTGGTCTTCGCGCTTTTTGCCGGAGCCCTGGCCTGGGCCGATTTTTACACCGGCCGCCGGCAGCCCTGACGGAGGGCGGCGCGCCGTGTAATGTGCCCCGCGACAACAATCTGCGCGGGGACATCATCATGAGCACGCCACAACAGACGCTCGAACAGCGCTTGCGTCTGGTCGAAGACAAGCTCGCCATCTACCAGCTCATCGCCAGCCATCCGCCGGCCGCCGATACCGGTAACGAGGGCTACTACCGCACCGCCTTCACGCGCGACGGCGTCGTCGATCTGGGCGGCGGCAAGACGGCCGAAGGCAACGAGGCGATCGGCGCGGTCGTTGCGCGTCCCGAGCACCGCGCGGCGATCGCCGGCGGCTTGTGCCACTTCGCCGGGCTGCCGCGTGTCGAGGTCAACGGCGACACGGCGGTGGCCATTTCCTATTTGCAGATCGTCACTCCACACCGTGATGCCGCGCCGGTCGATGTGCCCGGCCACGGCGCCTCGTCGGGTTTCCGCATCCATCGCGTCGGCTGCAACCGTTGGGATCTGGTGCGCACCGCCGAAGGCTGGAAGGTCAAGCGGCGCATGCTGCGGCCGCTCGACGGCAACAGCGAAGCGCGCGACCTGCTCGTTGCGGCGCAGGCCGGCTAGGCCTCCCTCACCAGGCGACGAACGGGTAGCGCTGCTTGGCGGCGTAGGCCTGACGCTGCGCCTCCTCGAAGACGTCGAGGGCGGCGAGCACGGCGGAGGCAAGTTGCGCAAAGGCGCGCACCAAGAGCGCCGGTTTTTGCGGGCGCGGCGCGGCGACGACGAGGGTCGACATTCGGTCCTTCCTTCCTGCTGTCTTACGAGCCGAGGAACCGGCGCTCGATCTCGCGCTCGGTTTCGTCGGTGAATTTGTGGGTGCCCAGGTAACGGGCGATTTCGCGCTCGCCGCGCCGCAGATTGGCCTGCTCGATCGCTTCGAAAACGCGCGACCAGAAGCTGCGCTTGGCAGGCGACGCGGTCTTGGGAGCAGCGACCTTGGGAGCAGCGACCTTGGGAATAGCGCTGCGCGGCAGAACAGTAGAGTGGGCATAAGCCATGGAACCTTCTCCTTTCAGGCTCCCTGGCGTTTCCTGATCAATTTTATTGGTCTTGTTGCACCGCAATATACGCTGGTTCGAGGCATTTAGAAGGCGCATAGGTGCATGTGTTCTATGCGCCAGACTCATGCAGTTCGTCGCATGAGCGTCGTAAAAGCCAAGAATCAAGCTAGTCAGCCATGCATTTTTAGTAACCTTTCGATAAGGTCTTGCCGCCCCCCGCCCCCCCCCCGGGGGCCTCCAGCCGGCATCAGTCGATCAGCGCCACCGCCCGGGTCCAGCCGCCGGACGCGCCTTTGATCTTGGCGGGGAAGCAGGCCACCACGAAGCCGTGGGGCGGCAGCTGTTCGAGATTGGTGAGCTTCTCCATGTGGCAATAGGGGATCTCGCGGCCGGCCTTGTGCCCCTCCCAGATGATCGACGGGTCGCGGGTTTTTTCCCAGCGCTTCATGGTGTGGACGAAGGGCGCGTCCCAGCCCCAGGCGTCGATGCCGGTCACCCGCACGCCGCGCGAGGTCAGATAGAGGGTGGCCTCCCGCCCCATCCCGATCCCCGCCGCCATGTAATCGTCCTGGCCGACGCGGGAGCCGGCCCGCGTATTGACCAGCACGATGTCGAACGGCTTGAGCTCGTGGCCGATGCGCTTGAGCTCCGCCTCCACCTCGCTGGCGCTGACGACATGGCCGTCCGGCAGATGGCGGAAGTCGAGCTTGACGCCGGGGCGGAAGAACCAGTCGAGCGGCACCTCGTCGATGGTCGGCATGCGGTTGCCGTGAATGTCGCGCGACTGAAAGTGGTAGGGCGCGTCCATGTGCGTGCCGTTGTGGGTGGCGAGATTGACCTGCTCGATCGCCCAGCCCTCGCCGTCCGGCAGCTGCTCGGTTTTCAGGCCGGGAAACAAGCTCGCCAACAACGGGCCGGTGTCCTTGCCGGTCTGGTACTCGATCTTCGGCCGCATGAAAGGCGGGTCGAGCACGGTGGCGTTGTCGAGCGCGACCGAGATGTCGATCATGCGGCTGGGCAGTTTCATGTTTGCTCTCCCCAAATTTTCTTGTTTCGCATAACATCGTCTAACGTCATGGCCGGGCTTGTCCCGGCCATCCCGATTAGATTGGCACAGCATTGCCCGACTAAGCGAGATCGCCGGGACAAGCCCGGCGATGACAAAGAAAGACCACGGGGAGCAACGCATGCCCAAGAAAGCCTACTGGATTTCCTGCTACCGCGAGATCAAGGACCGCGCCAAGCTCGAGGCCTATGCCAAGCTGGCGCCGCCGGCGACCACCAAATTCGGCGCCAAATATCTGTGCAAGGGCGTGCCGCAGATGACCTACGAGGCGGGACAGAAGGAGCGCATCGTCATCACCGAATTCCCGAGCCTCAAGCACGCCATCGACGCCCATGACTCGCCCGGCTATCAGGCCGCGCTCAAGGCGCTGGGCGACGGCGCGGTGCGCGATATTCGGATTATCGAGGGCGAGGAGTAGGCAGCCGCGGAGCCTCTCCCCGTCATCCTGAGGTGCGAGCGAAGCGAGCCTCGAAGGATGACGGGCACCGAGTCAGCGGCCGTCGCCCTTCGAGGCGCGCCTTTGGCGCGCACCTCAGGGTGACGGAGACAGGCTTGCGACCACATCACCGCTCCAGCTGCTGCGCGAACAGCACCAGCGTCTTGCGATAGACCTCGGAGTGGTTCCATTCGCGCATGGCGTCGAAATTCGCCGTGCCCTCGCCGTAGGGCTGGCCGGCCTGCCAGCCATTGACCTTGAGCAGATTGGCGGTGGAGGCGAGCACGTCCGGCACCGAGTGGCGCAGGTCGACATGGCCGTTGCCGTCATAGTCGACGCCGTACTTGATGTAGGACGACGGCAGAAACTGCGTCTGGCCGATCTCGCCGGCATAGGCGCCGATCATGTCGCGCAGCGGCAGGTCGCCGCGCTGCACGATCTTGAGCGCGGCGATGAGCTCGCCCTGGAACAGCTCGGTGCGCCGGCAGTCCCAGGCGAGCGAGGCGATGGTGCGCACCACCGGCAGCTTGCCCATGTCGCCGGTGCCGTTGTCGGTCTCCATGGTCCAGATCGCCATGATCAATTCGCGCGGCACGCCGAACTGCCGCTCGATGCGCGACAAAAGCGCGGCGTGCGTGCCCATCAGCTTGCGCGCGCGATTGATGCGCGCCGGGATGACGCGGGTGCGGGCGTATTCCTCGAAGCTTTTGGAGTGGAACATGCCCTTCTGGCGGCGGTCGAAGGCGAGCACGTTCTGATCGGGGCTCAAGCCGGCGAAGGCTTGCGCGATCACCTGCTGCGAGACGCCGGCGGCTTGCGCATCGCGCGCCATCTGGGAGAGGAAGGCGGGGAACGAGCCGCCGCACTGGGCGGCGTGGGCCGATGCCGATATCAACGCCGCAAACACAAGAGCCGCCGCCAATCGCGCGATCATGTTTGGCCTCATTGTCGCCCATTGCACTTTTTACACGTCATGGCCGGGCTTGTCCCGGCCATCCCGACTCAATGGGCACGGCCCTGCCCGCCTCATCGGGATCGCCGGGACAAGCCCGGCGATGACAGTAAGGGGCAATTTGCAAATCACGCCCATCCTCCTATATACGCCGCAACAAAGACCGCCCCGCGATCGCGGGGTTTTGCATTTTGCGAAAGACACGGACCATGGCGAAAAAACCGGGCAGCAATCCGAGGGGCGAATTCGTGTTCTTCGACGTCGTCTACGAGGACGGCTCGCAGCGCTCCAACCGGCGCGTGCCGGCCGAACTGCTCGGCGGGCTCGAAAAGGACGCGCCCGCGCTCGGCTTCCTGATCGAGCAGGACCGCGACATCGCCGAGAAATCGGGCCGTGCCCCGCTCAAGATCGTCAGCGCCCGCCGCGTCGGGGCCAAGCCCGAGAAGATGATGAAGGTGAAGTGAGGGGGGGTTGGCCGCGTAACTCACTTTTCGGATTCCACAAGGTTTATCTTTTTCCTCTGAACGCACGAACAATATCCGGCGCGCGATAGCAAAGGATCGTAACTGCCAGAATCGCAATGATCCAGGGTGGATCAAAGCGGCCTAACAATTTCATGAATTCAAGAGCTGCTTCAGAATTCATTGCGCAATCCAAGAAGCGAACGAGCCGGGATGATTAGTCCCGGCTCGGATAGTTAGGCGGCCTTTGGCTTCGCGAGATCAGAGTTCAGTGAACGTTTGACCCTCTCGACGATATGAAAGCGTGCCATAAGCGATGCCGTTAACGCGTGCGGCGATAATGCCCGGTCCACATCATCCGGCGTCCAAGTTCTACCGTTGACGAGATTACGAACGGTCATGATTACTTCGATGAGTTGGCACTCAAGCCACTCTTCGACGTACTCAATGATCTTCCGATCAATTGCCGGATCGCCGGATGGATTGAACTCCCTTGAGAAAAAATTGACCAAATCGCGGTAGCCGCGAAAATCACGGTTCGCCTTCACAAGATCACTGCTCAAGGTATCGCCTATGATACCGGCCGCCAGGTCGTCCAGCTCACCCTCTTCGCGAGTCCCTGCTCCTCGGGACACCCATTTGACTTCGGGTTCCTTCGTCGAGGCGACCACTTGCACCACCGCTTCGCCTCCCGACTCGACTAAGTCAGTGAGATAGTCGTCACTCGCGCGACCACCCTTACGGCCGCCGCCAGTGTAGTCGCCGTTACGGTCCCCTCCGTTTGCTCCAGAACTCCCCCCCGGTGCTTGACCAATCGCCCTCAAGTGGCCACTCGGATCTCGGCGATATCGGCTTGGCTTCAAGAGTTCCCGAATTCGCTGGAGCCGCTCTTTGATTCGCTCTCGCGTTTTTCCGTCCGGATCGCCTTCGGTCTTCGCCATAATCTCGTCGATCTTGGCTTTGATCGCGGACGGCATCTTTTCGCGAAACTCTTCGCCCCAGGTTTCAAACCAATTAGCTTTTTGCACATCCTCGCCGTTGATGATGAGCCGGCTACGGGCAGTGTCTGCTCGAATGTCTAAAGTTCTCTTCGGTTCGATATAGATCACCACATGATCAGCCCCGAAAACAATTCCAAAGCCGGCCAGAATGCGCCGCGCAGTTGGTGGAACAAGCTGAACGTAAACTTCATCCTGGAAAACAAGACCAACCTTTCCGGTACGACCGCCGCGGCTGCTCATATCTTTTGAAGCTTGCCGTGGGTCATCGAATACCCACCAATGCGCATCAGCGGTAGCCAACGAGACTGTGCCCATTTCCTTCGCGTATTCGTCGAAAAGCGCCTTCGTCCCTCGCACATTCTGAAAATTGTACGTTTTGGTCGATGGTGATGGTTCTTGATCGGGCCAGTCTCCATCATCTCGGGTTAAGACGCGCGCCTGCAGTTTGATGTTTTCCGGGATGCGGAAGTAGCGACCCGTCAAATACGTAATTAGCCAATTCATCGCTCCACTGGAGTCCGGCGGGAAACACGTATTGTCCTCCTTGGATTTGCCCAGCAGAGTAACCTTCGTGCCATTAGCGTTGATGGCGCTCGGCTTGTAGACGTCCTTGACGCGCGGCGTCCAATCGGGACCGTCCTCGAGGTCGAATGAATCGAGGCCGTAGACGCCTTTCTTATCGTCCCGATGGAGCTTGACCATCGTGCCCTTACCGTCGCGCCAAGATTGATAGACCAGCCCATGACTGTTGCGGTGCAAAGCCGTAATTTTCGCGCCTACGCCGAAATTTTCAGAGATGCCTTGAGTCTGGTTCGCTCCTTGGACAGCAAGTGCGTTCAAGTACTCCAGCATTTCTTCGGGCGTCATACCGTCGCCAGTATCCACGATTGACAGCTTGTAGACCCCGGTACGTTTCAAATGATCCCAGTCAACGTCCCAGCGGATAACGCCCTCGGACGAGTCGAATTTCCGCCGACGCTGAATCGCCTCAATAGCGTTCTGCGTAAGCTCTCGAATTTGCTGATTGGGTGGGGTGTCGGCGGCGAGGCGATCCAAAAGGAACGCGATATTCGCCACCCGCATCTCGCGAGTAGACATAGCATTCTCCATAACGAGGCGGCATACGCCGCGTGGTTCGGTATTTCGCTTTGTCTAGAATCGGCGGAGCGAGCCCGCTCGGGCGATTTATCGACGAATCGAAACGTTAAAAGCTGACTCCATCAAATACGTGCGTCAACAATGAGCGGGTGAGAATGCGCGCTATCCACAGGCAAAAAACGGCGGGCTCTTCGCCCGCCGTTTCGATTCCCATGAAGTGCGGGAAGTAGCTGGGTCCCGGTTCTGCGGCGCACCGCTACGCGCTGCGCCGCGCCCGGGACACGTAATCCGTCATCCTGAGGTGCGAGGCGCGCGAGCGCCGAGCCTCGAAGGATGATCGGCCCCTAAGGCTTCAGTGATTCAGGGGGCCGTCGCCCTTCGAGGCGCGCGCCATAGCACGTTGAAGACGCGCGTGAACGCGCTTACGGCGCGCGCACCTCAGGGTGACGGAGAGAGGCTTTACTCCGCCGCCACTTGCGTCAGTTCGCCGGCCTTCGCCATGCGGTCGTGCAGCGCAATCGGATCGAGGTCAAAGCCGTTCGGCCAGGTGAGTGCGCCGAATTCCAGGAACACCCGCCGGAACATCGCAGGATCGCGCAGCGGCTCGACCATCACGCCGCCCTCCGCGAGCATGCCCGTGAAATCGTGCACGCCCTGTTTGCCGTTGGAAAAACGAATCCACAGCCGGCAATCGTCGAGCGCGCGCGTCTCTACGACCTTGATCATCTCGATCATTCGACATCGGCTCCCGGAACGCGTTCAAAAGGTTCGCGTCGCCGCCCACGTTCCCAGTTCGCGAGCAATTCGGCGCGGCGGCGGGCGACCCAGGATCGAATTATACGCATGGCCGCGGGCGGAAGCGAGCCGCCGATAATCTCGCCGGATTCGATTGCCACCAGGGCCTCAAAGCCTTGGTAGTAAACGTGCACATGCGGCGGCGGATGCTCCCGCCAGTACATTTGCACGACGAACCCGAAGAAGATCGAGATCGTTGGCATGCGGGAACACTAGCATAGGTTGCAGCGCGCGCCATGGCCGGAGCCGTGCAGCGATCTCGCTTCCCCTCTCCCCTTGCGGGAGAGGGTGGCGAGCCGGAGCGATAGCGAAGGCGAGCCGGGTGAGGGGTCGGCGCGAAACGCAGGGCAGGACCCCTCACCCGCCCTCGCTCGGCTCCGCCTCCGCTCGGGCACCCTCTCCCTCAAGGGGAGAGGGAAGTGAGCACGCGGCGGCGGATGAACGATCAATTGTCCAGGAACGACCGCAGCTTCCGGCTCCTACTCGGATGCTTCAACTTGCGCAGCGCCTTGGCCTCGATCTGCCGGATGCGCTCGCGCGTCACCGAGAACTGCTGGCCGACTTCCTCGAGCGTGTGGTCGGTGTTCATGCCGATGCCGAAGCGCATGCGCAGCACGCGCTCCTCGCGCGGGGTGAGCGAGGCGAGCACGCGCGTCGTGGTCTCGCGCAGGTTCGACTGGATCGCCGCGTCGATCGGCAGGATGGCGTTCTTGTCCTCGATGAAATCGCCGAGATGGCTGTCCTCCTCGTCGCCGATCGGCGTCTCGAGCGACAAAGGCTCCTTGGCGATCTTGAGAACTTTCCGCACCTTTTCGAGCGGCATGCCGAGCTTCTCGGCGAGCTCCTCCGGGGTCGGCTCGCGGCCGATCTCGTTGAGCATCTGCCGGCTCGTGCGCACGATCTTGTTGATGGTCTCGATCATGTGCACCGGGATGCGGATGGTGCGCGCTTGATCCGCGATCGAGCGCGTGATCGCCTGGCGAATCCACCAGGTGGCGTAGGTCGAGAACTTGTAGCCGCGGCGGTACTCGAACTTGTCGACCGCCTTCATCAGGCCGATGTTGCCTTCCTGGATCAGGTCGAGGAACTGCAGGCCGCGGTTGGTGTATTTCTTGGCGATGGAGATGACGAGGCGCAGGTTCGCCTCGACCATTTCCTTTTTCGCCTGGCGCGCCTCGCGCTCGCCCTTCTGCACCATCTGCACGATCTTGCGGAATTCGCCGATCTCGACGCCGGTCTGCGCGGCGAGGTCGTGCACCATGCCGCGGATGTCCTTGATGCGGTCCTTCTCCTTGGCGACGAAGTTCTTCCAGCCCTTGGCCGACAGCTTGGAGACGCGGTTGAGCCAGCGCGGGTCGAGCTCGCCGCCCATGTACTGCTTGAGGAAGTCGTCGCGAGCGACGCCGTAGGATTCGGCAAGCCGCATCAGGCGGCCTTCGTTGGAGACGAGGCGCTTGTTGATGTCGTAGAGCTGCTCGACCAGACTATCGATGCGCGCCTGGTTGAGCCGCAGCGACTTCACCTCGGAGATGATCTCTTCCTTGAGCTTCTTGTATTTGCGCTCCTGCGCCGGCGACAGCGAGGAGGATTTCAGGCGGAACTCGATGTCCTGCTCCTGCAGGCGGCGCAGGCGCTTGAAAGAGTCGGCGATGGTGTCGAAGGTCTCGACCACTTTCGGCTTGAGCTCGGCCTCGATGGCGGCGAGCGACAGCGAATTCTCCATGTCGTCTTCGTCGTAGTCGCTCTCGGCGGCGGCCTCGGCCGGATCCTTCGGCTCCTCGCCGTCCTCGCCCGCGGGCGCGCCCGGCGCGCCCGGCGCCTTGAACGGCGTCGCCTGCGCCGGCGCCGCGGCGGGGGCTGCGGCCGGCTGCACCACCTGCAAATGCGGCGCGCCGGGAACCGGCGTTGCCCCCGGCACCTGGGCGATCGGCTTGCCGTCCGGCCCGATCACGGGGGCCTGCATCTTCTGCGCGTCGGGG